>Ga0101943_1000161_pt1 | contig 162441 bp, 152 predicted proteins | sample DewCreD2012metaG_5_FD_75244 | JGI IMG/M metagenome (GOLD analysis project Ga0101943, IMG submission 75244) | Hot spring sediment bacterial and archeal communities from British Columbia, Canada, to study Microbial Dark Matter (Phase II) - Dewar... ... | reverse complement strand
GCCAGCGGATCATCCTTGGCGGAGGGGTTGGAAGGTAAGGGGGTCTGTGATACCATCGAAGCGTTTGGATATGTGACATTTCAAACTGGGAATTAAATGTGACTCGCCATTGGTAACAACAGTCTTTTTCGCCCGTGCACTAACCTGTTTTTGCAGCAGTTGCTTTTTGCGGGTGCGTTCGGTATAATCTTGTGAGGAAAAACGTCCGATACCATTTAGGAGTGAAGGAGGCATCTGCTTTGGCGCAGATTCAGGTTCTACCGAACGAGTCTCTGGATAGTGCCTTAAAGCGGTTCAAGAAGGAACTGCAGAACGCGGGCATCCTGAAAGAGTATAAAGAGCACGAGCACTATACAAAGCCCAGCGACAAACGCCGCAAACAGGAGGCGGCACGCAGGCGCAAGCAACGCTCGAAATAGGAAACCGTTTTGCCACATCGACACCGCGATGGTTTCTCTGCCGTTCAGCGAAAGCCGTGCAGTCGTATGTTGCTCGCCTGAGAAGGCATGAGGAGCTGAGCCAACCAGACCGATGAACAAACGAAGTGAACGCCAACGGCTACACGCAGTATCTCACTGGCTGCGGTACCGATTGCTTCCGCGCTGGGATTGGCAGCGACTGGGCATCGCAACGGTCACCATCGCGGTGTTGTGCGTTGTCTTTTCGGGGCGCTTCATCCCCGATAAAGTCACCCTTCAGGTGGGCGACATCAGCCCCCGTGAAATCCGCGCTCACCGCACCGTCCGCTATGTGGATGTGGAGGAGACCCGCCGCCTGCAGGAAGTAGCGGCGAAACAGATAGACACCATCTACGAGTCACTGCCCTTTGCCCGGGTGGATGCCGAGCGCAGTGTGGAGGACGCCTTCCATGTGATCTCCCGTGCACGGAGTATGCGCTCTCCCGAAGCTTCCCGCTGGCTGGCGCAGCAGCTGTCCTTCCTGTCCGCCGACCTCGTGCGTGCCGCGCTTACCCTACCGGCATCCGACCTGCAAAAGTCTCGTGAGGTAGCAATGGCGCAGGTGGACGACGCGATGCAACGCGAAATCCGCGCCGATACCAACGACCTGGCAGAGCGCAAGCGGGCAGTGCAGGCGGCGTGTATTCGGGATTTGGGACAGAATACGCGGGGCAGGCTCGCTGCAGCCATTAGCACCCATGCCCTGCGCCCCAACCGTGTGCCCGACGTTGCCCGCACCGAGACCCTGCGCGAACGGGAGCGCAGGAAAGTACCGCCGGTGTACCGCACGCTGGTGGCGGGCGAGGTGGTGATTCGGCGTGGCGAACGGGTGACTGAGCAACATATTGAGATGCTCACCGCACTGGGGATGCGCAACCCACGCCTGCACTGGGCGAGTGTACTCGCCATCCTGATACTGGTAACGATGCTGGTGGTGCTGGCGGCGTTGCATATTGCTCATTACCATCCCCGTGTGTATCAACAGCCGCGTCAGCTGTGGCTGATTTCGGTGGTGGTCGCGCTCAGCGCGCTGGGCGTGAAGCTGGGAAGCAGTCTGTTGGGGCTTCCGCTGTCCGGCGTGCAGTTGGGCTACCTGACGGTGATGAGCACGACCATGGCAGGCATGTTGCTGGCGGTGCTGGTATCGCCGCACCTGGCGACGTTGCTGGTGGGTATGCTGGCGATACAGTCCGCCCTGTTGATGAACGGCGAGATGCGCTTCGCTGCCATCAGCCTGATGAGCAGTCTGGTGGGCATTTACTCGGTATGGCGATTGCACGACCGTTACGACCTGCTGCGAGCGGGGGCGTGGATTGGCGGCACCTCGCTGGTGCTCACGTGGGTGCTGGGCTGGATGAATCAGGAGACCGTGACCGAGATGAGCGTGGGGTCGGCATGGGCGATACTGATGAGCGTGCTGGCAGTGGGCGGTTTCGCTCTGTTCGTGGCGGTGCTGGAGCGTCCTTTTGGAGCAGTGACGCATCTGCGCCTGCTGGAGCTCAGTTCTCCAGAACACCCCTTGCTGAAGGAGCTGATGTTACGTGCGCCAGGCACTTACGCACACAGTATCATGGTAAGCCACCTCGCGGACGCTGCCGCCAAAGCTATCGGGGCGGACAGTCTGCTGGCGCGAGTGGGATGCTACTACCACGACGTGGGTAAGATGCGTCGTCCGGAGTTCTTCATTGAGAACCAGCGCATGGAGAACGTGCACGACCGCTTGACCCCTTCGCTGTCTGCACTCATTATTGCGGCGCACGTCAAGGATGGTGTGGATCTGGCAGACCAGTATCGCCTGCCTCGCCCCATCCGGGACATCATCGCCCAGCATCACGGCACCAGCCTCATCTCTTTCTTCTATCAGCAGGCTCTCGCAGGTTGCAAGATGCACACCGCCGTGCTGGAACAGCAGTTCCGCTACAGCGGACCCAAGCCCCAGAGTAAAGAGGCAGGCATTGTGATGCTGGCGGATGCGGTGGAGGCGGCGTCGCGTTCGCTATCACGCCCGACACCAGCGCGCATCGAGAGCCTGGTGCAACATATTATTCAGGAAAAGATAGCCGATGGACAGCTGGATGAATGCAGTTTAACATTCAGTGAGGTACATAAGATTCAGGAGGCTTTTTGCCGATTACTGGTAGCGATGCTTCATTCTCGTGTGGAGTATCCTTCATCGGCAGCGGTGACCCATGCAGATTACCATTACGAATCGACAGCCACGCCGTCTGAATCGGTTGTGGATGCGCCGAGCGATACGCCTCTTGCTGCGCCAGGAAGGCTGGAGTAAGGGGGACGTCAGCATCGTGTTGACGGATGATGAACAGATACGTTCGCTAAACCGCACCTATCGCGGGAAGGATGAGCCGACGGATGTACTCTCTTTCTCTCTGCGCGAGGTGGCGGCGGGGGCGACGACGGTAGACCTTTCCGCGTTGGAGGAGGAGCCAGCCCTGGGTGAGGTTTACATCTCCGTTCCAACCGCCATGCGCCAGGCGCAGGCAGGAGGGCGCACTCTGGAAGAGGAAGTGGCTTTTCTGGCGGTACATGGCGTGCTGCATCTGCTGGGTTATGAAGACGAAAGTCAGGAGGGTTACGAGCAGATGTACCACCGGGGCTGGGAGGTGGTACATGCCACCCGACCGGGAAGTGATACCGTATGAGAATTGCCAAAAACCCGCTGGATAGCTTCCGTTATGCCGTCGAGGGCATCATCTACACCTTCCGCACCCAGAAGCACATGCGCTTTCACTTTTTCAGCGTGGCGCTGGTGCTTCTGGCGGGGCTGCTGTTTCGGCTGGACAAAGCAGAGATGGTCATTCTGCTCTTCACCGTGTCGCTGGTGCTGGTAGCGGAGATGTTCAACACGGCCGTGGAAGCCATCGTCGACCTGATTACGGATACCTACCATCCGCTGGCAAAACTGGCAAAGGATGTGGCGGCTGGAGCGGTACTGGTTACCGCGGTCAACGCCATCGTGGTGGGGTTCCTGCTGTTCCTCACCGAGCAACATCTGGACGAAATCCGCCTGAACCTGCACGAGCATAAGCCCGAGCCCATCGTCACTCTGGTGGTAGGCACGGTATTGCTGTTGCTGATTATCATTCTGGGCAAGATTTTCGGGCGGAAAGGCTCGTTGCTGCACGGCGGAATCATCAGCGGGCACAGCGCCCTGGGCTTTTTCATGGCTATGACCATTATCTTCCTCTCCAATAACCTGTTGATGGCGATACTCGCGCTGAGCATGGCGGTGTTGATTGCCCAGAGCCGGGTGGAGGGGCGCATCCACAGCTTGCAGGAGGTGCTGCTGGGCGCACTGATAGCCGTGCTGCTGGCGGGAGCCATCTACTGGCTGGCATGAACGAGGAAGGAGGCGCAAGAGCAACCTTGACAACACAGAAAGAAGAGTCCGACAGTCCCAGTCCCAGACCTTACCGCTGGATGTGGCTGATGTTGCTGGTCGCTGGCGCGCTGTACGCGCAGGGAACCTCTCCAGCGGAACAAACCACCGGGCAAACGCATGACCTTCGCGACCTGCTATGGATAGTCGTGCTGCTACTCGCGACCGCCTTCTGCGCGATGGTGGATAGCGCACTGCGCGCGATGCACGCCTCTCGCGTGCGTGAACTGGTAGAGGAGGGTGTGCCCAACGCGCGGCTGGTGGAGAGACTTCTGTCCGACCCCGACCGTTCGATTGCGACCGCGCAGATTGGCATGGTGCTGAGCAGTTTCGTGGCGGCGGCAGTGGCAGCAACAGGGCTGTCGCGGGGAGTGGCTGTACTCCTCCGGCTCCTCTCAGATGCCGACTGGTGGCAGAGGCATTCGGAGCCGATAGCAGTGTTGACCGTCACAGTGTTGACGGGTTTACTCGTGCTGATAGCAGGTATCCTCGTACCCCGTACCATCGCCGAAAAACACGCGGAAAAGGTCGCGTTGCGTCTGGCGCGACCGCTGTGGGTGTGTGCATGGCTTCTGTCACCCCTCGTGGCTGTCGTTATCGCGCTCAGCAATGCAATGGTGAAGCCGTTTAAGGTGCAGGTGGATTTCTCACCGCGCGTGCTCACTCCCGAGGAGATTATCAGCCTGGTGGACGCTGGTGAGGAGCAGGGGGTTATCGAGGAGGAAGAGCGCGAGATGATTCAGTCGGTGCTCGAGTTCCCCGATACCATCGTGCGCAAGGTAATGACCCCGCGCATCGACATGCACTGCGTACCGGTGGAAGCCTCTCTGCAGGAGGTGCTGGAGATTATCCGTAACTCGGGGCATTCGCGTATCCCCGTGTACGAAAGCACAGTGGACAATATCATCGGCATCGTCTACGCCAAGGACCTGCTGAGACTCTACCCGCATCTGGAGCCGTTTGACCTGCGCAAGGTGATGCGTCCTCCGTACTTCATTCCCGAAACCAAAAAGGTGGACGAGTTGATGCGGGAGTTCCGGGCGAAGAAGACGCAGATTGCCATCGTACGCGACGAGTACGGCGGCACCTCGGGGCTGGTCACACTGGAGGATATTCTGGAAGAGCTGGTGGGCGAAATCCACGATGAGTATGACACCGAAGAGACGCCGTTCGAGCAGCTGGATAGCCATACCTACCGCGCCGACGGACGTACACCCGTGGACGACGTGAACGATAAAACCGGCCTGCACCTGCCCACCGACGAGTACGATACCATTGGCGGGTTCGTATTCGGGCTGTTCGGCAGACCTGCGCAGGCGGGCGAACAGATTGCCTTCGGTCGCGCCAATTTCGTGGTGGAGGAGGCGGACGGCAGGCGCATCCGCAAGCTGCGCATCGAGGTCACCCCGACCGAGGCGCAGGAGGAAGAAGCGGAGGAACCCCAGGAGAGCACGCTGTAAAGCTATCCCTGCGCTGGTCGACAGCCGTATGCAGGTGAGTAGGCGTTGTGCGAGAAATGAGAATTGCAGTCGCGGGCTAAGCGTGAGGTGGTTGAGCGACACCCTCCGGGATGCTTGACATCTCTGCAGCGACTTGCTACAATGAAGATGACTTAAACGATTAAGGATGGTGAATGCTGCCGTGTCTGTCCAGCGCAAAAGATGCACCATTAAGGAAGTGGCTGCACGCAGCGGGGTGTCCGTAGCGACGGTTTCCAATGTGCTGCAGAACAAGAGCCACCTCTACTCCCGCGAGACCGCCGAGCGCGTGTGGCAGGCGGTGCGTGAGCTGGGTTACCGTCCCAGCTCGGTGGCGCGCAGTCTTATTCGCCAGCGTACGGACACCATCGGCGTCATTCTGGAGGAAAGGCAGGAGCTGGTGCTGGACCCGTATGTGATGTCTGTGCTGGAGGGCATCTTGGAGTATACGGTTCCGCGTGACTATCCCATCAAGATTGTCAGTATGATGTATCAACAGCGACCTGACAGCTTTCAGGCACATGTGGACGATGGTTCAGTAGATGGAGTCATTTTAGTAGCACCTCGAACGCACAGCGCGGCGCTGCAATGGGCGGTAGAGACAGATATTCCGGCTGTGGTGGCTGGTAGCACTCTGCCCGGTACGCCTCTACCCTGTGTAGATGTGGATGATATCCCTGCCTTCTACCGTGCAGTGCGCTGGCTGGTGGAGATGGGACATCAGCGCATCGGACATATCGCTGGTCCGCAAACCCACTGGAGCGCCAGAAGGCGACTGCAGGCGTACCACCAGGCAATGCGCGACATGGGTATTGCGGTGGAGCCGGGCTGGGTGGTCGAAGGGCAATACACCCCTCCCTCCGGCAAACAGGCGATGGAGCGGCTGCTGGAGGTATCTCCCCCGCTGACCGCCGTGGTGTGCGGAAACGACTGGATGGCAATGGGCGCGATGGAAGCAATCCATCAGCGAGGACTGCGCATCCCCGACGATATCTCGCTTGTGGGCTTTGACGACATAGAGTCTGCCCAGTGGGTAATGCCGCCGCTAACCACCTTCCGCCAACCGATGCGACAGATCGGCGCCAAGGCAGCCGAACTACTCATCGAGCAAGTGGAAACGGGTAAACGTGAACGCGAGGTCGTGTTGTTCCCCGCGGAGCTGATTGTTCGGCAAAGCGTAGCTCCTCCGAGGTGATGCTAAAAGACCAACAGCGGTCATACAACTGAGGCAAGACCCGTCGGCAGGCTTTCCAGCGCGCCTTGGCTGGAGAGGGGTTCTCTGCTGCGCCTTCAAGACGGTAAGAGGACTCTGTAGCCACGCCCGCGAACTGTCGAACCAGACGGCTGCGAAAACTCACCTTCACCGAGGAGGGATAACCGATGGCACATCTGAAAAACCCGCCTGTCAACCGACTGAAGGGCGATCTGCCCAAAATCGGTATTCGTCCCGCTATCGACGGAAGACGACAGGGTGTCCGCGAAAGCCTGGAAGGGCAAACGATGGCAATGGCTCAAGCGGTCGCCAAACTGCTCACCGAGAATCTGCGTCACGCCTGTGGTCTGCCTGTGGAGTGCGTGATTGCGGATACCTGCATTGGTGGGCTGGCGGAGAACGCCGCTTGCGAGCAAAAGTTCCAGCGGGAGGGCGTTGGCGTGAGCATTACAGTAACCCCCTGCTGGTGCTATGGCTATGAAACAATGGACTTCGACCCGTATCGTCCCAAGGCAGTATGGGGCTTCAACGGCACGGAGCGTCCGGGAGCCGTGTACCTGGCAGCAGTGATGGCAGCCCACGCCCAGAAAGGCTTGCCTGCTTTCAGCATCTATGGGCGCGACGTGCAGGACGCTACCGATACTTCCATTCCTGACGACGTAAAAGAGAAACTGCTGCGCTTCGCCAGAGCGGGACTTGCCGTCGCCACCATGCGGGGAAAGAGCTACGTGTCGATGGGCAATGTGTCGATGGGCATTGCCGGGTCGCTGGTAGACCAGGACTTCCTGCAACGGTATCTGGGCATGAGTGTGATGACCGTCGACATGGTGGAGTTCGTGCGGCGCATGGAGCGCGGCATCTACGACGATGATGAGTTCCGCCGCGCGATGGCTTGGGTAAAAGAGTACTGTAAGGAGGGTGAGGACTACAACCCGCCTGACAAGCAGATGAGCCGCGCCGAGAAAGACCGCGCGTGGGAGATCAGCGTGAAGATGGCGCTGATAGCCCGCGACCTGATGGTGGGCAACCCCAAGCTCGCGCAAATCGGTTATGAGGAGGAAGCGCTGGGCTTCAACGGCATCGCAGGAGGCTTCCAGGGACAGCGCCAGTGGACGGACCATCTGCCCAACGGCGACTTCATGGAGGCAATCCTGAACTCGTCGTTTGACTGGAACGGTATTCGCCAGCCTTACATCCTCGCCACCGAGAACGACCATCTCAACGGCATCTGCATGTTGTGGGGACACCTGCTGACGGGCACGGCGCAAATCTTCGCCGATGTACGCACCTACTGGAGCCCGGACGCCGTCAGGCGCGTCACCGGCTGGACGCCCACCGGCATGGCAGAAGGCGGTTTTATCCACCTCATCAACTCCGGCCCCGCCGCGCTGGATGGCACGGGACAGCAGGAGATAGACGGCAAACCCGCCATCAAACCCTGGTGGGACGTAACTTCCGAGGAGGTAGACCGCTGTCTGCAAGCCACCACCTGGCACTGCGCCATGCTGGAGTACTTCCGGGGCGGCGGCTGGTCCACCCGCTTCCTGACGCGAGGCGGAATGCCCGCGACCATGTTCCGCCTGGGACTGGTACACGGACTGGGGCCGGTACTGCAGATTGCGGAAGGCTACGTGGTAGAGATACCCCAAGAGGTACACCACAAGCTGGATGAGCGCACCAACCCCACCTGGCCCACCACCTGGTTCGTGCCGAAGGTGACGGGACAGGGCGCGTTCCGCGATGTGTATACCGTGATGGCGCACTGGGCGGCGAATCACGGTACGCTGAGCTACGGGCACATCGGTGCGGAGCTCATCACGCTGGCATCCGCGCTGCGCATCCCTGTGGCGATGCACAACGTGCCTGCCGAGCGTATTTTCCGTCCACACGCCTGGGGGCTGTTCGGCACCTCCGACCCCGAAGCGGCGGACTATCGCGCCTGCCAGACGTTCGGGCCGCTGTACGGGTAGGCACACGGTCTATCGGGGCGCGGCACGCCGCGCCCCTGACGAGAGTTGCAGGAGTCACGGCCCAGCGTCTTTTTGGACAGGACGAGGCTCCCACCGAGCCGGCAGGCTTTCGGCAGGGAGCCTCGCGAGCTAATGCTTACCGCCTGCGGCGGCGCAGCGCTGCCAGCCCGGGCGCCAGCACGCCGATACCGAAAAGCGCCATGGTGCCGGGTTCAGGGATGACCGACTGCGACACCGCGAAGCTGATGTAAGCACGATCCCCGTACTTGTAGTTCTTAATCCGCGTGCCGTCCAGCACATACTCGTCAATCGTGTCGCCACCGGTCAGGGGGTCCTTGAAGAACAGTTTCTTCTTGGTACCATCATCGAACCATCCTGCCACCGTCACCCAGTGTCCGCCCGCGTTATTTCCGAGTGCGTCCTTGTACTGGATGCGCAGTTCCACATCTTCGCCCGCCTCGATCTCTTTCTTGACGAAGTCGAAGGTGTTGGTGCCGTCGAATTGCCCTCCCGCCTTGGTGACAATCCACTTATCCAGCTTCAGGTCCTTGACGACCTTTTCCTTGCCCGGCTTGAAGTCTCCCGGCTGGATGCCGTCGTTCCAGTTCATCCCCGTTTTCAACTGACCAATGAGGTCGTTCTGTCCCGGGAGCTTCCCGCCGAGCGCGCCGGGGTGGCGTTTCTGCAACCAGTACAGGCTCTGCGCCGCAGAGGTCGGTGCGCATTCGTTTTTGCCCTGCTTGATGCCGGGCGTATCGTGGCGCACCCGCCCGATGATAGTTGCGGTCGGAGACAGGCTCGGATTGCCTGCTGACGGAGGCGATCCGTTCGCTCCTTGTCCTCGTTCTCCTGCTCCCGCGTCCAGCCCCAGATTGATACCGTCCTGCAGGTCGCCAATGTCGTACAGGCTGAACAGGACTCCTGTGTTTGCCTGCATCCCGCTGAAGTCTCCTGGGGAACGTACGGAGGAGTCAAAGGCGGCGTACACCGTGTACGGACCGGAAAGGCTCAGGCTGCTCAGGTCGAACGTGGAGGAGAAGGTCGCGGCGTTGCCGCCGAAGTCGGTAGGCTGCAACGGGATTACCGAATTGGACACCAGCCAGTCTCCGCTGTCCAGTCCGTCTCCGTTCAGGTCCACCGCTACGTTCAGGTAACCTGCCCCTAACGAGCTGAAGGGGGTAATCTGCACATCCACGAAACCGACGCTCGTGGGGTTGCCGTTGATGGCGATTTGCCCGAAGCCGACCACGGGGTCGCCTGTGGCGACTGCTGCCAGCATCGCGGCTAATGCCAGCGCGATGCCGAGCGCATGCAACCATCGTATCATCGCGGATACCTCCTTTTTTGGATAAACTATATAGAGGCAAGATTCGTACCAAAACTGCGGTTTTTGCTGAATCTTTTGCAGAAATTTCGAAAATTCTCTCTGCATTTGGCCGTGGGAATAGATTTGAAGTAGATAGAATGTTTGCCATTTCGTCAAAATGCAATAAATCCATCATTATACTCGCCAGAAAACCATGTCGGGTTTACAGAAGAGTCTCTGCCCCTCGCGCAGGAAATCATGTGCAAACAAGAAACACCCCACCGAGCGCAGGAATGCGAACCTCTGCCCTGTTGCTATTCATCGTGGTCACTCCGCCCGTCTCGGGGTCCCAAACACTGGGCCGTCTTGCCTCGGGCAGGCGCAGACGACATTGCCTGTCCTGAAGGGAGAGGTTTATCAGGAAATACACCATGTCGCCTCCGCGTCGGTAACGCGCTACCCAGATTTCGGGCGAGGCTAGCTCTAGCTGCACTCCACATCCCGCCAGCCGAAGGACTGACGCCATTTCGTCACTGAGAGAGGGGAAGACCTCAGCGCGGCGCATCAGGGACTGTACCAGCCCGTGTATTTGTTCATCCCTTTCGTTCCGACTGGCGGCGTAGCGGGGTGGCTCGCCGACCAGCACAACGGTTACGCCGTTTTGCGCCATTTTCAGCACCTGCTGCAGGGTCGCCGTATGGACGGCGTCAGTAGACGGGATGATCAGTGCCTTATAGCGTTCCTTCGCCACGCGGAATTGCCGCCTGCCGATTTGCGCTTTCTGGATTGCGGCTTCGTCAAGGATGTCAAAATCTATCTGATGCTGCAGCAGCCAGCGACACAGGTTCACAAAGCCGTCGTCTATCTCGTTCAATCGGCGGCTGGGATGGGGCTGATACATCGAGAGGGTGGTGGGGTAGAAATTCGCCTGCACGCCCGCGACAGGATACAGTACCGCCACATCGCACTCATGCTGTGCTTCGCGCAGGAGCACACTCAGTCGCCCCACGCAGGCGTTGTAGGCGGCGTAGTCGGTACGCCGTTGTTCGGTGTTGTTTGGATGTGTCGCGCCGTAAGGGTCGGGATAGTAGGAGGTGATGGTGTTGATGCCCAGCAGGTACTGCAGGCTGGCGGTGGCTTTCATCTGCGCCAGCGTCGCTCTTTTGCCACTCATCTGCTCGGCAAAGTCGGAGGTTTCGCTCATGGTTTCGGTGCGTCCCATCAGGTGCGCCGCGGAGGAAATCAGTTTGGGCACCAGGAAGCCGTTGCCTGCCGCCAGCCCAAGAGGGTCGGAGGAGAGGATGTCAATGCCCGGGATGTCCATCCGTCGCAGGCAGGTGAAGAGGTCGCCATAGTACATCACGTGCCAGAGCAGTTTCTCTTCCGCCAGCAGATGCCCACTGGAAGCGATACCGTGCTTGCGACACCACTGCTGGATCTGTCCCAGATAACGTTCCGCCACCAGCTGCGCCACCACTTCGTAAAAGTCACACCGCACCCCTCTGTGGTCGCCAGTATCGGTATACAGGCTCTCCAGCTGGGGCATCAGGTCGTAGCCCTTCCGCCGTTTGAATTGTTCGGGCAGGTCTTCCACCCAGGGCACGGCGGGCAGAGCATCAGCGGGTGGACGGATATAGGTGGTCATTAGCGAGGGCTCGTCGGTGAAGATGGCATGTATGCGCTTGCCCAGATTGGGAATGCGACGGGCGTACGCCTCATGAGTAACCTCAATGAAGATGCGCGTCGCCATGGGATGGAGCAGGTTCACATAGCGCCGCTTCTTGTAGACGTTCTCGGTGCAGTGCGTGCCCTCGTACATCCGCTGTACCTCGTATCGTGGCTTGCCGTCTGCACCCATTTTGCGCACCAGACCGATTGCTTCCAGGTCGGGGTTACGCTCCAGCACTAGTCCACCTGCCGCGCCGCTGGGATAACCCTCTTCATCATACAGCCACAGATGCAGTCCCAGCTCCTCCGCCACCCTCAGCCCCATGAGGAAAATGCGCCACTGCTCCTCGCTACGCATGTAGTCTTTGAAGCTGACGTTGCACACCAGTCCACCGATACCCGTCGCCTTCAGCCATTCCAATCGCTGGCGAAGGGATGCTTCGTCTGTGCCAAAGCTGTCGAAGTTGTGAATAATCTGCAGGGTGCGATATCGATTGGAAGGGTTGCGAAACTGCTCGTGCAAAGTGCTTGGTTGCCTGGCATTCATGGCTTGTCTCTCCTGCTCTGGCGATGGACTTTTTCCCGTACTTCGTGACGGATGCACGAGCAACCTTCTCCTGTCTCATCACCGGGGAGGAAACAGGAGAACGCTTCTGAATCGACTAATCCATTGGATGCATGGGAAGAGCAGTTCAGGATGTGGACAACCGTATAGATATCGAACGGCGCGCCGACCGCAAGGCGTGGGCGCTCATCCTTGCCGTCGTGCTTTTCACGCTACTGCCTTACCTCTTCGGGGCCTGGCTGTCGCTCGGACGAAAGTACTTCTGGATCAACCATAATATCGACGACCATTGCGTGTATCTGGCATGGATTCGGCAGGCATGGGAAGGCCACTTCTTTTTTGAGAACCGCTTCACCACCGACCCTCAACCGCGTCTTTCCACCAATCTGTTCTTCTGGGCAATCGGCACCATTGCCCGCTGGACGGGGTTGCCTGTACTGTTTCTGTTCCACGCAGCACGTATGGGGCTGGGCATCGTCTGGTTATGGACGCTGTGGCTGTTATACAAACGGCTTCTGCCGAACGGCGCACGCATGCCTGCGCTGTGGCTCGCCTGCGTCTCGGCAGGGCTGGGATGGCTGTTCTGGCGGGATGTGGGCATTAACGCCCCCATCGACACGTGGCAGGTGGAGGCGTTTACCTTCCTGTCGCTTTACCTGAACCCGTTGTTCGTGGTGGGCACGCTGCTGATGACCGCATGTATCTATGACCTCTGGCAGGCGGTGCAGGAGAGAAGATGGATTTACACGGTACGGGCGGGAATCTGGGCGCTGCTGGTTGGGAACATCCACTCCTACGATGTGATACAGGTGGCGGGGGCGTGGCTGGCCTTCCTTGTGGTTAGCAGTGTTGTTCAGAGGCGGTTTGACGCGCAACGCTGGGTGATGGTGCTGACCGCGGGGGGCATCGGTTTGCCGACGGTAGCCTATCAGTACTGGCTGTACCGCGTCGACCCCATCTTCCGCCACCGTGCGGATGTGCCAACGTCCGCGCCTCCGTTGTGGCACGTGCTGGCGGGCTACGCGCCACTGCTGATTCTGGCTGCCGTCGCCGTGTGGGCAACCGTGCGCTCGCGGCGGCACCGCGAGGATGCTTTCCTGCTGTTGCTCTGCTGGGCAATCGTCGGTATCGGATTGCAGTATTTGCCCAGGAGCTTCGCCGCGGTGGGTGTCCATCTGCCCATGAACTTCGAGCGCAAGATGGTGATGGGCGCGCACCTGCCGTTGTGTGCCTTGGCGGGATGGGGGTTGTGGTTGCTGGTGCGCCATCTGCCCGCGCGACGTGCCTTGCTGGTGACTGCACTGGTGATTGCACTCACTACCCCCAGCAACGTGCGCTGGCTCATTCGCGATGCCCACAACCTCATCCGCAATATGGCGAACACCGGTATGCACCGTGCCTACATGGAGCCGGAAGAATGGGAAGCCATCCAGTGGCTGGCGCGAAACACAAGCCCGGAGGAGGCGGTGTTGACTTTCCCCTCGTTCGGAGTGTTCATTCCCCCGTTTGCGGGCAATCGTGTGTACGCCGGGCACTGGGGCGAGACTCCGCAGTTCGCCGAGCGACTGCGTGAGACCCTGCGCTTTCTGGATGCCCGCCGGGGCGATGAGGAGCGCTATGAGCTGCTGCGCCGCGCGAAGACAAAGTACATCGTGGCATTCACGCCGGAACTGCAGGGCTGGTTCGTGGTTCCTTTGCGCGATTTTGTAGCCCAGCCGCTTCGGGGTACGGAAGTGGTCTTCCAGAATCGGCTGATAGTGATACTGAAGGTTCTCTAAATCGACTGGGAGACCTGTGTGTTACTGCCAGAACTGATAGGTGGGCACGTCGTAGAGGATACCTATGATGTTGGCGATACTGCCCACCACGAACTGTCCCAGTATCAGCCCGAAGAAGAAGGGCAGGGAACGGCGATACAGCCTCAGCCCGCCATACCGCAGGAGAAACACTTTGACCAGCCAGGCGATAAACAGAGGCATCCACACCAGATTCATCTCCCAGCTGCCGCTGACCGCAAAGCCCAGCGGGTGGAAGGGCCACCACGTGAACCGCGTGCGCATGAACTGCAGGAAAAAGGAAATCAACAAGCCCACACCGATAGCCAGCGTGGCGGTGATGTTGGCATCGGTGGGCATCTGCAGCCACGTGCTGAGGCGGGTGTAGGACTCGCCCCCGAAGGAGATTCGGGATTTACTCACCGCACCGTAGTCGTAGTTCAGGTGTAGCATCGCCCAGAACGCCGCCAGTGAGCCGATGATGCCCGCAAATATCATCCCCCAGTACCAGCCTCGCAGGTTGGAACGAGTCTGTTCCGCCAGCTTGAACGCTTCCAGCTGGTGGGGCATCGGGTGGCTGCGGTAGGCGCGGTTCATGGTGTAAAGCAGAGACATGGCGGTTAAATCGGAGTGGCTGAACTGCCGCGTGCCGAACACTTCGGGCAGGATGGAATCGGGACCGGTGAAGTGCAGGTCATGCACCGGTGTGCCGAACTCCGCCCTCATGCGTGTGATAGCGATAGCCAGCACGAAGTAAATGGCAAAGAAGGCAATGCCCAGTCCCCAGCTCATGCCCAGCAGTTTGCCGAAGTACACCAGAAACGCCATACCCGCCAGAATACCCAGCACCGCCCAGCGGTAGCGGATGGGTTCGTCGGAGTCGTCTACTGCGGAGGGCAGCCCCACGGCGCGCCTCAGCACCTCGCGCAGATAGTTACGGCTCAGCCAGATGCTGAACAGGAAGAACATCAGGTATGCGCCAAAGCATTGATTGTTCTCGTAGGGGAAGCGTGGGTCACGGTCCCACGCCATCGCTACCGAAAGCACCCGTTCCATCTTCCATACGATGTAGAAAAACCAGCAGGAGAAGAGGAAGTCCACCGGTAGCAACATACCGAACCCTATCATGAACGGATACCACGAAAGAGGTGTCCAGCCGATGGCGTTCCATGGCTTTTGAGTCACCAGCGGACCCAGGTCAAAATAGCTCAAATCTCCCATGCCCGGGCTGAGTATGCGCGGTACCGAGGGCGACCACAGATGCAGGATGTTCAGCGTATCCGCCGTGCCTGCCAGCAAGAAAGCGAACCAGAACAAACGGTTGCGAAGCACGGAAGGCACGCGCCCCTGTTCTACCCCCTCCGTGATGACCAGAGGCACGGCGATAACGGGATAGGTGAGGCGTTCACGGTGCGTCCATTGCTTGCGTAACAACACGTTGATACACAGCATGACGAACAGCAGCACACACAGGAACAGGCTCCACATCAGCACGGGTATCGCCCAGCCGAGGATATACTGCACGCGGTAGAAGGTATCGTTGCCCTGAAAGTAGCCGGTGTACACCTTCGGGTCAGAGACCATCAACCATTTGGGCAGATACTGGAAAAATAGCTCCTGCCAGCGGTTGGAAGAGTCGGCGAAGCGGAAGGGCCAGGCGAGGGTCGGGGTAAGCACCTGCACCATGTCGTGACCACACAGGGCAGAACCCAGCGCCAGCATCATATATACCGCCATCAGCTCCGCCTGTGTAAGCGCCCAGCGGGGGCGAATGCGCGCCACCAGCAGGTTCAGAATAGCCAGCACAAGGATAATGAAGATGACATTGAAAAACAGGGAGATGGTGGTGGGGTGCGTGGAGTAGCGAATGACCTCCATCTGCACGACCCAGTATGCATTCAACGGAACCAGCACCGTGCCCAGCAGCAGGGAGCGCCACGTTACCGCCCGACCTGTCCACTGGTGCGCAGCCTGCCGCTCCTGTTCCTTTATCCTGAGTTTATCTGCCGTATCCGCAACTGCCAACCGCCAGTTCCCCCGCTGTGAAGAAACCTTAGGGGTTACGCCGTTGCGATGAACAACTGGCGAACCATGCTTTTTAAGTGATTTCAGAGACGCTCTTTCGTCATGCTGAACGAAGTGAAGCATCTCTGAGATTCTTCGCTCCGCTCAGAATGACATTTATGCTGACGCTCTCTCGTCATGCTGAACGAAGTGAAGCATCTCTGAGATTCTTCGCTCCGCTCAGAATGACATTTATGCTGACGCTCTTTCGTCATGCTGAACGAAGTGAAGCATCTCTGAGATTCTTCGCTCCGCTCAGAATGACATTTATGCTGACGCTCTTTCGTCATGCTGAACGAAGTGAAGCATCTCTGAGATTCTTCGCTCCGCTCAGAATGACATTCTGTGTCACTTTATATCGCACAATTTCAAGCAGTATTCCGGCTGCGTAACTCCTGGACATGAACACTCCATGACGATGCGTCTCAGGGGTGCTTCGATAGTTCCGCCACGCACCGCCTGGTGGGCGAGGCTCTCGCCGAGCCGTAAACCCCTCCCCGTCCACGGGGAAGTCGGGGGGCGACTCACCCGGATGTTCGCCCTCTATCCGATGTCTGGAGACCGTTCACTCGGTTTCGCGAAATGCAAGCTAAAGCCTGCGGCTACATAAGGTAGTATGTATTCTTCTCTCCCCGCGGCATGAAATCCTTCGGCAGGATGTGTTCCACCCTATCGCGAAAACCCCTGTGGATATTTGACCGCAGGAGAGGAATCATGCGTGTTGGTGTGGACTACTACCCCGAACACTGGGACGAGAGCCGCTGGGAGACCGATGCCCGGCTGATGCGAGAGGCGGGTATCAGCGTGGTGCGACTGGCGGAGTTCTCGTGGTGCAAACTGGAGCCTGAGGAGGGCAGGTACGACTTCAGCTGGTTAGACCGCGCTCTGGAGGTATTGCACCGCGAAGGTATACAGGCGGTTCTGGGCACGCCGACGGCGACCCCGCCTGCATGGCTGCACCAGCGGTACGACATCTATCCCCGCGATGCAAGGCGATATCCCTTGGGCTTTGGCACGCGGCTGCAACGATGCCTGAACCACCCGGTGATGCGCCGCTACTCCCGCCTGATTACGGAGGCAATGGTCAGCCACTATGCGCATCATCCAGCGGTCATCGGCTGGCAGACCGATAACGAGTTTGAAGCCAATCTCTGTTACTGCGATGTTTGTGCCGACCTGTTCCGCCAGTGGTTGCAGCGCAAATACGGCTCGCTACAGGCATTGAACAGGGCATGGGGCACCATCTTCTGGAGCCAGGAATACACCAACTGGAGCCAGATCCCTCTGCCCTGGGTGGCGCGGTGCGGACAATCGCATAACCCATCCCTGTGGCTGGACTACCGGCGCTTCGCCTCCGAATCCACCGTCAGCTTCCAGCGTGAGCAGGTGGAGATTATCCGTCGCCTCGCTCCCCATCACTTCGTCACTCACAACTTCATGGGCTTGCACGATAGTTTAGATTACTTCGCCCTGGCGCAGGACCTGGACTTCGTGGCGTGGGATAACTACCCCAGCGGTAACTGGAAGGAGGCGGGACACGCGGAGCTGGCGCACGACGTGATGCGTGGTATCAAGCAGAAGAACTTCTGGGTGATGGAGGAGCAGAGCGGTATCCCCGGCTGGGAGTATATCGGGCGCAGACCCGCGCCGGGGCAGATACGAGCGTGGGCATGGCAGGCCGTGGCGCACGGTGCAGACGCGGTGGTCTTTTTCCGCTGGCGGTCGTGCCTGTACGGCACGGAGCAATACTGGCATGGCATCCTCAACCACGATGGCATCCCGCGACGCCGATACCGCGAAGTGGCTCGCTTCGGTGAAGAGATGAACCGCCTGAGCGCAGAGCTGGACGGCACGACGCTGCACCATCAGGTGGCGATTCTCAACTCTTATGAGCAGAACTGGGCGCTGCAGATTCAGCCGCAGGTCAACGGCTTGAGCTGGTGGGAGCAGGTGCGACGCTTCTATTACTCCTTCCGCCGGCTGGGCGCAGGGGTAGACATCGTTCCGATAGACGCCGACCTGAGCCAGTACCGGGTGATTGTGCTGCCCAGCTGGTACATCCTCACTGAGCGCGACGCCCAACGGCTGTCGGAATATGTGCGTCAGGGCGGAACGCTGATAGTGAACCCGCGCACGGGCGTCAAGGACGAGCGCAACGTCTGCCGCACGGAGCCTTTGCCTTCCCTGCTGCGGGAGGTGGCTGGCGTGGAGATAGACGATTACGACCCGCTGGGCACGGATGAGAATCGCATCCGCCTGCACTCGGGTGAGGAGTTCGCCGTATCGGTTTGGGCGGACGCGCTGATTCTTCAGGGAGCGGAAGAGGTAGCGGTTTACACCCGTTCCATCTTCGCGGGCGAAACAGCCATCGCCTGCCATCGTTTCGGTGGCGGGACAGTGTACACTCTGGGCACATATGGCGAGCCTGCGCTGTATGACACCTTGCTGGGACGGGTGCTGGATGAGGCGGGCGTGGAGACGATGCCTGGCGTGCCTGAGGGCGTGGATGCCTGCTGGCGCGAGAAGGAAGGGGCGCGGTATCTGTTTCTGGTGAACCTTAGCGGTGAGGAGCGAAGCGTGCCTGTTCCCGAAGGGGTAACGACGTTGCTGGGCGCATCGCCACACGGGGGAATGGTCAACCTGTCCCCTTATGAAGTCGGGATATACCGGACAGGTAGTTGACGAGATGGGTTGCGACGTGCTTCAAGGCAGGGTTGCTCTGGTAACGGGTGCATCGCGCGGTATCGGGCGAGCGTGTGCTGTGGCTCTGGCGGAGTGGGGTGCGGTGGTTGCTGTAAACTACCGCCAGGCGGTTCGTTTTCTCGCCTCGCCCGACGCCGATTACCTGACAGGCATCACTCTGGACGTGAACGGGGGTTCATACATCCGCTGATGGACATCCAGGAACAGGTGAACCGCTTTCGAGAGACCATGCAGGCTTTGCGCCAGCAGATTGGGCGCGTGATTGTGGGGCATGAGGAGGTGGTGGAAGGCACGTTACTGTGCGTCTTCGCAGGCGGACACGCCCTGCTGGAGGGTGTGCCCGGTCTGGGCAAAACTCTGCTGGTGCGCACATTAGGGCAGGTGCTTTCCCTGCGTTTTTCCCGCATCCAGTTTACCCCCGACCTCATGCCTGCCGACATCACCGGAACCAATCTGCTGGCGGAGGACGAAGGCGGTCGCCGACGGTTCCAGTTTCAGCCCGGCCCGGTGTTTGCCAACATCGTGTTAGCCGATGAGATTAACCGCGCCACGCCCAAAACGCAGTCCGCCATGCTGGAGGCGATGCAGGAGCACGCGGTGACGGTGGCGGGAGTGCGCTATGACCTGCCGGAGCCTTTCTTCGTGCTGGCAACCCAGAACCCCATCGAGATGGAGGGAACATACCCCCTGCCCGAAGCGCAACTGGACCGCTTTATGTTCAAGGTGCTGGTGCACTCGCCATCGGTGGAACAGTTGAACGCGATTATCGACCGCACCACTGGCGCGGAGATGCCACAGGCAGAGGTAGTAGCCGACTCGCAGACCGTGTTGTGGATGCAGGGTTTAGCGCGGCAGATTCCACTGGCGGCCCCTGTGCGCGATTTCGCGTCGCAGCTGGTGCACTTGACGCATCCGGATGTGGACGGCGCGCCCGACACGGTGAAGCGGTATGTGCGTTTCGGCTCCAGCCCGCGCGGGGCGCAGGCGCTGGTGCAAACGGCGAAGGTGCGTGCGCTGAGCGAGGGGCGCTACAACGTGGCGATAGAGGATATCGAGGCGGTCGCCTATCCGTCGCTGAGGCATCGCATCCTGCTGAACTTTGAAGCGGAGGCGCAGGGCATCACGCCAGAACAGGTGATCGACGCGGTGCTGGAGCATGTGCGCGCCCGCACGGAGGTTCGTCTGCCGCTCGGAGACGTCCGATAAACCCACCATAGGGGCAACCCTCGTGGTTGCCCCACCCCCTGTGGTTGTGGCAAATATGGGCAGACACAGGGGTGTGTCCCTGCGTGTGGATTGGGGCAGACAGGGAGGTCTGCCCCTACGGTTGGTGCGCGTGAATTGGGCAGACACGGAGGTCTACCCCTACCGTATCGGTCTGAAACGGGGCGAAGGGTTCACATGCGGCGGCGTGTGCCATACATTACCCTGATTCTGTGCCTGCTGATGCTGGGCGGCTACGCGCTGCAGCAGGCAGGCATGAGCGCGGAGCTGTGGCAACTGGTACCCCAGCGCTTTCAGGTCTGGTCGCTTCTCACCACCTGCTTTCTGCACGCGACCCCGGCGCATCTGCTGGGCAATTTGCTGTGGCTACTCCTTTTCGGCAGCATGGTAGAGATGGCGGTTCGTCGCTATGAGGTTGCGCTGGTGATGTTGCTGGGGGGGATGGTGGCGTCCGCGGTGCAAATGATGGTGGTTTTGGTCTCTCAGCCGGAGCGGGCAGAGTCGCCGATTGTGGGCGCGTCAGGGATGGTCGCAGCGGTCATCGGGGCGTTTGCGGTACGCTTCTTTGCGCTGGACGTCCGCGTGGGCAAAGTTTCCATCCCCAGCCTGTGGATTATCTTGCTGTGGTTGATACCGCAGCTGGTGGGAGCCATCCGTACCCTGGTGGAGGGTGGGCTTGGCACGGTGGGCTACTGGGGACACCTGGGCGGTTTTATCACCGGGCTGGTTCTGGCGCTTGCGCTGCGCATGACGCGGGCAGGGGCACGCAGTTACCTCCAGCAGCAGCTGCTGCAGGCACAGTCGCGTGGCGATGTGCTGGAAGCGTCGCGTATCGCGCAGGCGTGGTGCCAGCTGGAGCCAGACTCGATACAGGCGCACCTGACCGCAGCGCGCATGGCACTGACTTCAGGCGATGAGCCCGAGAGCCTGAAGCACTACCAGCAGTCGCTCGCCCTCTGCGAGGTGCGCAACGACACGAAAACGGGGGTGGACATCTTTCTGGAAAGCCGTCAGCATTTGCCCACTCGTTTGCTACCACGCGAGATGTGCTTGCGCTGGTCGCTGCGAGCGGCGCAGGCTGGACACCTGGAAGAGGCTCTGGAGGCGTTGCGGCAGCTCGCCGAGTCCGCCGCTGGCACTCCCGAAGGCGAAAATGCGCTACTGCAATCGGCGCGAATTACCCTGCAGCAGCTGCAACAGCCAGACCGTGCGGTCGCCTTGCTGGAACGTTTTCTCGAGCAATATCCGCACAGTGCGCTGACCGCCTATGCGCTGCGCTTGCTGCGCCAGGCACAGGAAGCGGAGAGGAAGTGACAACTTTCACTCACCCCACCGCTCCCAATACAGTCCAGTAAGAAAGTAGGGCTGTCCGCCCTGCAGGAGCTGAATCCGTAACTCGCGCATGTAACGCGGACGCAGGTACTGCTGGCGTTCCTGTTCGGAAAGGCTGGCGTAAAAATCTTCGTAGCTCACGCCTCTATCAGGAGCCGCTGTTTCAACACGTCGAGGGCTTCCTGCCGATTACGTGCTTTGGGGGGCGTTCCGTGCAACTCACGGCGTCGCTCCAGATAGCTTCGCCGAAGGGCATCCAATTGCGATATGTCCGCTTTGAGCACCTCTGCCAGCGCGCTCTGCACCACCTGCTGGTTCAGCCGCTGCACCTCGCGCCACTCCGCACGTTGGCGAGCAGTCTCCTGTGCGGGCACAGTCAACATGTATTCTGCCGGCTTGCCTTTGCTGTCTACCTTACGCCAAACGAAACCAAAAGCCTCCGCCAGCTTCTGCAGGGCTTGATGCAGCGGCTGGTTATGCACCACGAGAATCGCCCGATGTTGCGCCACAGAGCGATCCACGCACAAAGCCACACCAGTTTGGCGGGAGAGCTGTTGTAACAGGTCGGTCAACGGAGTGGGCGGGTAATTAAGCGTGTGGGGTTTGGCGAGTCGAGCGTCCGCTTCGGGGTCTAAAGCAGTAGAGCCTGCCGTGAGAGTCGAAGCGATAACGAGCGAAAAGAAGAGACAGAGAAGTAACATCGTCCTCAACGCTCTCATTGCAAACGGGTGCCTCCTTTGACTACGCTGTCATTATCATACACGACACGAACAGGCCTGTTCAACAGCGGTCAGCTCAGAAACTGATAGATGGGCACATCAAACACCCTTCCCACAATCGCCCAGCTTGCTTGGGTCACGATGTCGCCCAGAGTCACCCCCACGAAGAAGGGCAAACTGCGCCGGTAACCCTTGCTGCCGCCGAACCGCTGTACCAGCACCTTTGCCGTCCACGCTATCAGAAACGGCAGGAAGAACGCGCTCATGGTGAAGGTGTTCGCCATCACGTAGCCCACCGGATGCAGAGGGAAGTTGCTCAGGCGCATCCTCAAACCGGCGAGCATGAGAGTAAATCCTCCGCCAACGCATGCTGCCAGCACGCCGTTCTTATCCCAGCCTGTGGGGCTGCTGGCGAGGGAGTGCATCTGCTGCATCCCGTACTGCACCTTCCACATGGCGTAGGCGTTGCTTTTGGCGGTCGCCGCGCCGAGTTCGTAGAAGTAGCTCAGGCTGCTCCACCATCCCACCGCCAGCGCGGTTGCCGTGCCGATGGCTACCCACGCCAGCACCGTGCGCCAGCGCAACCCTACCGAGTCGGCAATCTTCAGTCCTTCCATCAGATACGGCAGCGACTGCGCGCGGATGTCCACATGCACCAGGTCAAAGTATCCTCCCGCCACGATGGCTTTGTCCGACAGGTTCTGTGTGCCCAGCACGGCGTTCGCCACACGGTGGGGCGTCCATGTGGCGGGAGCGAAGGTCCATTGTCCGCCTGCCTCAGCGCGGATGCGCGCCCCGCTCAACACGTACGCGACGTACACACCGATAATCATCAGCGCGAAAAGCGGTGGAATGCCGGTGAGCATCATCATGAGCGCGCACATCAGGACACACCCCAGCGCCAGCAAACCCAGCAGCCGCACGGTGCGCACCTCGTCGGGCGTCAGGTGTCGCACGAGGCTCTTCCAGTGGTACCGCCCTCCCCAGCCCACCATCATCGCGAAGGCAATCCATGCGCCCGCCGCCTGCTCTTCCTTGTAGGGGAAGCGCGCTGCCGCCGTGTCGCCCACCTCCAGTCCAAACGCCGCGCCCACCACATACAGCAGGCGCGTGACCAGCCAGAAGAACCAGCAGCTGAAACTGATGCTGCTCGGCACGAAGTAGGCCAGTCCAATTGCCATCGGATAGAAGCCCAGTGGAAAAGCGGGGAAAGCATCCCACGGCGGCGACTGGAAGATGGGGATTTTGATGTAACTGGCTTTCAGCTGCACCGCGGGGATGGCGGGGTACCAGTCTCGCAGTGCCAGCAGACTCTGCATCACCGCTGGAATGGCGAACCCGAGCCAGAAGAGCGGACGCCGCAGCAGGTCATCCTGCGGGTCGGTCAGCTGCAGAGGTAGCACGGTGATGGGGAAGGTGAGTCGTTCCTGTCGGATCCAGATTCGGTGCAACACCGCCGCCAGCCCAATCCAGGCGCCGGTCAACAGCATCAGGTACAGGCTCCAGAAGAGAATGGGTACCGTCCACGCCTGCCACGGCACCCCGCTTTGCCCGCGATACAGTGCGTCGATTGCCTTCGGGTCGTGCAGGATGGGCAGGTGGGAAAGCAGTGGCACGTAGCGGCTCCACTGCGGTTGCGTCTCGGAAAAATAGGGAAAAAAGCCCATCCCGGGCATCAGGAAGCGCAAGCCGCCAAAGCCGATAATGGGGATGGTGCTTGTCAGCACGATGTAGCCCATCAACAGCTCCTCGCGGCGGAACGGCAACCATCGGCGCAGCAACCGCACGAACAGCAGGTACAGCGCAGTGGGCATCATCAGCGAGTAGCAGATGAGGTAGATGCTGCGGGCAATCTCGCTGTCCGCCACCCACCACACCATCACCACCTGCGTCAGCACGATAAGCAGCGCCAGACGCGGACGGATGCGCGCGATGGTATCTCTCAAATCACCCTCCCCGGTCTCCGCGTACCGCCATCCTTCGTTTGCACGCGGATCGTGCCGACGTCCACCGTCGGCGTGTTGACCCGCACCACCGCCGGCAACCCCTCTACCTGTGCGACGCCGGGCGTTGGCACCAGTCGCTGCGCCTCTACCCGCAACAACAACACATACTCCCCGTACGGTAAACCGCCGAACTCGAAGCGTCCTGATGAATCGGTAGCGACGACACCCGCCACCACGCGCCAGTCGAAGGGTCGCGCCACCAGCACTGCGTCCTGTCTGCCCGCACGTGTTCGTGTAAACGGCAACGAGTCTTCGCGCGACATCACGCCAATGCGCACGCCCTCGACGGGCTGTCCGTTCCACACCACCGTGCCCACAATCCTGCCCGGTGACGCGACCTCCTTCCGCTGTTCAGTGGGGATTTGTCCGCGCTCGTACCACTGCTGTGCCTTCTGCGCATCGCCGAACCGGGCATACAGGTCTCCCATGATGCGGCAGGCGTTTTGGGACTGGCGGTACGGTCGCGCCCGCGCATCCAGCCAGTCCAGGTACCGTTTCGCCTCGGGCGTTACCGCGCAGTTGGACAGGGTCTCCACCATTAACTGCACGAACTGCAGACGGGGCGCGTTCTCGATACACAGGCGATCCACCTCCAGACTGCGCACCGGGTCCCAGTCGATGGAACGCACATCGTGCAGGTGCACCAGCAGCGGTCGCGCCAGGGTGGTCTGGTATCGCCGCTGGAGCAGGTACTGCTCCACCTTATAGGTCACGCTCGGCTCGTTTGGGAAGCCCACGATGGTCTGGAAGGGGATACGCGCCACACGCACACTGCCCTCCGACCCGGGCAGCAACACTGTATCGGTACCCGCCGCGCCCACAGGGATTTGCTCCCTCTCGCGCATCTGCAGCAGGTTGCGCCCGTAGTCCATCCTGCCAACGACCACCCCAAAGAATAGCCATACCGCCGTCACCACGGTCAGTGCCAGCGGTACCAGTGCCCCTGCCAACCCGCGCACTCGCTGCTGATAATTCTCTGCAGGAGCTACCACCGCCGTCCACAGGCTTGCCCAGCAGAAGCTGCCCACCGCAGCAATCGCCAGCGATATGCCCACAAAGGTCAGCCAGCCGCGTGGGTTCAGGTCTGCCAGGGCGGGTGTGCCCGCTGGCGGCACAAATACCGCCGGAAAATCGAACATAAAACGGTAAAGCGCCGCTCCGAAGTCGAAACCGGTAAACCGCAGTACCAGCGCGCCAACCAGTCCGCTGCTGAATCCCCCTAGCGTCAATCGCACCAGCGACCACAGACGCGGGGCACTTCCTCCAATCCACCATCCCGCAAATCCATCGCCAGACCACCACAGGGCGGTAAACAAACACAGCCCCCCGCAGAGCCACATCAAGCCGTCAAGCGACAGGTCAGGAGACCGCGCAAACCACCCTGCGAACGCCAGTACCACCAGCAGCCAGACTGCCGACAGCCCCAGCAGACGCGGCACATGCTGTTGGTTACTCCGCAGGATGGCTCCGGCAGGAGAAGCCGCTCGCAGGGCAATCAGCACCAGCAACAGATATACCGCCACCAGCATCGCGGCGCGCATGGGTGGTGTCACTGAGCCCGCGAATGAAATCCAGCGAACCAGCGTGGACGACCACGCCAGCGTGTCTGGTATCGGTAGCCCTGAAGCGTCCAGCGAGCGCAGTACGGCAGGTAAGATACGTAACGTCTCGATATGCACCCGCAGAAAGGTCGGAACCATACCCAGCACAGCAAAGAACAGACCGTTCAGCCATATCCGGCGCAACGAAAGGTTGTCTTGCATTCATCTACCTCCGGCGTAAGGAGGGATTCGTGCGCGGCAAAATGCCTTCTATTCCTCCAGCAAAGGAACTCTTTTCGCCTTGCCCGCTGGCAAAGTGAAAAACACCGTCGTACCTTTGCCCAGCTCGCTCTCAATCCAGATACGCCCCTTCTGCGCCTCCACTGCCAGCTGGCAGAAGGTCAACCCCAATCCGGTGCTTGCCCCCCCTTTACGCGCCTCCACCTGCGCGTACTTGTCGAACACCTTCTCCACCCATTCCGGTGGGATGCCCGGACCCTGGTCGGTAACGCTGAAGGTTACCGTATTGTTGGCGGAGGCACGCACACGGATGGTGATGGTGGTGTCTGGGGGACTGTATTTGAGGGCGTTGCTGAGCAGATTGACCAGCACGCGGGTGGTGATATCCGGGTCGGCGATAACGGTGCTTACCTGAGGGTCCGGCTCATAAACGATGTTTACCCGATTTTGCGCCGCCCACAACGCGACTACCGCGAGGGAGTTATTGACCAGCTCGTCCACGTTTACCTCCTGCGTTTGCACCGGCATCTTGCGGTGCTCGAGGCGGGGCAGGTCCAGCAGCGAGTTGACCAGGGTGAGTATCCGGTTGCTGGAGATGAGCGCCATATCCAGCATCTCCTGCTCGGTTTCGTCCATCCGGCCGTTGCGCACTTGCCGCAGGGTCTGCAAGCCGGTAAGCACGTTCGTTAGGGGGGAGCGCAGGTCGTGAACGATGAAGTGCATCAGCTCCTCCTGACGTTTGCGCGATGCCAGCAAACCGGAGAGCATGTAAGTAACGGTGAGAAAGATTGCGGAGCGCACTGCCAGGTTCCAGTAGGGTACGACATTGCTCGTGTCATGCTGGGTAGAGAGCACATCTGCAGCGAACCACGCTATCGCGCTGGCTACTGCCAGTATGACTCCGGGTTTCTCTCCGGCGAACCAGTCGACCAGAATAATCGGGATGAGGTACAGGATGAGGATATCTGGCTCGGTGAAGTAGTCTACTATGGCAATAAGGGCAACCATCACTAATCCGATGGTTGTCCAGAAGTTTTTGGAACGTCTGCTCAGGAAATGCACGACTCTTTGCACGTTACGCCTCCTACCACGCCGTGTTACCTCGCCGGGAGGCTCTTCGCGCCGCGGTGTCCAGAGCGGACTGTATCAGCATGAACTCACCCACATTATCCATTGTCAGCAAGCCCACCAGTTCATCACCGCGCATCACAGGCATGGAGTGGCAGGCACATGCTTGCAGGCGCGGCAGCACGTTTTCCAGCATTTCAGCAGCGTCTACCACCTCAAACTCCCTCTGCATCACATCCCGCACCAGCTGCTGTTCCCTGTGCGACGCCAGCGCGTTCAACAGGTCACCACGGGTGAGTACACCGGCAACACGCCCGTTTTCTATCACCGGAAAGTCCTGTTGCCAGCCCTTCAGAATGAGTTCAATGACCCTCTCCAGCGGGTCATCCGGTGAGACGGTACGGAACTCGGTTAGCATCGCACGCTGTACCGGAATACCGCCCAGCGCGGATTTAATCTGTACCATGCTGGCTTCCTGCGCCGCGCCAATCCACACAAAGAACGCGATAAAAAGCAGGAACGGATTAAAAAGCAATCCCAGAAAACCGAACAGGAAAGCCATGCCCTGTCCCAGCGCCGCGGCGATATTGGTGGCTTGCACGTAGTCCATGCGCATTGCCAGCAAGGCGCGCAATACCCGCCCGCCATCCATCGGGAAGGCAGGCAGCAGGTTAAACGCCGCGAGGAACAGGTTCACTATCATGAGCCTCGACCAGATCGACCCCCTGACCGCGTCGAACTGTTCCATCGGCAACAGGGTTGCCTTTGCCTGCAGAAACAGATAGAGAACGATGAATAACACTACGTTTACCGCAGGACCTGCCAGTGCCACCCACAGCTCCTCGACCGGCCTATCTGGCATTCTTTCCAGACGCGCCACGCCCCCTATCGGTAACAGCGTGATGTCGCGGGTGCGAATGCCGTATCGCTTCGCAGCAAGAGCGTGACCGAACTCGTGCAGCAGTACGCAGCCGAAAAGGAGCAGGATAAAGACCACTCCGCTCACAACCGCCTGTAAGGTGCCAATCTGAAGCCAGTGCAGAAGGGCAATGCTGCCGATAAGGAGAAGAAATGTTGCATGCACGTACACTGCAATACCCGCGTACTCACCCAGTTTCCATGACCATCTCATAGGCAGTTTCCTTCCTTTCTCATCTTGCACACTTCCCGTTATGACTTACGCAACGGTCGGGGGAATCTATAACAGAGGAACCAGAAGATATTTCGCGAAGCAGATGCCGAATACCTCTGTGCCTGCCAGCGGTTGACAACAGGCAGACATCGGCGTATACTGAAGTTCGGTTCAATCTAGAAGAACAGGGGCTGGGGCTTCCGATGAGAATAGTCATTCTGGGGTGTGGACGTACAGGGGCTGCACTGGCTCGCATCATGGCAGCAGAGGGACATAAGGTAACGCTGATAGAGTGGAACAGCGACTCTCTGGAGCGACTGGGTGGTAAGTTCTCCGGTGCGGTGATACCCGGCAACGGGCTGGATGAGGACATCCTGAAAAAGGCGGGTATCGAGCAGGCGGACCTCTTCGCCGCCCTGACCGAAGGCGACAATCGCAACCTGATGGCGGCGCAAATCGCCAAAGAGCGGTTCCGCGTGCCCAAGGTAGTTGCCAAAGTGAACGACCCCATCCGGGCGCAGGCTTACCGCGAACGGGGTATCTACACGATATGCTACGGGCTCATCGGCTCCTCGATTATCCGCGACCTGGCGTATGACCGCCCGCTGGGTTCGGTCGAGGAGTATAATGTGCTTCCCCCCGAGCTGGAAGACTGAGTGAGGTAGTGCGACAATGTACGTGATCATCGTAGGTGCTGGCAATGTGGGCTACTACCTGGCGAAGACTCTGATGAACGCCGGGCATGAGGTGCTGCTGATTGAGCGCGACAAGAGGCGGTGCGCGCTTCTACAGGACGAGCTGGGTGAGATGGTGATGCGCGGGCGCGGCGACGAAATCCATACCATGCGTGAAGCGGGTGCAGACCGCGCGGATATCGTGGTTGCCTGCACCGGCGATGATGAGGATAACCTGATTATCAGCCAGATTGCCAAGTGGTACTTCAATGTTCCACGAACCGTTGCGCGCATCAACGACCCGCGTAACGAGGGCATCTTTCAGCAGCTCGGTATCGATGCCACCGTCAGCAGCACCAACATTATCTATCACCTGATCGAACAGGAGATCGAGACCGGCGAGATTATTCCTCTGGCGGCTTTGAAGCGCGGTAACATCGAAATCGTCGATGTCGAGCTGGGGCCCCGCACACCGGTGGTTGGCAAGCGTATTCATGACCTTCCGCTCCCGCCTGACACGCTGATTGTGTGTATCATTCGGCAGGAAAACGCGGTGCTTCCCCATGCCGACACGGAGCTGCAGCCCGGCGACAGCGTGATCGCGCTGGTGTCGGCGCAGAACGCACCACAGTTGCGCAACGTGTTCGCGGAGGAGCAGGAGGCATAGTCGCGAAACAGGGGCGTGTGTACTGGAGGCTAACGGCTCCCCCGGGGATTCGCCTTCCAGCCGTTCGCTGTTGCCTTGCATCACAATAGTGATACTCCGGGAGCGTAACTCAATCGAGGCTGCTGGTTATTTGCAGACTGAGAAAGCCTGCCGGGCGGTCACGCCAGTTTTCGATGAGACTGCCAGGGCGATACAGGCTGAAAGCGGTCAGGGCTTCCAGCGAGGTGCCCGCAGTCGGAAAACCTCGAGGGGCGAAGGTCACTCCCAGCCATGCCTGTAATCCCCGCCCCAGGCGGGAGCTGATCGTCGCTGCGAACACAGGGCGATAGGTCGTATCCCTGTGACGGTCGGCGTAAACCCCGCCTTCCATCTGCACCTGCCAGCGTGCGGCACGCGCGGGGAGCACGACGCAGGTTAGTCCAACGGTATCTGCCGCCTCGGTGCCGGCTCTCGTGCGCGAGTAGGACAGGCGGTAGCCGGTGGTCTGCTTGCCATCGCGTTGCACGGAGAGCAGGCTGATGGTATCGATACGCGGAGCCGCGTAGGTGAAAAGCCCTTCCGCCACATCCGCCGTGCCCTCACTGGCTTCCAGCCGGCGCAGTGAAAGCACCAGCTGGCGGTCGTTTTCCTGGCGCAGTACATGCTGAAGCCCATACCACCGCGAGGTTGTGTAGAAGCGGTTCGTACGCACGCGCCCCTTCGCTACAAACCTCTGCCAGCCGACCTGCGCCTGCGTGCGGGCGTCCACCCGCAAGGTGACCGACTGTTCGTTCACCCACAGGGTGCGCCCCTCTACTTCTGCGCCTCGCCAAACGGTGGAGAACTGCACGTCACCTGCGGGCTGCCCCAGCGCGCCTGTTGCCAAATGCGCCATCAGTCCCAAAATGAGGTAAACTCTTCTCATGGCTTGAACGCCTTCAGCACCAGTCGCGAAACATTGCCCAGCGTGGGACCTCCGGGCAGTGCTTCGAAGCTCACTGCAGCCACTGGATTGCCTGCCTCTGTTTGTCCAACGAAGGTGCGCGTCATGTCCACTGTGCCGTTAGCGTGTTGCACAAACAGGCGTGAATTGCCAGCTACCGCACCTGCATCGGTGAGAAAACGGACGTAGGAGTCCTCGATCACCGCCCCCAACGCAGGGAAACGTGCCTCAAACTTGAGGGGCAATGTGGTACGCAGGATGCCCCCAGACTCGAACACCTCGAACACGTATGCGGTCAGCGCGCTGCGAAACTCCTTCCCGTCCTGCACCACGTAGATGTCTTCCGCTACCGCCGTATAGATACCCACAGGCAGGCTGAGGTCGTCCAGCAGGGTGCCGTCGCGGCTGACGCGGAAGGTGCGTATCAGGCTGGACGACGGTGGCGTGTCGGTTCGGGGATTGGCGAAGCCGTCGCCTGCATACAGTTTGACCTCCACAGCGTCCTGCACAAACCCCACGCCGGGCAGTTGCGACTCGTCCGCCTTGATAACTACTACCCCTTCGCCCTGCTCTACGACTACCTTGCCGTTGGTCAGCTGAATGTACTGCGACACGGGTCCCCCTGCGCCTCCGCCTCCTCCACAACTGTTCAGCACCAGCGGAAACAGACTCGCGACAATGAACCCGGTCAGTATCCGAAGCGTCCTCGCCATTTCTCGCGTGACCTCGTCCTGTTGGAGTGCCGGTAAAAATACCGGTTGTCACTGTAACATGAGAAGGGTGCTCTTGTCAAATGGGAGTGGGAGCCGTCGAAAGAAAATGGCGCGCCCGGAGGGACTTGAACCCCCGACCTTGAGGTCCGCAACCTCACGCTCTATCCACTGAGCTACGGGCGCGTGCTGACAACACTATTATACAGTGGGCTCTGCAAAAAGTCAAGCTAACACCCGCCCAGCTTGCGTTTCGGTTTTTCAGGCTCGGCAGGTGCAAGCTCTTCTTCGCGTATTAGCTCTGGTAGTTTCTCCTTCGCTCGCTGGCGGAAGCGGTACGTGAACTCCTCGTACATGTGCTTGGGCGGAGCCGGTGGCTCGAAGTTCAGGATGTCCTGACGGAACTTCTCGAACCCGCCTTCCAGAATCCGGATACGCTTGAAGCCCAGTTGCTGGGCGATGACCGCCATACGCCTTTCGGTCAATTCATCGTTCGCCACGAATACGTTGATTTTGCCCCGCACACGCAGTAGCCGCGAAGGCTCCTGCTCGAACAGGTTATCTACTGTGAAGGGGTACGATTTGGGTAACCGTCCTTTGGAAATCTCCTCGCGAGGACGGAAGTCTATCACCTGTATCTGGTCGTCGGTGTCATCCATTAAGCGGAAGGCGAACTCGTCTACGGTCATCACCTCGACCGGATAGGAGCGCACGAATTGCTCGTTTTGCACCATCTGCAACAGGCTCGCTTTGCGGTCGGTGAAGGAGAAGGCGGAAAGTGCCAGCAATACACCCATGGCCACTACTCCCACCCGCGCCGGATTCCAGCGAGGCAGGATGGGCTGGACGCCCTTGACCTTGCGTTCCACCACCGAGGCGATGCCAAAAGCGAGCAGAGCGAACATCACCATGAGGAAGGCGAAAAGCCCTGCCGGGATGCCCAGCGTTTCATAGATGCGTGGTGTTCCCAGGTAGGCGGCTTTGTGCAAGCCCTCCAGCAGGGGATAGCTCTCCCCGAAGAGAAGCACCCCCACCAGCGCGCCCACGATGAACACCATCGCATCGCGCTTGCCGATGGAAGCGGCGCAGAAACTGGTGCCCGGACAATATCCCCCCACCACGAAGCCCAGTCCCATGATGATCCCGCCCACTATGGCAGACCAGAGATAGGTGGGGTTGATATACACCTGGCTCATGTCCAGCAAGCCAAAGTGGTTCAGCGCCATCACACCGACCATTGCCACCACCCCTGCGGTGAAAAACACCCGCAACACAGTGAAGTCGTAGCCGTAAAACAGCCCTACGAGTCGGCGCGAGGAGCCAAACCCTGCCTGCTCCAGAATCGCCCCGAAAGCAATACCGATGAAGAAGGCAAGGATATAGTTCAGGTTCTCACTGATGAGGTTTGGCACTAACGGTCCCATCGACGCCCTCCTATGTCCACAGTTTGCGGAAGAAATAGGCGAAAGCATACGCCCCCGCGAAGATAGCTACCATAGTCAGGATACCGCCTGTTGCCATGACTGCCATCCCGCTAAGTGCCGCGCCGCTGGTGCAACCTCTGCCCAGCTGCGAGCCGATGCCCCATAGAATGCCCCCCACAAAGGCGGCAATCCATCGGGTGCGAGCGGCTACACGGGGACCTGCCTCGGTCATCAGCTTCAGTCTTCCCGCTGCCAGCGCGGACAAGAAAGCCCCCACCGCCACGCCGATAACCTCGAATACCAGCCAGTTCTTCAGCGGGTTGCCTCCCGGGTGTTCCTGAATGTACTCCGCGTAGAACCTGGCGTTTTGAGCGTGTGCGGGGGCTACCGCCTGCACTCCTGCGACGGTGAAGCTCTTGATGGCGCCGCTGGCTCCCAATCCTCGTCCCGTGATGTAGATAGTGGCAATCAGCAACAGTCCCAGTAAAGTGCCCGCCACGTAAGGGTTCATGTACTTGCTTTCACTCATGACTGTGTTGCCTCCTGAGCGGTAGGTGCTGGCTCTGGCTCTTCGATGTGCTCGTAGCCGGTAATCATGGCGCGCAGATTGGACAGCGCGGTCTCACCGGTAGTGGTCATGTACACGTGCAGTATCACGAATGCCACCATCAGAAACGCGCCGAGAGTGTGTGCAATGGCGATGAACCTCAGCGACTCGATGTTAATCGCTTCGATTCCATAGCGCGTCGGGTACCGATAGAACATGTACAGCAAGCCAGAAACCACGACCAGCGGAAAGAGAAACACCTTCAGCAGAAAGTAGGTGAGTTTCTGCAGGGGATTGAGCTTGCTGAGCACCGTCTTTTTGGTAGGATGCGGCGCGTTGCGGAAGATGCCGAATACGTAGTACTCCAGCTGAGCGCGCATGTTTTCCAGAGTGGGCACGTACTGCCTCCATTGCCCGGTGGTGAAGTGCCAGAAGATGGCGAAGACGATAAGCGCAATCAGCAGGTATGCGGCGATGTTGTGGTATCTGACCGCCTCCTCGAAGCCAAAGAAGCGGATCGAGCCGTGTATCTCGAAGCCCGTAAGGGCAAGGAAGAGCACCAGTATCGCCTGCATCCAGTGCCAGAACCGTTCGAAGCCGGTGTATATCTGAACACGTTTTTTCATCATTGTCCCTCCCGACGACGTTTCACGGCTGTGGCGATACGCAAGCCGCCGTGCGCCAGTACCCCCAGCAGCGTCAAGGTAATGAACGCTTTGCCAGTCGTGTCCACCAGAGGCGAATAGTCCCTGCCCGGCAGGTAGAAATCCTTCAAGTTGGCAATGCGACTTCCGTGTCGCGTATGACACTCGCTACACTGTACCGTTTTCTCCTTCGGCGCGACCATGTGGTTGATGGGCCAGTACATGATGGTCTCGATGAAGCCCAGCTGTCCGCTGAAGGGCAGCCCACGCTCTTTCATGCCCACCTCGATAGCGCGGATGCACTCGAAATCTTTCCAGAACGCCCCCTCGCCCGGTTTTGGTGCGAACAGTTTGGGCGCAGCCAGAATGCTGTATACCGGGTCGAAGCACTGGTTGGTGCGCATTACCTTCACCGGGAAGATTTTGGCGTCCGGGTCCGCGTAGGAGCCGTTGAGTCTGTTCAGCTCCACGGGTTTCGTAGGATCGGCTATCCTGTCGCCCAGCAGGTAGTGGGTGGCAGTGCCGTTGAACCAGACGTATTCCGGTTTCAGGTTCTTTGCCCAGCGGAAGGTGCCTTTTTCCGACAGGTAGGTGATGTTGCCGTCTTCATCGGTCTCGCGGTAGGGCTTGCCGTCCCGAAGTTTGCCTGCTGTAGACCAGTCCCAGTAGATTTTGGTGGCGTTCACCTTGGCGTAAACTGGGATATGACAGGTCTGGCAAGCCACTTTCAGTGTGTGCTCGTTCAGCAGTTCGTTCTCGTGCGGTGTGCTGGTGTGGCACTGTTCGCAGGTCACCCTGTTGCGGTTCATGGAGGAAAGCGAATAGAGCTGCCCCCGAATCATGTGTTTTTCCGTAATGTGGCAGTCCACGCACTGCAGGTTGATACCGTCTACCGCCATGTGCACGTCCACATCCTTGGATGGCTCAAACAGGGCTTCCTCCAGGTCGCCGTGCTTGACGTTATTGCCTCCGCCTCCATAGAAGTGACAGACGCCACAGTTACTCCGCTGGGGTCGTCCTACGCTGGTGGCGACCAGCGCGAGGTCCACGTCGGGGCTTGGTGCGCCACCGGCATTGGATGCCTTGGCGTATGTGCCTGTACCGTCGTGGCAAACGAGGCAGTCGATGTTGCGCGGGTCGTTGAAATCAAAAGTCTTCACTGAGGTCATTCCGAATCCGACGTGGCATTTGGCGCAGGCGAGCTCGTTTCCTTCGGCAGCGAGGCAAAAGTTATTGACCGCGTTCTTTTTGCCCAGATACACCACTCCGCGCCCCGGAATATACTCCTCACGCTCCCAGTTCCAGTGGTTGGAGTTCATCACCTCAATGTGTCGTCCGTTATGGCAGCTGATACAGGCTTCCGTGACTTCCTGAGGTTTCTTGAACTCTTTCTGCAGCTGCGGAAACCTGCTGTGGTCTACAGAAGGCTCGTGGCTCTTTGAATATCGTGCGCGCAGCTGAGAGAGAGGGTCAGGGGGAGTCTCTCTGGGAGTGAGTGCCGCTACCGCCGCCACCACAACTACCAGTACAATCGTTGCCAGTATCGGTATCGCCTGTCTCATGTTCCACCCCCTGCCGGGCAGTTCAGCCCTTTGTTTATTTCATCTAATGGCTTTACTATGTTTCTATCAGATTAGACTCAGAAAATCAAGGGGTGGATTCCTTGACAGCGTGGATCTGCGGTGATATGCTGAGTACCGGGGCAGAAGAGCGAGCCAGAAATGCGCTTCGGACAAAGGAGATATACTAATCGGGGAGGTCGTGAGATGAGAAGACATGTTTCTTTCCAGACGGCGGGTGGTATCGTGCTGGCGCTATTCATCGGTTTCCTGCTGGGCAGCAGCATCCAGCCGTTGCGGTCGCAACCATCCGCGCAACCACCGGTCACCCAGCCTGCCGGAGATGCGCTGGTGGAGAAGCTGGTGCGTGAAGCGGATGAAACAGGCAGACAGGTGCGCACCGACGTTGCCGCGCTGACCGAGCTGATGAAAAGGGTCATTCGTGAAGTGGAGGTAGGTCAACAGTATCCCGAACTGGAGCAACAGGGTAAGGTGCTGAGCGAGCGTGTGGGGGTGGACGTGGAAGTAGCGCTGGCGCAGACTCTGCTGGCGGTCGCGGAGAAGTCGGTAGTGCGCAGCGGGCAGGAGCAGTGGGTGATTCAGCGCATTGTGGAGTTTTTCAAGGCATCTCAGTCCGACGTGATGCGCTACCGCGAGAAGGGCTACACGCTGAGTTCCCTCATTCTGGCATACGGTATCGCCAAAGCGGCAAACGCTTCGCCGGAGCGGGTGTTTGAAATGCGGCAGTTAAGGCAGAGCTGGCCCGCTATCGCCGTCGCACTGGGGGTGAAGCCCCAGGAACTGAGCAAGGCGCTACAGGGAATGTTCCCGTAGCGTTCTAAACGGTTGACCATGCTGACAGAAGGGGGCAATCCTGAGTGGTTGCCCCCGAGAGGGTGCTATCGCCTATAATCCGCCTGTCCGGGGATAAGCACGCTGTCGCCTGTACCGAAATCCCATACGAGCAGCACGGCGCGACCGTCACCGTCCGCATCTGCCCGCAACGAGGTAAGGGAAGCGTCTCCATCCAGCGCGACCTCCCCTCGCCGGGTAGATTTCAGCCGCCACCACGCGGTGCGTGCTTCATTACTCACTGCCATGCCCTTTACAAGCGCGACGGCGTCCAGAGCCAGGACGGTCGGCGTACGGACGGTGCGCTGTGCTTCGTCTATTTCACCGACGAGCGCCCTGCCACGCAGGAACTCATAATCACCCAGCCACAGTCGCCACCTCTTACCCTCGCGTGTGGCGCGAAATATCTCGTATTCCGCCTGATGCTCCCCCGCTCTGAACAGGATGAGGCGATGAAGAAGGTCCTCGTCGCCGATGTTGCCACGCAGGTTCACCACCACCTCGTGCTTGTCGGGTAATACCTGCTCCACGTTCCCTTTGAGGTCGTGCGCTTGCAATCTCCATGTGCCACAGGTGGCTTCTCCGCCGGTGACGAAAGCCTGCCGGAGATTGCCTTCGTTGCCGAAGCGCATTACAGCGAACGCTGCGCTGCACGCAATACCGTCGGGTAGCTCCCTTCGCCTTTCGGGCGTGAGGGACAGGAAGACCACATCCCTTCCGTACCGATGGTTAACCTCTATTGCAACGGTATCTGCGCTGTCAGGCGCAAGCGGAAGCAGATGCGTGCTGCGAATGAGCGGAGTGCTCCTCGCTGCCTCGATCACCGTCACAAAGGTACTGCGCAGCGGCTCTACCCCTTTGGTTTGCGTGTGGGCAATTAGGTACTTGAGCGGTGGATTAGCACGGTTGCCCTTCGGGTAGCCGTTGCAGGCGATGAAATGCATCTGCTGCGTGGGCAACCAGTGGATACGCAGGCGGATATCGTCCTGTCGCCAGCTTGCCAGCCAGGAGCGGTCGCTCTGTGCTTCCTGCGGGTCAGTGAGGAAAGCGAAGCCGCTGCCGGCGTAGCCGTGAAAGCCTGAGGTGGCATTCGCACGCTGAGGGTCGTCGTACATCTTCCCAAAGGGCACTTCCTCACCGGCGAGGGTTCCTGTGCGCGGTTCCGGGAAAGCAATGCCTTTGAACACCACCTCTGTGCCGGGCAGGTGCAGGGAATAATGGTGTTGCTTGCCTCCCTGCACATGGAACACGTCCACCGCGTAGAAGGCGTCGGCGCTGGGAAGGTCTATCATCGCCGTTTGCCGGCGGTAGAGCGATGCCCTGCCGGGATAGACGCTTTCCGCGGAGGCATCCACGAACTTTACCCATGCGGATTGTGCGAACCGGTGCAGGCGTCCTCTGGCGAGGTTTGCCTGACGCTGTGCGTCTACCATCACCGTGCAGTGACTGACGGTGTGTTGCGTCCAGCCGGGCGGCTCGGGGTCATCGGCGGCAAACTGCGGATAGCCCAGGTCGGGCAACAGCTTTTTGCCGAAGGCGAAAAGTTCGATGTTGAGCCTGTCGTAGTGTCCATGTCCACCCCCTGCCCAGCCGTAGTATAGCGTGAGCGCGCGCTGGTTTTCGCCCTGCCCGCCACGCAAGATTGCCAGTCCGTAGTCGCCCAGCAGGCGCGAACGCTCGTAGGGCGAGGTGTCAGGCTGGGCAGAGGGTGCAGGCGGAAAATCAGGCTGGAACAGGTCCGTGAACTGTGTGTAGGCGCGCCCCGCGTTGTCCTGTGGCTTGGGGAGCAGGGGATAGAACAGCGGGTCGCCGTACTGGCGATAAGCGATTTCCGCCATCCATGCGGGCAGGTCAATGCGCGAAACATCCACGCTGCCCGAATCGCCAATAGTGGGGGTGAAACCCTTTGCTGCGCTCATCTCAAACGGATAATAAAACAGCCTCTTGACAGTGGGGTGTCCAAACAGGTTGACGTTCGCTCTCAACAGATAGTCGCAGATGTGCGCTACCTCCTTGTTCCAGAGGAAGTGGTATCCGGGCGCGGATTCGTGTCCCATGCCCTCGCGAAAGAAAAGGTTGGCAAGGGCAAACTGCAGTCCCTCGTGCGTATAGCGGTCGCCGGTATTGTTCAGTATATAGTCCACGCACCATTGCAACAGTTCGGGGTCCTGTGAGACGATGGCACTGGTGAGCAGTGTCTTCTGATGCATCCCGTAGTTGCCGGAGATACGGTACTCCTTGATGGCTTTGATGAACTCCATCAACAGGTTGCGGTAGAGGTGCTGACGAATCCCTTCCGCATCTTTGCCCAGTGAACGCTGAAGTTCGGTGTCGCTGTCGATAGCGTCCCATACGAAGTCCACCGCCTCCGCAAGGTTGGTGGCAACGCCTGTCTCCCAGATGGCATTAACGATTTTGCCCGTGTATGAAGGCTGGAACTCGGTGGCGTAGCGAGACTGTTTATTGTGGTCCATCTCGGGATAGTATTCCGCGATGCGACAGAGCATAACCAGCGCTTTGTGTGCGTAACGGCTATCGCCTGTCAGCAGGTACGCGCATGCCAGACTGTGTACAGCGGGGATGATATGGCGCATCCAGTGCCAGTGGCAGTAGTATGCAACGAACCAGTACTTCTTCTCCTCACCGGGCTTTTTCCAGCCCCAGCCATCGTCAGGGTAGTCGCCGGTCAGCAGGGAGCGGTCTTTCATGCCGCTTTTCAGGAATGCGCTGAAGTCATTGGAAGGGAACTCACTCTTGCAGTTGGGGCAGATGACCTTCCATGGCTTCTCCAGCGGGGTCTCGAAGCCGTAGTTGCCATACTTGAAGGTCTCCCTGCCGCACACCGGGCATCCCGAGAAGCTGATGTTGAAGGCACGCGGAACCTGAGGCGGTGGGATGGTCTCACGCAGGTGATCGTCGCTGAATTGCACCCACTGCTGCGCCATTTGCAGGATACCCTGCACAGCCTGACGGGCAGGTTCTTCATTCGCCAGACGATGCCGCGCACGTTGTATCTGCTCAGGGGTGAACAGAGCAATGGTTTTCTTGGGCACGGTATCCGCCTTTCCCACCGCGACGCCAAGACACACCGCGGTGACCAGAATCGTCAGTAGCACACGCATAGAAGCATTCCTCCAACAATACAATTTGGCGGGAGGTAAGGAGAGTTCCTGTCCGCTGCCGCGAGCGGTGACCAACATGAGGATATCCTGACAGCCGTCCGGAAACAACACAGGATTCCTGCCTGTGCATTCGGTAATTGTATCCTGCAAGTGACTAAAGCAGATGGAGGTGCAGAAGACAGATGCCGTGCAAGTTGCCGCACTCACATACCTGTTTCGTCTGCGGGGAGAGCAATCCGAAAGCGTTGAACGTTCGCTTTTACGCGGATGAACACGGCGCTTATGTGCCGCTGGTTTTGCGTGAAGAGCAGATGGGCTACCCGGGCATCGCACATGGCGGCGCTTTGATGAGCATACTGGATGAGCTGATGGGCTGGGCGGCGACCATGCAAACGGGAGAGTTCAGTGTTTCGGCAGAAATCAATACGCGCTTCCTCAAGCCGGTGCCTTTGCACACCCCGCTGACCGCGCGGGCGCAAATGACCCAGAGGCGGGGCAGGGTATGGTACACGCATGGCGAGATTGTGGACGAGAAGGGCACGGTGTATGTGCGAGCTATCGGTAAATACGTCTCTATCGGCAAGGAACGCACTGTGGAGATATTGAAGTTGATGATACACGATCCGGATGCACTCTCGCCGGAAGAGCTGCTGCGCCGTTTTCACTACACGGAGTGAAAGCTGTTGCGGGAAACACACGAAAGGAGTGAGCGACCGTGTCCGAACTGCGTCAGGACATCGCCACCAAGCGGTGGGTCATCGTCTCCAAAGAGCGGGCAAAGCGTCCACATCAGTTTCTGAAACAGATGGTGGTGCAGGAGGAACCGGACCACCGGGATGACTGTCCTTTCTGTGAGGGAAACGAGGGGCAAACTCCCCCTGAGGTGTACGCTCTGCGCAACGGGAGCGAACCCAACCAGCCCGGCTGGAAAGTGCGTGTGGTGCCCAACAAGTTTGCCGCGCTCTCCACTTCAGCCAAATGGGAGGTGAAACATCCCGAGATTTTCACCACCATTAACGGCTATGGCTCTCATGAGGTGATTATCGAGACGCCCCAGCACAATCAGACTCTGGCAACCCTGCCGCAGGAGCATGTGCAGCTGGTGCTGCAGGCATTACTGCAGCGGATGCGTACATTAGCACAGGATAACCGTATTGCTTTCGTGCAGGTGTTTCGCAATCACGGTGCCGGGGCGGGTACTTCGCTGGTGCATCCCCACTCGCAGCTGATTGCCACGCCCATTGTGCCCACCAACATCCGCGAGGAGATTGAGGAAGCCCGCCGCTTCTACGACGACCGGGTGACCTGCGTGTACTGCTACATGCTGGAGAAGGAGCTGGAGTGCGAAGAGCGTGTCGTGTTGACCACAGACCATTACGTGGTACTGGCGCCCTTCGCGTCACGCTTCCCCTTTGAGCTGATGATACTGCCACGCCGGCACAGCGCGTCCTTTGTGGCGGATGCGCGGGCTGAGGATGTGACGTTTCTGGCGGATGTGTTGCAGCGCACCCTGTTGTTGCTCTACCGCGCGGCCAATAACCCCGACTACAACGCCGTACTGCACACTGCTCCGCTGCGCGATAGCTGCATGGATTACTATCACTGGCATATTGAAATCGTGCCTCGCCTGACCACGCCTGCCGGGTTCGAGCTGGGAAGTGGCATCTATATCACCACCGCCATTCCTGAGGAGACCGCGGATTACTTGCGCGAACAGGTGCGTCAGCTCGGAATATAGAGCAAAAGGGGCACTCCTCCGCAGGGAGTGCCCCGTTCGTTAAGGTGTTGCGCCTCCGGGTGTCGGTGTGGGGACGGCAGGTAAGGCAGGTGAGGGTTGGGCCTCCTGAAGCTGCTGCTGCAACTGCTTCATCTCCTCCTGCCAGCGGCGGTTAAAGCGAGGTATCTCGAACGATACCTTCGCCTGTGCTCGCATCTGCATCAGTTCGCGTCCCAGGTTGCGCTTGCTTTTTGCCTGCATCAGCAGACGGCGCAGGTCTTCCTTCACTTCATCGAACGGGCGCACCTGTCGGTCCTTCTTGTCCAGCACTTTAAACAGCACCCATCCGTTCACCACTTTGCCCTGCGCGCCCGGCAGCCTGAGGGGCTGCGGTGAGGTCACACTACCAACCGGTGTTTTCTGCAGCGTCTGCCACAGCTGAGGAAACTGCTTGAAAGTATCATCGGTCTCGCGCAGCCAGACGCCGCCCTGAGGCATATTGGGCAGCTTCATGGACTTCTGCACCGCTACGACATGGAAATCGGTGCCTTTTTTCAACATTGCCTGCACTTCGTCCAGTGTCTTGCGATTGTCCACGAGAATCAGCGCGACCTGCACCTGCGCCGGGATAGTGAACTGCTGGATGTTCTGCTGGTACGCCTTCTTCACCTCGTCATCGCTGACGGTAATGCCCTTGGTAATCAGCTTGAAGGCTGCCAGCTCCACTTTGATGTCCTCTTTCAGGTCGTCCTGCGTGTAGCCGAGCGTCTTCAGGCGTTCGTTGAAGCCCGGCAGTTTTTTCTGGCGTTCCAGCTCTTTTTTAACCTCGTCTTCGGTGGGCATTACCTTCTCTTTCTCTGCCATCTGCAGGATAATGCGGCGGTCTACCAGCATTCGCAGAGCCAGATACCCCGCCTGTTCGCGGATGATGCGACCGGTAGCCGGGTCGCGCACGGGGTTTTCGCCCTGCGTGAGCGGAACCGCCATCCGCTCCAGTGTTTTGTAGTACTCCGCCTGGCTAATGGGATTATCGTTGACTTCACCGACCGTTTTCCTGCCGCAGCCGGTGGTCGCCAGTAGAATCCCCACCGGAAGCACGATGCATAGCAGCAGCCCTTTTCGCATGATGGTTCGTTCTCCTCTCATTCGTCCGTTCCCTCGTTCTTCTGGACTATTTCGTCGGATGGCACCGCTTCGGAGCCAGCACGTTGCTGTCCTGCGCGTGGCATTCGCAGCTGCACGACCAGCGAGACCTCACCTTCTGCCACGCCGGTTCGGCGCGCAATCTCCTGGACATCACACCCCTCATCCGCCAGTGCCAGGATGCGCTCTACCGGAACGCGGTGAGGCTCGTTTTGCAGGTTGGCAACCGCCTGCGTTGCGCTGTTCCCCGTATGTGCCTCCAGCTCGTGCAATACCTGCTCTGCCCTCTGGATTCTCTCTTCCAGCCGGGCAACACCCTCGTGGAGGGTTGCGCGCACCTCCTGCAGGGTCTGGCGCAGTTCCTCATGCAGCCGTTCTATTTGCTCGTTCTGCTGTTGCGAGGTCGCCTGACGTACCAGCAGATGGAGCTCATCGCGCACGCGCAACACCATCACGCCCGCCAGAACGAGCAGAGCAGCTTGTGCCAGCAGAAAAAAGAACTCCATCACATCACCCTGAACAACGCTCGCACGGGGCGACCGTCTGCCACTTGCACCCCCGATACCACCCACAGGCAGGCAACATCCGCGTCGGCGCGTTCGGAACGAGGATGCACGTACAGCACTCCAATCCGTTCGTCAATCTCAATGCGTGCCACCGCGTGCGCGGGCACAGGGTAGTATACGCTTTGAACGCGCGCGTATCCTTTCGCCGCTCGCTGCAATGCCTCCCGACACTGGCGACGATACTCTGCCGTTAACTGCTCCAAGGGCACAGCGTATCGGGCAATGGGCAGGCGCCATACCACTGAAGAACGCACCGCTCTGCTGCGGAATCGCTGGATGGTTGCCTGTTGTGCCCGGCATTGCCAGCGCAACTTTGCCGAACGGGTTTGAGCTTGCCTGGGCAGCAGGTGCACGCGCGCTCGAACAACGGGAAGACGTCTGCATAATAATACGCGATGAGAAACCGGTAAGGTTGCACGCACCAGTACGAGTTGATGCACCTGACAACCCGAGTGGACACTCACACTGCGCAGCCTTGCCCTGACGGAAGGGGCACATGCGGCAAGTACTCGTGCCTCGGGGCGGGAGAGACAGCGTATGGCGCAGACTCGCGCCGGTGCAGAGAGAGTGTTCACCCTGCACTTTGCGGGGCGAGAACACCGGACGCTGGGGGGTGATAGCCGTAAAGGCAAGGGGAGGGGCGCCGGAGGGACAAAAGCAAGGTTCCCACCATGCACCTCGGGAGCATCGACCACAAGCACCCAGGTCAGCACGCGGAGCCAGAACTGTCCCCACCACGACATTCTCAAGCGACTTCCTGTTCCTCCTGTACGGCGCGCGCCGCCTGTTGCAGGCGGCTCAGTGGCTCCAGTACATCCATAGTGCGTGCGGCGGCTGTCAGAACCTCCAACGCTTGACGTTGCATGGCGGCATCCTTATTGCCGAAACGGATGCGCACGGGCGCACCCGCCAGAGAGAGCTGTACCAGCATTTCGTCTTCGCCAGCGGGCATGGTGGCGCCCAGGTCGGTCATGGGTGCCATTTCGGTGGTAAAAAGCATCACGACAGGCGCGTGCATTGCCTCCAGAGGCTCCAGCAACACCTCGTCCTGCACAATCCATACCTTGGGGTGCGTCTCCATTGCCTGCAACAGGGTAGTGGCAATCACCTCGCGACACAGGTAGCGGTGCAGGGCACTGCCGTACAGGATACGCTGCAAGCGTGTAGCACGCACCGGCTCGGTGTAGCGAAACTCCACCGGCAGACCGAAAGAGTCCGTACTCATCGCCGCGCCGATAAACAACGAGGGTTCTACCTCTGCGGCGGTCAGGTATCCCAAAATGCCCATCGTCTCCTCTATGCCCGCAGGTCTATCAGGTGAGTCTCTTCAGTTGGTGTCTGCTCGCCATCCTCCATCGTTTGGGGTTCCTCCGCTTCCGCTTGCTCGCGTGTGGAGGGGCGTTGTCCTCCTGTCGAGTCGCGCGAGGGCGTTTCGCGGTGTACGGGACGGACCGCGTTGCCGTAGACGACCGGTCGGATGGTGATATCGTCGGGGTTCATGCTGGCATTCCCCCTTTGCACATCCTCCCAAGGGGATGCGGCAAAAGCCACTCAGTAACTATTATCGGGTAATGAGTCTTACTTGTTCAGACGTGTAAGAGGGGCAGGTATGTGGTGATAGCACCTGCCCCTCGGCAATCGCGTTCGGATTATCTGGTAGTTTGAGGCACCGTCTCTTGTGTCCGCGTTGGGATCTGTGGATAAGGTGTCCAGCGCTTCAACACACCTTCTGTGGGTGGTGAGGTTTGTTTCCACAGAATCACCGCGACCACTGCCAGAATGACCACAATGATGCCTATAGCTACCGGCAACGGGATGTCGCGTCGCATGATATTACCTCCATCACTGCTGGCGGCAACGCTGGGGTACCAGCGAGCGGTCGGCTTCAACGGTGTACTCGTGCGGACATCCCATTCCCCATGGCACAGACTTGGCGTGGCCATCGGCGAAGACGACGTTCATCCTGCGCGCGAACGGAGCCAGCACATCGGGATTGGGCGGATTCAGGTTAACCGCCCACGGAGCATTACCACCAGGATCACGATAGGTGACCATGGTGAAGCCGCAGGGCAGCTGCCCGTTGTCGTCCAGAATGTCTAGGTCGCACCCGCTAATGATATGGTACGAAAGGGCATTAACCACCACGCGAGTGCCTGCCACCTCCTCGATAGAGGCGAGGCTTACCGGGGTATCACCGGACGTCCACTGCGGATATGACGCGTACATCCCACCTTTGCCTCCATAGCCGTTGTTCGCGGAGACTGTGGTCTGGTGTGGCCAGGTGGACCAGCGCAGGTTGACCGCCGCGTAGGAGATGGGCAATACCCGATTAGGTGCGGTGCCCTGAACCATCGCACCGTGCAAGCCGTAGTTCAACCAGTTGGCAATGCTCTCCGGATACAGGAAGGCATACTTCGGCGAGCGGAAAATCTGGTGGTTCTTGGTGTAGGGAAGCACCAGCGCCATCCAGGTGACGAATTGACCGGGGTCCGCCTGAATGTCCGGGCGCCAGCCTTCGGCAGGAGCCATCGTCTCATCGTAATCCTGGGCGTACATCTGGATGGCCAGCCCAATCTGCTTCAGGTTGCTCAGGTCTGCGGTCTGGCGTGCCTTGTCGCGTGCCTGGGCGAAAACCGGGAACAGAATGGCTGCCAGTATCGCGATAATCGCGATAACAACAAGCAGCTCGATCAGCGTGAAAGCGTGTCGCCTCATCATAGAAGTAACCCCCTTTATGGTGATAGTATGCTCACGGTTGTTGCCAACCGCTTGTCGCCGCAAGAGAGAACTTCTTACCACTTGAGAATACGTATTCACGATTCTATAATACTCCCTTTCGCCAAAAAGGTCAAGTGTTTTTGAAAATTTTGACTCGCTCAATTTATGGAGAGAACAGCAGCTTCTGCAGGAGTCCTGCAGCTCTTGTCGAAAAGATTGCTCAATAAGTCTGGAGTGGCTCGGCTGAGGCGATTGTACCCCGCTTCGGGGCACAATCTGGCGGAGGAAGGGAGTGGCAGCGATGCGTGTTTTCTTGCCGATGATGTTGCTGTTTGTGATGTGTTTGGGGGCAGCGGCGCAAAACCTGCTACCACCGCTGTCGGAATGGCAAACAGGAGATGCCTCTCACGTACCTGCTGACTGGAAGGTGCTGCCAAGCGTGTTTCGCACTCAAGCCGATGGCAGGCAGGTGCTCGGGGTGCGCGGCGCGGGGCAGGATAGCGCGTACTGGCGCACGCCAGTGAACCTCCAGACTGGGCAGGCATATGTCTTTCGCTTTCGGGCGCGTGGCGAAGGCAGGGGCGGGGTTATCGTCAGCGGAACCAACGCTACGAACCACGACTTCCCCGTACCAAACCAGTGGACGGAGTATGCTTTCGCCTTTCGATGCCCCGAAACATCGCCACTTTTTGCGCGAGTAGGACACTGGCACTGGAACGGCACGGTGTGGTTCGACCGCATGGAACTGTCGCCTGCGCAAGCCGTTCACCGGCAATGGGGCAACCTGACGCTTGGCGAGGGCGAAAGCCTGCGTGCTGGTCGGTATACGGATACCCACGTGATGTCATGGTTCGGTACCACTATCCACCGCACCCTTTGGAGGCAAACGGCATATTTCAACACCAACCGCTGGGTCATCAGCAAGGGGCAGGAAGTTATCTACAGGTATGCGCTACCGTTCCGCATAAGACAGGCAACGGTAACGGTCAACAGAGAACGGCACAGTAGCGCCACGGTGGTAGTGAGCGTTAGTATCAACGGACAGCAGTGGCAGCCCGTGGCGCGCTCGGAAAAGGAGGGCAGTATGGTAGTGCAACTGCCCGAAAGCCTGTTCCCCACACGGCAATTGTATGTTCGGCTCTCCGCAGAAAGCGACAGCCCCGCTGGGGTTGGCATCGTGGATTCCTATCAGCTGCAGGCGGAGGTAGACTATCAAGGAGCGTCGCGACACGGACGAACCCTGATCGTCGAGCAACGTCAGACGTCTCCCAGATTGCAGGCGCAGTGGTTTGCCGAATCGGACCTGCTGCGTGTCCGCTGGGAGAACCGACAACCCACCAGGCAGCAGCTGCAGATTGCGCTGGGCGTGAATGGAGAGTGGAAGACGCTCGGGCGCATCTCGCTACAGCCCAACCGCCAGGCGACCACTGAGTGGACGCTCAGCCGTCTTCCTGCTGGCAAACATACCGTCGCCATCCGTGCCACGTCAGGAAGGTCTGTCGTGTACTCTGCCCAGACGGAGGTCACCACAATGGTAGTGGAAGAGCCCCATTACGGCTACCCGCTCGCTGCGCCGGTCGGCTTTGGCGATGTGTGGTGGTGTGAAGGCGCATGGAAGGTGGGACGCGATCGACCCGCCCCAACAGGCAAAGCTGCCGCCATCGAGATAGAAGCCGCCCGCAATGAATTCGAGCCCGCGCAGCTGGTGCTGCGCGCAAAGGAAGCCAATACCGTCATCGAAAGCGTCTCCGTTACCGACCTCGTGGGGTCACAGACGCGCATCCCTGCCTCGCAGATTCGGCTGCACGAGGTGGCAACAGTGCAGGTCGAGCATCCCAGCGACAGTCTCGGCGCGCCCGGCGAGTACCCCGACCCCCTGCCGCCGTTGAAAACGCCGTTTACGCTTCCACATAACCGCAATCAGGCGATATGGATACTGGTATACGTTCCCGAGAGCGCGCCCGCTGGCGAGTATCAGGGCTCGGTCACCATCCACACCAATCGCGGCAGAATCACTGTACCACTGAAGCTGACCGTGTTCGACTTCACTCTGCCGAAGTCGCCCACGCTGCGCAGCGGCTTTGGAATCGGTGCATGGAATATCAAGCGGTATCACCATCTTCAGAACGCGGAGCAGGAAAAGCAGGTATGGGATTTGTACATGCGCTCTTTTGCGGAACACCGCATCGCCCCCTACTCGTTCTACGCTCATGCGCCCATCCGTGTGCGCTTCGAAGGAGAGGGCGCAGACAAAAAGGTCATCGTGGATTTCAGCGAGTTCGACAAAGCGGCGTCCTACTATCTGGATGAGGTAGGCTTCAACGCCTTCGTGCTGCCCATCGAGGGGATGGGCGGTGGAACGTTCTTCGAGCGATACCCGGGCGAGTTTGGCGGGTTCAAGGCGGGCACCCCTGAATATGAGCGGCTCTGGGGCGAGTATGTGCGGCAGATAGAATCGCACCTGCGGGAGAAGGGCTGGCTGGACAAGGCGTATGTCTACTGGTTCGACGAGCCGGAGCCGCGCGATTATGAGTTCGTCATCGAGGGGATGCAGCGACTGAAGCGGCACGCGCCCGGCATCCGCCGCATGCTCACCGAACAGCCTGAGCCGCCTCTGTATGGACACGTGGACTTGTGGTGTGGTCTCACGCCAGAGTGGACGCGCGAGAAGGCGGAGGAGCGCAAGAAGGCGGGCGAGGAGGTCTGGTGGTACATCTGCACTGGTCCCCGTGCTCCGTATATCGGCTTGTTTATCGAGCATCCGGGCGTGGAGATGCGCCTGTGGGGCTGGCAGACATGGCAATACGGCATTCAGGGTATTCTCATCTGGGAGACCACGTGGTGGACCAGTCCGACTGCCTTCCCCGACAGCCTGCAGAACCCGTGGGAAGACCCGATGAGCTACGTCAGTGGCTACGGCGTACCGCAGGGCACGAAGCAGTTCTGGGGCAATGGCGACGGGCGGTTCCTGTATCCTCCGCGTCGCGACCCGAATGGGCAGCATTCTCCCGCTATCGAGCCTCCATCTCCATCGATACGCTGGGAAAACCTGCGCGATGGCGTGGAGGACTACGAATACTTCGTCATCTTGCAAAAGCAGATTGAGCGGTTGCGGGGCAAGGCGCCCGAAAGTCTGCTGAAAGAGGCGGAAAAGCTGCTGGAGGTCCCTGAGCATATCTCCAAAGACCTGACGCACTTCACCACCGACCCCCGCCCGCTACTGGAGCATCGGCGTAAGATAGCGAGGATGATTGAACGACTGCAGAAGATAGAGCGCGGCGGTTCCACCGTTGCTCAGGAGGGAGGAACATGGCGCTGAAAGCTGCCGTCTGTGAAACCAATATTACCCCACCCGTCGGGGTGTGGCTGGCAGGGTTCGCCGGTCGCTCCAGCGGGTGTATCGGCATCCACGACGAACTGCACGCTCGCGCGCTGGTACTGGACGACGGAATCAGCCTGGCATGTGTCGTCAGCATGGACCTGATTGCGCTGGACTTCGATCTGGTGGAAATCATCCGGGACGGCGTGTACCGCAAGGTAGGTATCCCCCCGGAGCGGCTGCTACTGAACTGCTCGCACACGCATTCGGGTCCTGCCACACGCACCTTCCGCACGATGGGCGAGCGGGATGAGCTCTACTGCAACATCATGGCGCGCAAGCTGGTGGGTGCAGTGCAACAGGCAGTGGATATGCTGGAGCCGGTCAGCCTGCGCTGGGAACGCGCCCCGGTGCAAATCGGCATCAACCGCCGGGAGCGGCGCGATGGCAAAACGGTAATCGGGCAGAACCCAAAAGGTTTCGTCCAGCCTTATGTCGATGTGCTGCGCGTCGACCGCGAGGACGGCAACCCGCTGGCGGTGCTTTTTGCTTATGCCGCTCATCCGGTCGTGTTGGGCGGGCAAAATCTGTGGGTGACCGCAGACTATCCTGGCGCGGCGTGCGATTTCCTGCGCCGTGCGGGAACGGGCACGCCGATGTTCCTGCAGGGCTGCGCGGGAAACATCAACCCCGTACATACAGGAGCCACCTTTGCGCACGCACGCAAGCTGGGAGAGATACTCGGGGCGGCGGTGGTGGTTGCCTCGCACCTGTCCGAACCTGTGGAAGCAGTGCCCGTCTCGGGCAGTTTGCGCACGGTGCAGCTACCCTACGTTTTTCCGCCTGTGGAGGAGGCACAGCAACACCTGCGCCAGGCAGAGGAGGATTTACAGCGTGCAGAGGAAGAGGGCGCGCCACTGGGAGTGCTGATGTGGCGGCGCGATATGGTGCGGTGGGCGCAGGACCTTCTGCTGGCTGTGGAGAAGCAAGAGCCCCGTACGATGCCGCTCGAGATACAGCACCTGCGCCTCGGCGATGTGCATCTGCTGGCGTTCCCTGCGGAGATGTTTGTGCAGTACGCCCTCGACTTCGAACGGCAGTCCCCACATAAACCCACCATCACGCTGGGGTACAGTAACGGCTGCTGGGGATACATTCCAACCGCGGCGGACTACCTCCTCGGCGGGTATGAAGTGGATATGGCTTACCGTTACTATGGCACGCTGATGGTGTCCTCCGACTGCGAGCGGCTGATTCGGGAAGAGGTATACGCGATGCTGGACGTACCTCACCCCGACTGGACGCCCTACGCAACGGATATGGGATAGCTGCAGCAGGAACTCCTCACTGCCCCACGAATGGTAGTATTATGAAGTGCAAACGCTGGCTGTGGTTAGTCGCGGGAGTTTTTCTGTTACTGGTTGCGGGAGCCTCAGGTGGACAGCGCGCATCACAGGTGGATGTCCGCCGGTTTGTGCGGGTTTATGTAACACCCTCCTCCGCGGACGCGCTGGCACAGCCTCCAAAGCCCGGAGCGCGAGTCGTCTTCAGCTTCGGCGGAGCCAAAACGGAATGGTTCCCCACACTCCGTCTGCTGGGCTTTTCGCTGTGGCAGTATGATACCGACCACCTTGCCAGCAACGAAGTTTCTGCAGGGCAGTGGGACTGGATCGCTGCCGAAGAGGTTTACGAGCAAGCCAGACGAGAAGGTTTTTTGTTCACGCTATTCCCCCACTGTGCCTTTCCCCCCAAATGGTACATCGAGAAGGAGAAACCTGCCCTCACCCGGTGTGTGGAGCATAACGAGGAGATACCCGCACTCTCTCCATGGGAACCGTTATTCGGCAACTGGCTGGACAGGCAATGGTCGGCTTTAGCGAGGCAGTTTGGCGGTGCTACGCCGCGGGTCAGCGCGCTGGTGCTGGGCGTTCACGGGGACTACGGCGAGGCGGGGCTGTTCTCCGGCGCGCGCATGGCATCGCGAGAACAACGTGAGGACTGGGAGCGACGCTTCGGTAAGGCGCATAACCACAAAGGCTTCTGGTGCGGCGACCAGAAGGCGCGCGTCAACTTTCAGAAGGCGATGCTGCGCAAGTATGGGAGCCTTGACGCCCTGAACAAAGCATGGGGCACGCCGTTTGCGAAAGAGGAAGACATCCGCTATCCCAAATCCCCTGCCGAAGGACGGAGATGGTGGCTGGATTTTGTCAGCTGGTACTCCAACGGCGTGACCTACCTTGCCGACATCGTCTGCCGCCTGTCGCAGCGTTACTTCCCGCGCACCCTGCGCATCCTGCCCCTCGGTTTTCCCGATGAAGACGTGCGCTACGGGGCAGATATCTCCGCGCTGGTGAAGGTGGCGGCGCGGTACGGCGTGGCGGTGCGTTCGGTTCACGCGGGCTACCTCCCTCTTGCCGATAACGAAAGCTTCCTGCTGGCGCGGATTGCCTCTGCCTGCCGTTTCTACGGTGTGCCGTTGTGGCTGGAAACGCCGGGCACGCTGGATGCAAAGCGACAGGCGGAAGCGCTGTTCGAGGCAGTGGCGCAGGGGGCGTCGGGCTTCTTTGACTGGGCAGTGAACGCCACGAGGAACGAACCCGTCTACGAGCAGAACCTGCGCCACTTTGTCGTCGGGCAGCCAGTGGTGGACGTCGCGATGTTCTACCCATCGACCGCTGTGCGTCTGGCAGATGTGGGGGAAGCACCGACGCTGCGACTGGGCTGTAAGCAGGCACGCGACCTCTTCGCCTTCGACATCGTGGACGAGCGGATGATCCGCGACGGCGCGCTGGAGCGATACCGCCTGCTGGTATTCTGGGAAGGCACTGTGGTGGAGCAGGACGTGCTGGACAAAATCGTGGAGTGGGTGCAGGCTGGAGGCGTGGTCGCCGCATACGACTTCGGCAAGGTTACCAATGTGGAGGGCGACGGCACCGCGTGGCGCACCCTGTTCGGCTATGCGGGCCGGCTGCAAACCTTGAAGCCTGCCTTCCGCGGCGAGGTGCCGGCGGGCGGGTACGTCTTGCGCATGGACGACCCGGTGACGGCGGAGTTTTTGCAGGGCGACTGGTCGCCTCCGGAGAAGGAGGGCGAGCGCAGCTGGCGGTGGACGGGCGCGAGCGCGCAGGTGTCGCTGCTGCTCCAGTCTGGACAGGCATACAGCCTCACCATCCGTGCCATCGTGCCGCAAGAGCAGCACGGAGTGCGCACTGCGGTACGCCTGAATCAAAACCTGCTGGGTTATCTGGACAGCCCCGGCGAGACGGTATACAAATTCGTCATCCCGGCGGAAATGGTGAAGGCGGACACTGTGCCTGTGCTTTTCTTCTATATGCTTTCCCCTCAAGGTGCCAAGCCGGGGCGAGGGGTGCGCATCGCGGAAATCCGGCTGACGGCGATGGACTCCGCGCAGCCTCCACTGGACACCGCGCCGCGAGGACGTTACACCTACCAGATTGACTCACAGGTGTTATCTACTCGCTGGGCGCAGCGGCTGGGCAAAGGGCTGTGCGTATTCGTGCCGGTGCGGAGGGCGCAGGATGGCATCAGTGCCTACATCGAGGTGCTGCGGCGGCTGGTGTACCGCCTTCCCGACCTTTTGCCCTCCGCCCGCAATGCTCCGCTGGTGGATGATGTGGCAGACGGTATCCTCACCGCCCTGCTCACCGACCGTATCCTTTTGTTCAACACCACCGACCAGCCGATAACGCGCACGTTGCGTTTCACCCGTGAGACTTTTGCGGGCTACCCGCAGGTGCAACCACCCCCTCCCGGAGATGTCCGGGTGCAGATACCGCCCGGCGGAATGGCGGTGGTTCCGTTCACGGAGTTGCCGCGCGAACTCCTGTTGCAGTGCGAAGGCTTTACCGACCTGCGCGGACAGAAGAAACGCGCCCAGCCCGATTGCAGCCCCGGCACAGGAGAAACCTGCGTGTGGCTACCGGCAGGCAGCTCTATCCGAACCCGGTTCCCCATTCAAAACGAGGGACGCTATACCCTGTTCATCCGGTGTGTGGCGCAAGGCAAGATGGTCGCACCGCGCGTGGTGTTGAACGGCAAGCCGCTTCGGGTACAGGATGCGCCCGCGATGGAGGGTATGGACGTGCTAGCAACCGAGGCGGTAACGCTAACCAGGGGCACGCACACGCTGGAGATAGAAGCGCCCAAGAACATCCCCTGCGCCGCGGACTTCGTGATACTGACGAACGACCCCAGCATCGCTGGCTACCGCTTCGGCAGGCGGTAGGAAGTCACTGGAAAGGAGGAGACTGGTATGCAAACATGCATTCGCTGCGGAGAGGGGATTCCGCAGGGTGCCACCACGTGCCCGCGCTGTGGGGCTGAAGTGCTTCGGATTATACCATCACTCCCGCTGGAACGACTGCGCCATCCTCTGGAAAACACCGTGTTTGTCATCCTTGCGTTAGCGGGCGCGGTCACGTGGCTTTTGCTGCTGGTCGTCACGCTGGGCATCATCATTCCCGTGGGACTGGTGCTGTGGTTTTTCAGCTGGGTTGCCTTCCAGATGTTCCGGGCACAGCTGCTGACGCACAGTGTGCGAGTCAGCGAACAGCACTTCCCACATGTGCATCGTGCGTTCGAAGAGGTGCAGCAACGGTTGGGCTACCATGAGCCGCTGGAGATATATATCATGGAAGGCACGACGCTGAACGCCTTCGTCGCCATGATGATGCGCAGCCGTTGCATGGTGTTGTTCTCGCAACTGGTGGAGGGCATCGAGGAGGACCCGGCAGCCTTGCGCGGGCTAATCGGGCATGAGCTGGCACACTTCGTGCTGGGACACTTCCGCTGGCGTTGGCTGGTGATGGGAGGCTTTTGGATACCTTTGCTCTATCTGGCATGGTCGCGCCTCTGCGAGTACAGCGCGGACCGGTGCGGACAGGCGTGTGCAGGCGACCTGCAGGCATACGAGCGTGTGCTGGCGATGCTCGCAACAGGCTGGCGGCTGGCGCGACACGTGCAACCCGAGCTGCTGGTGCAGCAAGCCAACGAGGCGCAGACGAGTATCTTTGCGCGACTGATTGAAATCACCTCCACGCATCCGCCGCTGGTCAAGCGGATTGCGGAGCTGAGGCAATTCATATTGGGTACGCCTCAGATTACTGTGGAACGTCGTGCCGCTACAACGCTGGGCGCGGTGATGCTCTTGCCCTTCGCGGGATTTCAAGGGCTGGGGTCGAGCGCTGCGGCAGCAGCCTTAGCCATCTTTGCCCTCGCCGTGCTGGCTGCCATCCTGTTGCCGCTGTTCGCTGCAGCACGTGAGACGGCGCAGATGGAAGCGTGCATGACCAACATGAAGCAACTGAGCCGAGCCATCCAGATGTACACGGCGGATTACGACGGCAGATTGCCCGTGTTCGGCGTGCGGGCTCTCATTGGTGCTTATGTGCAACCGGGCGCAGATGTGTTGCGCTGCCGGTCAGACGATTCGCCGCAGCCCATCAGCTATGCACTGAACATGGACTTTGCTGGCTGGACTCTGAGTCAGATTGAGACTCCAGAGCGAACCGTACTGCTCTATGAGGGGGATGATGAAGATATCATCATGCGGCACACAGACGGCTTGAACATCGTCTGCGCTGACGGACAGGTGCGCTGGATCAAGGAGACGAGTATCGAGGAGTGTTTCTGGGAACCGAGGTGAAGATATTCAGGGCAGATCCCTTTTCCGTGCTCGCGCCAGATAGACCTCTGGTTCGTCGATCACTTCCGCATCTGCCCATCTCATCTGGCGACGCTTCGGCACAAATCGATATCGGCTTTTAGACGAGGGACCTGCCCGTGGTCGTACATACCAGTTTGCCATGTTTGACACCTCTCATGCTGATGAGTTTGTCCGCGATGGCTTGTACCTGAGCGGCAGAGCCGCGCACCACCAGCACCTCCATGCAGTTGTGTTCGTCCATATGCACGTGCGTCGTGCAAACAATGGCATCCACGTACTGGTGCTGCAGCTGCGTGAGCACGCGGGAGATTTCGCGAACCTCATGGTTATAGACAATGGTCACCGTGCCGACTACCTCCCCCGTGTTGCTCTCCCATTCGCTCTCCACAAGGGCATCACGCATGAGGTCGCGTATCGCCTCCGAGCGTGTGCGGTAACCCTTGCCCTCGATGAGATGGTCGAAGGCATCGACCAGGTCCGCCGGTATGGAGACGCCAAACCGCTTCAGCCCTGCCATGACGTAACACCTTTGAACAAAGTGTAGCATGACTTACTGGATTTGTCAAAAGCTCCTGCGGGCGTTCCGCTACTACAACAGCTGCTCGTGCTGCGCGATGACCTTCTCGGAGGCGCGCGCGATTTGCTCCACCAGCTCGTCGGGTGGCTCGATGACCGGACGTAAGTGTAAAATGTTGCCCGCCACACGCTCCGCCTGCGGGAAATCGCCGTCTCTGTAGCCCTCGAATGGCGGCAGCCCGAAAAACTCCCCGCCAAGTGGTCCCCTGCCATTACCCCACAGGTCGAACCCTTTGCGGAAGATGGTCTTCTGGTGCTCCAGCTTGCGCCCATAGAGCCACACCGGCACACCCTCTGCCTGCAACGCCTCCACGAATCGTTCGGCAGGCAGTCCATGCAGCTGTTCGGGGCGATAAATCAGCGGATGTCCCGCGAAGAAGCCCGCAGGTTTCGCCTTCGGATACGAGCGCACCGGCTCGATGCCACGCATTCCCTGCAGTGCGGCAAACACCTTCTGGCGAAACTCGGTGCGTTTGGCGTTGCGGTAGTCCAGCGACTGCATCGTTACCCGCGCAATCGCCAGCGCCAGCGGATGCGCCCGCCATTTGCATCCAAGTACCTGTGCGTCCAGTTCGCGGTACTCCGGCAGGGTCAGCTCCTCCGTGATGCCAGCGCGATGCAGGTGACAGAACGCCAGCATTCGCTCGTAGTATTCCCGACGATTGGTGGTTACCAGACCCCCTTCGCCGCCGCAGACGGGTTTGCCGTAAGGCGGTGAGCCCTGCAGGCTGAAGCAGGTGAGGTCCGAGATGTTGCCCACCTTCACTCCGTCCCACTCCGCGCCGTGCGCGTGCGCGGCATCCTCGATAATCGGAATGCCGTAGCGGTAACTGATGTCACGCAGTGCGTCCATCTCGCACACGTTGCCGAACAGGTGGATAGGCACGATGAAGCGCGTACGCGGAGTAATGCGCTTCTCGATATCTTCGGGGTCTGCCAGCAGGGTGTGGGGATCGATATCACAAAACACCGGTCGCGCCCCCATGTGCAACGCGCCGCTGTAGCTACCGATGTAGCCCAGTGTGGGCGTGATGAACTCGTCCCCAGGGCCCGTCTTCACCGCGTAGAACGCGCTGGCGAGGGCGGTGGAGCCGTGATTCACCGAAAGGCAGTATTGCGCACCCACATACTGGCGAAACTCTTCCTCGAACTGTTTGGGGAGACCTGCGCCGGAACCCGACAAAAAATCCGCGTCAATCAACTCGTTGACGGCATGTTTCATCTCCTCTTTGGGCACTTGCCACCGGTCCAGCGTGGACACAGAAACGGCGGGGCTTCCCCCGACAAGGGCGAGTTTGTCGCGCATCGCAAACCTCTCACGCCACGATTGAATTTTATCTACCCTCCGCTTCGCTCTCGGAATGCGGTTGTCCTTCAATGAGCAGAGAGTTACGCAGCAAGCGACAGCGCGTCCGCTGTGGAAATATCGGGGAAACCCACCTTGCTGATGACCTCTTGCAGGCTGGTCACCCCTGCCAGGGCCTTTTGCAGAGCATCCTCCTGCATGGTAACCATGCCGCCTTGCAGCGCTTCCTGTAAAATGCGTTGCGCTTCTGCCCGCTGAAGGGTCAGCTGACGGATGGTCTCATTGACCAGCAACACCTCGTGTACGGCGATGCGACCACTGTAGCCCCGCTGGAAACATTGAGGGCATCCGCGAGCACGGTATACCTGTGTGGCAGCATTGCCGAGCATCGCTTGTTCCTGCGGTGAGGGGATGTCTAAGTATCGGCAGTGTGTGCATAACCGGCGGAGAAGACGCTGACCAACAACTCCGATCAGGGAGGAGCTAATCAGGAACGGCTCGACCCCCATGTCGATGAGGCGAGGCAGTGCTCCTGCTGCGTCATTGGTGTGCAGGGCCGACAGAACGAGGTGTCCCGTCAACGATGCCCGGCAGGCAATCTCGGCGGTCTCTCGATCGCGGATTTCGCCAATCAGCACCACGTCGGGGTCCTGGCGGAGGATAGAACGCAGCTGCATGGCGAAGGTCAGTCCGACTTTTTCGTTCACGTTGGATTGGCTGATGTCCTCGATTTCGTACTCGATGGGGTCTTCGCAGGTCATGATGTTGATTTCGGGACGCGAGATTTCCCGCAATGCTGCGTAAAGGGTGGTGGTCTTGCCCGAACCCGTAGGACCGGTAATCAAAATCATGCCGTAGGGCTGACGGATGAGCGAGCGAAAACGCTGCAGATTGACCTCCGAGAAGCCCAGCGCGTCGAGGCTGTATTTGACCTGACTGTTGTTCAATAATCGCAACACCACCCGTTCGCCGTACTGATTGGGAAGGGTCGAGACGCGCACGTCGATACGGCGCGCATCCACTTGAAAGGAAAATCGTCCGTCCTGAGGCAACCGTCGCTCGGTCAGGTTCAGGTCTGCCAGCACTTTCACCCGCGCAATGACCGCCTGTTTCATCGTATTCGGGATGGTACGCACGTCCACTAAATCGCCGTCGATGCGATAGCGCAGACGAATCCCCCTGCGCTTTGGTTCGAAATGGATGTCGGTCGCCCCCATTCGCGCCGCTTGCGCCAGTATGTCGTTGACAAGCCGGACGACGGGTGCCTGTTGTACCAGCTGCTCAACGTGGTCCACCTCTGGCGTGTTCTCGTCCTCGACGTGCAGCAGCTGGATGCCCTCGCTGTCACCATCTGACCTGGTTTCCTCTGGCGGGATGTCTGAAGCGTAGAACAGGTCTATTGCTTGCTGAAGCACCTCTGGATTGGTGTAAACGGGTTTAATGTAGCAGTTGGTAATACGCTGCAGGTCGTCGCGAGCCACAAGGTCCATAGGGTTCAGCATCGCGACCACCAGCCGGTGCCGCTCCTGCCGCAAAGGCAGAACGCGCAGGTGGCGTGCCAGATGAGCCGGAATCAGGTTGCGCACCTCTGGTGGAATATCGTTGAGATTGACTCTTTCATAATCCACCCCAAACTGATAAGCTTGCGCCTCCGCCAGCTGGTCGCTGTTGACATAACCCAGCCGCATCAGAATCTGTCCAAGCAGCTCCTGGGTTTCTTTCTGGATATTCAGGGCTTGTTCCAGCTGCTCGCCAGTGATGAAGCCCAGTTGTAACAGTATCTCACCAATGCGCAAACGTGCTTTCTGCATGGTACAGCCCTCCTGTGGATATTATTGGAAGGATGTCCTTGCCGTCTGGAGGACTTTTGGTGTTATAATAAGGTACGAGAATCGTTTGCGGGAGGGTTCGCAATGGCAGCCAAACGCATTCTCATGCTGGTCGGCGATTTCGTGGAGGACTACGAGGTGATGGTGCCGTTTCAGGCTTTGCTGATGGTGGGGCACCATGTGCACGCCGTGTGTCCGGGGAAGAAGGCCGGCGAGAAGGTGCGTACGGCGGTGCATGATTTCGAGGGCGATCAGACCTACAGCGAAAAGCCCGGACACAATTTCACCCTGAACTACACTTTTGACGATGTGAAGCCCGAAGAGTACGATGCGCTGGTCATCCCCGGTGGACGTGCGCCGGAGTACATCCGCCTCAACCCAAGAGTCATCGACATGGTGAAGCACTTTGCCGAGGCGAACAAGCCCATTGCTGCCATCTGCCATGGGGCGCAATTGCTGGCGGCGGCGGGGGCACTTCGAGGCAAGAAGGCCTCGGCTTATCCTGCAGTCGGTCCGGAGGTACGGGCGGCTGGGGGTGAATACGTGGACGTGCCGGTGGACAAAGCGGTGGTGGATGGCAATCTGGTCACTGCACCTGCCTGGCCTGCCCATCCCGACTGGCTGGCGAAGTTCCTGCAGGTGCTGGGCACGAAGATAGAACTGTAGAGGGCATGGCTCGATACCATACGCGCGGATGACAGGGGAGTTCCGCGCATCTGCAGGCGAAGTCGTCTGTTCGGTGTCGGACGGTCAACCGACCGCGGGGAACGCAAAGCTTCTGGAGGTCATCGTCTCACAGTCTATGAAGATATGGGTGTGGTGGGTGGTGTTTCTTGGCGCGCTGACTGGATGTTGTTCCCCCTCCGCGATGGGTGAGAATCTGGAGCTGCGTGTTTCTGTGCCTGTGGTGCTGGTGCCGGAAGACCGACCGGTTCCGGTGGCGTTTCTGGTGCTGAACCACGAGCCGCAACCGGCAGAGGCGCGGATTGCCTTTACCTGCAATGGCGGCAACGTACAGCCGGATTCCCTCAACGTAAGTGTTCCCGCTCGAGGATGGAGTGTGGTCACCGTGCAGGTATCGCTGTCCCCTCAACGGGATGCCGCTGTGCTACAGGCGGGTTGTGGGGAAAGCAGCACGCAAGTATCTGTAAGGCGCGGGATAGACCTGGCGCTGTTGGCGTGGAAGCGGCTGTATACCTCGCCCGAGGCCCGTTTGGACACTTCGCTGGCAGCACCCGATGTCGACGACTCGGCTTGGGAGAGCATCGGCGTGCCCACCCTGTGGTTTGAGCAGCGCCCAGCGTGGTGTCGGGTGCGTTTCACGGTGCCCGAAGCGTGGCGAGGCAAAAAACTGCGCCTGTACATCGCAGCAGTGGACGACAACGATATCACCTGCCTCAACGGACAGCAAGTCGGGCGTACCAGCGGCTGGGACGTTCCCCGCGATTATCCTCTTCCCGAATCGCTGGTGCGCTACGGCGCGGAAAACGTGCTGACGGTGATGGTGGAGAACACCTATGCCGGGGGCGGGCTGTATAAAGCACCTCTGGTGATTCTGGTGGGCGATGAACCGATTGTCACGCCAGAGCAGCAGACGCCTCCTGCTGTCGAGCGTCCCAAACCTTCGGCTATCGGCAAACCGTTGCCCCTGCGACCGATGGTGATGCGTGACGGCGTGTTGTACTACGTCGACGGCGGCGAGGTGGCGCTGTGGGGGGTGAACTACTATCCCCAGAGCTGGCACCAGTTCGTGAACATGAAACGACTGGGTGTGGATATGAAAGCCACCATCCGGCAGGACATGGACCACCTGCAGATGATGGGCGTGGAGATGATTCGTATCCATGTGTTTGACCGCGAAATCAGCGATAGCGACGGCAACCTGATAGACAACGAGCACCTCGACCTGCTGGACTATCTGGTGGCGGAGTGCAGTCGACGCGGCATCTACCTGATGTTCACCCCGATCGCTTGGTGGGGCGGGCCTAACGAGAACCCCGATTCCTTTTCTGCAAATACTAGCAAGCCAGGCATGATGTTTGTACCGGAAGCCAAACGCGCCGCGGCAAACTATCTTCGACAGTTCCTCCAGCATGTCAACCGCTACACCGGAAGGGCATACAGGGATGAACCCTGTCTGGTGTTGCTGGAGGTGATGAACGAACCGGCGTACTTCGCCTATCAAGACCTTCTCACGCGCAGTTACACTCCACAGGGCGAACGCCCTGAGGTGATCGAGCGCGACCGTGCAACCTTCCGCAAACTGTGGCAGGAGTGGTGCAGCGCCCGAGGGCTTGCCGAGGCGCCCGCCTATTTCCCGCTATTCCGTTACGACCTCATGCGCCAGTATATTCGTGAGATGTACGAGGCGATACGTTCCACAGGGGCAAGGCAACCGGTGGCTATCAGCTTCTTCGGTGGGGCAGACAGGGAGATCGTGCAGGCTATCGGCGACTCGGAGTGCGAGGCAATCACCATCCCCGCCATGTATCCGGGCGGCTGGGAGCGCGTGAACGATGGGATGAACCTCTTACCGCAAGCCTCGCCGACGCAGTTGCCTGCCGAGTTCGCACGTAAGGCGCGGTTGGAGTATGAGTTCGACATGCCTGCGACCAACGTCAGCTGCTATCTGTATCCTGCGCTGGCGGCGTACTTCCGCCATGCGGAAGTGCAGGTGGCCTGCCAGTTCCAGTATGACAGCGTTAGCACCGCCCGCTGGAACACCGACTGGCAGGCGCACTGGCTGAACTGGCTGTATACTCCATCCAAGACGGTCAGCTTTATGCTGGCAGGAGAAACCTTCCGCCGCCTGCCGCGGGGCGTGCAGTATGCAAAACCCACCACCGAACTGGTCCTGCCCGACCTGATGGCGACCTCCTTCACGCACAACCAGAGTATGCTTATCACCGAAGAGACGGTGATGTATGCACGAGGCATCGACGAGTGGCAGCCTCTCCGACTGCCGAAGTCGCCCAAACGTATTGTTGGCACAGGCAGTTCGCCCTATGTGCAGTATACCGGCAGCGGGCTGTATGTGCTGCAGCAGGAGGATGAAAACACGTTCTCCTTGCACCTGAATCCGGATTCGATTCTGGTCGGCAACAGTTTACTGGGTAGTTTCGCGGCTCCGGTGGCGGAGTTGAAGGAGCAGCCTCACGTGTTCCGACTAAAATTGGAAGGCTGGCAGGGAGCCCGATGCTTCAAGAAGGGCAGTAACGTCTCCCTGCCGAAGGTGATGGGCGGCTGGTTGCTGACGCCGGGGCAGTATGTGATCAGGCGAAGTCCTTAGAAAACAATCACTTTGTCTGCTTCGGCTGTCCAGTGAGCGAGTTCGACCATCGAACCGAGATTTACCCCCTCGATCAGTTTCAATGCCCACAGCCCGCGCTGGTCAATGCAGGTCACACACGCCAGCACCTCCGCGCCGCCGGCGATGAGGTTTGCCAGCATCTGCCCGATGTTATAGCTGCCTTCCGGGCGGTGGTGTTCTGGCAGTGCGCCGTACACGCCATCGGAGAGCAGGAAGATGCGAATGCGCGTCTGAGGGACCTCCTGTTGCAGAGCAGTGGCTAACCGCAGGGCGTTCCACGCCCGCTCCGAGCCGTATGGCGGTTCGTGGAGGATAAACAGGACGTTCATCGTTGCTCCTCTCTGCGTTGACTTTTGGGTTGATTGTAGCACACATGGTGGGAAAGTCAAGGTCTCGCGAGGGTGTTCGAAATTGGTGGTTGAATGGATAGGTCACCTAACCCCCTTGCCCCCTTCCCTGCGAGGGAAGGGGGAACGCCCCTCTCCTCGTAGGAGAGGGGACGGGGGTGAGGTAAGGCAAGGGGTAGCAAGAACGCCTCTCTCCGTGCGCTATAGCCAACTTCTCAACAATTCTCGAACACCCTCAGGTCTCGCCACGCGAGGGACATCCGGGTATGAAAGTCGCACTGCGCCGATGTTCAGCTGGAGGGCGAACCTTGCGGTGAGCTGAACCCCCACCCAAGCTCCCCGCGGGCGGGGAGGCGTTTCACGGCTCGGCGGGAGCCTCGCCCCCCAGCCTGGCGGTGGAACTGAACATCACTCCTCGATAAACCGGTGATACCTTCCCAGCCAGTAGGCAAGCAAGAACGCACCTCCGTACTCTTCGGAATGTCCACTGCCTCCCCAATCCATGCGATAGGGGTTGGCGTTCCATTTCAGTCCCTGCCGCTCATCCGGGGGCAGAGGTGTGGTGGAAATCCACTGACCGAATCGGCTGCGTGACTGCGAAATCACCAGGTCGGTGCGGTGGCTGTTGCGTACTTCCCACCCGCGCAGGTCCCAAGGCCATCGCTGGAGAGTCTGCACCGCCTCTTCCACATCACACGGTTTGCCGGTCGCCAGCCCGTAGATGAAGTTATACAACGGACTGCGCTCGGGGCGGATGGTGCGCCATGACCGCTCGATGCTGAGCTGTATCAATGCGCGACGGGAAGGTTCCTTCTCCAGCATCACGATGGGGTAATAGGCGAGGAACCAGAGCTCGTCGTCGGAGTGGTTGATGGCTTCGGGCGGGTGAACCACGCGCCCTTCGGCGGCGTTGAGCAGGTAGTGGTGTCTGGTAATCAGCTCTTCGTATTTGTCCTTGAAGCGCTGGTCACCGCAGATATGGTGGGCAACCTTCAGGTGCGAGAGTATCTCCATGGAGTTCAGCGCGCGCTCCTGCCACCACCAGGGGTTGTCGTTCAGGTATTCTGGTGCCCACACACCCCACGTCGTACGCTTGCCGTCGGGGCGTATGAGCAACAGGTTGTCGTTCAGGATGCGGTTGGTGACCGCGCGGCAGACCTCGGCAATCTCTTTGCGCTCCTGTTCATCTGCCACCAGCTCGTAGTAGATGTACCACGCGAAGTAGTGACCGTCTATTTCGTCCGAGCTGGTGTCGGTCTTCCACAGCCAGCCTTTCTGTGGCGAGGGTTTCCAGTTGTCGGGGCTGAAGTCCGACAGGTTGACGTTGTCCTCATCTTCGCGGGCGATGGCACGCGCGACGAAACCGGGCGAACCGGTCTTGTACACGAGCTCCAGCATCGCCCGCATACTTTGACGCGCCAGTTCACGGGCTTGCGGTTCCTTCGTGGTGGCATAGCGGAACGCTTGCGCCGCCACCGTGATGGATGTCCACAGCCCATCGTTGTCGGTGGCGTTGTAGCGGAACTTGCTGGGGTCTTCGGGGTCAAGCAGCTGGCAGTCGGCAGTGAATCCATAGCGATTGTGACGGTCAGCGTTGATTTGCTCGTAGTGCGCTGCCTTATCGATGAGGCGCATTTTGCGGACTTCGATGCGCGCCACACCTTTGTCGGTCGCGAACCATGCGCCGCCTGCACCATCCAGCGCGATGGCATACACGCGGTTACCGGGTAGCCACCGACGTCCCCAGAAGTAGCGCCATTTGCCTTCCTGAAGCACAGCGGCTCCTTCGCTGAATCCTACCCAGACCCAGCCCGTTTGATGGTCGCAGGCGACAGCGGTGACATTGAAATACGGTAATCCACCGGGCTCGGGCTTGATAGGCAACAGGTAATCGTCCAGATTGGTCACAATCAGCTCGCGCGAGGTGCCTATCCACCAGTGTCCAGCCGCATCTCGCGAAGCGCATTGCGGCACGCCGTCGAAGTTGGGCATCTGCTGGTGCGGGTACAGGCGTTTGGGATATTCCAGCTTCGGGGGCGGTTCCGGCACCAGCTGCTGGGCGGTTAACGGAGGATTGGTTGCTTTCTGCCAGCGTTCCCCTTCCAGCGCGTAGATTTCGCCTGCGAGGCAGTACACTTTGCCCTCGTGTAGCCTGATGGCAGTTACCGGCTGTTCGGGCAGTCCGTGCCTCGCAGTGTACTGGTGCGAGATGAGCTGGAAATAGGGCGAAAGGGTGAAAGTGACAACAATATCCAACAGCATGAGATTCCCTCCTGTAAACGGTTGCTTACTTGCTTTGCCAAGCTTCGCGATGAGGAGAGAATCTCCTGCAGCGGCTACGCAAGAGGACAGCGGATGTGTTATCATGACAGAGCTTCCAAATCTCAACAGGAGGTTCGCGATGACCATGATACCCAAGGAATGGCTACCGTCGTGCAGCATGAAACGTGTCATCTGCCACTGGACGGCAGGCGGTTACAAAGCCACCTCCCTCGACCGCGCCCACTACCACATCCTCATCGAGCATGAGGGCAACCTGATTCGCGGCACGCACAGCATCGCCGACAACGTCTCAACCGCGGATGGCGTCTATGCCGCGCACACCGCAAAATGCAACACCGGCTCGATCGGCGTTGCGGTATGCTGTATGGGTGGGGCGCAAGCGTTGCCGTTTCAGCCAGGACCTTACCCGATGACCCAGAAGCAATGGGAAACGATGGCGAAGGTGGTGGCGGAACTGTGCCAGTTCTACCGGATACCGGTCACTCCTCAGACCGTTCTGGGACACGGCGAAGTGGAGACCTATTTGGGAATACCCCAGCACGGCAAGTGGGACCCGATGGTGCTGCCCTGGACGCCCGACATGAGCAAAACGCAGGTGGGCAACTACCTGCGCGCGCTGGTGCAGCGGGCGATGATGGGCGAGGAGCCTGCGGAGCAACCGTCCCCTGCCACTCTGTTTATCGGCGGCAAGACCTTCCCCGTGGTGATGCTCAACGAATCCGCTTATGTGGCGATACGCTCACTGGCGGACGCTCTCGGCTGGAGCATCCACAGTGCGACTGCAGGGCAAGTGAGGTTGAACGCCGGGGGAAAGATGCTGACCCTGGCAAGCACGCTGGTCGGCGGCAAGGGGCATGTGGCCTGTCGGGATTTAGCCTATGCATTGGAACTGCCTATAGAGTGGGACGCACAGACGCGCCGGATCATGATTGGCTGACTGCGTGACGGGCATCCTTTGGCATCAGAGGATGCCCTGTCCCCCCTAGAACTCGGCGTTGCCGGGCGTGCGCGGGAAGGGGATGACGTCGCGGATGTTCTTCATGCCCGTCACGAACATCATCATCCGCTCGAAGCCCAGCCCGAAGCCCGAATGGGGCGCGCTGCCATAGCGACGCAAATCCAGATACCACCAGTAATTGCGCTCATCCAGCCCCAGCTCGCGAATGCGCCGCAGCAGCACTTCGTACCGCTCTTCGCGCTGGCTTCCCCCGATAATCTCCCCGATGCGCGGCACCAGTACGTCCATCGCCCGCACCGTCTTCTCATCGTCGTTTAGGCGCATATAGAACGCCTTAATCTCTTTGGGGTAGTCGGTGACCACCACCGGGCGCTTGAACAGCGTCTCGGTAAGATAGCGTTCGTGTTCCGTCTGGATATCTGCCCCCCAGCGCGGCGGGTATTCGAAGTTCTGCCCCGACTCCTGCAGCAGTTTGATGGCTTCCGTGTAGGTGATATGCTCGAAGGGCGAGTGCAATACATGCTCCAGTGTAGAAAACACGCTGTCGTCGATCCACTTGTTGAACAGCTCAAGGTCTTCGTGGCACTCGTCCAGCACGGCGGCGATGAGATACTTCAGGAACTCTTCTGCCAGCTGGCGGTTACCGTCCAAATCACAGAACGCCATTTCGGGTTCTATCATCCAGAACTCGGCGAGGTGGCGCGGCGTGTTGGAGTTCTCCGCGCGGAAGGTAGGACCGAAGGTATAGACATTGGTGAACGCCAGCGCGAACGCCTCCGCCTCCAGCTGTCCGCTAACGGTGAGGTAGGCAGGCTTGCCGAAGAAGTCCTGCGAGTAGTCCACCACTCCGTCCGGCGTGCGCGGCAGGTTCATCAGGTCGAGGGTTGTCACGCCGAACATTGCGCCTGCGCCTTCACAGTCGGAGGTGGTGATAATCGGCGTGTGTACGTAGATGAATCCTCGCTCCTGAAAGAACCTGTGGATGGCGAACGAGAGTACGTTGCGGATGCGGAACATCGCGCCGAAGGTGTTGGAGCGCAGGCGCAGGTGGGCAATCTCCCGCAGATACTCGAAGGAATGCCGCTTTTTGGAGAGCGGATAGGTGGCGGCGTCCGCCGGCCCCAGAATCGTGATGGAATGCGCGCGCAGCTCCACCGGTTGTCCGGGCGCAGGGGACTCGACCAGTGTGCCTTGGACCGAGACGCATGCGCCTGTGGTGATTTTGGAGAGCTGCTCGTCGTTCAGAAGACCTTCCTCGATAACCACCTGCAGGTTACGCAGGCAGGAGCCGTCGTTGATCTCCGCGAAGGAGATGCGTCCCACGTCGCGGCGGGTGCGTACCCAGCCATTCACCGTGAGTTCCGAGCCAATCGGCGCTTGCAACGCCTGCTTCACGCGGACAAAGGATGTCATCTCGTCGCCATCACCTTCTTGCCTGTGGGTTCCGTGCATTTTCTGCATCACTATTGTAGCACGTACGTCCCCAGAATGGTAGGGGAACACCTCTGGACTGGAGTACGGTAATAATAAAAGCGCGAGTAGTTTTGTTCAGAGGTTGGAGAGAATGAAACGGCGTTCCAAAAGCATCCTGACGGGTCTGGCGGTGGTGAGCATCGTTCTGGTGATTGTGGCTGTTCGCTTTGCGATGCCCGCTCCGAAGGTGGAGGTGGTTCGCCCTGCCAGCCGCGATGTGGTAGAGGTAGTGGTAGCCACTGGTCGCGTGCGCGCGTTGCTGCAGAGCGAGGTTGGTAGCGAGACGGGCGGCGTGGTAGAAGAGGTGCTGGTGCGCGAAGGCGACAGGGTGCAGGCGGGGCAGGTGGTGGCGCGGTTGCAGCGAGATGAACTGCTGGAACAGCTGAACGCCGCGCGTGCCGCCGTGGAGACCGCCACCCGCGAACTGCAGCAGGTCTCTCGTGGCAGTCTTCCCGAAGAGATTGCCCGCGCCCGTGCTGAGCTGGAGCAGGCAGAGCAGGTAGGGCGCGCCCGTCTCGAGGCAGCGGTGCAGCGACTGCGCCAGCTGGAGGCAGGGGGTCGCGCGGAAGAGATTGGGCGGGCGCAGGCGGCGGTTGCCGATGCGGAGGCGCGGCGCAAGCAGGCGGAGGCAGACCTGAGGCGTACCCGGCAGCTGTTCGAGGCAGGCGCGTTGAGCCTCGCCGATGTGGAGAAAGCGGAGACCGCGCTGGAGTCCGCACGCGCAGCGGAAGAGACCGCACGGGCGCAGCTGTCCCTGGCGAAAAACCCAGCCCGTTCCGAAGAGATTAAAGCCGCGCAGGCGGAGGTGCAATCCGCCCGAGCCAGTTTGGAACAGTCGGTGAAAGCAGCGCAGGCGAACCTGCAACTCCTGCTACGCAAACCCCTGCGTGAGGAGGTGGAGGTGGCTCGAGCGCGACTGCGACAGGCGGAGGCGAACGTGCGTCTGGTAGAGGAACGCCTGAGGCAACGGGATGTGCTGGCGCCGATTAGCGGGATAGTCGTACGGCGCAACGCCGAGCCCGGGCAAAGCGTGCTTCCCGGTGCCAGCCTGATGTCCATTGCCAGCATGGAGCGGGTGGAAATCCTGATGGAGACCGACGAGAGCAATATCCCCCGTCTTGCCCCTGGGCAGAGCGCAGTGGCGGTGGTACCCGCGTATCGCGAACAGCCGTTCCGCGCAGTGGTGACGCAGGTCGGTCCCGAGATCGACAGCCAGCGCGGAGTGGTTACTGTGCGCTTGAGACCGGTGCAAATACCTTCCTTCCTGCGCCCAGATATGACCGTGGACGTCAGCGTGGAGGTGAAGCAGCTGAAGGCAGCCACCACCGTGCCGGTCACTGCGGTGGTGTCGCGCAGCGGCGACACCGTGTTTGTCGTTGAGAACGGCAAAGTGCGCGCGAAACCGGTTCGAGTGCTGGCGAGGGGGGAAGAGACGGTAGCTGTCGAGGGACTGTCACCGGAGGATTTGGTGGTGAAACAGGCGTTGCGCGTGAAAGAGGGGCAAAAAGCCACACCACAGCTGGCAGCAGGAGGTGCGCAATGATCGACCGCTTCTCGCTGAGTGTAGCGATACGTCACCTGCTGTATTACAAGGGACAGACGCTACTCACCATGGGCGTGGTGGCGGTGAGCGTCACGCTGATTATCTTTCTGGGCGCACTGATTGGGGGACTCCAGAAGCGGCTGATTAGCAGTGTTACCGGCGCGATCCCGCACGTGGTGGTGCGTCAGCCGGAGCGCGAGCCGGTAGCAGCGTGGGAGGTTGCCAGTGTCGAACAACCGCTGTATCTGGGTGAACGGGTGAAACTGCAGCAGCAGAAGCGCAAGATCGAGGACTGGCAAACGTGGGAACAGCGATTACCCGCGTTCAGCGACAACATCCGCGCGGTATCGCCGGTGGTGGAAGGACAGGCGTTTGTCAGCCGCAGTGAGAAACGTAAAGCGGTCAGCGTGGTGGGCATGTTCCCCGAAAAGCACAACAACGTGGTGGATGTGCAGTCGAAGCTGGTGCGGGGACGCTTCTTTGGGCTGAACGGCGGCGAGGCAGCCATCGGATTCAAGCTGGCGGATGAGTTTGGGGTAGACCTGGGCGACAAACTGCGCGTGGTGAGCGCAGAAGGCAATGTGGCGACCTACACGGTGGCAGGGATTTTCGACACCGGCTTCAATGCGGTCGACAGCGGCACAGTGTTCGTGCCCCTGCGAGATGCCCAGAGCCTGTTTGGAGTCGGTAATGCAGTGACCACGATTGGGCTGAAGCTGAACCGCATTTTTGAGGCAAAAGACCTGGCGCAGCAGATGGCGCTGCAGGTTCCTTATGAGACGCGCTCGTGGATGGAAGACAACCAGCAGCTGCTCAGCGGGCTGCGTGCGCAGTCGCAATCGTCCAACCTGATTCTGGTCTTCACCACGATTGCGGCGGGGTTCGGCATCGCCAGCATCATGATTACGTCGGTGGTCACCCGTCTGCGCGAAATCGGCATCCTGAAGGCCATCGGCGCGACCAATCGGCAGATTCTGCAGATTTTCGCCATTGAGGGCACGTTACTGGCGTTCTTCGGGGCGATTGCGGGGGCGGTGCAGGGTATCGCCCTGAGCCTTGCGCTTTACAGCATCCGCACGCAGGTGAGCGAGACGGGACGCACCGCCGAGGTGTTTCCCTTCGACCTGACGGCAGACCTGGTGATACGCGCCATCGTCATCGCGGTGGTGGTGGGTCTCATCGCGTCGTGGTATCCGGCGTGGCGGGCGGCACGGGTAAACGCGATAGAGGTCATCCGGGGGGTGTAGCATGGAGACCACCAACGGCGAGACGGTGTGCGAGCTGCGCCACGTGGATAAAATCTACGAGGGCGCTGTGCCCACCCCTGCCCTGCTGGACATCAACTTAAAGGTGCGCCGCGGCGAGTTTATGGTGGTGCTGGGCGCATCCGGTTCGGGGAAAACCACCCTGCTGAACGTGATGGGCCTGCTGGATACGCCCACTTCTGGACAGGTGTGGCTGGCAGGCAGAAACGCCGCAACCCTATCGGAAGAGGAGCGAGCTGCCCTGCGCAGCCGCTACATGGGCTTTGTGTTCCAGTTCCACTACCTGCTGCCGGAGTTCACCGTGCTGGAGAACGCGCTGTTGCCCTGCACTATTGTGGGCAAAGCGATGGCAGAAGCCAACCGCGAGCGCGTGAAGGAACTGTTGGTGCGGGTAGGACTGGGCGACCGGCTGAACTATCGTCCTGCGCAGCTGTCAGGTGGTCAACAACAGCGGGTGGCTATCGTGCGGGCACTGGCGAACAATCCCGAGCTGGTACTGGCGGACGAACCCACCGGCAATCTGGACAGCAAGAACGGTTTCGCCGTGTTCGAGATGATGCGCTTCATGAACCGGCAGACGGGGACCGCCTTCGTGGTGGTGACGCACGACGAGCGACTGGCGCAGGAAGCCGACCGCGTGGTGGTGCTGGAAGACGGCAGAATCATCAAAGAGGAGCTGCAACGTCCTGCCCTTACGCATGAGCTGTAGGAGTCTACCCGTCGAACACCGCCTCGTACTCGGAGATGCCGCTCAGGTACAGTCGCGCCGTTTTGCCTGCCAGCTTGTCGGTACCGCGCTCCGCTGGGTCGCCGATGACCTGCGGGTACCACCTGCCGCCGACCAGAATCTTCTGCGGCTGGCTCCAACTGCGCGGCTCATCCAGTCTCGTGCTGAAGCTGACGTAGATACCTTCCTGCACCCAGCCTGTGCCCTTTGCGCGGTTCAATAGCATCACATACTGCTTCAGGTGGGTGTTCCGGTGTACGGAGGGTCCCCAGAAGGCGTCGCAGTCCGCGCGCATCCAGTCGGACATGGCGGGGAAAATCGGGGTCACCCTGCCGCCCAGACCCGGCTCCTGCCACCCTCCCTGAAACCATTTGTACACCTTGCCAACAGGCTTGTCGCGGTGCGCCCAATCCATCCGCGCCACTGCGACGCCCTGCTCTTCGGGTTTGCCCGCGTAGTTGCCGAAGAAAAAGTAGAGATAGCGTTGCGCAGGGTCCAGCATGACGCAAAAGTCGCCGTGTCCTCCCGCGAAGTAGCCGTTTTGCGCGTCGCAGCGCAGCGTGCCTTCAGGCGCGGTGAGCACGAATCCCAAATCCTGCCATGTTCTGCCATCGTCAGTGGAGCGGATGGCGCCGATTTTGGGCGCGGTGAGCGAAGTGCCCGGACACAATCCTGCAGGTTCGTGATGGTACCAGCCGTACAGCGTGCCGTCCGCCGCCAGAACGGTACACTCAATCCATCGTCCGCCGTTCAGGGTGTTGTCGAACGTGACGGGCTGCGCCTCGCCGAGGTCGTAAGGGGATTTTCCCTCACTGCGGAAGGGATGTCCCGCAGACATGAAGATGACGAAGCGGTCGCCCCGCCAGTGGCATGGGCTGTTGGAATCGACCCCTGCGGGCAGGCGATGCTCGGTCGCCGCGCGCAGGATGAGTTTTGGAACAGTTAACATCTTTTTCCTCCTACAACTTCGGAGATGTTGGCTGAAAACTCGGTAAGACCACCCTGCGGCTACGGCGATGGCTCGCGCTGCAGCTTCTCCCTGTCGATGATGTCGCAGGGAATGGGGACAAGTTTGGGAACCGGCTCACCGCGCAGGTGTTTGGCCGCCATCTCCACCACCGTGCTGCCGATTTTTCGGGGAAACTGCACGGCGTCCGCCTTGAGTGCGCTGCCCCGCAGGATTTCCCGCCGTGCTTCGGGGTCGCCGTCGTAGCCGACGATAACCACGTTGGTGCGCCCCATGCTCTCCACTGCCTTCAGCGCGCCCAGCGCAGTGCTGTCGTTAATCGCGAAAATACCTGCCAAATCCGGGTGCTTCTGCAGCATGGTCTCGGTAACCGCCATCGCTTTGTCGCGCACGCCGTCGCCGGGTGGGCGGTCCACCACCTGAATGCCCGGGTATTTGGAGATGGCTTCCATGAAACCGCGCGTGCGGTCCTGAACACTGGTCACCACCGGGTGGTCGATAATCACCACTTTTCCCTTCCCACCCAGCAGCTTCGCCAGATATTCACCTGCCAGCCTGCCGCCCTGCACATTGTCCGACGCCACGTGGCACACCACGTCACCGCCCTGCGCGGCGATATCGGCGGTAAACACCGGTACTTTGGCGGCGTTCGCCTTCTTCACCGCGCCCGCGATGCCCGCCGAGTCCACCGGACAGATAATCAGCGCGTCTACACCGCTGGTCAGGAAGTTTTCCACCTGCGCTGTCTGGTCGGCAAGGTTGAACTCCGCGCTCTGGATGAGCAGTTCGATACCTTCCTTCTCCGCCGTTTCGCGCATCGCGGCTTCCAGCTCTTGATAGAAGGGATGCTGCTTGGTCAACAGAGTGACCCCCACCCGCCACTTCTTCTCCGTGGTGGGGGCGCCTGTTTGGGTTTGCCGTCTGGCGCAACCGCTAATCAACAGCGCAGCGAACAGCAGCGCGACCAGTATCTTGCCACGCATGGGTTATCTTCTCCTCCTCATCAGCCTGTGAACCAGGCGACGGTTACGCTATGTTCCCTGTTTGGGAGCAATCTGGGTGCCTGCCCATGACTCGATAAGTTGTACGACCGCCGTGTGATCGACATCCCCGCCAATCTGTCGCTTTGCCATCTCGAACATCTCTGCCGCCAGCTGCATGAGCGGGACGGGCACGTACGCCTCCCGTGCGATAGAGACGGCGATGCGGGCGTCTTTCGCCAGCAGGGCAAGGCTGAAGGTGTTGGGGAACGCCCGCGTGAGCACGCGCTCCGGAAAGTGCACCTCACTCGCGAACGATCGCCCCGAGCTGACGTTGATGACCTCCAGCGCGATGGCGGGGTCTACCCCCTGTTTCGCCAGCGTGACCAGCCCTTCGGCGGTCGCCAGCAGCCCGACGGCGAGCAGTATATTGTTCACCGCTTTGACGGCGTGCCCCGCGCCCACATCGCCCACATGGAACACCTTGCCTGCAAACGCCTGAATGACCGGCAGAGCGCGGTTGAACGTTTGCTGGCTACCGCCGACCATCACCGTCAGGTTACCCGCCTCTGCACCCACCTTGCCTCCTGAAACGGGTGCGTCCAGAAAATCGCATCCCACTGAGCGCAGGCGTTCGGCAATGCGTCGGCTGTGGTTGGGGTCGCCGCTGGTGCAGTCTATCCACACCGTGCCCGGTTTCAACGCAGGCAATAGCTGTTCCGCTATCGCCTCCACTTCCACGCTGGTAGGCAGGCAGGTGAAGATGAACTGCGCCTGCGCGGTGTCAGTCAGGTTTTCTACCGCATGTGAACCGAACTGCTGTGCGTGCGCCTGCGCCTTGCTGGTAGTGCGATTCCACACCAGCGTCTCAAACTGCTTGGCGAGATGCCCTGCCATCGGATAGCCCATTGTTCCCAGCCCAATAAACGCCACTCGGTACATCGGTTTATCCCTCCAGCTCCGCGTAGTATCGCTCCACCGTTTCGTAGTCTACCGTATGGTCTGGCGTCATACCCAACCGCTCGTACAGCTGCCGGCGAGCGCGCATGTCCGCTAACAAGACGGCGCGGGCATGTCTGGCGACTTCTTCTGCCACCTCCAGCGGCACGACCACCACGCCGTCGTCGTCCGCCCCCACGATGTCACCCGGACGCACCTGCACACCGCCGCAGCCGATTCTGGTCTGCACTTCCGCGACCTCAATGCGCCCCGGAATGATGGTGCGTCCACGCGCGCGACAGCAGATGGGCGTCTTCTGCAGGGTGAGCTCGTAGGTGTCTCGCGCGTAGCCGTCGGTGATAATGCCCACCGCCCCTGCTGCGACCACCCCCAGACTGTTCGCCGACCCCCAGAAACCTACCTCTTTGCTGCCACCCGTGTCGGTGACAATCACGTGCCCGGGCTGAATCAGATGCTCGAAGCCGATGTGTCCCACCTCTTTGAACCAGATGCCGTGTGCGTTCACAATCTCTTCGGTGGTGTTTAGCCTCCACATGGGGCGATTGGCGGGCACGCAACGCACGGTGAGCGCGACCCCCCAGAAACGCAGCCCGCTCCACAAAGGACGTATCTCGGGCGACATCAGCGTCAGGTCGAAATAGCCGATGCCGTCCAGCGCATCACACACATCCACCACGCGCAGGTATTTGTAGAGCTTGCAAATGGCGAAAGCGTCCGACATATCCTCCCTCCTGTTTTCATCGCAGCCACACCTCCGCACCGGGCGACGTGGCAGCGGTGGCATTGGGTACAGAGTAGCGTATCAGGGAGATATCCCCTTTTGCCTCGAAGATTCGCGATTCCTCCACCCGTTTGCCTCCATCATCCTGACCGTCCACGCCTCTGGAGTAAAGCAGGAATCCTTTGGCTCCGGTACGGTACACGAACTCGCCGCCGGTGATGGGGTCGTGGTTCAAATCGGCGGCACCTGCTTCAGCCAGGGTGCGCGGATAGCTGCCATGACGCATTCGATAGGCACGCACCGCTGCCGCACAAGCCAGCAGGCGCAAGCGCGTCACGCTCACCGCAGATTTGTCCGCCGACTGGCTGAACACGGTCGTCATCAAGCCCTGATTGAGTGGATGACCCGGCGTGCCCGGCGACTTCCGCTGAAGCAGGGGCTTTTTGGCTTCATCGATGGCCTTGTCATACATCCGCGCGGCTTCGCGCGCGGCGGCTCGCAGGTTCATGATTCTGCCCATGTAACGGGGCATTCCCGCCCCCGACGGTGCACCGAACAGCTTAGCCGTCCGTTCACCGCCCTCATGCATGGCGTGGTACATGGCAATGGTGAACCGCTCCTCGCCCTCGAGAGCATGCCAGAAGGGGACACGTTTCTGCTCCCACTCACGCACCACCTGCACCACGCGGTCGCACCCGGCAGGCGAGAGTTTCGCAAAGTCTCTGGTGAAAGTGTGCGTGGCGATGGATATCATCGCCTCCCCGACGAGATACCGTATGATGGGCGCGCCGTTGCGTATCATTTCTGTCAGCAGCAGAGTGGTGCGCAGGTCGTCGGCGGCTCTGGCGTCATCGCCCTCCTGAAAAGCGAGGCGGATGTCGGCAGCTTCCACTCGTGCCCACTCGCGGAACACGGCGGCGGGTTCGATGGTAGCCGTCATACTATCCCAGTCGGTCACGACCGATGGCTTGGAGAGCAGCTTCCGGTATTCGCGGCGAATCGGCTCATACGCGGCAACGTATCGGCGCAACGTAGACGCTCCCGCGTTTGGCTGATAGACCCTCCGCGCAATCTGTTGCAGACCGGGTGTGCTTGCCTGCAAATGCTGTGTTTTCCGCACCAGCTGCAGGAGGGCAGGGTAGGCGTTGTCCGACGGGGTAGGGAGAGACGGAATGGGCACGTCGGGCGGCGCAGTCCAGTGCAAGAATAGGATGCCCCCCGCCATCAACGTGAGGAAAGCCACTGCTCCACAACCAACGAACCAGAGGTTTCGCTTGTTCATGGCCACCTCCAGGCACTTTACCACAGAGGACACAGAGAACAAGGAAAAGTTCCCTTCTCTTTGCTGTGCATGGCGCATCGCAGAACCGTTTGACAATTGCTCTCATCCCCGCTGTGCCTGTTCCACCATCTGCAGAAACTGCTCTTCGGTCAACACCGGCACGCCCAGCTGCAACGCCTTCTGGTACTTGGAACCGGGGTTCTCACCGACCACCACGTAGCTGGTCTGCCTGCTGACGCTGCCGGAGGCTTTGCCGCCCAGCTCGCGCACCAGTGCCTCCGCCTGCTCGCGGGTGAAGTGCTGCAACGCGCCGGTGAACACGAAAGTCCATCCCGCGAAGGCATCGGAACGTTTTTGTCGCTCCGCAAAAGGGGTTACCCCGGCGTCCAGCATCTTCTGTATCACTTTGCGGTTCTCCTCGCGGCGGAAGAACTCCACCACCTCGCGGGCGGTAGCAGGCCCGATTTCGGGTATCTGCAGCAGTTGCTCCTCGCTGGCGTTCATCAGCGCGTCCAGACTGCCCAGATACTCGGCAAGCAGCTGCGCGGCGCGTTCGCCCACGTGCCTAATGCCCAGCGCGTAGATGAAGCGTGACAGCGGCACCTGCTTGCTGCGCTCCACCGAGTTCAGCAGGTTCTCCGCCAGCTTCTCGCCCATGCGCTCCAGTGGCAGCAGGTCTTCTTTCTTCAGGGTGTACAGGTCGGCGGGGTCGCGGATGATGCCCTCCTCGAATAGCCGCTGCACCCACTTATCGCCGAAGCCTTCGATGTTCATCGCGTTGCGCGACGTGAAGTGCCGGATGCGCTCCACAATCTGCGCGGGACACGCCAGATTCACGCACCGTGCCACCGCCTCTCCTTCTGGCTTCTCCACCGGCGCGCCGCACTCGGGGCAGGTTTGCGGGCGCACAATGGGCTGTTCGTCGCCGTCGCGCTCCTCCTCCACGACAGACACCACCTCGGGTATCACGTCGCCTGCGCGCTGAATCACCACGATGTCCCCAAGCATCACGCCTTTGCGAGCGATTTCGTCCTCATTGTGCAGGGTTGCCCGCGAGACGGTCACCCCGCCGACCTCCACCGGCTCCATGATGGCTACCGGGGTCAGCGCACCCGTGCGCCCCACCTGCCAGCGTACCTCCAGAATGCGCGTGCGCGCCTGCTGAGCAGGGAACTTGTAAGCAATCGCCCAGCGGGGGCTGCGTTGCACGTATCCCAAATCCTGCTGCATCAGCACGGAGTTGACCTTCACCACCACCCCGTCCACGTCGTAGTTCAGCTCCTGGCGGCGCGCCGTCCATTCTTCACAGAAGGCGACCACCTGCTCGATGCCATCACACACGCGCGCGTGCGGATTGACGGGAAACCCCCATGCCTTCAGCGTCTGCAGAATCTGCCAGTGCGTCTCGAAACTTGCGCCCTCTATCGCGCCGATGCCGTAAGCGAACAGGCTGAGCCGCCGTTTGGCGGTGATGCTGGGGTCCAGCTGGCGCACCGAACCCGCCGCCGCGTTGCGGGGATTGGCGAAGGTGGGTTCGCCCGTTTGCTCGCGTTCTTCGTTGATGCGGCGGAACTCGTCGTGGGTGAGGTACACCTCGCCGCGCACCTCCACAAACGGTGGGATAGGCAATGGCTCATCGAACAGGGAGGAAGGAGCAGTCGCAGGTTGCCGCAGGCGCAGGGGGATAGCGTGGATGGTGCGCAGGTTCTGGGTGACGTCCTCGCCCTGAATACCATCGCCGCGTGTTGCGCCAGTCACAAACACACCGTTTACATAGGTCAGGGAAATCGCCAGTCCATCGATCTTCAGCTCTGCCACGTATTCGATACGCTGGTCAGGCGGCATACCCAGAAACCGCTTGATGCGCTGGTCGAAGGCGCGCAGTTCCTCCGCCCCGAAGGCGTTATCGAGGCTGAGCATGGGCTGGCGGTGCGTATGGGTGGCAAACGCCTCCAGAGGCGGCGCGCCCACACGCATGGAAGGCGAGTCGGGCGTGCGCAGGTCGGGGAACTGCTCTTCCAGCTGCAGCAACTCGCGCATCAGGGCGTCGTACTCAGCGTCGGAAATCTCGGGTTGATCCAGCACGTAGTAGAGATAGTTGTGGTGTTCAATCAAGCGCCGCAGCTCTTCCAGTCGCTTTTGCGCCTGTTCGCGGGTGAGTGTGCTCATGGGTATGCCTCCTTGCGCCATGTTCCATCGATTTATACGTTTTGCGGGCACAGGCTCCCTGCACACCCGCCTGCAGGGCAGGGTTTCTGCCGAGCCGCTGGCATTTTCTTTCACCGTACCGGATGTTGGTTATCCGGTTGTGTTCGCGACGAAGCATGCCTCTTCCAAAAACATGGGGCGTCGCAGGCTAACCAGTGCAGTTACCCTCTAAAAATCACCTCACAAAACCGATAATCTCACCGGTATCGCTCCTCTAAAGAAAACAGACAACGAGCGTTTTGAGTCGTCACTGTTGCCAGCTCCTCGAGGGGAACGTTCTTCAACGAGGCGACCATTTGGGCAATCAGCGGGATATAGGCGGGCTCGTTGCGCTTGCCGCGGTGAGGCATCGGCGCGAGATAGGGTGCATCTGTTTCCAGCAGCAGGTTATCCAGCGGCACTTGCTGTACGACCTCGCGCAATGTGCGGGCGTTCTTGAAGGTCACGACGCCCCCTATTCCCAGATACCAGCCCATCTCCACCGCGCGCTGGGCGTGATGCAGTTCACCGCTAAAGCAGTGCAGCACCCCACGCAGGGGATAGCGAGCCAGTGTGTCCAGCAGGTCATCGTAGGCGTCGCGACAGTGGATAATGACCGGCAGCCTTAACTGCAGGGCCAGATGAATCTGCTGTTCCAGAGCGTGCTGTTGGGCATGTTTCGGTGAGAGGTTGCGGTAGTAGTCCAGACCGATTTCGCCAATTGCCGCCACACGAGGATGCGATGCCAGCCGGTGCAACTGGAGCAGGGCGTCTTCATCACACTGCACGGCATCGTGCGGGTGGATACCGACCGACGCCCAGCAGCCGTCGAGCCGTTCTGCAACCTGCAACGCAGACTCGCTGCTGGCGAGGTCGTATCCTACGACAATCGCGGTGTGTACGCCTGCCTCCCTAGCGCGGTTCCAGACGGAACCTGCGTCGGAAGCGAAGTCCCGATGGTTCAGGTGACAGTGCGTATCCGTCCAGATGTTCATAACATCATGATGCCTGAAGGGATAGGCGCCTGTCAAGAGTACGAGGAACCATATCTTGTAAACAAACGTCTAATAAATGCATACCAACAGGAAGTATACCAGCAGTACGTTTCGCAAGATTCGGAATCCAGCGCAAAAAACTGGTATGGCGTGCAGCTGCAACTTATGGAATGCATTCAGAGGATAACCAGGTGCCGCCTACCACGTGTCAGATTGTTGATGTAAGGAGAGGTCGACCATGCCACAACTGAGAAAAGACCCCGTCACCCGGGAATGGGTGATAATCGCAACGGAGCGAAGCAAACGCCCGTCGGATTTCAAGACGAGCGAGGTCATAGAGAAACGAGCGGAATACGTGCCGGAATGCCCGTTTTGCCCCGGCAACGAGCATCAGACGCCGCCGGAGGTGGCTGCCTACCGCAAGGCGGGAACCTGTTCGAACAGCCCGGACTGGTGGGTGCGCGTGGTGCCCAACAAGTTCCCCGCACTGGCTATCGAGGGCGACCTGGAGCGGAGTGGCATCGGCATGTACGACTACATGAACGGTGTCGGTGCGCACGAGGTGATTATCGAAACGCCTCGCCATGACCACCACCCTGCGCTGATGCCCGAACAGCAGCTGGAAGAGGTCATCTGGATGTACCGTGACCGCTCGCTGGACCTCGCGCAGGACAAGCGGTTCCAGTACATCATGGTCTTCCGCAATCACGGACGTGTGGCAGGTGCATCGCTGGAGCATCCGCACTCGCAGCTGATTGCCCTGCCCATGGTGCCTGCCGATGTGCGCCGGCGCATCGAAGGCGCATCTCTGTACTATGACCTGCATGAGCGGTGTGTGTACATTGACATGGTGCGGCAGGAAGAGCGATTCGGCGAGCGCGTGGTGGTGGCGAACGAGGAGTTTCTGGCTTTCACGCCCTTCGCGTCCAAATACCCGTTCGAGACGTGGATTGTGCCGCGGCGGCATCAACCGTCCTTCACGCAGATCGACCGCGAGCAGGCGAGGGCGTTCGCGTGTATCCTGAAGGAAGTGCTGCTGCGCATGGATGTTGCGCTCAACCATCCACCCTATAACTTCACGCTGCACACCGCGCCGATCAACCAGGAGCGCAACTACCACTACTTCCAGTGGCACCTGGCGATTATGCCTCGCTTGACCATTGCGGCGGGATTCGAACTGGGCACGGGTATTTACATTAACGTAACCACGCCCGAAGACGCCGCACGCCACCTGCGTGAGGTGCAGCTGGGTGTAGAAACCGCACAGCCTGAAATGTCGGTGCCGGTGCATTAGACGCAGGTCGCTACCAGACCATCGGCTTACCAGAACTCTCGCCCTCCAGACAGCGCACCGAACGCCCTCTGGAGGGCGAGGCTGTTGTCAGGGCGTCGCCATCAGGTCAGGAAGCGATTTTCGTACTTGCCGCCTCCATTGCCAACCGCACCCGCCGTTCGACGGCAACCGGCATTCCATGGTCGTCTACCACTTTGACGCTGCCGCGTATCACGCGCGTTTGCCAGCGTACGGCGTGGGCAAACTCCTCGCGCCCCTCCCACAGGTATGGCACGGGCAAGAAACCAGCCCAAAAGACCGTATATAACCCCTCTGCGCTGTAGGGGTCGGGGATGCTTTCCTCAATCGCCTTCAGCACGGTGCGCGCCTCCCGAAGCAACTCCTCCGTGCGCGCTTTCACCTCGTGATGCTGCGACATATCCTCCAGCTCACCTTTTGCCCGCAGACGGCGATACTCCTGCAGTGCGGCAATGGTAATCTGGATGCTCTCGTTCACTACGGGCGGATCCGCCAGATGAGACGCTTCCGAGTAGCTGACCACATGGATGATAGGCGGACTGTTCGGATTGTGCGGCTCGATGTCGTCCATCAGGGCGGTCACCGCTGCCAGCTGCGCTTTCGCGCGTTCCAGATTGGGTGAAAAATAGTCGAGCCCCGCCCGTGGTTGCAGGATGACCTGAAACCGTTCGTCCTCCAGCTCACGCACAAGGGTCAGCAGCGCCCGTGACTTCGCCAGGTCCTGAATGCCCCACGTGGCTTTGGGCGTGTTCAGCATGTTCTGCAGGATCAGGGCAGGCACGCCCAGCCGCTTTGCCGTACGCGCTGCCAGCACGGACGAGACCACATAGCTGACGTCATCTGCTCCCCGGAACGCAAAGTGGTGGGGGATATTCGGCTCAAACGGCTTGCCCGACCCGGCAATGAAGCGCAGGGTCACCAGATGCTGTTGCAGGTTTTCCCGCACGGTATATGGTCCGCGTCCGTCGATCTGGCAGAACCACCAGAACGACAGCGCGTGCCAGGCGATGTGGATGGTCTCTTCATACATCCGCGCCAGCTGCGGGATGTTTTTGGTGCCCGCGTAGGTGCGCACCAGCATCGGACGTGCCGCCTGCCACACCATGCGGAACTCCTCTGGCGACTGGATGGGCACTCCGCCGCCGTTGGGCAAGCCCGTCCAATCCTCGCCAAAATGCGACTGGCTCAGCTGCGACGTGCCGATGGAGAGAACGTCTAAGTATCCTGCCTGCGCCAGCTGGCGCGTCCAGTCCAGAAACAGGCGTACCGCTGCCTCGCGGTCGGGCAGGTAGGGACCGACGTGTGCCCGCATCAGCGGAGGCTGCTGGTGCTGCTGGGTGTGGCGAATCCGCGCGACTACTGTATCCCGCGGCGTGCCGAACTCGGGATAACCGCTTCGGTCGGGGGGCTGAACTTGCAGGTGCTTGCCGCTTTCCACCAGCTCACGCCCAAAACGCAGGCGGAACTCGTCGTACTCCACTTCGGCAGTCATCGCGGCGGGGATGCGCGATGCAGGAACCCCCAGCTTGCGCAGGGTCTCGGTGGGCGTCTCGTCGCCGTCGAAGGTTTCCACCAGGTCACCGTGCTCTCGCCATACGCGCTCGCACGCCGCGGGCAGACCCGCGAAGTAGATGCCTCGCAGCGGCCCGCCCTGCTCGGCAAACAGGTGACGAGTGCGCAGCTGATACAGAAGCCTGCCGAAACGCTCTGCGCCCTCCACGGGGTCCAGGCGATAACTGAAGCCCAGCCGCGTGATGCCATGACGCCGAATCCAGTCCAGCACGATTTCCACGTTGTCCAGGTGGGAGGGGTGGTTCGCGGCGGCGCACACGAAGGCATCGGCAATCACGACCGAATAGCCGCAGTCCTCCAGCAGCTGCGCCACCGAGCTGATGCCCAGCGTGTGGGCGTCAATAGCGGGGTGTATCAGCCCGAAGACCTCATCGTTTTTCAGCAGACGCGCCATCACTTGTGCCCCTACGAGACTATACCTTCCAGTATACGCAAACGAATCTCCCGCAAGTTCCGCCCAGCCAGTCCCATCTTCTCCACCGTCCGCCCGATGTGCCAGTAGTCACAGCCGTGCATCAGGTTTGCCAGGTGGATGATGGTGCGAACGGTGGGACACGGCACGCCCAGCATCTCTCCCAGAGAAGCAATCGGCACCAGGCTCATGGGCACGTCTTCGGTGATGTAGCGGTGGTGGACGATGGGTGGCGCCTTGATGCCGTAGTATCCCTGATTGGCGCGGATGGCGTCAAACAGCGTTTTGCCGGAAGCCCCGTAGGCGATATACAGCCATTCGCGGGCGGTCATACAACCAAACCCCATCGCTGCCGCCACTGCCACCCGCTCGGCGTCCAGAGTTTCCAGCACCTGCGCCACCGACGGGGTAATGCCGTCAATGTAGTATTCGAAGTCGCCGTGCGTGCTTTCGATGCGTGCGGCGTTCAACACCGTCACCGCCGGGTGAAAGATGGCGCCGATGTTGTCCATACTGGTCTTCATCACGTTGTCTCCCGGTACGAACTCGGTATAAGCCGCGCGCAACGCCTGAATGACCTCTGGGGTACGGTACGCCGGTATCGCCGCGACGGGCACACTGTTCTTGATGCCGAAAATCTGCACCTGACCGGGGTTCAGCGCGCGGCTGGCGTAAAGTAGCGTTTGCGCCTCCGCCACAATCACGTCTGCCTTCACCCCGTGCTGCTGCAGCACATGCAAGACCTCCAGCGCACCGCCAGTACGTCCCGGGTTCAGCACGATGATGTGTCCATCGTGCAGATAGGGCGCCAGTCGCTCCGCCACTTCCGCATGACCTGTCGCCGGTAGGACGACCATCAACACCTTTGCATCGCGGATGGCTTCCTCGATGTCCGTAGTGACCAGCGGAATGTGCGCCTGCCCCTGCGGCAGGTCGGGGCGGTCTGGGCTGGCAATCAGATGGATGTAGCCCGAACGCTGGATGGGTTGAAGACGCTCTGGACTGCGGTTCCAGAGATGCACCCGCCCCCCCTTCAAAGCCAGATGCGCCGCCATCGCTAAGCCGCCGTTACCTGCGCCCAGTACGCAAAAGGTCGTCTGTGCGGGGGAATCGGTTGCAGGTTGGCTCAATGGGACACCTCCTACAGGCAGCTCCGCAGCAGGCATCGAGCAGAAACCCATGCCCTGCGTGCGACAGCACTATTATATCACACGGAGCGCAAGGGGCAACGGGCCTGGCAGAAGGCTGACACTTGCGTGGTGTTAAGGCATTGTTTGGAGGGCGAAACTCCGCGTGAGCCGTCCCCCTCCCGACCTCCCCGCGGGCGGGGATGTGTCTCACGGCTCGGCAGGAGCCTCGCCCTCCGGTGTCTGTTGCTCGCTGCTTCCAATGTCTTGTGCTCTGGCTACCGCTGTTGTCCTTGTCGGTGATGATTACGGAACGTCCCTTCCCCGTGTGCCCTGCCGGGTGAGGTTCACATCGGGCAGGTTGTTCACCGCAGGGACTATTTGCCGGCGGCGCAGGTACTTGGCATGCCCATCCGCAAACAGGAAGTTCGCACTGCCCTGCCAGCTCCAGAAACCGCAATCTGTGGCGAACGGCTCGTGATTGCTCAGCCATTCGGCAACAAGCACCTTCTGCGCGGGAAACAGTACGCCGCTTTCGTGCTGTGCTTGCACAGGTAACATGCGCAAGGCAGAAACAATTGCGCCAGCGTTCGCACAGGTACTGTTGCTCAACGCAGACGCCAGCCCGTTAATCTGCTCAGGAGAGTGAAAAAAGGCAGCGGAGTATGCGTAAGAGGTTCGCTCCCAGATCTGGGCGGCTCGCGAGTCAGAGGGACACCACAGCACATCGCTATGCTTCACCGAAACCGGCTCGCGGTAGCCGGACGGCAGGCTCCACATACGTCCTCCGGGCAGGTAGTCCTGAATCAGCACACGCCAGTTACGCCCCATCCACAGGTTGGGGTCGCCGTTACAAGGATAGTATGAGTCGTAGTCGTTCAGATACAGCTGGATTGCCATGCCGATTTGCTTCAGGTTGCCCTGGCAGGTTGCTTTGCGTGCCGACTCGCGGGCACGCGCCAGCACGGGGAAAAGCAGACCAGCCAGCACGGCGATGATGCCGATAACAACCAGCAGTTCTATCAAGGTGAAAGCGTCTTTGCGCAAAGCGTACCTCCTGAATATGGGCTGGATCTCGGGGGATGGACAATCCATCCCCCGAAACACATCAGTCGCACAGCCAGTAGTTCTCGTTCGGGTAGGAACCGCCGCCGCTGGGCAGACCTTCGGGCGACACCAGCGTCTCGTCGAACTCCTTCGACGAGGCCACGAACTTCGCGTGCCCGTCCGCGAAAATCAGGCTTCCCCCCTGCGGATGCCACATGCGGAAGTAGTCCCACGGGGCATCGAAGTCGTAGCCGTACTTCTCGTAACCCGGCACGTTTCGGCTGAAGAAGGGGAACATCTCATCGCGCATGATGCGCGTCTGCGCCGGGTTCACGAAGCTGGCGTCGGTGACAATCTTCTGCTGGTAGCCGAAGTTGCTGCACACCTCGAGGTTGTTCTGCGTGGAGAAACCGCATATTACGGTGTAACAGCAGTGGGTGAAGCGGTAACTGGAACCGTACGCCTGCCAGTAGGAGTTGGTGCCCGGCACGTCGCGCTGTTGATAGGGGCTGCCCGTGTCGCTGGGGCACCTGAACACAGGCTTGTTTTTGGTGTATGGCTCCAGCGAGACCTCCACCCCCAGATGCCCCGGCTGTCCCGCGGGCGGCTGGCTGTTGTAGGCGTGGAAGATGGGGAAGGTCTCGTCGTAATCCTGCACATACATCCGAACTGCCAGACCAATCTGGCGGGCGTTGGAGATGCAGGTCGCCACGCGAGCGCGCTCTCTGGCTTGCGAGAAAACGGGGAACAGAATCGCCGCCAGAATCGCGATAATCGCGATGACCACCAGCAACTCGATCAGCGTGAAACCGCGCTTGGCTTGCATGGTGCAATCCTCCTTTTGGGCTTTCGCGCCAGCGAAAACGCCGCCTCTCGGCAGAGAAGCGGCGTGAGGATTGGCACATCTTTCGTTCGCCACTCCGCTTCCCTACGCCGGCATTACCCGGATCAGGTTCCGAGGGTTCCCCGCCCAACGCGAGGTCTCAGCCGTGGTCGGCTCCCCTAGCGGATGCGTATCGCCCGGCGGCGATTCGCTGCGCGGTTTGGAATTGTCGATAAGAGTATACCCCCAATTGGCGGGCGATTGCAAACAGTGTTCCCCTGCAGCGAGGCAGTGAAATTGCTCTGCTGGATCCTGATGCTCGGCCAATCTTTCCAGTTCTTCACGGCGATTACGCTGCGCCGCACGTATTTGGAACTGAGCATGTGTTTGCACATGATGTCGGTTTGTTCAAGAGCGGACGGCAGGAAGAACAGGCACATCCCCACGCTAAGCCAGAACACCTGTATCTTTTGCAACAGGCAGACCTCCTTCTTCCTGCATTTTGGGCTACACGGACTGGGTTCGCCTATAAAGATACAGGTGTTTAGCCAAAATAAAAAACGGTTTTACATCACTACACGGAGGAATGAGTTATGTGGCATGCATTAGTGCGCCCTGCAATAGGGCTCATGTCGCGACTGTCTTTCGCACGAAAAATGATGCTCATCGCGGCGGTGTTTGCACTGCCGATCGCAAGTAGTCTCTTCACCATGACCCGACAAATCAACGAGGACATCGCTTTTGCACGAGGAGAGTTGCAGGGTCTGGAATATTTGGAGCCAATCACCCCTCTAGTGCAACACGTGCAGCAACTTCGCGGTGCAGCGGCTGGTTATCTCGGGGGCGACCGCTCGTTTGCAAACATCATGAAGCAGAGGCAGCAAGCCATCGCAGAAGACATCCGCAAAGTCGATGAAGTAGACCGCCGCTATGGAGAGACCTTTAAGGTTTCCCAACAGTGGAGAGAGTGGAAGCAGGCGTGGCAGCAACTGCAGCAGCAGATGGAAGAGCTGACCGCTGAGCAGAGCTTTGAGCGCCACTCTGAGGTTATTCAGCAGTTACTGCGATTTCGCAAAGCGGTAGCAGACGGCTCTGGGCTGGTTCTTGACCCGGACCTGGACACCTACTACGCCATGTATACAGTGGTGTTCGTTCTCCCCGAGCATATCGAGATGCTGGGACAGGCGAGGGGTGTTGGCAACGCAGCCCTCGCGACTAAAACAGTGCAAGAGAAAAAGAGGCGACTGAGTGCTTTGTACGGAAGCATCGCCTCTATCAGGGACGAAGCGAATCTTAGCATCCAAAAGTTGACTGACGCCAATCCCGCGGTGCGGTCGCGTATAGAGGCGGTGCTGCAAGAGGCACAGGCGAAGGAGTCAGCCTTTTTGGATGACCTGAACAAATTAACTGCCAGCGATGCTGCCTCCTACCCCTCTGCGAAACAGTACTTCGACCGTGCGACTGCCGCCATCGATGCGCAGTATCACCTGTTGAACGCCCTTCAGGAGACATTCGGTGCTCTGCTGACCGAGCGCATCCGCGAGAAAGCAGCATATCGGTGGCGAGTCTTGGCGCTAGCCCTCCTGCCAACAGTGCTTGCTATGTGGTTGTTCCTCGGCTTCTACTGGGGGGCTCGCGCGCAGATTGGACAACTGCTGATGGCATCTCAGAAACTGGCTCAAGGGGACGTGCAGGTGAACCTGCAGTCTACCTCGAGAGATGAGCTGGCTCAGGTGATGCACGGGATGCAGAGTGTGGCAGACTACCAGAAGCAACTCGCCGACGCCAGCCAGCAGATTGCCCAGGGCGACCTGAGGGTGCAGGTCAAACCCGTTTCCGAACGCGACATTCTGGGCAACGCCTTCGCCACGATGGCAAAGAACCTGCGTGAGCTGGTTCAAGAGATACAGGCAAACACCTTACAAGTGTCCTCCACAGCGCAGCAGCTTTCTGCTTCTACCGAGCAGTCGGGACGGGCATCTCAGGAGATTGCCCGCGGCAGCGAACAACTGGCACAGCAGTCTACCGAAGCGGCTCAGTCGATGGACAACTTAGACCGGGCCATCCGCACCGTGCAGCAGGGCAGCGAGGCACAACGCGAAGCCGCTCAGCAGGCGGAAGAGGGCATGAGGCAAGCCGCCAAAGCGGTGGAAGAGGTGGCACGCTCCGCACAGCAGATGGCGGCATCCGCCCAGCAAGCCAGCGCGATTGCCCAGCAGGGCGGTCATTCGGTAGAAGAGATGTTGCAGACCATGCGCCAGATTCAGCAGCAGGCGGAAGCCTCCGCCGAGAAGGTGGCGCAGTTAGACCAGCTGGGTCAGCAGATAGGCAACATCGTGCAGACCATCGAGCAGATAGCGGAGCAGACCAACCTGCTGGCGTTGAACGCGGCGATTGAGGCGGCGCGCGCCGGGGAACATGGACGTGGCTTCGCGGTGGTGGCTGACGAGGTGCGCAAGCTGGCGGAGCAGTCCAGCGCGGCGACCAAAGAGATTGCGGTGTTGATTGGCAACGTGCGCGCGGGGGTAGAAGAGACGGTGCGGGCAATCCAGTCCACCAGCGAGATGGTCAACGGCGGCTTTGCGCGCAGTGAGCAGGTGGGTTCTGCGTTGACGCAGATTATCGGGGCGGCGCAGCAGGTGGCTGGTGAAGTGCAGTCGGTGACGGCGGTGGCAGAGGAGATGTCGGCGAGTGTGCAGCAGGTGTTGGCGACGGTGAGCACGGTGCTGCAGAGTGCCGAAGAGAACGCGCGGGCTGCGCTGGAGATGGCATCTGGCGCGGAGCAGGTCTCTTCGGCGATTTCTTCGGTAGCGAGCATCAGCGAGGAGGCGGCGGCGAGCGCCGAGGAGTTGAACGCCTCTTCGGAAGAGGTGGCTGCGGCGGCGCAGGAGCTGGCGAGTATGGCACAGCAGTTGCAGTCGCTGGTGAGTCGTTTCCGCTACGAGGAGACCGAGAGCCGACCCCAGTTGCGCTTGGCGGCGTAAGTCAGGTAATCGCCCTCACTCCATTCCCCTCTCCCACGCTGTGGGAGAGGGGAGCAAGCGCAAAGGTGGGGTCACGCATCGTGTGGAGGGCGAACCGCCGGGTGAGCCGTTCCCCTCCCGACCTCTCCGCGGGCGGGGAGAAGAGTTTACGGCTCGGCGGGAGCCTCGCCCTTCACGCGGTAATACGGCCTATGGAGCAGTCAGCAGCGCCACCTCGCCGATAGCAAAGGAAACGGCTGCAGAGGTGCGCTTTGCGGACTGAGCGGAAGATACCCCGCCCAGCGTGCCCACCGAGACCTGCCCCTGTGGCAACAGGTACACCTGCACCTCGCGCTGTTGATGAGGCAGTACCAGTATCCGTCTGGAGCGTGTGAGTGCCTGTCCATCCTGCGACACCAGCCCGTAGTGTCCTGACGCGGAGGCGATGGTCTTTCCATTCAGAATCATCTCGCCCTCGCTTTCGGCGGCGACTACTTCGCCCCTGGCATTGACCAGCACAAAAGCACATCCCAAAGGCTGTAAAGAGAGGGTGATGCGGTGAGCAGGGATGCTCACCCGACACTTTTCTGCCCCTTCGTCGGGGCGGACCAGCGTGTACAGCCTGCCCCCGTCCCGTGTGGGAAGGGAGAAGACACGCACCCTGCCTCGCTGCGCGGACACCTCGACGGCTGGCACCGCCGCCAGCTGCAGCACCTGGCGGTAGAGTTGCGCGGAGCGGGCGTCCGGAGAGAGCTCGATCGGAAAAGGCACGTACACCACCTTCCCGCGTCCAACCGTCGAAACGATGGGTTGCGCGGTTGTCGTTTGCCCTGCCGTTTCAAAGGGTGAAAGGGCGGGCACGTCGGGCAGGTGGAGCAGTTTGAGCCTCTCTGCGCGGGTGGGCTGGCGAGTGCGGTCAAACCCGATATTGCCCGAGAGATACAGCACTCCTCCGTTTTCTACCCAGCGCAGCACCGTCTGGAAGGTTTCATCGGTCGGGCAGTAGGGCAGCACCCAGAATAACGCCTTCGCGGAGGGCGGAACCTCTTTCAAATCTTCCTCGTTCAGCACGCCGAAATCGCCTGCCGTGTCCAGCAACAGCTTCACCGCCTGATGCAGCGCGCCGTGGATGCGTCCGAACTGCGCGCCGATGCGGTGGCTGTCGGGAACGAGGAGGTAGACCTGCGGAGGCTGGTACACTGGCTGCACGCGCTTCAACATCTCCGCGCCCTGAGCCAGCGTATGCAACCACGGCTTGGCGACCGGTGTGCTGTGATGTATCAGCCCCCAGGGAAAGACCATCTCGTCAAAATCCTTCCAGTCCCAGTTACAGAGGAAAGCGGCTCCTAAACCTGTTGCGTAGTGCAGTACCTGCTGGAATCGGGTCACACTGACCTGCACGGGCAGTCCTGTTGCACCGTGGATGCGGGCGTCGTGTGCTTCTTGCGCGCCGAACTCGCCCAGGCTGAACCCTTTGCCAAAGGCACGGCGGTCGATCAGCTTAAACTCCAGAGGAAACTCCTGCAGCGAACCGTAGAAGTGCATGTTGGAAAAGTCGGTATAGCGTGTGCCGAGAATCTTATCGGCAGGGGGCATACTGGGCAGGTAGCCCACACACACCAGCGCGTCGGGGTCGCCCGTCTTCACGCCCTCCACGTTCGCTTTGACCCACCGGTTGAGCAGTTCGGTTTCGAACCTCTTCAGGTCGGCGGTGCGCACGTCGTCCCAGCGGTCGGTGCGGTTGCCCAGAGGCACATTGGGCAGAGGAGCCTCCGGTGGCTGCACGCGCCACGCCTCACGCAGGGCTTCATCGGAGCCATAACGCTCCTTCAGCCACTGGTTCCAGAGCTGCCGAACGAGAGGCGTGTCCTGCACCTCCACCACTGGCTCGTTCTGGATGTCGTAAATGATACCGGGCACGTCCCGGTAGCGCTCCGCCCAGAAGCGGTTCCACTGCTTCTGCGCCTGCAGTTCCTCGTCGGTGAGAGTCACCCCCAGCCAGTCGTGCAGGGTGAGAAAGATGATGATGCCGTGCTTCTGCGCCAGCTGCACGATGGCATCCATCTGCCGCTGCAATCGCTGGGGTGGGGTAGACCGCAGGTCCAGCGAGGTGTGATGGGGATTTCCAAGATAGCCTTCCTTCGCGAAGGGCGAGAAGTGCAGGATGCGCAGGATGCGGATGTTGTTTTGCGCCATCAGGCGAAAGTCCCTGTCCCATACGGCAGGGTTCTCGTTGGCGGAGAAGAACATCATGCCCGTCTGATTCGTACCCACCAGAATAGCGGGTTTGCCGTCGATGGTCAGGTAGTTATCCTTCCACCCCACCTTGGGTCCGCGTGCGAGCACCTTGTCGTCTCTGATGCAGAAGGCGGCTTCCACGGTGTCGACGAGCTGCCCGTCGAGCCACAGCTGCGCCTGTACCGGGTGGTAGTCGCCGCGCAGCCGACCGGTATCTATCGTTTGCTGAACCGTTTGCTCCGCTCCCGGCTGCAGGGTGACCTCTTCGCGCCGGACAGTTCGCCCGGAGACTTTCAGCTCCACCCGCACGCGGGCAGGTTGTCTGCTGAAGTTCACTGCCTGCAGGCTCACCGTCGCTGTCTCTCCGCGCTCATACAACGGAAGGTCTGAATGCAGGCTGTGCAGATACACCTTCTGTACCAGCCGTTCCATCACCCGGGTGAGCAGGCGTTCTCTGGTGGCGTCCCCTAGCAACAACGGTTCGCCGGAGGTCACTCCGCTGAACGCCCAGCTGGAGCCTTTGTAAACACCGGTGAAGTTGTGCATCATGCTCAGCGCGGTTCCGCGCAGGTGACCCTTCGAATCGGTAGCCTCCAGCACCGGAATCCACCGGCGGTATACGGGCGGGAAAACCGGATTGTTATCGCCTATCAACCCGCTGGCGGAGAAGCCTTGCAGGGGCTTTTCAAAGCGCAAACGCACCCCCGAGGGTGCGAACGTTCCCACTGCTCTTGCCTGCGTCGCATCCTGCAGTAAGAAGGTGGGGTCGAACACGCCAATTTGCTCTGAGGAGAAGGTCATCGCATCGCCGGGCGCGCCATAGCGGGTGTTGATGCGAACGCGGTTTTCGGTGGCGCCGCGGTTGTGTTCTTCTGCTGTAACCGTCTGCTCTACATCGCGCCATTGCTCGCCGTCCCAGATGATGGGGCGGTCAACGGCGTAACCGTCGGTGGCGAGAAAGCTTCCGCCTGCCCGCAGATATGCCAGAAAAGCATCCCGAGCATCGAGCGGGAAGAAGGCTCCGTACGGCAGTATCACCGCGTCGAAGTGGTCGCGCGTGAGGGTTTGCCCGTCGGCGAGGTCTCCCGCCTGTAACATCGTCACGCCGAAACCTGCCCGGCGCAGCACCTGTGCCAGTTGTTGCGGCGGGTGCGCCGTGCGGAATCCGCCTGGCAGGGGCTGGGTGATTTCGAGAACGGCGATGTTGCCTCGCTCTCCGCGTTCCACCTGCAGCGCCTGCGCAGGCGGCAGAGGAGCAGAGCGGGGCATCTCGCGCACTTCCCACCCCATGGCGTCCACCGTGACCTCCATATCGCCGAAGTTACAGCCGATGAGCATACGATTCGCCGAAACTATCTCGCGGGTGCGTTTGCCTCGCCCGTCGAACTGGAAACCAGACACGGGTAAAACCGCCTCGTGCCAGCCCTTTTGCAGGTAGCCCACCGACTTACCCCCTATTGCGACGTGCTGTACCCACATGTCCCCATCGGGCTCCATTAGCCAGATGTGCATCTTCGCCTGCGGGCGTGCGTGATGAACGTAAAGCCAGAAACGCAGTGCGGTCGCATTCGTTGGGACGAAACAGGAGCCGACCACGTTGCCCCAGTGCGGCAGAGCATCCTTGTACACGAGCCGCAGTGCCCCCGCACCCTGTTTCACGCAGACACTATCGTGCTCTGCGTACACCAGCCTCCCGCCGTCCGCATGGGGCTGAAAAGCGACTTCCGTCTCGAAATCATGCAGCGGTACAGCACACGCTGTCGTGCAAACGAACAACAGTAACCACCACGTACGCATCCCTTTTCGACTCCCAAAGGTGATGGATTCTGTTTCTCAGTCTTGTGGGGAGTTCCTGCTGAGGGAGATTTTCCGGGTGAGCCGAGAACATGCCCAACGGCCCGGCGGGAGCCTCGCCTTCCGGGAGGCATCCGACGGATTTAACGAAGATGCTCAGCCTGCGGCTACACGTGGTATATTTTGGAACACCCTCATTGCCCTTGCATTTACCAGCAAGGGCAGGCTATACTTTATCAAAGCTATTCATCCGGGGGTGCTGGATGGAGTTTCAACCGTTTACCCAATCTCGTGATGTGATAAACCAGCCAGATGCCCTGCGCGAGCGCATGCAAAGGGATGGCTACCTGTTTATTTCTGGTCTGGTTCCTCCTGAAGACGCCCGCGCCGTGTGCGAAGACATCCTGCAGATTTGTCGCGAGGAGGGCTGGGCAGATGAAGAGGGCTTCGCCATTGGCGAGCCGCGTCTGGAAGGTCATGAAGGCTGGTGGGAGGTCTACGACCGCCTGCAGTGTCTGGAAAGTTTTCACGCTTTGGCGCACCATCCAAACATCCTGCGAGTGATCGAAGCCATTGTGCAGGAACCGGTGCTGGTACATCCGCGCAACATCGCCCGGATTACATTTCCCGCGACGGCGCATTACACCACCCCGCCCCATCAGGACTATCCGCTCATTCAGGGCACACCGGATACCTACACCGTGTGGATACCGCTTTGCGACTGCCCCATCGAGCTGGGTGGTCTGGCAGTGCTGCCGGGTTCGCACACCTTGGGTTTGCTTCCCGTACACCGCGCCAGCGGCCCGGGCGGGTTGAGCGTGAATACCAGCCGCTGGGGCGACACCTGGCACGCGCAGGACATGCAGGCAGGCGATGCACTTATCTTCCACAGCTACACCGTGCACCGTGCTTTAGTGAACGTCAGTGAACGCAGGTTGCGTATCTCCGTAGACTACCGCTATCAGGGCGTTTCGCAACCAATCGTGGAAGATGGGCTGCGTCCGCATTACGAAAGGCTCAGCTGGGACCAGATATATCAGGGTTGGAAACGGCAGGACATCCAGTACTACTGGCAAAAGTACCCCTTGCGCATCGTGCCGCGCGATTTAACCATCATGCAACCAGAGGAGGAGTACCGATGAGTACATCTCCACGCACCGTGATCAGCGACGAGGAACGCGATTTCTTCCTGCAGAACGGTTACCTGATTCTTCGTGGCGTCCTGCAGGGTGAGGAGCTGCGCCGTGTGCAGGCAGCGATGGACGAGCTGACGGCTTACGGCTCGGCGGAAGTACGCGACGACCCGGACTACATGTACGGACAGGGACCCCAGTCGGGAAAGCCCGTACTGCGACGCATCGAGTACGTCATCGACAAGCAAGATGAGATGAAGGTGTTGTTAGGACATCCCTTCATCCTGCGCTCGGTGGAGAAACTGATGGGCCCCGACTTCATCCCCACATGGGACTCGATGGTGCTGAAGATGCCCGGTGAGGGGATTATCGTCCCATGGCACCGCGATGCCGGTACGGATTATGTGGGAGATACGCCTATCTTCAACGTGGACTTCTATCTGGATGAGGCAGACGAAGACACATGTGTATGGGTTCTGCCGGGCAGCCACCTGTGGAGCCGGGAGCAGGTGCAGGAATGGCTCGCGGCGCATCGCGAGCAGGACACCACAAAGGAACACTTCAAGGCATCGGGGGCAGTGCCCGCACTCATGCAGCCGGGTGACGTGCTATTCCATAACATTCTGGTGCTGCACGGCTCGCCATACAACCTGTCGGACAAGATACGCCGTGTGGTCTACTACGAGTTTCGCACCGCGCACGTGGAGCACCAGCTGGGACCGCATGTGCCCGAATACATTCCCCTGAAACAGCGCGTGTTGCTCAGCTGCATTGAGCGACGAAAGCAGGCGGACTACATCCCGGAGGATGAGATTCCCTTCACGTACAACCCGCCGGAACCGTTCAGGGTGGACTGGCAACCGGGCACGGAGCTGCCGACCTATCGCTATCCGCACGAACAGTACTGGAGAAAGTAGGATGTCGTGGTGCGACGGAAAGAGATAAGCTTCACCACTACAATTGTCCCGGGACGGGACAGGACCTATCTTGCGCTACCGACGGAAGCGGAGACCATCTGGGGAGATCAGGAACACCATTACGTAGCGGGAACGATTCAGGGGCGCACGTTTCGAGGACGCACCGAGATTCATGGGGCACAACACATCCTGCCCATCGGCCCAACGTGGCTTCGCGATAACGGCATGGATGCGAATATGACAGTAGAGTGCTGTCTGCATCTGGAAAGTCCGATAATAGATGACCTGCCGCAGGATTTTGCCAGCGCGCTTCGGGCGGAGCCGCGGGCAGCGGCGTTCTTCGAACAAATCGCGCCCTTTTACCGAAAAGGTTATCTGCGGTGGGTCGAGAGCGCGAAGCGTCCCGAAACCCGCGCCAAACGGATTATGGAGGCGGTGCAGTTGCTGGCGGAAGGGCGAAGCCAGAGATAGCCTATCCCTTACCACCTCGCCACAGGTGGTAAAACACCAGTGCCTGCAGCACGGTAAGCAATACCAGCATGATTCCGTTGAGCACATAAAGGGAGATGAAGAAACCGGTGAGGCGACGGATGAGCAGTATCAATACCAGCCCGAACAGCAGATTCGCCCCGTACACCAGCATCCAGCAGCCGATGAGTTCCAGTGCCGTGCAGAAGGCTTGCCGGAGATTCGCTCCACCGACACCCCACCTGCGCTTCACGTAAAGGTAGCCAAAGGCGGAAGTCATTAGGATGAGCAGGGGCACGTACAGCTTGTCCATCTCACTCAATCTCCCAGCCGGTACAGCCATCTCCCCGCCGCCTCGCGAAGCGTGTAGGTCATCAGCGCGAGGCGGCCATCGGGGCCATCGGTGTCCACCGGCAGGTTGTCCGCTACCGCAGGGAACACGCGAAAGCCCATTTTCTCGAATCGGGGCACTGCCCGCGCCAGATGCAGAGAACTGCTGACCAGCAAGATGCTTCGGACACCCCGCTGGTGCAGCTTCGCGGCGATGTTGGCTGCTTCTTCCGCGGTGGTCTGCGCGTGAGGCTCCAGCAGGATAGCCTTCTCAGGCACCTGCAGCTGACGGGCAAGAGCCGCTCGCACTTCCGCCTCCACCGGCGACCCTTCATACGTCGTGCCGGAAAGCACCAGCAGCGGCGCCAGACCCTGATGATACAACACCAGCCCTTGCACCGTCCGGCGCAGGGAAGAATCGCTCAGCGTGCCATCGCGAAAGACGCTGGCCCCCAGCACCACAATCGCATCGGCAGGCTGTATCCTGGAGGACACAGCCAGTGCCCGTGCCAGCGCATTAGGCAAAGGGGTATACGCGCTGAGCAACACTCCTACGATGCCCAGCACACCCAGAGCCTGTAACAGCTTTGCACAGAGAGGGGTGCGGTTCATGGTTGTGCCTCGATGTTCTCTGCGGGGAGTTCGCAATCCTGCGTCGGCAGCCATATCGTGCCGGTACACGCTTCGCCCAGCACCTGCCCTCCGTACCACCACGCCCGCGCCGCCAGCCACGCACAGAACAGAGCATCCACCCTGTCCTCGAATCGCTTGAGCCCGGCAGCAGTTTCTGGAACTTCCGACAGCCAGTCGGGCAGGTATAGCTTCGGCGCAGGCAACTGCTTCAGCAGACGGACGTAGCGCTGCATCTGCTCGCGACGATATGCCAGATCCCTGCCCGATCTCGCCTTGTATTCCAGAATGCGTGGCAGGTGGAACAGTCTCACCATCGCGGCGTGCGGATAAACCTCGAATGCCACCCGACACGCCTGCCGAATGGGTGGTGCTGGAGCCACCTGCACGTTGAGCCGCTCCGCCAGCATCGCACACAGGTGTTCCCCACGCGGTGGTTCGCCCAGCAAGCGGCGGTTCGCGGGGTGGCAGGCGGCATGATAGCGGGCGAAGCGACGGCGCATCTCGCCTTCCACCAGACGCTCTCCCGTCAGATTGGGAACCACCAGCGGGGCGTCAACCGCGATAACCAGCGTGTTACCCGCATCCTGTTCCGCGATAGCGCGGCAGATTTCCTCGTCGGTGTAAGCCAGCTGCGTGGGCTCGACTTCACCCAGCCCATCTTCCCGCCATTCGAGCATCGCGAGCCCCGACGGGTTGCGCGTCCCCCACGCAAGGTCAATACCTACCCACAGTGCCGGTGCTCTGTCCATCTTGAGGATTCTATTCGAGTTCGGAATCTGCGTGTGCGATAATAGTTCCCTCCAACTGACTGCGTTCCCGAATGAACCGAATAGCCACTGTGCCCAATGCCCAGTACACCATCGCCAGCACCATTAACACCCGATAGCCCACCCCCATCTCGACCTGCGTGTTCACCACATAGGCAATCGGTCCGGCGATGAGCGGCGCGACCACCTGCGGCAACGTGTCGGCAATACCCCACACGCCCATATACTTGGCGGGAGCCTCCTGCGGAAGCAGGTTGCACGCCAGTGCCCAGTCCACCGCCTGAAACACACCAAATCCCGCCCCGAAGATGCCGACGGCGATGTAGACGACCGTCAAATCTTTCGCGAACAGAAAGCCCATCCCCGCCAGCAGGCAGATCAGGCAGGAAAGAGCGAGAATGAGCCGCTTGCTGTAGCGATCCGCCAGCTTGCCTGCGGGAAGAGTGCCCAAAATGCCGGTGATGGTGGAGAGTATCATGAAGTTGGTAATCAGACTGAACGCCTCCCTGCGGTAGCCGAGCGTGTCCCGCAGATAGTACAGCAGGCAGAAGTTCACCGTGTAGATGCCCATCATGATGGCGAGGCGGCTAATCAGTAACCAGACGAAGCTGGGATAGGGCTTCAGCGGGACACGGTAGCTGGAAGCAATTGACTCCCACAGCGTGGGCGAGTGTCCCGTATACGGCTCTTCGCGAATCAGCCAGACATTGAGCAGCATGAAAGCGTTCAGGAAGACCGCGAACAGTACCATCAGCCAGAACAGTCCTTGCTCCGAGCCGAGCAACAGGCTGGCGGCAAAGGGTCCCCCGATGCGCCCCAAGAGCGTACACACGCCCATCCACGCCGACGCCGTGCCGTGGTACTGCCACGGGATGCGGTCGGGTATCAACGCCTGATAGGGTCCGTTGGCGACGTTGAGGAAGAACTGAATGACAATATACACGCCGAGCAGAGTCCACACGGTGCGCGCGGCGGGAAAGAGGAACAGTCCGGCGGTGGTCAGCAGCGTGCCGACAATCAGGTAGGGTCTGCGCCTGCCCATCGGATGGCGGCTGCGGTCGCTGATGGCGCCGAACAAAATCTGCGTGGCGGAAGCCACAAACGCGCCGACGCTGGTGACTATCGCCAGCACACGGTCTTTCTCCTGAGAGCCGACCAGCTGCTCCACGCGGTCAGGGAGCACCAGGATAAGCACCGCGCCCCAGAAAAAAGAGAGCGCGAACCAGAACAGGCTGATTCCGAAGTAGTCGCGCAGGGTGGGTTTCATTGCCTTATGCGGTTCGACGTAGAAGGACGTTTTCCTTTAATGCGCAGAACCACTGGCGGTTCTAACCGTGCGACCTCTCACTAACCCATTCCCAGTAAAGTCACCACCACCGGCAGCACCACAATCGTTAACAGAGTGCCTATCACTATCACCAGCGTTGCCAGCTGGTGGTCACAGCCGTATCGCTCGGTGATCACTGCGTTCACCATGGCGCTGGGCATGGCGGATTCTGTCACCGCGACCAGCCGGGCGATGCCCTGCACCCCCACCCAACCCGTTGCCAGCCACATCAGCCAAGGGAACAGCGCCATCTTTGTCAGCAGAATAAGCACCATCGGCAGGTAGTAGCGGTTCGCCCGGAGGTGCGCCGGTTCCAGCATCAGCCCCAGCGATAACAGCACCAGCGGCACTGTCGCACCTGCCACCAGCTGCGCCGCATGAGAAATGAACAAAGGCACGGGCACCCGAAGGGCGTTGACAACCAGTGTGCCAACCAGCACGACAAATGTGGGGGTGGTGAAAAAACGGAGCATTTCGCGCCAGCTGGTGTCGTGCTTGCTACCGTAGTGCATGGCGACCGCGATGCCAACAGTATAGACGGGCAGAGCCATACTGAGCTGGTCGTACACCACTGCCGCCGCCATTGCCCCTTCCGTCTTGCCGAAAATCGCCTGTACCACCGGATAACCCAGAAATCCTGTATTGCCGTACACAGCAGTGAGCAGAAACGTTCCGATGACGGGGCGCGGAAAGCGGAGCAGACGTGCGGGCAACCACAAAAGCCCCATCACCAGCACCTGAAGCATGCCGAAAAGCCACGCGGCGTGCACCATGTCCGCCGTGACCCTTTGCTGGTAAAGGGCGTGGAACACGAACGCGGGCAGAGTAAAATCCATGATCAGACGGTTGATGACACTTGTATCGGTGTCCTGCAGAATGCCGCGCCGCTTCAGCAGATAGCCGGTGAACAGCACCAGAAACAGCGACATCACCACCCAGAAAACGTTCAAAAGCTACGCTTCCTCCAGCTCCAGCAGGTTCTCTTTGAGCGGACGTCCGTCGTCACAGGGTTCCGGTTGTACCTGCACCTGCATGGCAGCGGCTGCGCTTTCATCGCCTTCCCAGCGTCGGTGTCCGCTTTTGTCCAGGGCGGCTTTAATGAACCCGACGAACAGCGGGTGCGGACGATTGGGGCGCGAACGAAACTCGGGATGAAACTGCGTCGCCATGAAGAAAGGATGCCCCTCCAGCTCGATAATCTCCACCAGCCGGTAGTCGGGTGAGACCCCGGAAAACACCATGCCATATTCCGCCAGACGCTCACGGTACTCGTTGTTCACCTCGTAGCGGTGGCGATGGCGCTCGTACACCACCGCGTCGCGATAGAGCTTCGCCGCACGAGTGCGCTGCATGATACGGCACGGGTATGCACCCAGGCGCATCGTTGCCCCTTTGTCTGCCACCTCTTTCTGTTCCGGTAACAGGTGAATCACAGGATGTGGCGTGTCGGGGTCCGCCTCTTCGGAGTGCGCGCCATACAAACCGCAGGCGTTTCGGGCGAATTCCACCACCGCCATCTGCAAACCCAAACACAGGCCAAGGAACGGGATGCGGTTCTCCCGGGCATAGCGAATGGCGGCGATTTTGCCTTCCAGCCCGCGCACACCGAAGCCGCCCGCCACGATAATGCCGTCGAAGCCCTTCAAATGCTGTACCACATCAGGAGCCTTCTCCAGCCCTTCTGAATCGATCCAGCGGATGTTGACTCGAGCGTTATTGGCGATACCGGCATGCTTCAATGCTTCGGCGATGGAGATGTAGGCGTCTCCGTTGCCGGTATACTTGCCCACCACCGCCACGTACAGGTTGTAGCGTGGTCGCTGCATCACCTCTACCATCTTGCGCCAGTCTTCGAGGTCGGGCGAGTGTTCGGGCAAGCCGAGTCGGCGTACCACCAGGTTCGCTAGACCCAGCTCTTCAAGGCGAAGCGGTACCTCGTAGATGTTTTCGGTGTCCATCGCCTCGATGACCGCTTCCTTTTCCACATCGCAGAAGAGGGAGATTTTCTCCTTCATCTCGTCGGAGATGGGCACTTTGGTACGGCACACCAGTATATCCGGCTGGATGCCGATTTCGCGCAGCTTGATGACACTGTGCTGTGTGGGTTTGGTCTTCACCTCACCCCATGGTCCCACGAACGGGATGAGCGTGACGTGGATATACATCACGTTCTCCGCGCCCGCCCGCTTCTTGAACTGCCGGATGGCTTCGAGGAAGGGGAGCCCTTCGATATCGCCTACCGTGCCGCCGATTTCGGCAATGACCACATCGGCGTTATGCTCTTTGCCCACCAGCACGATACGGTCCTGAATCTCATTGGTGATATGGGGGATGACCTGTACGGTTGCGCCTAAATAATCGCCTCTGCGCTCTTTCGATATCACTGCATTGTAAATATTGCCGGTGGTGACGTTGGAATGGCGCGTGAGGTCTACGTCGATGAAACGCTCATAATGCCCCAGGTCCAGGTCGGTCTCCGCCCCGTCGTCGGTGACAAAAACCTCTCCATGCTGGTATGGGTTCATCGTGCCCGCATCCACGTTAATATAGGGGTCAAACTTGAGAGGCGCCACTTTGAAGCCGCGACTGCGGAGCAACCGACCGAGGCTGGCGACGGTGATGCCCTTGCCGATGGAAGAGACCACGCCGCCGGTCACGAAGATGTACTTGGTCATGGTGTTCCCCCAAAGTAGACTTCCACACTTGCGCGGAGCGAACCAAAGGTGCCCTGTGTATTTATATCATGAAACAGGGCTTTTGGCAAGGGTCGTAGGCGGTGTTCGAAAATACACAGAATGTAGCCGCAGGCTCCGGCCTGCGCTTTCGGAGCAGGGCGAACCGTCTCGTACCGAACCCCCGTGGGCAGGCAGGTGTCTTTCGGCTCGGCAGGAGCTTCGTCTTCCAAGCAGGCGTCTATCGAACACCCAAAGGGCGGTGAGACCGGCAACCTCCCACGCTCTTGCTCAACCAGGGCATCCGGCGGCAGAATCGATAGGAGTTACGCAGTTGAACGGGTATTCGGGAGCTTGTGATGTAAAGCGACACATTCTGTCATTCTGAGCGAAGCGAAGAATCTCTTTCAACAGGCTGAGATGCTTCGCTTGCGCTCAGCATGACATAAAATTGTCTCTGCAGTCGCTGAAAAAGCATGACCCGCCAGGTGTTCATCGCAGCTGCGTAACTCCTAATCGCAGAAAAAGCTGAGGGTGTTCGAAATTGGTAGTTGAATGGATAGATTACCTAACCCCCTTGCCTCCTTCCCTCGCAGGGAAGGGGGAACGCCCCTCTCCTCGTAGGAGAGGGGACGGGGGTGAGGTAAGACAAGCGGTAGTAAGAACGCCTTGCTCCTTGCGCTACAACCAACTTCTCAACAATTCTCGAACACCCCCCAAAAAACGCTTGACATTCCCGGCACGAATTGTTATAGTAGATATAGAATGTTATAGTACAAATGACGGTGAATATGATGCCTGTATCCGAGCCACGTTACCGGCGTATCCAGAAGCATATCGAGCAGCTCATTGCGCAGCGGAGAGTGCGTGAAGGAGAGCGCATCCCCAGCGAGCGCGAAATCGCCCGGCAGTTCGGCGTGAGTCAGATGACCGTCAACCGCGCCATTCAGGAGCTGGTGCGCAATGGTGTTCTCGTGCGCCGGGTGGGCTCGGGAACGTACGTACAGCGCAGACAACCTGTGGGGCGGGCTGTTAGCCGCAGCACCGTGGTGATGGTGCCGCCTTTTGCAGACCATCTGGAGGAGGACACCTATCTGCGCTGGCCTTTCCATGCGTTTCGGGACAGGGCAAGAGCAGACAACTTCGCACTGGTGGTGGAACCCGCTTCCTATGAGGATTACGAGCAAGTCGTGCAGCATCACCCGGATGCCGGATTCATTTTCCTGATACCCCCTGAGGAGGGTTATGATACCCTGCATCGTCTTTTCATCAGGGGTGTGCCGTTTGTGGTGCTTGGAGCCTCATGGACGGACGCACCTTTCGCCTGTGTGGATAGCGACAACATCGGCGGCGTGCGCATGGCGATGAACTATCTGTTTCGGCTCGGACATGAACGTATCGCCTACGTGAACGGCAAGGAATCCGCGACGAACTGCCGCGACCGGCTGCTGGGCTATCGACAGGCGATGGAGGAGCAGGGCATCGCGGTGGAAGAGCGGTGGATTGTGCGTCCGCATTCCAACTGGCGGATGGGTGAGGAGGCTCGCCAGCATCTCACCTCTGTGCTGCTGCAGCGGGATGCGGTTACCGCGGTACTGTGCGCCGGTTACTATCTGGCGCTGGAGGCGTTGGGGCTGATACGGACACTGCGCCTGCGTGTGCCAGGGGACGTGAGCCTTGTCAGTTTTGATGACCCGCCCTCGGCAGCACACCTGCAGCCCCCACTGACGGTGGTGCGCCAGCCGCTGTACGCCATGGGCGAACGTGCCGTCGAGAGGCTGTTGCGCCTGATGCGCTCGCCGCATAGCGAGCCAGGCGGAGTGGAATATCTGCCGGTGGAACTGGTGGTACGCGAGTCGTGTGAACGCTTGCTGAGATAGTGATTTCCCCTTCGTCGGCAGCTGGTGAAGGGACACTTACGGCAAATTGTTACATAACAAACAGGCATCTTTAGCAACGACTGTAACATTTAAAAACCGAGACCAACATGAGGAGGGTAACCAGCATGAAACGCAACGGCTTTACGCTCATCGAACTGCTCGTCGTGATAGCGATTATCGCTATCCTGGCGGCGATCCTGTTCCCCGTGTTCGCACAGGCACGGGAGAAGGCACGCATGACCGGTTGTCTGTCCAACACGAAGCAAATTGGTCTGGCGCACAACATGTACATTCAGGACTACGACGAGACCTTCGTGTGGAACCCCTGGCCTGGCGGACCCGGTGGGGCGCCCTGGTGCGGCAACCCGGACCAGCCTACCCTGATATGGACCGGTGCGTTGATGCCGTACATCAAGAACAAGGGAGTGTTCCAGTGTCCCAGCATTGGCGCAGGGCGTACCCAGAGCATGTGTCCCTGGTGTCCACAAGTCGGCGACTGCCGGTACTATGTGGCAAACTATGTGGAGGCTAACGGACGGTTGCCGGACTACTGCATCACCTACGGCTTCAACGAGTATGTCATCGGCAACCAGTGCACGCCGCGCACACTTGGCTCCATCGGCTCGCCCGCTTCGGTGGCTATCTTTGCGGACAGCATCGCCATGATGTGGGCGTCCTTCTACGGTATCACCGTCAACGGGGAGGGTCCCTTCTGGTGTGCTTCCGACCCCACCAGCGGCTGGATGTACGGCATTCCCGTACACCACGTGACGGGACCTGCCAATAAGCCTGTGGGTGCCATCAACTTCGTGTATGCGGATGGTCACGCTAAGTCCGATAGAAACTTCTGGGCGGACGATTCCTATCCGGTGCACTGTCGCGGCGGCTATCGCGGCGCGTTGCTCTGGAAAGACTGATAAGGGAACGCCCTCACTCCCAGCCCCTCTCCCGAAGCTTCGGGAGAGGGGAGCCGTCATCTTCGGGATGCCCCACGTGCGTTGCGCAGACTAAAGCCTGTAGCTGCCATCGGTTGATTTCTCAACACATCTCCCCCAAAATCTCTTGACAAAATTTGCTAAACCCTCTATACTCTTATTAAAACTATCAAAACACTGGGGTAATACAATGTCAGCAACGCGCTGGCAACAGATTGTCGAAACCTTTCGTGCGGGCATCGAAGCGGGGCAATGGCGACATGGCGACCGCCTGCCATCCGAAACCGAGCTGGCACGGCAGTGGGGCGTCTCCCGAATGACCGCTCATCGCGCAATGAATGAGCTCCAGCGTTTGGGGCTGGTGGAGCGCAGGCGACGCAGCGGCACCATCGTTTCCTCTCGCAGAAAGCAACATACTGGCTGTGTGGCACTGCTTTTGCACCACTCGCATGATTCGCTGGAGATGGCTTACCTGAGGGGTATCCACGCCGGCTTGCCGGAAGAGGTGCGCCTGGTAGTTTGTGATACCAAAGGCGATGCCTCCAGAGAGGCGCACTACCTGCGACGGATGGCTCATGAGGCGGATGGCATTATCCTTTTTCCAACCTGCGAGCCGGAGAACACCCCGGTTCTGGCGCGTTTGCTGGAAGCAGGCACCCATATCGTGTGCATCGACCGTTATCCTGAGGCAATCTCCGTCGATGCTTTCGTTTCCGATAACTACGGTTCCACGCTGGAGGCACTGCGCTACCTGGTCGCTCAGGGGGCACATCCGATAGCGCACCTGACCCATCCGTATATGCATGTCTCTTCCTTGAGGGAAAGGTACACGGCGTTTTTGGACGCCCTGCGTGAGGCAGGATACACGAAGCCAGAACAATGGACACGCCAGTTTCCGGCGGTGCCAGCGCGCTATCAGCAGAGCGTCACGCAGATGGTAGCCGACGCCATTACGGTCCTGCGCGGCGAAGACACCCCATTACGTGCCGTGTTCTGCCTGAACGACTATCAACTCTTTGCCGTACTGGAGGCCTGTGAACGGATGAACCTGAGAATACCGGAGGACCTGCAGGTGCTGACGTTTCATGATAGTCTGTTCCTGCTACCGCAGGTAACGCAACGATTGCATCGGCTGGTGCAACAGCCGTTTGAACTGGGCAGACGTGCTGCCGAGCGGTTGCGCTTTTTGCTGGAAGGGCAAATCTCGTCGCCGACCGTGCTGCGATTGCCCGTCCAGTTCTACCCGGCTACTACGGACGCAAACCCTTGAAGAAGGAGGTTCAACGATAATGAAGCGTCACCATGGCTTTACCCTGATTGAGCTGCTGGTGGTTATCGCGATTATCGCGATACTGGCAGCCATCCTCTTCCCGGTTTTCGCCCAGGCACGGGAGAAAGCCCGGACAACCACATGCCTCAGCAACATGAAGCAGCTCGGGCTTGCAGCGTTAATGTATGTGCAGGACTACGATGAGAAGTTCGCTCCAAACCGCCTGTGGCACGATGGGGGCACACACTCCACCTGGCGTTGTCTCGTGATGCCGTATATGAAGAACGACCAGATGTTCCTGTGTCCCTCGGCACCGCGTTCGCTCAACACATTCTACTGGGACCTGTGGGTCGGTCCGACCGGTTGCGTGTGCGACGTGAGCATGACCATCGATGACTTCAACGCGAATCCACGTCGCATGAAGGGACAGGCGAACTATGGCGTCAACGGCGATGTGTTCAACGCCAACGGGCGATACATCGTGGGGCTGGCGGCTTTTGACCGGCCTGCCTCTACTATTATGATCCTTGAGACACGCGACTTCTGGCCAGATCTCGGTACATGGACGTTTGGTTGGAATTACGACTCCGGCGGAGGTAGTCTCCCCTTCTGGCACAATAAGGGCGGCAACTGGGTGTTCGCAGACGGTCATGCGAAGTTCCATCGGCTGCAACAGACTATTCAGACGAACAGCTTTATGTGGAACCTGAGCAACGACCCGAACACCGATTGCCCGGAGGGCAGTCCTTACTGCGTATCGCCGCGCGGCGCGTACGACCTGGTGGCTTTGTCTAACGCCATTCCACCCGCATATCGGTAACAGAGATCTTCGGATGGGGGCAGCGCGTGCTGTCCCCGTCCAATCAAGAGGAGGCAGACGGTGCGAAAAGAGATTTCTCCCGCGGCGGCTGTGGCCGTCATTCTGGTCGTACTCGTCATTGTGGGGGCAATCTTCTACTGGAAAACCAGGTCCCCATCGAGCATCCCCAGTGCAGAGGGTGGTCCGCCGCCCGATGTGCAACGGCGTATCCAGATGGGCACGGGTTCACCAACGGCTCCGCCCGCGTCCACGCGATAGCAACCCGTCAGGGTTCCGTCTTCTCGGATGGTCGTGCTCCCTCATGACCAGCATCTGGCCGCTAACGTGATATCATGGCGTACGCCGCGCAAGAGATTCCTCTGCGTGCCCGGCGTACGCCCATCGCCCTTCTGGCACGCAGGAATGGCAGCCCCCGGCGGTGTATTCGGTTCAGGAGGCTAGCAGGAGGGTCGATTGCGTATTATGAGCGATATTCTCACTCCCAAACAGCAGGCTATCTGGGCACTGGAGCGGAAGCCGCCGCGTCCGAACAGCATGGTACCGACCTTCGAACTGGAGTTCCAGCTCACCCAGGAGCTGCTGGGCAAGGAATATCATCACTGGCATGAGTTCCAGAATGCCAGCAGCGCCGAACGTGACCGAATGTTGCGCGAAAACGCCGAACTGTACATCGAGGTTGCCGAGCGACTGGATTACAGCATCATCATGATTGTCCATGCTCCCGATGATGATGGACTTGGGCAGACCATCCGGTTCATCCGCGACCTCGTTGGCGACAAATACCTGCTGATTGCGCACGGCGACGCGACGTTCGCCATCCCCTCCGGCAGCGATATGGTCGAGGTGGCGACCGCCTTCTTCGAGCGACCGGATGAAATGCACGATACGGCGAAACGGAATGTGCAATGGGCGCTGCAGAGGGGAAAACGCCTGCGGGAAGAATACGGCATTGACGGCTTTGCCCTGTGCGCGGACTATGCGTTTAATGATGGACCATTCCTTTCTCCCCGTATGTTCCGGCGGTTCGTCACGCCCTACCTGAAGGAGCTCGTGGCGGGCTACAGGGCAATGGGGTTGTATGTCATCAAGCACACCGACGGCAACATCATGCCCATCTTGGACCAGATTGTGGAGGCAGAGCCACACGGATTGCATTCCATCGACAGTCAGGCGAAGGAGATGGATATCGCGAAGGTGAAAGCGCTGGCAGGGGACAAGCTGTGCCTGCTGGGCGGGGTGCAGTGTAGCCTGCTGCAGACGGGTACCGGAGAGGAGATTATCGAGAACTGCAAGTATGTGCTGAAACACGGCATGCCGGGTGGGGGCTATGTGTACGCCACACGAACGTCGCATTCAAAGGGCTGCCGCTGGAACGTTACCTGTTGATGCTGGAGATGCGCGAGCGTTACGGCTGGTACGACGAGCAGGGCAAGTCCATTCTGGAGTAAAAAGCAGTTCAAATCGTGGGCGAACGCCTCTAAACCGTTCTGTGTCTGGACTAGTTTGTGATAATTCAAGCCAGCTTCGCCCACACCGAGCAACAGCGATATGAACATCAGGTCTGTGCGGAGATATAATGGATGTGGAACGAGCAAGTGATGACCTGAAGTTTATCCAGGACTGTGTGCGTCACGGACGTGTGTTCTGGACATACCACGTGAACATGCGATTAAGACAGCGCGAGATAGACCGCCTCATGGTGCGCGATAGCGTGGATACGTAAGAGGTTATCGAACGCTACACGCAAAGTGAGGCTTCCCGCTACCTGCCCAGCTGTCTAGTTCGAGCTGAGTGTCATACAGAACCAATCCACATCCTGTTTGCGTTGGATAGAGATGGCAACAATGTTCGGGTTATTACTGTCTATCGTCCGGACCCACAAAGGTGGGAGGATAACTATCGCAGGAGGAAAACAATATGAAATGCCATGTGTGTGGAGGAGTACTGGAACCAACGGAGTCCGATTTACCTTTTAAGGTCGGGAAAAAGCGAATAGTAATCGTGAGGCAGGTACCAGTGTTCCAGTGCAACCAGTGCGGTACTTACCTTCTCGAAGACAGTGTTATGCGGCGTGTGGAGGCAACCCTCGCTGCGGTAGATGCTAACGTGGAGCTGGGGGTTGTTTCCTATGCTGCGTAAGTAGCAGTGCTTCGCCTGACAATGGTAGCTGGTAACGAAAACGCAAAACGGCATGTCTGGATACATCCTCACACCTGAGAACGAATGAGCGAACGCGGGGCTACTGAGGAAGAGGTGGTAACAACCGTTCAGGAGGGCGAGCAGTTCTCTGCCAAATTTGGGCGATGTGGTTACCGCCGCAACTTTGCGCAGAGCGGGACATGGCGTGGGCGTGTTTACCCGACCAAGCAGGTCGAAGTCTACGCCGCTGAAGAAGATGTTACAATTGTTGTTGTTACAGTCATCGTGAAGTACTTTTGAGGAGGGATATCCTGTGGAACTCCGGTATGACCCGAAGTACAATGTCGCCTACATTCGCTTCCGGCAGCACTCTGAGGAGATAGAAACCGTCCGTCTGAGCGATGAGGTGCTGGTGGACATCGCGCCAGACGGACGTATCTTCGGGATCGAATTGCTCAACGCCAACGAACAACTGGGTATTCTACACGGGTTGGATTTCCGATTTACCGATGAGTCCACCGGATTCACGGTGCAGGTTCCTCTGAAGCAGAAATCAGCCTGAGAGAGCGCGCTATTCCAGCGAGCTGGCCCGTCGGCGCAACCGGACAGAGAGTACTCTAAAGGAGGAAATCGGATGGAGGTGCATCATTATCCTTCTATTGACCAGCTGCCCGTGCAGAGGGAGCTGCCCGACCCCTTTGTGCGTGCTGATGGTAAGCGCATCGCCTCGTCGCGCGAATGGAAACCCCTACGCGAGTACTGGCAGGCGATGGTGCTGCACTATGAATACGGCGAACTACCCCCCAAACCGCGCGGAGTGCGAGCGGAAATCGTGGACCAGAGGGAAATGCCGCACCTCAAAGCCACACGCACCGAATACCGCCTGCACATCGAAACGCCTGTTCCCCTTGCGGTGCGTCTGCTGCTTTACCGCCCGAAGCGCGGCGGACGACTGCCAGCTATCATCGACGGCGACCTGTGCTGGGGCGAACCGAAGGGCGAAATCGTGGAGGAAGTGCTGAAGCGGGGCTACATCCTGGCCTTTTTTGACCGCACGCACATCGCCCCCGACAGCGCGGAGCGCAAAGGCATCTATGAGGCATACCCCGACTACGAGGGCGGCAGGCTGGCGGCATGGGCGTGGGGCTTCCACCGCGTGGTGGACTGGTTGATTACCCAGCCGTATGTCGCTAGCCGACGGATTGCCGTCACCGGGCACTCGCGCGGCGGCAAGACCGCCCTGCTGGCAGGGGCGACCGAGGAACGCATCGCGCTGACCGCTCCCAACAACTCGGGCTGCGGCGGCGCGGGATGTTATCGCTATCAGGCGCAGGGCAGCGAAACCATTGCCGACATCCTGCGCAACTTCCCTTACTGGTTCCACTCGCGCTTTGCGCAGTTCATCGGCAGGGTAGAACGATTGCCTTTTGACCAGCACACCGTGAAGGCGCTGGTGGCTCCACGTGCGTTAATCAGTACGGAAGCTCTGGGCGACCTGTGGGCGAACCCTGAAGGCACGCAGGTGACTTACCTCGCCGCCAAAGAGGTGTACCGCTTCCTGAAGGCGGAAGAGCGCATCGGTATCTGGTTCCGCGACGGTGAACACGAGCACTCGCTGGCGGATTGGCAGGCGATGCTCGACTTTGCCGACTGGCAATTGCTGGGCAAAAAGCCTGTACGCGCGTTTGACAGGCTGGCGTTTCCCGCGAGAGACGGTGTGTATTCGTGGCGATGCCCGTAAGCCGCTGACATCAGCCCCATCTCAGGGGCAGGGATACACTTGCATGGCGCAGAATAGTTTCCTTGACATGGAGAGTGTTTCTCCCTATAATAACGCGGGGTCTCCGGCAACGGTATCCTGCGGATGAACGACGACCAGGCGACGCGCCATACTCTGCAATGGACAGTGCACCTGTTGCGCCAGCAACCCCAAAAGGCATGGGGTGCTGCAGGGGTGATGGTGCTGGCGGCGGTGCTGGTAGGTGTGGCGTTTCGCAGTGCGGGCATGGGCTTGCTCGCGCTGGTGTTGCTGTGGCTGGCGACGCGCGATTACTGGTTGCCGGTTCGCTACACGGTCAGCGAGAAGGGCGCGGCAGTACGGTATCTGGGAGCAGCGTTTGACATCCCGTGGGAGCGGGTGAAGTACGTTACCGTGGCTGCAGACGGTGTGAAGCTGAGCCCGTTGCCACCGCGTTCGCGATTGGAGCCCTTTCGGGGCGTATACCTGCGGTTTGGCGACAACCGGGAACAGGTGCTGGAGGCGATTGCCTTTTGGAGAGAATCGACCGCTGGCAAGAAGATGAGCTGAGCGACGAGGAGCGCGACGCCATTCTGGAGCGCATCGCGCAGGGCATTGTGCAGCGAGGGATGGCAGCTCCGGCAGTGTTGTTCCTGGAGCTGAACAAGCCGCTGTCGTTCGTCGCGAGCCAGTCGTTGATTGTGCTCACGCCGTTTCTCGCTCCCTTCTTGGGGTTAGAGAACGTGCACCGCTACAGCCGACTGCTGGAAAAGCGGGAGAATGTGGAACTGCTGATTGAACGCATTGAACAGCTAGAACACGAAAAAGGACAGGAGCAATCGGATGCAACACGCCTTTGAGAAAATCTGGCCCGTGTTGATTGTGGAGGTGTTGACTGCCATCATCATCATCTGGCGGATTATCTCCGCACAACGGGGCAAAGAGCTGTTCATCCGGCGCATCCCGGGGCTGAACGCCATCGATGAAGCCATCGGGCGCGCCACCGAAATGGGGCGTCCCGTGCTGATGGTGCCGGGCATTGGCGGGTTCGGCATCGTGGCTTTGCAGGCGTTGAGCATATTCAGCTATATCGCCCGCTCCACCGCCAAGTTCGGCAACCGCATCCTGATGCCGGTGGCAGACCCGACGGTGTATACCGTCGCAGAAGAGGTCATCCGGGACGCCTATCAGGCGGAAGGACATCCCGAACGCTTTGACCCAGACTCGATCCGCTTCCTTTCCGACCGCCAGTTTGCCTTTGCCTCCGGCGTGGCAGGTTTGATCCAGCGCGAGAAAATCGCTACTTCTTTCATGTTCGGGGAGTTTTTCGCCGAGTCGCTGATTTTTGCGGAGACAGGCAATATGGTGGGGGCGATTCAGGTTGCAGGCACTATCCACACCACGCAAATTCCGTTCTTTATCGCCGCCTGTGACTACACCATCATCGGCGACGAGTATTACGCAGCAAGCGCGTACATCTCGCGCAACCCAACTATGCTGGGCAGTCTGGTCGGACAGGATTTCGGTAAGCTGCTGGTCGCTTCGCTGTGCGTGCTGGGTTCGATTGCCGCCACGCTTGTCGCCCTGAACGTGCCGGTGCTGGGTGACGCAGGCAAGTGGCTTGTAGACCTTTTTACCATTCGTTAGGGGGGGACTATGCTCGATCCGTTGGTTCGTTTCTTCGCGCCTAAACCGCTCAGTGCCGTACCGTACTATGTGGCGGGCGCGGTGGTTTTCAGTATCCTTGTGGTGATTCTGCTGATTAACCTACCCTCACGGGCAAGGAAGCCCCTGATTGCCATCGTCACGTTCCTCGCAGGGCTTTTCTACGCGACTGAGTTCTTCTGGCCCATCGACAAGGCAACCAACAAAAACTTCCTTACCGATTATCTGGTGTCTGCAAGCAAGCTGGGTAGTCTGTTGGCAGGGATGACCTTAACGCTGGGTATCTTGAGCTTGCTGCGCGTGCATGGGCGCAACATTGTCCGTCTGCGCAGCGGCTGGTACAATAGCCTTGCTTTGCTCACGGCAATGGTGGCGATGGTCGTCTTCGGATTGATGGACAAGTACAGCGATAACGCCACCGCCAAAAAGGTGTTCAATGTGCTTTTTGAAGGCATGTTGATTAACATGGATGCCACCATGTTCTCGCTGATTGCGTTTTACATCGTGTCTGCCTCCTACCGCGCCTTCCGCATCCGCTCGATAGAAGCCACTATCCTGATGACCGCGGCGTTTCTGGTGATGCTGGCGCAGGTGCCTGTCGGTCTGGCGTTGACTTCGTGGATACCGCGTGATGGCGCGTGGGATTTCTTGCGTCTGGAAGTTGTCAAAGAGTGGTTGTTGACCGTGCTGAACGCCGCCGCGCTGCGCGCCATCGCCTTCGGACTGGGCATTGGCGGTTTGGCAATCTCGTTGCGCATCTGGCTGAGCCTCGAGCGAGGAGCATACTTCGAAAAGGAGATTTAGACATGCAGGGAAGTGTCTGGCAAAAACTACAATCCATTGACCGTCGCATCCTGTATGCCCTGCTTCTCGTGGTCATCATCGCGCCGCTGTTTTTGCCCATACGCCTGCCGACCGTGACCATGCCATCGACCCAACGGCTATACGACGCCATCGAGTCGATACCGCCTAATGGTTTCATCATCATCAGCAGCACGTGGAGCGGCGGCACCCGCGCCGAGAACATGCCCCAGACCATCGCCATCCTGCGCCATGCGATGCAACGGCGACTGCGCGTGGCGGTCTTCTCCTTCGACGTGCAGGGCACACAACTCTCTTTAGACATCGCCAAACGGCTGGCGCAAGAGTATGGTTACGAGTACGGTAAGGACTGGGTGCACTGGGGCTTCCGTCCGCAGGCAGAGGTGGTGATGAAGTCGATGGTGCGCGATATCCCCGGCACCTTCGACAAGGACTACGACGGCAAGCCGACCAAAGACATGCCCGTCATGCAGGGCATTCGGGACATCAAGGACGTGCACGCCATTGTGGAGATTGCCGCGAGCGGTATCTATGCGAGCTGGATCGGGCTGGTGGTGGGCGTTAATCCCGACCTGAAGTTTGGTTTCTGCCCGACCTCGGTGATGGTGCCCGAGACCTATCCCTATTTGGCATCGGGGCAGATTGTGGGCACGATGGAAGGGATGCGCGGAGCTGCCGAATACGAGAGCCTGCTGCGCAAGCCGGGGCTGGCGTCGGTGGGAATGGGTAGCATCTCGCTGGCACACGTGCTGATTATGCTACTCATTGTGATTGGAAATATCGGCTACTTTGCGTCACGAAGGCGGAGGTCGTAACGAATGGAACAGTTGTGGCAGGACTTTCTTTCTCGTCCGGGCATTTACATCGGGGCAATCTGCACTCTGGCGTTAATGAGCCTTATCTACCGTGAGAACGCCGTCTATCGGTTCTTCGAGCATATCTTCATCGGATTGGCGGCGGGCTTCTCGATCGTCGCGCTGGTTAAGAACATCCTCGACCCCTTCCTCTACCGCCCCGTCTTCGAGAAAGGGGAGTGGTACTGGACGTTCGTGTTCATGTTTGGGCTATTGTTCTACTTCATCCACAGCCGAAAACACAACTGGCTGAGCCGTCTGCCCATCGGTTTCCTGATGGGCTTCTCGGCAGGTCAGACGTTCCAGATTTTTGCCAACACCTACCTGCCCCAGCTGTCCGACTCGTTCCGGCCCCTCTACGTGACCACGCCGGACGGCGCAGTGGACATCGCACGGGGGATCAACAACCTTATCTTCATGGTTGTGCTTGTAACGGTCATGAGCTATTTCTTCTTCTCGTTTGAGCAGAAGAGTAGAGCCATCCGCAACTCCGCGCAGTTCGGGCGGTGGGTGATGATGGTGGCATTTGGCGCGATTTTTGGAACAACCATTATGGCGCGTATGGCGCTGCTCTTCGACCGGATGTACTACATTTTCGGGGATTGGTTGCGGTTGGTACAGTGAGAAAAGGAATAGTCGTGGAGATAGTTAAAAGCCCTCTGCGTGTGGCAACAGTAGCCTGTCTCTGCCTCTTCACGATGGTGGCAGGGGCGGATACCTACCTGTCGATCGAGCTACCTGTCCCGCCGCCGGAACCGCCACGCCCTGTACCAACGCCGACCGGGACACCATCGCGTTCCAGCCCACCGCGCACCACACAGGCAATCGGACGGCTTGGGGTAACCACCAGCCCAGCTCCCATCTACGCCAGCCGCAATGTACATGGTAGGCTGTACGCCCGCTGTGAGGCGATGACCTATCTCGCCGTGACGCACCAGGCGGGCGCATGGTACGGGGTGCTGATGGCGGACGGTAGCGTGGGCTGGGTTCCGCGCCAGCACGTGCGGCTGCTGGACTATGAGGTGGTGCCAGCCAGCCCAACGTCAACGGGTGCGCTGGGAGAACGCATTGTGCAGACCGCGCTGCGTTTTCTGGGCATCCCCTACCGCTGGGGTGGAACTTCGCTCAACGGACTGGACTGTTCGGGCTTCGTGCAGAAGGTGTTTGCCCTCAACGGCATCCGCCTGCCACGCCTTGGCAGGCATCAGGCGCAGGTGGGAACTCCTGTTCCCGACCTCTCACTGGTGCAGCCGGGTGACCGGCTCTACTTCCGTTCCAGCAAGCAGCCTATCTCGCATACTGGCATCTACATCGGCAACGGCTACTTCATCCACGCCGCGCGGGGGCGCGGTCGCGTGGCAATTGACCGCATCACCGACCCCAAGTACCTGAAAACGCTCGTCGGCATCCGCCGATAGCGAAGGGCAGGTGCAGAGTTTGGTCGTATCCCTCCTGCTGGCTGCGTTTCTCGCCGCGGCAGTAGTGCTGCCTGCCCTCCGATGGCGGTGGCTCTCCCCATCGGGCGCGCTGGCGGCGTTCGTGGTGGGATGGGTTACCTTTGGGGCGGGAGGCTGGCAGGCGGCGACAGTGTTACTGACCTTCTTCGTGACCTCCAGTGCCTTCAGCCGCTGGCATGCCGGGCGAAAACGGCGCATGGAATTGCTCACAGCGCCGGCGGGAGGCAGCGCAGGTGATCGCCAACGGCGGTGTTGCTACGGTGTGCATCGCTGTGTACGCTTTGACGGGCGACTTTCACTGGTGGATGGCTTTCGCCGGGGCGTACGCCGCCGCCAATGCGGACACGTGTAGCAGCGAGATCGGCGCGCTATCCCCTGTGCTACCGCGCCACGTGCTCACCCTGCGCCCCCTGCAAACGGGCGATTCGGGCGGGGTGACCGCGCTGGGTCTGCTGGCAGGCGGTGCTGGCAGTGCGGTGGTGGCGGCTGTTGCGTGGGCGGTGCACCCGCTAGGATTCGGGCAGGTGGTCATGGTCACGGTGGGCGGACTGCTCGGCAGCCTGCTGGACAGCGTGCTGGGCGGCACGGTTCAGGCGCGGTACCGGTGCGCCGCGTGCGGAGAGACGGTGGAGCGCTCGGAGCATTGCGGGGTGCCTGCTGTACATACTGGCGGCTGGCGATGGATAGATAACGATGTGGTGAACCTGTTTTGCACGCTGATCGGAGCAACTGTGGCATTCATCGGCTAAGGCGTCGCCGCTGTTAGAACAGTCCGTAAGTTTTCGTGTGTACCCAGCCCCCTTCCCCGCAGGGGAAGGGGGAGTGCAGAACGCCTCTCTCCTCGCAGGAGAGGGGACGGGGTGAGGTCGCCCTCCCTTCCTCCCGCAGCGTCGGGAGAGGGGCAGGGGGTGAGGGCAAACCACCACCTCCGCCAGAAGATTTTTTCAACAATTTCCCGCTGACCCCCGCAAAAATGCCTTGACCAATCCAACACGAGTTTGATATATTGACTGCAGTAGAGCATCTTTCCAGAGGGTGGCGTCAGGAAGTTCCTGAAGGCTTTCAAAACCTTCACCATCTGTCGCATCGTGGCACGTATACGTATGACGGCGCGGGCAGGCTGATACAGGTGGTGGACGCAGCGACCAACACGACGGAGACGTATGTTTGGAACGCCGACGGCACGCTGGCGAGTTTTCCGGGGCCGGGCTACACGCGGCTGCTGGAGTATGACGAGGAGGGCAGGCTGGTTCGCATCCGTCGGGACTACGGCGGGGGCAACGTGCAGCTGGCGTATGAGTATGGCTACGGATTTGACGGCGGTCGTCGCTGGCGCAAGGACTACCTGAACGGGGTATGGACGCGGTATCCCTGCGGGGTAGCGTGCGGTGCTGGCGACTTGGTGGAGCAGCAGAAGCCGCTGGAGGGTGGCAGCTGGACGGTGAGTGCGCTGTATCTGCAAGGCATCTCGCTGGTGCGTCGAAACAGTGAATGGCATCACTTTGACCCGTTAGGCACGGCGCAGGTCATTACCAACAACTCGGCGGGGGTGGTGAGCAACAACCTGTATGACGTGTTCGGGGTGCTGCGTCATCAGCAGGGCAGTGCGCAGACGCCGTGGAGGTGGCAATGGATACAGTGGGGATGGGGAGGGTTGACGATGGTGCGCTCTGGTAACCGCCGGAGTTCTGGATGAACGGATAAGGAGGGTGTTCCGTAAGCCCGCCAGACTCCACTTGGGGGGCGAGGCTCCCGACGAGCCGTTAAACGTCTCTCCGTGATGAACATCCCCGTCTGCGCTCCCACCAACTCACGCCTTTCTGTTCAGCCCTCGCGGTAGTATCTTTTGTGCGCTGGCGATAGATAGCGCCACACGTACTGCCCCCACGGTTTGCGGTAGATACGGCACAAGTAGCGGTTCGCCTGCTCGTCGCCGATAACTATCTCCTGTTTGGCGTCCCAGTGCACCGCCCGCCTTGTGCGCAGGGCGATGTTCGCCAGATGCATGGCGTTCGTGGACCAGTGTCCCCACTCAATCGGCGCTACTGGCTGCTTGCGGCTTCTCACGCAGTTCAGAAAGTTGCGCACATGCGGTTCATCCTGTGGACTGCCGCCACGCTGCATGGGACGGGTGCGGTCGCCTTCGGGATATATCTCGAAGCCCTCCCGCAGCAGACGCATGGTACCATTCGTACCGTAGAAGGCGATTCCATACCCGCTACCCTCGATGGGGTGTGCATTCGCATGGTAGACCGACGCCTGCACATGGAAATCGCCATAGTCCAGCAGTGCATCCTGCGTATCGGGCGTGGTGCGGTTGTCCCGTAAAGCATATTTGCCACCGGTGGACACCGCCAGACGCGGTGCGGTAACTCCCAGCACCCAGTGCACGGTGTCGATATGGTGTATCGCCCACGCCAGCATGTGCCCACCCGAGTAATCCCACTGAAACCAGTAGCCGGGTGCGTAGCAGCGGTTGGGGTTGAAGGGACGTTTGGGCGCAGGTCCCAGCCACAGGTCGTAGTCGATATCGGGTGGTGGTTCGGTGTCACCCGGATTACCGATGCCGTCGGGTGACTCGTTCCACGCATTCCACACACGCACGTGCGTGATTTTACCCAGCACGCCGGAACGTATCAGTTCACGCGCCTCGGCATAGTGCTGTCCGCTGAGCTGCTGCGTGCCGTGCTGCACGATGCGGTTGAACCGTTTGGCGGCGTTCACCGCCGCGCGTCCCTCCGCGACATTGTGCCCCAGTGGCTTCTCCACATACACATCCTTGCCCGCTTCGCATGCGGCGATGGTCATGATGCAGTGCCAGTGGTCGGGCGTGGTCACAAACACCGCATCCAGGTCCTTCCGCTCCAGCAGGCGGCGGAAGTCCTTATAAGGCGTGGCTTTACCTCCGGTGAGCTGCACAGCCTGCGCCAGACGCTGTTCCATCACGTCACACACGGCGGCGATTTGCACGTCGGGGTTCGCCATCGCCACCCGCATCAGGTGCTGCCCGCGTCCGCCCGTGCCGATAAAGCCCAGCATAATCCTCTCGTTTGCACTCACGTGAGACATGTGCACACCCTCCTTATCCGTAAGGCCAGACGATGAAGGTCTTGGTGCCGGTAAAGATGCTCACCAGCATCCACAGGCTACCCATCGTACATTCGCCCAGCACCAGTCCGAGGAAGAACGGAATTGCCCGCTGGTACGAGCGCAGACCGCCGACCTTCATGATGACCACCTTACACACCCACGCCACCAGCAGCGAGAACCACAGCACGCTCAGACTCCAGCTACTGGAGATGGCGTAGCCCACCGGATGCAGGGGGAAGTTGGCGATGTTCATGCGCAGGATACTCAGCACCGCGGTCACCGCGAAACCCACCATCATCGCCCAGATGACGTTACGCTGTTGCAGCGAGGAGACTGAACCTGACAGCAGTGAGGTGATGCGGTCATACGGCTCTCTGCCGAAGATAGTGCTGACGTACGGGGTATCCGCCTTGGACGCTGCGCCCCACTGGTAATGCAGATGCACGTTCACGAAGAAGCCGGTCAACGTGCCCCAGAACACCGCGAACACCAGCACCCAAAACATCGCTCGCATGGAGGAACGGGTGCGTTCGGCGGCGCGCAAGCCCTCGATGTGCGTGGGCATCGGGTGGGCGCGGTAGGCGCGGTTGAACCCCTGTATCGGCGCGAACATCACCAGGTCCTGCCGCTTCAGGTTCTCCACCCCGAACAGCAGTGGTATCAGCCGCTGTGGACCCGAGTCGTGCAGGTCATGCGCTGGTGGACCCAGCTCGGCGCGCATTCGTGTTACCGCCAGCGAGATGGCGAGATAGATGAGCAGCGAGAGGACGATGACCCAGCCGCTCATGCCGGTGGAGAGGAAGAAGAGATATATCGCCACGAGACTTGCCAGAAAGCCCAGCGCTGCCCAGCGATAGGGCAACGCTTCCCCTTTGTCCGTACCGTCTGAACCGCGCCAGATTGCCGAGAAACCGTGCGCCAGCGCCTTGCGTGCGGTGTACAGCGTGAACAGCGCGATGCCCATGTACGCCCCGAAAGACTGCTCGTTCACGTAGGGGAAGCCGGGTATCTGGTTCCAGCCGTAATAGGCAGCGATAATGGGCTGTAGCTTCCACAGCCAGAAGAAGAACCAGCAGGAAAAGAGCAGGTCGGTCGGCAACAGCACCCCAATGCCCACAATCCACGGGAAGAAGGCCAGGGGCAGCCAGCCAATGGCGTTCCACGGCGGGGTGGTGATATACTGTTCCAGCGTCTGCCAGCGCACGTACGGCTGGGGGATGCTGGGGAACAGCCGGTTCAGCCCGAACCAGATGTCGTTCACCGCCGCCAGCGTGAAGGCAATCCAGAACAGGCGGTTCTGAAACACCGGCACGCGCGGCTGCACCAGCTCCAGAGGCAGCTGCACCAGAGGATAAGACAGCCTCTCGCGGTCGGTCCACTGCTTGCGCAGCAGCACGTTCAGGCAGAACATGCCGAACGCCAGCACCGTGAAAAAGCCCGTCCAGATGAGCAGCGGTGGTGTCCAGATGCGCAGGTCCCGCCCGTTCCAGAAGTTGGCATTACCGATGTAGTATTTATCTACTGCGTCAGTATCGCTCACAAACAACCACTTCGGCAGGTAGGGGATGACCTCACTCTCCCAGCGGTTCGCAGGGTTGGCGTACTTAAACGGATAGGTCAGTATGGGGGTGATGACCTCGATCAGGTCGTGCGACGCCATTACTGCGGTCATCAGGGTAAAGAAGTAGACGGTCATCAGTTCCGCCGGTGAGAAGCGCCAATGTGGCACGATGCGCCCGACCACGGCGTTCACCGCGATGAGACAGAGCAGCACAAACAGGATATGTGGAAACAACGAGATGGTTGTCGGTTGCCCTGCGTAACGAATGGCTTCGATAGAGATGTTAAACCATGCAATCAGCGGAGCAAGAATAACCCCAATAACCACCGCACGGAGGGTCACACCACGCTGTGCGGAAACTGCCTCTTCTCGCGCTTCTGATTCTGCACGTATTCTTTGCCAGATAGTTGTTGCCATACATGTCTGCCTGTTGTTGAGGTTTCACAGTGACATACCCATGCTGGAGGGCGAATCTCCGGGTGAGCCGTCTACTCCGTCTCTCCTCGCGGAGGGGGAGGGGTACGGCTCGGCAGGATCTTCGCCCTCCACGCTGTCGCTTACAGTAATCCCTTGGACTTCAGGAACTCCAGACTGAGCTTTGCGCTTTCCAGAGGCGGGCGTTGACACACATCCTGTTCTACCGCCATCCACTGCACCCCGCTCTCTTCCGCCGCCTTGAAAATAGCGTCCCAGTCCAGAATGCCGTGCCCAACCTCGGCGAAGCTGCCGTCTTGCGCCATATCCTTCAGGTGCAACAGGGGTACTCTCCCGGCGTACTTGCGGATATATTCGGCAGGGTCTTCGCCGCCATGCTTTACCCAGTAGGTATCCAGCTCCGACTGCACCAGCTTCGGGTCGGTGTTCTCGAAGAGGATGTCCAGCCCGTACTTGCCGTCGAACTTCTGGAACTCGAACGAGTGGTTGTGGTAGCAGAAGTTGAAGCCTGCCGCCACGACCTTTTCACCGATAGCGTTCATGCGTTTGGCAACGTTCTTCCAGCCTTCGGCGTCCTTGCGCAGCTCTTCAGGCATCCAGGGCACCACGATGTACTCCATGCCCAGCCCTCGCGCCAGACTCAGCACGCTATCCAGTTCATTTTCCAGCTGGTCGATGCCGAAATGCCCACCGAACACCTTCAGTCCGAGGCTATCGAGAAACTGCCGGGCTTCCTCAATGCTCATGCCACCCGTACCGGAAAGCTGCACCGCCGGGTAACCCATCTCTGCTACTTTCTGCAGCGTCCCCTTGAAATCACGCGCCATGTCGTCGCGCACGGTATAGGTCTGCAATGCAATGCCGAACTTGCCCATTTGCTTAACCTCCTGCAGGTTGCTTAACTTTTCAGTTCGCCACAGCGGGCGATTTTTCCTGTGCCTCGCGACCGCAATCGCTATTGCCTCAGCACCTCCATCACACGGCGCACGGCGCCGCTTGCCCGTTCGTCTCCAGCGTTGGTGGCTACCAGGAATCCTCTTCGTGAGCGAGGCAAGAGCAGAATCTGGGCTAACCACATGGTGTTGCTGCCCGCGTGTTGCAGTGCGGTCTCCTGAGCCCAGGATGGACGCGATACACCCCATCCCATGGCGTAGGTGCTGCCTGCTGGTGGGGTGTGCAGCTTCACGAAGGTCGCCTTGCCAAGCAGGGGAGGGTTTTCTTCAGACGCGCCCTTTAAGTGCAGGATTGCGAAACGCGCCCAGTCTGGCAGGGAGAGGTGTACCGTACCCGCAGGACCGAGAAAAGGAGGGTTATCCGCCAGGGGAGATGGAGGCACCGGCGAGTATCTACCCGCCACAGAACGATGCCCCCATGCCCCAGCCGTCGGCGCGCCGAACCCGGCGCTTTTTATTCCCAGAGGGCGAAACAGGTGTTCCTGCATCAGTTCTTCCCACGTCGTGCCCATGACCGCCTCCACCATTGGACCTGCGACCACGTAGCCGCCGTTCGAGTAGATGGTCTTCTCACCCGGGCTGGCAACGGGCTTCTCCTGCAGGGTGATTCGCGCCGCCTGCAACCGCTGAGTGGCAGAGCGGTTCCAGACTCGAGAAAACAGCTGGCGGTGAGCACTCAGGTTTTGCGGCATACCGGAGCGGTGTGTGAGCAACTGTTCTACGGTGACCTTCCAGTATTCGCGACGGATGTCTCTTCGGATATCCGACAGCACCTCGGCCACCGTACTTGACCAATCCAGCTTGCCCACCTCCACCAGACGGGCGACCAGAGTGGCTGTCATGGATTTAGTACAGGAGCCGATATGGAATCGGTCATCGCGTTGTACCTGGTCGTCCTTGTCCGCGCGACGTCTCCCTGCGGCGCCAAGTGCGACCAGTCTGTTCTTTTCTATAAGGGCTGCCGCCAGCGCGGGCACTTGTGCCTCCGCGCGCACCGTCTCCAACAGAGCGTTCAGGTCCCGCATCTCAACCTCCATAACGTTGATTTTGAAACGGGCACAGTGTATCCTGTAGAGGGAATATTCTCTCAACAGGGGAGGCTATCATGCATCGTCTGGTGGATTTGCGCAGTGATACCGTCACCGTGCCCACCCCGGAGATGCGTCGCGCGATGGCAAACGCCGAGGTCGGCGACGACGTGTATGGGGAGGACCCGACCATCAACCGTTTGCAGGAGCGGGCAGCGGAGTTGCTGGGTAAGGAAGGTGCGCTGTTCGTGCCGTCCGGCACGATGGGGAACGAAATCGCGATTAAAGTTCACACCCGCCCCGGCGATGAGGTGCTGCTCGACGAGGATTGCCACATCGTGAAATGGGAACTGGGCGCGGCGGCGTTCATCAGCAACGTGCAGCTGCACACATTGTCCAACCAGCGGGGCATCGTGCCCGTCGAGGAATATGCCAGACGCATCCACCCCGGTGACGACCACGTGCCACCTACCCGCCTGATTTGCATGGAAAACACCCACAACGCGGCGGGCGGGGTGGTATTGCCGCTGGATTACATGCGCGAGATATGGAATCTCGCCCAGCAGCACAGTGTGGCAGTGCATCTGGACGGGGCACGCATTTTCAACGCCTCTGTGGCGCTGGGCGTACCCGCGAAGGAGATCGCCGCGTGTGCCGACTCGGTGATGTTCTGCTTATCGAAGGGACTGGCGTGTCCGGTTGGGTCAATGCTGTGTGGCTCGCAGGCGTTCATCGAGGAGGCGCGGCGCGTGCGTAAGATACTGGGTGGGGCGATGCGGCAGGCAGGGGTGCTGGCAGCGGCGGGACTGGTCGCGCTGGACAGCATGATCGACCGTCTGGCAGACGACCACCAGCGCGCCCGCCGACTGGCGGAGGCAATCGCGAACATGCCTGGCTTCTCGGTGGATATGGCGACGGTGCAAACCAACATGGTGTATGTGCAAACTCAACAGCCGGCACGACGCATCGTGCAGCAGCTGGAAACTCTGGGCGTGCTATGTCTGGACGTGTTTCCACATACCATCCGACTGGTCACCCACAAGGACGTCGACGATGAGGACATTACCCGCGCGATAGACGCTTTCGCCAGAGTGGCGAGCATCAGCTGAAGACACGTGCAGGCGTCTGCGCATTGAGACGCGAAAAAAGTGTCCAGGAACGGGAGAGGAGGTATACTGTGATGTCATGGATGAGCCCCAAAGAGCGGTTTTACACTTGCGTCGCGCACAAACAGCCCGACCGTCCGCCCATTCAGTTCTACACCACTCCAGAGTTCGAAGCGAAGCTGCAGGAACGGTTCCCCGGGCAGAACCTGCTGGAGGTGCTGGAGGTGGATTTCCGAACGGTGTGGGTGCCGCGAAAGAAGCCGTTGCGCCAGCCTGAGCCGGGTAGCAAGGTGGCTTATTACGACGAGTGGGGCATCGGGTACACGCGACAATCGTATGGCTTCGGCGAGTACCTGGAGGCGTATGAACTGCCTTTCGCCACCATGACGACGCTGAGAGAGGTGGACGAATATCCGTGGCCCTCAGTGGACGATTACGATTTCTCCCATTTGAAAGAAGATTGCAAGGCGGTGGGAGATTACGTGGTGTGCTTCGGACACGCTGGGATTCCTGACATCATCAACGGAGTCAGCCGCGGCAGAGGCATGGAACAGGTGCTGATAGACATCCTTACCGAAGATGAGGTGGGCGTTGCCATCATTGACCATCGGGTGGAGTTCTTCTATGAGTTCGTGAAGCGCGGACTGGAGGCAGCAGACGGTCTCATTGACGTGCTCTGCCTGGGCGAGGATTTGGGCAATCAGCTGGGTCCGATGGTCTCGCCGGAGGTGTTCGACCGCTTCTTCCGCCCCCGTCTGCAGAAGTTCTATGACCTTGGGCATCAGTACGGGTGCAAGGTGATGATGCACAGCTGCGGCAGCACACGCAAGCTGCAGCCGAGTTTCGTGGAGATGGGGCTGGACATCCTGGACGCCATGCAACCCGAGCCGGTCGGCATGAACCCCGAAGAGATAAAGCGCGAGGTTGGCGATAAACTCACGCTGTGCGGGCTCATCAGCACCCAGAAGACGTTGCCTTTCGGAACCATCGAGGAGTGTATTGCTGACGCGAAGCACCGCGTAGAGGTTATCGGAAAGGACGGCGGTTACATCTTTGCGCCTTCGCATTGCATCCAGCCCAATACACCGGTGGACAACGTGCTTGCCGCCTATGAGGTGGTCACCGGCAAACGGCTGCGCTAACCGGAACTTCCTTTGTCTGCTGTCAAATCGGCGGCTCGTGGTATAATTGCAGTGAGAAAAAGCGAGGCGAGGCAACATGATAGACACGCTGGCTATCTACGAAAAGCTCAAAGAGGTCATGGATCCGCGCGCAGCGGAGGGAGTTGCTGAGGTGCTGGGCAACGCTGTCCAGCAGGTTCAGGATTCGATGACCGAGCGCTGGTTCCGCACACTCGATGCCGAAATAAGGGGGCTGCGCGAGGAGATAGAAGAACGCTTTGCCCGCATGCAGCAGACCGTCGAGGACATCCTGCGCGTTCAGCGCCAACACACGGAAGAGATTGCTGAACTGCGGCAGGCCACGCAGCAGAACACACAGGCAATCGCCGAACTGCGCGAGATGACGCAGAAAAACACGCAGGCGATTGCGGAACTGGTGCAGGTTACTCAGCAGCACTCCAGAGAGATTGCCGAACTGCGCGAGATGACGCAGAAAAACACGCAGGCGATTGCGGAACTGGTGCAGGTTACTCAGCAGCACTCCAGAGAGATTGCTGAACTGCGCGAGATGACGCAGAAAAACACGCAGGCGATTGCGGAACTGGTGCAGGTTACTCAGCAGCACTCCAGAGAGATTGCTGAACTGCGCGAGATGACGCAGAAAAACACCGAGGCGATTGCCGAGTTGCGTCAGACAGTGGCGGAACTGGTGCAGGTCACCCAGCAACATTCCAGAGAGATTGCCGAGCTGCGCGAGATGACGCAGAAAAACACCGAGGCGATTGCCGAGTTGCGTCAGACAGTGGCGGAACTGGTGCAGGTCACCCAGCAACATTCCAGAGAGATTGCCGAGCTGCGCGAGATGACGCAGAAAAACACCGAGGCGATTGCCGAGTTGCGTCAGACAGTGGCGGAACTGGTGCAGATGACAAGGCAGAACACCGAGGCCATCGCTGAACTGCGGCAGACAACGCAGCAGCACTCGGAGGAGATATCTGACCTGAGGCGCACGGTGCAGGAGCTGGTCGAAGTGCAGAAGCAAACTCAGGAAGACATCCGCCGACTGACGTGGGGACTGGACGACCTGCGCAAGCAGGTGGGCGGTCTTTCCATGACCATCGGCTACACACTGGAAAACGCTGCCTACAAGGCGTTGCCCCATCTCCTCAATCGCGATTACGGTTTGCAGATTGAGGGCGATCTGACGCGGCGTTTTGTAGAAGATAATCAGGGTGAGCACATCGAGGTCAACATCTTCGGGCAGGCGAGGCGCAACGGGGAGACCCTCACCATTGTGGGCGAAAGCAAAGCGCAGCTCTCCAAAAACGACGTGGACAGCTTCCTGCGCCGCAAGATACAACGTTTGCAAGGGCGTTATCCCAACCTGTTCCCGGTGCTGGTGGTGCACATGACCTCGGAGTGGGATGTGGAAGCCTACGCACGCGAATTGGGTGTAGCGGTCTACTTCTCGTACCAGTTTTAGGGAGACAAGGCGGCGCGGCAAGCCGCGCCGCCTGCGGCTATGCCTGGAACATGTCCGGCGTAAAAGTAATCTTCCTGCCTTCCTCAATTGCTTTGTTCGCCATTAGCACGGCTACCGCCGCCTTGAAACCCACCTCGGCGTCACAGAGCGGTTTTTGTCCATTGCGCACCACATCGTGGACGAAGCTTTCCAGCTCCAGCGTGTAGGCGTCTTTGAGCTCGTATCCCGCCGCCATCTTTTGCCCACCGATAACCGCGCCGGTGCCTTTTTTCTTGGTGGCAGTCACGTCGAGAACCACCCCCGTGGTTCCTCCCTTGCCAGCAGCTTTCTTAGCATGTTCTTCCCAGCCCAGTTCTTCGGCAGTGGGTTCCTTGAACAGGAAGCCGTCTTTTTCGTTGGTCAGCAACAGGGTGCCTTTATCACCCATAAACTGCTCGGCGTAGCCGTCGTACTGGTTGGACAGGATAGAGGTGTACACGACCTTCACGCCGTTGGGATACTCGTAGATGACCTCCACGTTATCCCACACGTCACGCCCGTCCTGCCAGTAATCGATACCGCCCATACCCATCACCGAAATGGGTGTCGCGTCGGTGAACCAGTTGATAACATCTATCTGGTGGCTGGCGAGCTCTGCCATCAGCCCCTGCGAGTACCTGCTGTACAATCGCCAGTTCAGCAGCTCCTCATACTTTTTGTCGGGTACGGGGCGTCGCCACGAGTTGTTGCGGTGCCACCAGGCGCGTACGTGCACCAGTTTGCCGATGACCTCCTGTTCGGTCATCATCTCGCGCGCATGGGCGTAGATGGGGCTGTAGTGACGCTGATGCCCGATTTGCAGATGCTTGCCCGTCTCGCGCGAGACCTGCACCATGCGTCGGGCTTCCTCAACGGAATATGCCATCGTCTTCTCGCAGAAGACGTGTTTGCCTGCCTGCAGGGCATCGATGGTCATCGGAGCGTGCAGGTGCAGCGGCGTAGCGATGATGACGGCATCGATATCCTTACGTTCCAGAAGTTTCCGATAGTCCCTGTAGGTCATGGCTTGCGGACCCGCCATGCGCAGTCCACGCGAAAGATGGGGCGGGTAGACATCACAGACTGCGACCACACGCACACCCGGGATGCGGACCAGTCGCTGCAGCAGGGTTTGTCCCTGCGTGCCGGTGCCGATGAAGCCGATGTTCACCGGATCAGGGTTCCGGTTGGAGCCCGAAGCACTCGCGTCCTGATGGAGTGCTACCTGCTGTGCCGACCGGGGCGACTTCTGTTGCGCTTCCACCCTCTCCTGAAAAGCCGCCACAAAAGCGGCAGCGGCAGCAGCCCAGGCTGAATCGCGCAGGAATTCGCGCCGGGATACCAGAATATGTTTGTCCTTAAACATGAAGCGTCAACCTCCTTAAGCCACTTCGGAGCCAGAACCGTTAGTGTTAGCGAATATCCTCGCTGTATGTATTATACTTCATGAACTGAGTGGTTTTCTCCTGCGGAAAGCCGGTCAACCTACCCATTCCGGTTGCTGTGCCCCCTGCCGCAGGATAACTGCCTGCACCCCCGGATGGGCAGAAATGTATTCGCGGATACCGTTCTCACCCAGCACGAAAAAGGCTGTAGAAAGGGCGTCGGTTACCGTTGCCTCATCTGCCAGCACACTCACACACAGCAGGTCGTTTTCCACAGGCAAGCCCGTGCGCGGGTCCAGGATGTGCCCATACCGGCGTCCACCACGCTCGAAGTACTGCTCGGTTGCCGATGATGTGGATATCGCCCGGTTGCGCAACAACAGGTGCGCCTGGCTACGCTCAGGGTACAGAGGGTGGGGCAGGTTTATCTGCCACCCTCCTGCGTCGGCAGGTGCTCCGTACGCCCGTACGCTGCTGTGCCCGCCGTGCACCATCGCCGCCGGCACACCTGCTTCCTTCAGCACTTCAATCGCGCGGTCTACCCCATAGCCTTTACCGATAGCGCCCAGATGAATACCGACGCCATCCTGCAGGAAAGATACCGTTAGCTGCTGGGGGTCCAGTCGTATCTGCGACGCCCCGACCCGTTGCAATGCCTCAGCGATTGTCTGGGCGTCCGGCACCTGACCGATGCCGGTGAAAAAACCCCAGCAGCGCAGCAACGGCATGACGGTCACGTCGAAAGCTCCCCGCGTCTCTTTCGAGAGGTGTAGCGCTCGCTCCAGCAAATCAAAGACTTCGGGATGCACCCTGACCGCCTCGCGAGCGGCGTGTGCGTTGAGGTAGCTGACCTCGCTGTCGGGGAGGTAGTGGCTGAGGAGCTGCTCGACTCGTTCGACCTCCGCGACAGCGGCTTCCGCTGCCACGCGGAGAGACAGCCCCTCTTCTCCAAAGGCATACACTTCGAAGTCACAGCCCATGGCGTATGTGCTCAGGCGAATGAACATCACACTTCACTCCGGTTTGGCACGCCGCTGCGTGGTGGAGCACAACCACAATAGAACAGTGCCCCGCTACCCACCACGGTAGCGGGGCGAACCGCACCGGTATCGGCTTACTTCGCGCTTGATTCCTTAACCTGTGTAAGCGATATCTTGGCGGTCATGTTCATCTGCATGTTCTGAGGCATCTGCGGATTGCCGCCTCCCTGTATCTGCATGCTCATGACCATATCGCCATCCACCTTCAGCACGTTGCCGGTGGCGAGGTCGAAGTAGGTGTAAGACACCACCTTCATCGTGCCCGTCATCGGAGGCATGCCCGCAGGCGACTGTCCAGCCATCGATGCCATCAGCTTCTCAAACGGCATTTCGAACTCGGTCTTAATACGGGCAGCTTCCACACCTCCGACCTTCTCCACGCTCACAAAGGTTTGCTTCGCGGTCAGCTTGAGGTCGCCCGCGTTGGGAATTGGTACCTCGGTTTCCCACGAGTCGCCTACCTTAATCTCTCCTTCGGGGAACATGGCAGGCGAATTGAAACCCGCGCCAATATTCAGGTTGCCCATACCGGGCGCACCCATAGCTACCTTTTCCAGTCCCTTGACTTCGTACACCTTGTTGCGGTCATCGATCACCGTGGTGATGACCGTGTTGCTCATGTCTGGAGCCATCGGCGAGGCGAACTCCTGACCGTTCATGTACATCTTCATACTCTCAAAGGTGGTGTGAACGGTCGCTTTGCCGTCCTTGATACCTGCCACCTTCTCACGGAAGGTCATCACCATCTGCATGTTCAGCGGCATGGAGTTTTCGCCCATGAGCATCTCGCCGTTCATGTCCATCACCATCTTGTAACGGCGGATGTCGTTGACCTTGAAAACACGGCGCAGTTTGTAGCCCTCCTGCGCCAGCGATGGCAGTACTGTCACTGTGAGTAATGTGGCAACCGCCATCGCCATCAAGAATCGTGTCATGAACTTCATCTTTCGTACCCCTTTCTATTTTCCGGTTTGTTCGTTTTGTAGCTCGCGAGGAAGCAGTTCCTCGCGGACGATTTGCATTCTTGCGGTTAACCGCGCGGGAGCCAGCTGAGAGGCGGATTCGCCCGGGTTCAGCAAGCGGACACGCTGCTCATACTGAGCGTCCATGACCGCTTTAATCAGCCTGCCGTCGTTGCGACCGAACCATATCTGGGCATCACCGTTGACGGTCTGCTCGATATGTTTTACCATCAGGCTCTCGTCGGTGGTGGGCAGGTCAAAAATGTCCGCCTTGAACGAACGGCTCCAGCGCATCTTCTGCTGGAACAGTGAAGCGGTCAGGTTGTTGACCGCCTCTTCTTTGAGCCATCGCGCTGTAAACTGTGCGGGCGTGTCGCCGGCAACGGTGGTCATCGCACGCGAATAGCTCCATTCCTGCCCGGCGGAGAGTGGTTCCTGCGGAAACACCAGCTGCAGTACCATTAACGGCAATTGGCTCGCCTCGATACCCGGAATGGGTATATTGAAGGGTATGGCACTTGCCCCTTTCCGCTCCACCACCTCGCCCTGCGGGGTAACCACAAACACAAGACTGCGCACGCTGGCACGCAGACGGTCTGCTGGCAAAGGCAACGCCTGCCCGTCCATCTCTGCTTTGAACGTTTCCACGTCAATGCCCAGTTCCGCATTGCCGTCGGGACGCACTTTCTGCACCTTCAGCACCAGCGTCATGTCGAGCACTACCTTTTCCACCGGTAATCCGCCAAACAGCGGCAGCGTACCCGACATCTGCGCATTGACTCGATACTTCACGACTACGCCCTGCTCGAAGCGGTAGCGGAACACCTGCGCCGATGGTTCTGTCGGAGCCTGCTGAGCCACCGACGCCAAACATGCGCCGAGCACCGCCAGCAGGGTCAGCACAAATCGGTTCTTCATCGCAAACGCGCATCTCCCCTTCTTATCATGGCAGGATTGTTTCCTTCCTGTAGCGAAATCTCCCACCGTCCGTCCATCATACAGACTGCAGTTACCAGCAAAATGTTACGCCGGCGAAGCGGCGCAAACCTGATGCAAGAGGTGTATGACCTTGTGCGGCAGATTCCTGCTGGCAGGGTGATGTCGTACGGGCAGGTGGGCGACTGGATGGTACCACCCCTCTCCGCCCGCATCGTGGGGAGAGTGATGTATCATGCTCCAGACAGCGTTCCCTGGTGGCGCGTGGTGGGAAAAGAAGGCGATCTGCGAATTGCCCGGCGTGACCCGCGCATGGCGGCTCTGCAACGTCACCTGCTTCAGCAGGAAGGCGTGCGGTTCCATGAGGACGGACGGGTAGACATGGTAGCCTGTCGCTGGCAACCGTTTGAGGAGGAAGCATGAGCAGAAGCATAAGGCTATGGCTGGGCATCAATGGCGCATTTATCACGCGCCGCTGGGAAGAGCCTGAGAACTGGATGCGCCTGACCCGCGAATGCGGTTACCGGGTGCATTCGTTTTGTGCGGATGTGTTAGACCCCTTCTTCTCTGGAGACAAGGAGTATCAAATAGAGACCGCCCGCGCCGCGCGCGAGGCGGCAGAAAAATACGGCGTGTTCATTAACGACATCTACACTGGTGTTGCCACGCACCGATTTCACGGGCTGAGCCACTCCGACCCGCGCGTGCGCCAGCGCATGAAAGAGTGGATTATTGAGTGCGCGGATATCGCCAACGCCATGGGGGTAGATGCCATCGGGGGGCACTGGGATGCCTTCTCGGTGGAGGTGCTTTCCGACCCCGCACGCCACGAGGAGGCACTGCGCCGCCAGTATTCTATCTTCCGCGACCTGTCCGAATCGCTGGCAAGGAAGGGCATCCGTGCGCTCTATCAGGAGCAGATGTACATCCCCAGCGAGTCTCCGTGGACGCTGGCGGAGGCGGAGCGGTTTCTGGTAGAGGTGAACCGCGAGCGCAAGGGCATCCCTGTTTACCTGACACTGGATGTGGGGCACTGCGCGGGAATGCATTACGGCTTGAGCGGCGCCGATTTAGACTATACCGAATGGCTGCGGCGTTTCGGCACGGCAGCGGAGGTCATTCACCTGCAGCAGACCACACCTGATGCCAGCGCGCACTGGCCGTTCACTCCCGAATACAACGCGAAAGGGCATATCGAGATACCGAAGGTGCTGGACGCCATTGTTGAGAGCCTGCGCACACGCGACGAACAGCCGTGGGCGCAGTGGCTGCCCTTGCCCGAGAACATCTATCTCATCTGCGAGATTATCCCTGGCTCCACGAGGCGCGAGGATGTGATACTGGACGAACTGAAGCGCAACGCCGAATACCTGCGACAGTGGATACCCGAAGAGGGGCTGGAAATCCGCGCTTAGCGGAGGGAACATAAGAAGTACAGGCGAGGGACTGCTTCACCACGCCTGCGTGGACTTTAAGCGGGTGGTCGGCGTCGGTGCCAGTCGGTCTCCTGCTGGAATATCTGTGCGAGGGCAATGATTTTCGCCTCTTCGTAAGGCGCACCGATTATCTCCAGCCCCAGCGGCAATCCACTGGCGGTGAACCCCATCGGCACGGAGATAGAGGGCAAGCCCGTCAGGTTAGCGAAACCGCCGTTGCCCCCCATGTTCACCCACGTTTCGTTGAGACTGCGGTCTACCGGCGGCGCACCCTGCAAGAGCGTCGGCGCCATGAGCGCATCCACCGTTTCGAATACCTTTGCCATTGCCTTCATCGCTTCGGCACGTATCCGCATCGCCCGCAGGTAGTCTACCGCCGAAAGGGCAAGCCCGGATAGTAACCCCACCACCTGTGAGCGGTCCGCCAGTTCGTTCACTTTGCCACTGCGGATGAGGTTCTCAAATGCGGAGGAGCCTTCCGCCACGATGATGGTTTCTGCCGCCTCGTTGTAAGGCAGGTCAGGCAGTTTCACCTCGGCAAGGTTCGCCTTACGCTTCCTGAATATCTCCAGCACTGCCTCAAAGCACCTTTGGGCGTCAGGCGCGCTGTTTTTCGCAAAGTCTATTGGCAATAAGCCGATACGGAAGCGGTGGTTCCGCCATGTGGAGAAGCGGTAGCGGAACGGCATGTCCGCGCTCGACGGATCGCGCGGGTCGTGTCCGGCAATCGCCTGCAGGATATGGGCGCAATCTTCCGCGCTGCGAGCCATTGGCCCTATCTTGTCCATTGTCCAGGACAGCGCCATCGCCCCGTAGCGGCTCACTCGTCCATAGGTAGAGCGCAGTCCGGTGACTCCACAGAAGGCGGCAGGTACCGTAATGGAGCCCCACGTCTCCGTACCCAGTGCGAACGCGACTGCCCCCACTGCCACTGCCGCACCGGAGCCACTGGAGGAGCCTCCTGCCCAGCGGGTTCTATCCCAGGGGTTCAGACAGGCTCCGGTTACGGAGGCGTGCGCGAACTCGTAACCGCCCGCTCCCGCCAGCTCGATCATCGCCAGTTTGGCAGCCAGCACCGCGCCCGCCCGCTGCAGCCGCTCGATGACCGTAGCGTCGTAGCCGAAAACCTGGTCGCGGTGAGCGGGCGACCCCCAGCGGGTGGGGATGCCCTTCGTGGCGAACAGGTCCTTCGCACCGTAGGGAATACCGTGCAAGACACCCCGGTACTTTCCAGAGGCCATCTCTCTGTCCGCCTGCTGTGCCTGTTGCAGAGCGACCTCTTCGGTGACCTCCGCGACCGCACGCAAAGCTGCACCCTGCGTGCGTAAAGCCTGCAGATACGCCTGCGTGAGCTCTACCGAAGAGACTTTGCGCGACTTGAGCAGTTTCGCCTGCTCCGTGACGGTCAGAAACAGTACCTCATCCTCCATGCGTTATCCTCGCTTCGGGGGGAGTGGCTGGAAGGTAAACGCCGGTTCGGAGCCTTCTGGCAGCGGACAGGCACGCAGCGCCTGTAGCGTTTTTTGCAGCGCATTGACCGCCTCGGCGACCTGCTGCGCCTGTTCCGGAGGCATCGGAGCAGGTAGCCAGGCGTTGATGGATGCGTGGGTCATATCCTCCGCTTTCTGTTCCGCCTCCTGCCCCGCGCCCGGGACGCTCAACGCCGCTGCCGCGGCAAACAATGCAAAATGGAATTCACGACGGGTCATGGTGGTATTCAGACTCATTGATTAATTGGTATGGTGATTCTGCTCTCACTTCGAGATACCGCTGAAAATGGACTGTGTTTAGAGTCAGGATACCCTCAACACCATGCGCTAACATCAAAGCGATGAGGCGAGCGTCATGTGCTTGCTTACCAGTTATTCCATACTTCACCACAGTTTGCTCCCATGCGTTAATAATATCCGGAGGTTCTGGCAGCCACAAGAACAACCTGCGAAAATCACGCACATCCTGAATAGCCTGCTCACAGCTTAACCCTATACCATTGACCTCCACAGGACGAGTGGCTACGACAAAATACTCGATAGCTACTTGTGTACATACACACAGAACATCGCCATGCGCACGTACCTTCGCGATCGCCTGCACGCAAGCGGAAAAGTGCGCACTCTGCTGGTCGCGCAGGCGAACCAAAACGTTCGTATCAATGAGCCAGCGCATCCCGTCTACCTATCGTCGTTATACAGGTGCTCTCGCTCCAACGCCTCATCCGGGATGTGCAGCCCTGAACGAGCACGCGCCAGAAACTGCTTCCAAAGGGCATCCCAGCTGTCGCCCGTCAAAGGCTCATTGGGCATTCGAATCTCGATTTCCACCACCTCCCCCTCTGGCAGAGGAACGGGTTGCACAGGCACGAGCGTCCCTCTATCGACCCGAGCGCGCAGTACGAGATTCATGCTTTTTACCCCCTCGGTTCTACCTACTCATCCCCAATGGCGCCGAAGTTGCGCACCAGAATCCCAAAGTCGAACAGCGTGACCTCCCCGTCGCCGTCCAGGTCAGCGTTCGGATTCCAGTTCGCATCGCCCGGAATACTACCAAACGCCGCCACCAGCTGCCCGAAATCGAACAGCGTCACTTCATTATCCCCGTCGATGTCGCCGTTTGTCAAGATGAAGTCTACGCGGGCATCTTTTTCCAGCGAAACGCCCGTCACCGTTTGCCTCAGCCAGTGTGAACCCTTTGCGGAGAGGTCAAAGCTGCCCCACAGTGCCGTCTGGAACTGGTATTGGCCCGCATCGTTGAGCGCAACGACATGCGTTTCCACAGGCGTCACCTCGCCGTGGGCGCGTGCCTCGACAGGGATGTTCATCCCCCCTGTCGGCGCGGCGTAATCGCCCAGCGTGATGACCCCACTCACTGTGCGGTAGCTCGCCACACCGCTGGCGGCGATGGTATACGTGCCGCTCACGCGCGTGCGCACCTCGTTCAGCGTGAGGTCAAACAGCAGATGCGCGACATCGCCCGGCGGAAACACGGTCGGTAAATCCATCGCGAACTGCGGGATAGGCTGATTCGGAGTGTCCACATCCGACCAGTCGATGGTGTTCACCGAGAGGATCGTCGCGGTATCACCGTCGATTTGCACCTCTCCCACAAGGGGCAGCGGGTTGGGGTTGGACGTGGTCTCCAGCACGGAACCTTGCAGGTCAGCGCGGATGAACAGCACCACCATCGGCCCGACGGCGAAGGCGTAACGATTGCCCCCCAGCGGCGTCAGCACACCTGCAACAGGTTCGCCCGTTTGCGTGACAGTCAGCGCGGAGACCAGCACGTCACCCAGCGGCACCGTGAACCGCCCGGCGGGGTAGGTGGAGGTGGGGTTGCGGGTGCGAAAGCCGTCAGTGGCGAACTCCGCGCTGGCGGGCAGGCTGACTGCGCCGGAATGAAGCAGGTCGGAGAAGAGGTCCATCAGCACCACCGTGCCCGCTTCGGGGTTCAACACCATGCTGAAGGAGCCTGCCGGTTTCGATGCCACGTTCCCCTCCACAAATGGGTTGACTTCCACCGGCACGGGCACGTTCTCCGTGGGCCCAAAACTGCTGAAGATGCCGGGCTTGGTGCGCGTGCCGGTGGGGTTCGTGTTGGGGTCGTAGTTACCCACCAGCGTACCGGAGGTAAACGCCTGCACCGATACGCGGACGTTGAGGTCGGAATCGGCAGGAGACATGAGAAAGTCGTACTTGCGCTGTGCCGATACGCAGGCACCTGCGACCAGCAGCGTAACCACCAGAAGTGCCTTCCATGCACGCATGGCAATCGCTCCTTTCTTCGCTGGAATCAGGACAAACGGTGAACGCTCCACCGCGAAAAAACTGCGGGCAACTGTTACTTGCACCTTGCGTTGACAGGGAAAGATTAGCACGTTTATCGATTTTCGTCAAGGGGGGGTGATGTGCGCGGTCTCTGGGCAAAAACCGGCCCGTGGTGGGGTCAAGGTAGCGATGCATATCATATCGTTGTCATGCCTCCATCCGTTTCTTGGTTGTGTATATATGATGTATTCGCCACAACACGTATAACTTGCACCACGCTGCGACACTATGCTCTCATCCTTAACATCGTTTTATTGCGCACCTATTTCCCTCTCTCGCAAGGCGGTTTCGACTAACTTCGTCACTGTCGGACTAGAGGCGAGGGCATCTAATACCGTGATTCGGGGAACAATATACGCTCCCGAAACCCCTTTAACCTGCCCCTGCCATCTCCCCTCGTAATCATAGGCATTCATCATTCCCGTAGGTGTTATGAGGAAAGCATTCCCCGTTACTAGCACCAATCTATGCTTCTCACATACATTGATGTGATAGGGACTAAACAGTGCCGTCAGTCTAAACGTACGCTGTGTCGTTGGACTACAGCGAACTACCGCGTTGTAGGGGTGTCTTATTAGTAGGAAACATTCATTGCGCGCAAAGTCCACATCCCAATCAATAATCCGTTCTACGATATCCCCTATCATTATCTTAGCATGAATCTCCCCAGATGCGTCGTGTATGGCGATAAAACCCCTTCGGTCGAGAGTTGCGAAATGGCTTTCTCCAGGATGAGCGCGCACGGATAACACATTCTGCCCCATCCGTTCCCAACTATCTGGTGCAGACAGAGGCGATGCAAAAATCAAGGGCCGTAACCGCCCCGCTGTATCGTAAACATTACCTGTAAGAAACACCGTTTGGGTAGAACTCTGGAGCAATAACAACTTACCCTGAAGAGGCTCGGGGATAGATATCCACCGCACCGCTGTCATGAAATGATTGTGCTTTCGCTCCAACAACAGAGACAATCGGCTCATCTGCTCAGACGGTAACATCCCCATCTGTTTGTCCGCGCTATAATAAAACAGCAACTCACGGGGCGTGATGCAAAAGGATACACCACGATATGTTGTGCGTTGCTGTGTGTAAAGCGGCAGTTCGAACCTCTGCCCATCAAATATCAGGTAGAGAGAGCTATAATCATTATATGCCAAAAGACACGGTAGCGTGACCTTCGGGGTAAATATGCCCATCTGCCAGCAGGTAAGTAATACGACCAATACCACGAAGGTCAAGCAAATGAACACAATTTTTCCCAGGCACGAAAAGCGATGCACTTCGGTTTCCCTATCCGCAAATTATTCGTCCATTCGGCAGTCGTATACACTGACCAGGTAATATCTCATTAGGAGGAAAGACGGGACTGGGTTTAGGAGGCACAGGGAACACTCGTGCTTTCGCGCAGTTCCACATGTCTTTCACCCATGTGCCACAAGCGTAACACGGGAATTGATATGCGCGCCCTCTCCTTTTGCTTTCTTTGATACAGTCACATAAAGCCTTCTCAAAGCGTATATCGGGTATCTGCTTCACTGGCTTACAATCTCGCTCACGAGGATCAGGGTATTCCCAACGCCCGGGCGCGGGAAACAGTGGGCAGGATTTACCTTCACCTGGCCAGAATCCCCAGCTAGCAGCGCCATCACACTGGATCAGGTCAAACCGGATGAACGCGTGATCATAGACGATACCGAGACGTGGCTTGACCTCACACCACGTGGCAAAGCCCAGTGGATCCGCTTTCATCACCACCCCGTTCCCCACATACGCATACAAGTTGACCCCACCCTCCAACCCAATCGGGTCTCGGGTCAAGAACCTGCCCGTCGCAGGGTCTAAGTAACGATGCGTCAGTAACAGTATACCCGTTTCCACGTCGGTGTAGTAGCCTTCTGTGTTGCAGCTGTGGTCTTACTCCTCACGCTCCCCGTTGTTGCTATCACTATTGAGGCTCATCAGTATCTTTGCTCCCCGGTACCAACCCCACAACAGAGCTACGCCCGCACCTATGAACCACAGCTTTAGTACAACACTCAAAGCCTCACGCATATAACCGGTCACGTAGGCTCCTACCAGTGGTACACACAGGCAAGCGAGAACCAGACCAAAGCAGCCGCCGAGCAGCCAACGCAAGCTGTAGCCAATTTGAAAGTTGAGGTTCACAACCGGTCCTCCCAAACGCTCTTCCCCGGTTCATTGACAACAATACCGTACAACATCCTGCAGAACACCGCCGAGCGCAAAGCCAAGGACAACCCCGATAAAACCGCCTGCTGCTACATTCTCTCGCCCCCGCCGTAGAGCAAGAAGGCTACAGAGCTCCCCCACCGCTCCTACACATACGGAAGTGAGTGGAAAACCACTATCTCCCCATGACCCCAAGCAGCACAATGAATCCGCGAAGGGGGCATCGCGAATGCAGAGGTCTACTCGCATTGCCAACCGAAGACACAGAACCATTACCGATATGATATAGAGAGGGATACCTACCTTCCACACAATCCTTGCCATGTCTGATACCTCCCTGCGTCTATGCTTATTTTGCGGGGTAGCAGTGGTAAGCCGACCCCCAGCAACCTCCTTGTCCTCCCCCACCCACAGATCCAGCAGGAGGAGGATTGAACACGCCTTTGCATGCCCATCCGACGATATCCAGTGCCAACTCATAGCAGGCACCACCAACCGCTCCACAGATAAAGCCCACTCCCGGTATAGAAAAGTTGCAGGCAACCTGCAGGATACATCCAGCACACGCTCCTCCTACAAACCCTGGCAGACGTTCGAGCTCCCTGTGGACGCAGCATATAAAGGAATCTCCCTGACCTTCGGAGAGACAAGTATGAATAGCATTGCCGACAGCTACCGCATACACAACACAATCTACTACGCAGAATAGTTTCACCAGCTTGGAAATCTTAGCCCAAAATGGATCCCTAGGCGTGGGTACAGGTCGCCATGTAGGGGGTCTTGGCTTTCCTTTGGGCAGTAATCCCCACGGGTCTGTATCCACCACAACACGGTTATTGACGTATGCGTAAAGGTTTGCACCTGCCCTTGGACCTATCGGGTCTCTGGTCAAGAACCTGCCCGTCGCAGGGTCAAAGTAACGGTGCGTGAGCAACATTATTCCGGTCTCCCCGTCGGTATGGTAGCCCCACTGCCCTTTGTAGCCGTAGGGGGTGGGGTTGGAACCAGAAGTGTCTCAATACACATCATCATGAGACCCCAGCGTCAACAACAATATCTCCTCTTATACGCCCGGACGAAGGTGTTTGTCCAAACCAGCCTTCTCATTCATCCAGCTCGCGCAACAGGTCGTCCACACTCCCTCGACGCACCTCCCCTCTGCGGTAAGCAGAGCGTGCCTCCTCCACCTCTTCTACCAGTTGCTGCCGGCGCAGACGGCGTAGACGGTTGGCAATAATTTCCACCACCATCCACTGCTCCTCCTCTGGAAGCGCTTCAACCGCTTCCAGAACCTGTTGCACCCCTTGCGGGAGATGAGTCTCCATAGCCATCGCGCGGGTTCCTCCTTTCTGTAGGCAAGTTTCACGGAACACGGCGGTTGCTACAGTATGATGATACTTCCAATCACACAGCTACTGCAAGAGAAAGCATTATCCTCAGCATACGTGATCATCCGCCCCGAAGTAGTCCTCAACGGCGTTCCAGCACGCTTGGCAAACCGCTACGCTCTGACACCGCTGCGTCACCTCTCGCAGCATGTGCTTGGCAGCCTCTCCGCGAATATGAAACCCTATCGTTTCGCAGATTTTCCACAGAGCCATATCGTCTACGTCTTGGGTCGAGCACAACCGGTCCACATACAGCAGCACCCTTTTTAAAGCGTCCAAGAGTTCTCGTTTTTGCACCTCATCCATGCGGTCAATCACCCAGTTGTCCAGAACGAATAGCACGTTCCATGCTGTGCCGTGACGCCACGGTGTTTCCTGAAGGAGCAGCGAAATCAAGTCATGCCAGGCAACATACTCCGCCCAGTCCACAATGGTCAGCCAGATATCCTCTTGCGGGTGCAGGATGTTTTGCAGAAACAGGCGTCGCTTGTCGGCTGCGGTGTAGCAGTAGGCATTCTCTGCTGCTTTGAACCCAGCCTCGCGCACCTTGATATGATAATGACATAGGCGGCGGCGAACGAAACGTCTTAGCGTATACCACACCTGCCGATGGATCCGGTTAGGTGCTTTCTTGTGCCAACCGTACACTTCCCAAATGAGCAGAGGTGTGATAAAGGTCACATCTGGGTCGTAATCGCTACGCACGCACTCCAGCACACGAGCACAAGCCTCGGCAGGGGACAACGATCCCAGTCGCTCTCTAAGACGCCTGAGGCTTTGGTCCCTACTGCCGCGTGCCCAACGCTTGAGCCAGTATCGCATGTAACAACAGTCGTGTCGTGCCGTCATATAGGTACGAGGACGGGCGGTCTTATTGGAACAGGAGTGGGTATGCGAGGCGGCCAGGGATAGGGCAGAGGAACGCATGGATAAAGACCTCCAGGCCATTCGGGAATGGGGGCGTTGAGAACCCCTTCGAAATACTTAATTTCATTATGAAAGTAGTTTTTCCAATGATTGTTGCAGTTATTGTCGATTTGGTTCAGCACCTCCTCCAGCCTCCGTTTCAACCCTTCTACATCTTTAACGTGCCCCCGATAATTTTCCCACTTCTCCAACAATGTGTGGTCTGGCCTTCGGGGAGCAGCAGCACACGGTTCGCTGGGGATGCATAAACTAGCCACAGGAGAGAGGTTATCTCGTATCTTTTGTAGATGTTCCTCGATCTTTCTTGCCAACTCACGTGCTTTAGCAACGGCCTCAAAACACTTCTCTTTATTATGTAGCCCCTGTGGGTCGGCTGTAGTCACCACCCCATTCCCTACATACGCATACAAGTTGACCCCACCCTCCAACCCAATCGGGTCTCTGGTCAAAAACCTGCCCGTCGCAGGGTCTAAGTAGCGATGCATATCATATCGTTGTCATGCCTCCATCCGTTTCTTGATTGTGTATATCTGATGTGTTCGCCACAACGCGTATAACTTGCACCAGCGCAATCAGCATGAGGAGAGCACTTGCGACCAAAAGCCATAACGCGGAGGTGATTGAGTAAGCGAGCGGTATAAGGTCTGGGAGCATGAACACTGTGTCCAATATCAGCATCGCTGCCACCGCTGAGGACTGTGGGAGAACATACCTCCGATCATTCCTTGCCAGCAACATTGCACCCAACCAGCCCAGCATGAATACACTATTTACCATCAAGACCCAACTGAAGAGAGACGTTCGGGGTTCATGCCGACCCAAGCGAACCCCTGTTACTCGTTCATCCGCATCCAGATATATTGTGATAGGTATATCGCTGCATACTTCATAATACAGGCGGGAAGTATAGCGGATGCCAAAGCCAAGCGATGTCACCAGCTTGTCTCGGGGCTCGCCTAAATCTTGAATAACGGCATCTACCGAGGTACTGTGGCGATATTTGTTTAGTTCTGATATACGAGACCTGCAGGGTAGTTGTAATAGAACTTCGATGAACAGTAGTCCCCAGATACTTCCCCACGCTCCGATCTGGAGTATGCCCACCACAACTCCCAAAATTGTCATTGACCCACTTATCCTCATAGTACGGACCTAGTGATCTTAGAAATACAGCAAGCAATGCACGATTTCTTGCTGTTTGCACAATTGATTCCGTGCGCATTCGCAAAGATATCGTGCGGATCTATACGTGAGCCAAAATACCCAAACGAGGCGCGATATAGTGTATCTTGCAATACCTCCCTGCAGACTCCGCTCAGGTGTGCGCACGTCTCGCTGCCGCTGCAGCGAGTTATCTCACAAGTTGCCACACAATGTGCCAACTTATCATTGGCAGTATGCTCCAAAACCTCATAACCCTTCTGAAGTCCCCTTAGAGCACATGCTATGCAACGTGTCACATCAAATAAACCGGGAGGCAAGACAGGTCCTATTCTTGGTGGGAAATACCATAGCCCACTCGGATCCACCTCGTTTACCGCGTTGTTCCCCACGTAAGCGTACACATTCACACTTGCCTCACATCCCGCCGGGTCTCTGGTCAAGAACCTGCCCGTCGCAGGGTCTAAGTAGCGATGCGTCAGTAACAGTATACCCGTTTCCACGTCAGTATAGTAGCCCCATTGGGCTTTGTAACCGTAGGGCAAATGGGATAATGTATCAAAATCTGCTTTCGCCTATCGCAGCTCTATCGATGCAATGAGTTTGCGTAAGCATTGTTTATGCTCTTCATCCCGACATCCATCCGCCAAAAACTGTAGCAACTTGGTTCCATTATCCCACACAACGAACAAATACAAGATGCCCGGTGCGGAGAGCTTAAGTGCAGGGTGACCGCAAACCTTGGTACTCTCCTTTAGCAACACCCTATCCTTCATCAGTTCTGAAATCCACCTCTCCATCGCCCGCCTGGCATCTCCACGCCGCTCGTAAGTGAGCGAACGTATGACCACTGTGCACCCCTCGCCTCGCAACCACACCTCCTGTACCGCTGCCCATGATGGAGAAGCAATATACTTCGGCACAGGGGTGGGACACTGCGGGGGCGACACAATACTGAAGTTGGGCAGCTGGACGCGCAGTCCCCCTACAGAAGTCTCCTCAATAGGAACTTCAATCCGCCGGTAATCTATAGGGCGAGTCACATAAATACCCAGCCAGTACACTAGGACCGCTGCTCCCAGAACAATGCCCCAGAACATAAACCTTCGTCGGAAGTACTGCACTATACTCATCTTTCCATCCCGTGATACTGCTGCCAACAGCGACGTAGCATGGAGTCCCGAATACGGTCAGCTAGCTGCCTGCTTGGTTCCTCAAACCAAGCACAAACTCGTTTCACACACTCTACACAACAGAAATTACCGCCGCCGCGATCCGAACCCCCTTCGCGCCAACAGGGATGCTCTTTGGGCACCGGAGGCAATCGATTATTGGTCTCAAAACAGTCGATTACACTATCGCATAGCCTTTTCACCAGGTCGTCAATCTCGTTATATTGTCTCGCCCACCACTGGCAAACCGCCTGAGCACACCTATAAGCAGGGTCAGTTTTAGGTAGTCCTATCACACCTCCAAGGGTACTACAGCTGATGTTGGGCATCTTTCTGGAACAAGGGGCTTTAGGCAATATCTGCAAACCTCTGCTGTCACTCAGCACCACCACCCCATTGCCCACATACGCATACAAATTGACCCCACCCTCCAACCCAATCGGGTCTCTGGTCAAGAACCTGATCGCAGGCACCAGAGGCTCGCGTATCCAACAGGTTCTGGCATTCCCTATCCCGCCAGCTGCCGAAGCACTGCCTCATCTTGCTGCATCACCAACTCCGCTATCGCTACCTGCGTGGTCAGTTGGGGGTCTTCGGGCAGCAGATCCAGCCCATACGGCGTCTCTATTAGCAGAATCCGCTGTCCCTCCACCAGCCCAAGGCGATGCATTACCTCGTCGGGTAGCCCTACCTCCGCGTGCCCGGTTATCCGTTGAACCCACAACGTTTTCATGGTTCGGCTCCAAGAGTTATCACTCCGTGTGTAGCATACCTTTCCAGCCCACTGATGTCAAGATAGCAACAGAGTTGCCCAGGATAACGCGAGACCATCCGATCAGGGCGAGCATCCTTCGCCCCGATTGCCACACCACCTGTTGTTCAAGTCTTCTGCTCACCCACACACCACCTGTCCATTCGGCTCACGAATACACTCACCCGGTAAAGGAACCTCTGGCGGAATGCCCCAACGGGGTATCGGCACAGGTTTGGGAACAGGACGTTGAGAAGGGGGGCGGGGCTTGGCTGGATACTTTTGCAAGCAACAGGATAAACAATCTCCCTGCCGTTTAGCACACACCTCGCCTTCGTGGTTGGCAGCAAGGTCGTTTGGATCCCAAGTGTCGTTGTCGCGGGGGTTCAACCAGTCGGAGATTTCCTTGCAAATACCGCCGATCCATGAGGTAACGATGGTTCCGCACCGTCGCGCCCTACACGCTGCCACACAGTGAGCTAACTTGTCCGAGCCGAAGGTCTTACTTACTTTGCCTCCCTCTATGTAGGCTAATGTTAAACAAATATCAACGATACCGCAGCCCTTCGGGTCTGCCCCCATCACCACCCCGTTCCCCACATATGCATACAGATTGACGCCCCCCTCCAACCCAATCGGGTCTCTGGTCAAAAACCGTCCCGTGGCGGGGTCAAAGTAGCGATGTGTCAGTAACAGTATTCCCGTTTCCACGTCGGTGTAGTAACCCCACTGCCCCTTGTAGCCGTATGGTGTCGGGTTATTACCAGACATGCGCTGACCCCAGGCGTCGGAAACTAGTCAGCAAACTGATACCACTCTTCAGGAAACTCCCAGATGCGCTTGATTCCACCCTTCTGGACGTCTACATAGCCTAATACCCCGTTCGCCACCACAAACAGTCCTTTATTGTCTCGGCTCCATGTAATGGCAAGGTTGCCTGCCCATTTCGGACCGACAGGGTGCGCCTTCGCCCCCATGTTATCAGCTACCCAGAACCGATACCCTTCATGCATTCGCTGGAACTTCCTTCCCAAAGGGTCATGAAACCACGTGTGATACCAGAGCAGGAGCTTGCGACTGTCTCTTGACCACAGAACGCGCCTACGCCAACCGGGCACAACCAATTCTCGGTTCACTTTCCCACGACCGCCCGTTGGAACTAATATCACGGTGCTGGTATCCTTTTCCCCGCTGCCGTCCACCAGCGCAGCCATGAACCCATCGGGAGACAACCAGCCCTGAAACGTTTTCTCCACCACCCTCACCACCCTCAAAGCTGCGGGTGCCTTTGCAGAACCGCGGGCGAGTCCCAACAGTGGTGTTCCGTCTCGTTTGACCGATGCAACGACGGCATGTATATTGCCACTCCGGCAATCGTACCACACATCCTTACATCGCCACCCCGTTGGCGTTTCCCCAATTACCTTCTCTTTTCCTGTTCCCAAATCGATGACATGCAAAGTGTCCAGGCATCTGGACCCATCCAACACCATTTCTCCTGTCTCCAATTTGCGAAACGCTGGCGCAAACCGAGTGAACACCACACAATCTCGGTATGGGCACAACTTAAAGTTTCCAAGCAGGAAATCCGAGCAGGGAGGCGGCACGGGTACACGCGGGTCTCCTTCGCAGACAAAAGACCGCAATACGCGCTCTACGCCGTTCTTTGAGACAAGCACGATGCTTACCTCATCGCTTGCAAGCTTGGCAGCTTCTGCTGGCGTGGGCGAGAGCTCTCGTCCAGCATAGAGGAGGCGGCTACGCTTGACCACAAGGTTGGCAGACCAGCCGACCACGCGGTCGGCGGTCTGTGGCTGGGGGGGTAACGACTTGGCTCCCGAGACGACAAGCCTCCCCGATGACACATCTACCACCGCATACCACGAGATAGAAGAGAGTTGTACGACACCATCCCTCCATGCGGAGGAGCTACGCACGGGGGCGAGCACAGAGAACGCGACTTGCCGCCCCTCGATGTCTACATCCACACCCTCACTCGATGCGAAGCAGCGTGGGAGGCCGTCCTCCATCCGACGCAATGTCCACGAAGATTTATCTTGAGTTGGTGGCTGGGACATGGAAGCGTTTCCTCCTCACCAATCCCCAAAGAGCACAGCGCCACCCGTCGAGGTCCGACGACCACGACGCCCGTTTTTGCCTCTCTCTTTTTGCTGACGCCACGCGTCGCACGCCTGTTGACATCGGTCATCGGGAACTCCTAGCGCACCGCAACATGCATAGCACCGCATTTGAAAAACTGCACCTCTGCCCGGACAGTTATAGCAATCAAGAATACTTCGCGGATAGTGGCAGCTGTGGCTCCGCTTGAGCACCCTGCCCAATAATCTGTTCAGCTCACATAAGTCGTTAACAGCCACGCATGTATTCACGTACGTGGGATAGAGTGGGTAGTCTGGCGTGAACAAGAGGGGCGCACAGATAGCATAACACCACGTGCTGTCAAATAAACCACAAGGATCCCTCTTACTCACCACCCCATTGCCCACATACGCATACAGGTTAATCCCTCCCTCAAACCCAATCGGGTCGCGGGTCAAAAACCGCCCCGTCGCGGGGTCAAAGTAACGGTGCGTCAGGAACAGCGGCACGGTCTCCCCGTCGGTGTGGTAGCCCCGGTGCCCGTTTTGACCTTCGTTCGCGACCCTTAATCGCCCAGCCGCAGCAGAAGTTCTTGTCTTCACCAGTGCACAATCAAGCGCTCCCGCGTCAGTTCGACAAATTCATGCGCCACCAGTGCCATTTCCATATCGTGGAGATGTTCAGCAATCAGAGAAATTAGGTCGTCGTTACGGATATTACCTGTGCTAATCAGCAGCAGTTTGTATGCCCCCACGTCCAGTGCCAGCCGGTGGATGAACCCTCTATCCTTAGTGATGAGCACGGCTTGCTGATGCCGTGAGATAAACTCTATCGCGGCGTCAGGGGTGCGGTTTCCATCTGGCAAGTCTAAAGTGTGTATCGCTTCGTGCCCCGCCTGCTGCAACAAAGATGCTAACCGGCGTGGCAGCTGCGCGTCCACCAGGAATCTCATCGAACCAGTTCCTGGAGCTTTTCCGTGCGCACCATCTTCACGGCATACTGCAGGCACGCCAGCAGGTCTTCACGCTCGAGGTCGGGATAGTCTTCCAGTATCTGCTCAAAGGTCATCCCCGAAGCCATCAACTCCAGAATGCTCTCCACGGGATAACGCAACCCGCGAATGACCGGCTTGCCGTGACACATGTTGGCGTCAATCACGATGCGCTGCTGCCAAGTAGAAGTGCTCATCGTTGCCTCCAAATGCACAACTGCCTCTGCTGGATATTATGATACCCTACCATGCGTCGGCTTGTGAAATGCAATTGATTTAGAAACACTATTGGTAACAAACTCAGTCATGGGCGTCTTCGTCCTCACCGCCAGCGGCGGCAGGCGAGTCTGTTACCAAAAGCTCCGCGAGTTCCTCGTAGGCTTCGTCCAACGCCCACGCAAACTCGCGGAGCAGGCGGTCATCCACCTCCAATCCGTGTGTTTTGGGTCAGAGAGAGGCGGGTCGCCACTCCCTACCCCTGTGGGGGTGCTGCGTCTATATGTTACCAAAGGGCCGTGCGGCGTGCCAAGCGTAGTCGGGTGGTATGAGGGTTTTGGTTACATTGAACATGTTACCAAATCAATTACACAAAACACGGCTACAGGTTGACCCCTCCCTCAAACCCTATCGGGTCTCTGGTCAAAAACCGCCCTGTCGCGGGGTTAAAGAAGCAGAGCCCACGAGTTCGGTTCTTAACCCCACATCCGTTGCACGCCATAGGCATCCAGCGAGGCGTCACCACTTGCAATCGCTATCCCCTCTACCCGCGCCTGTGCCACCAGCAGGCGGTCAAACGGGTCGCGATGATGGAAGGGCAACTCTATCAGCTCCGACAAATGGGCTACCGTGATGGGTAGCAACTCAAAGCTGTTGATTTCTACCTGCGTTTGGATAAATACATCAAACGGCTGTTGGAGGCGCATTCGCCCAAGGCTTAACTTAATCGCCATCTCCCACAGACTGGCAATGCTGAGAAGCACTCGGTTGTGCGGCGTCTCAATCGCAATACGAACCACCGCAGGTAAGCGCTCCGCGCCTGCAACAAACCACAGAAAGGTATGCGTGTCAAGGAGAATCGTCATGACATGTAGGGAAGAAAATCCTCAAGTGGGGCGTCGAAATCCTCACTCAACGTGACCATGCCGCGGGCACTGCCGAACTGGCGCGGGCGCACTGCTGGCATGGCGGTGAGCTGCACCATACCTTGCTCCGTGCGGATAAACACCCTTTCGCCCTGCAACACCGACGCCAGCAGGTCGTTCAGTTGCCCTCGTGCCTCTTCTACAGTAACTACGCGCATCTCAGGTTCTCCACCAAGAAAGACCACTGTCAATATAGCACAAAGCACGACCATGTGCAAGATAGACAAGCCCTCCAATCAAGCCGCTGCAAGCGGCTGACACTCCCATCTGCAGCCAGATATACTTTTCAGGGCGATGCACGGTGCGTCACGCTGTGCCGAGGTCTCGTCTTCGCCAACTCGCTACGCAACTCAACTACGTTGTACACGCTAACCACCAACCCTGTTAGACTCACCAATAAGAGGACAGCACCAATCCAACGGGGTTTGCAATGCGTCCTGAACGCTTTCTCAGGGAAAAACGTCATCACGAAAGCCGGGATGCCGAAACAGACAGAGACGATTATGCCCACTAACGGCCACTGCAGACCCATCAACAGCATCCTCCGTTCCATCTCATCCATCGTCCCCCCACCTCCTTACCAACTCCGATAACCGCACTGCTCAAGCAACCACTGGGCAACGTCGTAACAGTTGTTCCCAACAAGGCAATATAGGGGCGGTTGCCGCTGAGGTCTTTTCATATTGCCGCATACACACTTCTCTTGCTCAGGTGTGAGGTTAACTTTACGACATCGCTCACCTTCTCGATGAGGAGGCGCTAAGTCTCCTGTTTCCCACAAGCCCTCATCGATTATCGGGGAAGTGCACCACTTACCTGAGGGGGTAAACCCTAGACACACCCTTCGTTCGGTTTTTTCTCCTGTCTTCGTCTCGTCACAGCATAGCCACACACGGCTGCCAACGCTGAATTTGGGAGGCCCTTCACACCAATCAACCTTTAAACCGAGCCGGTCTTGCCGTCTTACCACCCCATTCCCTACATACGCATACAGGTTGATGCCCCCGTCAAACCCAATCGGGTCTCTGGTCAAAAACCGCCCCGTCGCGGAGTCAAAGTAGCGATGTGTCAGTAACAGTATTCCCGTTTCCACGTCGGTGTAGTAACCCCACTGCCCTTTGTAGCCGTAGGGCGTCGGGTTGCTGCCAGACATGCGCTGACCCCAGGCATCATACGCCAGGTTCGCCAGCACCGTAAGACCGTCGTCGTCCATCAGGTGCACTGCGTTGCCCTGCGGGTCAAACTGGTAGCCCGTGGTGCCATACACCAGCAAACCGTTCGACCCAAACGCCACGCCTGCTACCTGCCCACACTTCCATCATAGCAGAAGCCAGCGCAACATTGCAAGCCTTTTTGCGAGGATGCGCGAAAAAGCGTCTAACCCCTACCCTCTCCGCAAACCCGCCAGTTTTTCCCAAAAACCGTGAAACCTTCGGGCGTATCAGGCACCTTTTTAACCGTTTTTTCGTATATACTGTATGAGCCCTGCTGTAGAAACGGCGTCGTTTGACACCGCGCAGGGCTTTCGGTATACTATCGCACGGTGGTTTTTGCCACAAAACCCATATTACAGGCGCCAACCAAAAGGAGGCATGGCATAACCGATGGAGTCAGCCATCAAAATCGAAGGTCTCACGAAAGAGTACCTGAACAAAACAACAGGACAAATGGTCCGCGCTGTGGACGACCTGCATCTGGAAGTATATAAGGGGGAAATCTTCGGCTTCCTAGGACCCAACGGCGCGGGCAAAACCACAACCATTAAAATGCTGCTCGGGCTTATCTTTCCCACTAAAGGCGATGCATGGATTTTCGGCAAGCCGATTGGCGATGTCAGCGTCAAGAAGGTGATTGCCTACCTGCCCGAAAGCCCCTACTTCTACGAGTACCTTACGGGTCGGCAGGTGCTGGATTTCTACGCCCGGCTGTTCGGCATTCCTGCCAGCGAGCGCAAGAAGAAAGTGGACACCCTGCTGGAGGTGGTGGGGCTGTCGCGCGACGGCGACAAGACCCTGCGCAACTACTCGAAGGGGATGTTGCAGCGCATTGGCATCGCGCAGGCGCTGCTGAACGACCCCGAGCTGCTGTTCTTAGACGAACCCACTTCCGGTCTGGACCCGATGGCGCGCATCGAAATCCGCGACCTCATCATCCGCCTGAAGCAACAGGGCAAGACCGTCTTCCTCAGCTCGCACCAGCTGCTGGAGGTGGAGCTCATCTGCGACCGCGTCTCTATCCTGAACCGTGGTAAGCTGTTGAAGGCAGGCAAGCTGGACGAACTGTTGCCCAGCGGGCGCGTGGAGATTGTCGCGGAGAACGTGGACGACGGTGTGGCGGAGAAAATCCGCGCGATGGGCGGACAAGTGCACCGCCAGGATGGACGGTTGGTGGTGCAACAGCCCGATGACGCCTCGGTGAACAAAGTGGTGGACATTATCCGCAGCGCGAACGGGGTTATCCGCTCGCTCACCCCACAGCGACGCACCCTCGAAGAGCTCTTCGTTTCCACCATTGAGGAGGTTGAAAAGAGATGACGGCGGTTATGGCAATTGCTTACAACACCATGCGCGAAGCGCTCAGCCGACGTGTGGTGTTGCTGTTCCTGTTCGGGGCACTGGTGCTGATTGTCCTGTCGCCCCTGTTCAGCTTCCTCTCCCCGCGTGAGGAACTGACCCTGCTCAAAAGCCTCGGGTTGGGTGTGATCCAGCTGGCTTCGATGTTCATCTGTATCGTGATGGGCATCTCGTTGATACCCACCGAGATCGAGCGCCGCACCATCTACACCGTGCTCTCCAAGCCGGTGCAGCGCTATGAGTTTGTGCTGGGCAAGTTCCTGGGCGGCATCCTCACCATGCTGTTCAACATCCTGTTCATGGGCATCGTCTTCTTCGCGGTGGTGGCATGGCGGGGTACGCCCAAACAGGCGCTGGACCTCTGGAAGGGCTTCATGATGATTTTCTTCCAGATGAGCATTCTGGTGTCGCTGGCGATTTTCTTCTCAGTGTTCCTTACCCCCTTCGTCAACTTCTTCATGTCGCTGGGGGTGTACATAGTGGGAACGCTCTCCAGCGTCACCGAATCGCTCATGAAGGGTGAAAACCGTACCATCATCCAGAAGGGCATCGGCGCGGTGCTGCACTACCTGTTGCCCCAGTTCGGCAACTTCAACGTCCAGAACAAGATTATCCACCCCGAAACGCGCATCATCAACGAAACAGTGTACTATATTCAGAACATCGGCTATGCGTTGCTATACATCGCGGTGCTGCTCATCATCGCGGTCATCATCTTTGACCGGCGTGAGGTGTAACCATGCGACGAACGCAGCTGATACTGGCTATTGTCGTACTGTGGGCGCTGAGCGCCGTGCTGCAGACCGCGATCGACCCGCTCCGCAAGCAGTTCGAGCCGAAGGTGGAAGGGCTATTCGGCAAAATGACCGGGTTGCCCACCGAGTACATCTTCGGCACGATGCTGGGCTTCCGCGAGGTGGTGGCAGGGGCGCTGTGGGTGCGTGCGGACTCCTTCTTCCACGAAGGCAACTATGACGCCATCCTGCCCATCATCCGGCTGGTGACGTGGCTGGACCCGCACAATCTGGACGTTTACAGCACCGGCGCGTGGCACATCGGCTACAACTTCACCGACACCGAGCAACGTTCAGACCGTCGCTACCTCTCCGCCGCGTTGAAGCTGCTGGAGGAGGGCGTCGAAAACAACCCCGATGTGTACGACCTGTACTTCGAGATGGGCTGGATGTGGTACGACAAAATCAAGCAGGGGCACAATGCCGTCCAGTGGTTCCAGAAGGCTTACGAGTTCCCCGACCGACCGGACGAGTATTCGCCCGGGATACCCCCAGCGCGCCGGCACATGGTGGCGCACGCTTGGGAGAAAGCCGGGCTGATCGACCAGTGCTTGCTCACCTGGCAGGACATCCTGCAGAGGCACGAGCGCTATTACGAGTCGCACAAGAAAGAGTATATGGCGCGGGTTCAAATAGACGTTGCCAAGCATAACTATACCTTGACCGACCTGCGCCAGTACCGGCGCTACCTGAAGCAACCCCCGGACACGCAACCGCCCATCGACGTCAAGTTCGACGTGAAGGTGCGCGTGGTGGAGCCCAAGATTATTGAGGTCTCCGGTACGGTGGACCTGGGCAACTACTTCGACGAGCAGATGCAGAAGATGGACTACCGCCCCGGGCGTGTGGACGTGGTGCTGCGCGACGAGGGCTATAAGTCCTCCATCCTGCCGACCGATGAGAAAGAGGCGGGTGAGGTGTGGCGGCAGAAGGTGTTTACCTTCGATGTGCCCGATGTGACCATCATGCAGGAGCAGATAGCCATTATCAAGGGCAAGTTCAAGCGCAAGATCGATATGAGCAAAGACCCGATGATGTACAGCTTCAAGGCTCCGCGCTACGTGGTCACGGTGCGCTTCAACCCGTTGTACGCGCCGCCGCAGACGCAGGACCGCATCGGCTGGCGAGGCGAAGGTCTCACCGATAAGCGCTACCTGCGTCTGGACAAGGTGACCACCGTGGACAAGGACGGCAAGACATACACGGTGGACGTGCGCCGCGTGCGCAAGCACCTGCTGCTGACCCGTGAGCAGTTGCTGAGCGGTAAAGGCGAGGCGGTCGAGTACACGGGTCTGGAATAGCACCGCCCGATGTGTTACAATAGTGATAGAGTAGCCGTGCTAGCCGGGGAGCTAGCGGTGCCCTGTACCCGCAATCCGCTATAGCGGGGGTGAACTCCTGCCCGCGGTGCCGTCTTGTGGGCAGTGCCTGCGTAAGTGGCGTGGATGGTTGGGCGCTGCGCAACGGTTGACGTGCCAACCCCGCCAGGTCCGGAAGGAAGCAACGGTCAACACGCTCGCCGTGTGCCGCAGACCTACCCAGCCGGAGTCAACTGCGCAGGTCGACACCCGGAAGGCGTGCATCAAAGGCAGGTGCACGGCTACTCTATCACTTGTGTTTTTTCACCCATGATGAAGCTGATGAACACCATGCGTTTCGTGATTGCTGGCATCGGGATAGTGCTGTGTCTGACAGCAGGTGTGCAGGCGGATGAACGTGAGGTTCGCATTCCGAGCGATGGGGTCGTACTGGCTGGTACATTAACCACACCCCATGCTTCCAGTAAATCACCCGCCCTGCTTTTAATCCCCGGAAGCGGCGCGGTAGACCGTAACGGCAACGGCGACGGATTGAATACCGACCTGTATCGCCACCTAGCGCAACAGCTGGCGCAGATGGGTTATGTCACCCTGCGCTACGATAAACGCGGAGTCGGCGCGAGCAAAATACCCGAAAAGGAGGAGGTTGGAACCACCCTGAGCCAGGTCGCCCGCGATGCACTGGCAGCTCTTAACTTCCTGCGTCAGCAACCGGAAGTAGACCCCAGGCGCGTGGGAGTACTGGGTTACGAAGACGGCGCGCTCATCGGGATGGCACTGGCAGGAGAAACGCCCGACCCACCGAAAGTGCTGGTGTGCCTCGCTCCTCCGGGGCGTACGCCAGCCATCATCCTGCGCGAGAACCTCCAGCAACGGTGGCAAAGCGAGGGGTTGTCGGCGGACAAAATCCAGCGCAGGCTGGGAGACTTTGATACTGCCATTGCCGCCCTTTACTACCGCCTGCCAATGCCTCCCCTGCACGAGGACGTCGCCCCTTACTTTATGCTGCCCGACCGCCCCTATCTGCAGGAGTTCTACTTTGAGAACCCTGTGGCGCGATTGAAGCTGGTGAAGGTGCCCGTGCTGCTATTGTACGGCGAACTGGACAGGCGAGTATCGCCCAAACAGGATGGAGAGCTGTTGTGGCAGCACGCACGCAACGCAGGAAACAGCAAAGTGGAATTGAAAATACTGAGCGGGACGGCTCATGCTTTCAAGTCCTCTCCGGCGGGCGATACGCAGGAAGTATTGACCAACCCGCGACTGCCTCTTGCGCCCGCGCTGGTGAACGCATTAAAGGAATGGCTTTCCGCCAACCTGTGAACGATGGCACACATCGCACTCTATAGGAAATACCGCTCGCAGACGTTCGAAGACGTAATCGGGCAGCAACACGTCACTCAAACGCTGCAAAACGCCATACGAGCGGGCAAGGTTGCCCACGCCTACCTGTTCTGCGGACCGCGCGGCACGGGCAAGACCACCACTGCCCGCTTGCTAGCAAAGGCATTGAACTGCGAGCAGGGTCCTACGCCCACACCCTGCGACCGGTGCGCCATGTGTGTGGCTATCCGCGAGGGCAGGGCAGTGGACGTCATCGAAATGGATGCCGCCTCAGAGACCGGCATCGACGACGTGCGCGAAACCATCATCGAGAACGCGCAGTACATGCCACAACAGGCGCGGTACAAGGTATACATTATCGACGAGGTGCATGACCTCTCCGCGAAAGCCTTTGATGCCCTGCTCAAGACGCTGGAAGAACCACCCCCGCATGTGGTGTTTGTGCTGGCGACCACCGAGGTACAGCGCGTACCTGTCACCATCCGCTCGCGCTGTATTCGCTTCGATTTCCGCCGCGCCTCTCTAGAAGACCTGGTGCTGCGCATCAACACCGTTCTGGAGCGCGAAGGTCTTACCGCCGAGTCGGAGGCAGTGCAAGCCATTGCGCGGGCAGCGGACGGGTCCTTCCGCGATGCCCTGAGCCTGCTGGAACAGGTGCTGGCGTACGCGGGCGGACACGTGGACTACGAGACCGTGCGCTCAGTGCTGGGTATTGTGGATGAGGAGTCGGTGGGCGCGGTGATTAACGCCGCCGCGCGGGGAGATGTGGCTAAGGCGCTGATGGCAGCGGATGAAATGCTTCGACGGGGAAGCAGTGTGCGCACCGTTCTGGAGGCAGTTGCCCAGCGGGTGCGTGACCTGCTGTACGCGCGGGTAGGCGCGCTGGATGAAAGCCTGCCGGTGGCGCAACTGAGCGCACTCCAAGCGCAGGCACAACACTTCAACCCTGATACGCTGAGCAGCATGCTGGACGTGCTTGTACGCGCTCAGGCGCAGTTGCGTCATGTGCCCCAACAGCGTGTGCTTCTGGATATGGCGATGGTGCAGATAGCCGGCATCAAAAAGGAAACAGAGCCAACTGCTCCGGCAAACAGCGGGCACAGGTTGGAGCCATCTGCTACAACGGCACTGTCAGCTCCCGAAGATGGGGCAGGGGAGGCCGCTACTACCCCCAGTCCTTCTCGCTCTGAACAAGCCCAGCAGGATTTTCCGCAGCCCGCTGAAGCCCCCGCTTCGGCTTCCACTGCGGTCAAACCTTCACGCGAGCCGACGACGGCTCCGTCGGTAGACCCCAGCGCGTTCGATCTGCTGAAGCTGATTCAGGGCAGGTGGGAGCAAATCATTGCCAGAGTGGCAGAGCGCAGCCGTGGTGGTGCAGAGGTGCTTCGCGAAGCCAGCCCGGTGCGCGTAGAAGGCGAGAATACAGTGGTACTGCGGTTCCGCACCGAGTTCGCGTATTCCCAGATGCAGGCTGAGAAGCGTCGCCAGTTTGTGGAGCAGACCATTTCGCGCTTTCTGGGGGGCAGGGCAATCACCATCCGGTGCGAAATGCAGCGCGCGAATACCGCTTCTCCATCTGCGAATCCGCCGTCCAACGAGAAACAGCAGGATGGTGAAGAGATAGACGGTGAACAATACGCGCAAGAAGTCGCCCAGACTTTCAACGGTTACATTGAACTGGAAGGAGGATGAGGATGCGAAATCCTTTTGGAGCAAACCCGCGCGACCTGCAGAAGATGCTGGAACAGACCATGCAGCAGATGCAAAAGGCACAGGAGGAGTTGAAAAACCTGCGGGTAGAATCTTCGGTGGGTGGCGGCGTGGTGAAAGCAGTCGTGGATGGAACCGGCGAACTGATCTCCATCGAAATCAATCCGGTGGTGGTAGACCCGAACGACGTGGAGATGCTTCAGGACCTGATTGTTTCCGCTGTGAACGAGGCGCGCGAGCAGGCGGTTGCCGAGGCGGCTCGCCGGATGAGCTCGCTTCCCGGCTTGCCAAACATCGACCTGGGGAACCTGTTCTGAATGATGGAATACGCCAAGCCTCTGGCAAAACTGATCCGCGAACTGGAGAAGATGCCCGGCGTGGGGCCCAAGTCTGCCCAGCGGATGGCGTTTCATATCCTGCGGATGCCCGACGAAGAAGCCCACGCACTGGCGGAAGCCATTATCGAGGTGAAGGAGCGCATCTTTACCTGCAAGCGGTGCTTCAACTTCACCGATGAGGAGTTATGTCCCATCTGCCGCAACCCCTCGCGCGATTCTTCCGTGCTGTGCGTGGTGGCAGATGTGCGCGACCTGATGGCTATCGAGCGCACGCAGGAGTATCGCGGGCTGTACCATGTGCTGCAGGGTGTCATTTCCCCGATGGACGGTGTGGGGACGGAGCAACTGCGCATCCGTGAGCTGCTGCAAAGGCTCCGGTTAGAGCGCGTGGAAGAGGTTATCATCGCGATGAACCCCACCATCGAGGGGGACGCCACCGCCATGTACCTTTCAAAACTCATCAAGCCTCTGGGCATCCGTGTGACGCAGCTGGCACACGGTGTACCCATCGGTGGTGACCTCGATTATGCCGACCAGGCCACGCTGATTTCCGCCCTCGAATGGCGGCGGGAATTGTGATGCCTCCGCGATAGTCCGCACCTGCAGTGCAGGTTTCAGTCTGCGGGATTCTCCCCTCGTCTTTATGACGCTGGGGACCGCGCCGGTCAGCCCGGTGGCTGTGCTTTATCCGCTTATTTACCGATAACTACTAACAGGGGGACACTATACGGGGTGTGCAGCCATGTACGGTCGGCGCAAGCTGGGCGAGATACTAGTAGACCTTGGCTACATTGACTGCCGGCAGCTGGAGGAAGCCCTGCAGTTACAGCAGCGCGAGGGTGGAATGTTGGGGCAGATTCTCGTTCGGCTGGGCTACATCGACGCCGACCAGCTGGCAGAGGCTCAGGCGGAGCAATACGACGTCGACTACGAGAAGATTATCCCCAATAGTGTGCAACCCGATGCCGTCGCCAAAGTACCTGCAGCAATGGCGAAGAGCCTGAAGGCGTTGCCGCTGCGCATCGAGGATGGCAAGCTGGTCGTGGCGATGGAAAACCCTCTCGATGTCGATGCTATCGACGTCCTGCAGCGCCACACCGGTATGTATGTGAAGGTTGTTTACACGAACTCTGAAGACCTGTTAAAGGCAATAGACTTCCACTACGGCGGGATCCCTCCAGATACCGAATCGCTGGACGACGCTATTTCCAAGGTCAGCGCGATGCCTGAGGAGGGAAGCGAAAACCTGGAAGACCTCCGCAAGGCAGTAGAAGACGCGCCGGTGGTGCGTATCGTGAACATGCTCCTGATGGAAGCCATCAACGGACGTGCCAGCGACATTCACCTCGAACCGCGCCGGACACATCTGGAGGTGCGCTACCGCATCGATGGCGAACTGCAACATGTACGCAATATCCCTCGCAACCTGACGGCGGCGTGTATCTCGCGCATCAAAGTGATGGCGGACATGGACATCGCCGAAAGGCGCATTCCCCAGGATGGGCGCATTACCATCCGTGTGGAAGGCAGGCAGGTAGACCTGCGTGTTTCCACTCTGCCCATCCAGCATGGGGAGCGCGTGGTAATGCGCATTCTGGACCGCGACAGAAGCCTGCGCAAGCTGGACGAGCTGGGCTTTTCGCCACACAATCTGTCCACCTTTCGCTGGTTGCTGCAACGACCGAACGGCATCATTCTGGTGACCGGTCCCACCGGTTCGGGCAAGACCACCACGCTCTACGCAGCACTGAGGGAAATACAGTCGGTCTCCCGCAATATCATCACCTGTGAAGACCCGATAGAATACGAGCTGGAAGGCATCAACCAGTCCAACGTGAACGAAAAAGCAGGGCTGACCTTTGCGGCACAGCTGCGTGCTATTCTGCGACAGGACCCCGATGTGGTGCTGGTCGGTGAGATCCGCGACCAGGAAACGGCGGAAATCGCCTGCCGCGCCGCAATGACCGGACACCTGGTGCTCTCTACTCTGCATACCAACGATGCGGTCAGTGCCATTCCGCGTTTGATGGACATGGGCGTGGAGCCTTTCCTCATCAGCTCCGCTTTGGCGGGGGTACTGGCGCAACGACTGGTGCGCGTAATATGCCCGCACTGCAAGCAGGAGTACGAACCCAGCCTTGCAGAGGTTCAACTTATTGGTCGGCCAGTGCAGAGGCTCTATCGTGGAGCAGGCTGTTCGGCATGTGGTGGACGAGGTTATCAGGGGCGTATCAGTGTGCATGAGGTGCTGGTGGTGGACGAGGAGATTCGCACTATGACCATCGAGCGCGTGCCCAGCAGCCGCATCCTTGAAGCCGCCTTGCGCAAAGGCATGGTTCCCATGTCAGACGACGGTATCGAGAAAGCATTACAGGGTATTACCACCCTGGAAGAAGTTACCGCCAAAGCGTTTATCTCCTCCAGCGCGCCTCCTATCGACGTACTGGAAGCAGCATGAACGACCATATCTCATTTCAGGTCATTGTGCCACAAGAACGTTACAGGGCAGGCACTACAAGGCGATTTCGCACACCACCCCGTTGTACTTCCACCGGTATCAGGTCGTCCTGGGTGTTTACCTGCACCTCAAAACTTCCGTCGCGCCCCGCCTTCACGCGCTTCCCACCAGCCGTTACCTCCGTGTCCGGCAGCGTGACGCCGCGCACGATGCTTTTGCCCTCTGTCTTCGAAGCACACCATGCCAGTACCGGCAGGCTTCGGTGTTGCAACGCCTCTATCGCTCGCGCGACCGCGTCCCGAACTTTGTAGAGTTTTTCCGCGTCGCGGGTGTAATTCGTGTAGTCAGGTGCCGCCAGACGGGTGTAGCCCTTTGCCCATGCCTTCGCGTCAAAGTCGGTCAGGCGGAGCCGTTGCGCGACCGGTGCGGCGGCATCTTCCAGCAGGCACAGATACTCATAGTCTTCGATGCCCTCGCGCATGGCTTCGTAGCGCAGGCTGCTGCGCGGAGCCTCCTTGCCCGGGTACACAATCCAGTTATCGCCCGGCGCAAGCTGCTCATCCAGCGGCTGTCCCCAGAAGTTGTAGCCCCAGTGCAAGAAGCCGGTGGTATCCGTCAGGTGATTGAGCCAGTGCAGGATGCGTGTCTTGAGGAGCGGGTAGTCTATCAGCCGATTGGGATACCTGCCCTGCGGCACCCAGGCGACATAGAACCACAGCTCCGCTCCCCGTTCCTGCGCCCGTCGGAACTGCGGGTACCACTGTTCCAGAAAGTTCAGCTGCGGCACCCACACCTCCAGATATCCCTGCAGATTGGGCACGTGAATGGCATCAATGCGTCGCAGGTCGGGGGCAAGGCGCTTTACTCGCTCGGAAAGATGCTTCCACGAATCGACGTTCACTTCTATCGGCTCATCAGCCACGTGGATCATACACCGTTCCATCCAGCCTTTCTGGCGCAGATGCTCCTGAAGCGCGGGGAGCCACTCCTCCGGGGGAATCCATTCGGTTTGCCCTGTTGCCTCGTTCTCGCAGCGCAACGGGTAAGCCACGAAGTTTTTGTCTTCCCACTGCCCATGTTCGCGCCCGCCCACGTGTTGCAACTCGATGAACTCGAAGCCCGCGTCGAGGTAGGTCTGTATCCAGCGGTCCAGCACGTTGAAATCAAAGCGCAGTTTGCCATCGGCTCCCCGTATCGCCTTGTTCGTGCCCCAGGGTACCCACGTGTGATGGTGGTACTGGCGCATAAGACGAGCGGTGCGAGCCAGCAGCTGCCAGAACTCTTCGGACAGATACTCCACGCCCTGTTGCTTTGCCAGCTCGCCGTCGTTCATCCAGACAGTCACTTTCAAGCGCGTGCGCTGCGGGAAGGTAAAGTTGTACACGGTGAGACGCACGGGTACCTGTATTTGTCCATCTTGCAGCCGCACTGTCACCGTGCCGCGGTACTCACCTGCTGAGGCGTTTGCGGGAACCTGCCACTGGACGTAGATGGGCTGGTTCTGTCCGGATTGCAGCGCGATGCTCCTGTCTTCCAGCAAGCCGTCGGGATAATCGGCAGGAGCTTTTCGTACCAGCTCCTCTTGGGGGGTGGCGGTGGAGTTCTTGTTGACCCGATGGTACTCCACAAAAGCGTAGCGGAAAGCGGATGCGGGAATGACGCTTCGACTCCCCTGCTTGCGCAAAGGCGAGCATTCCACGCTCTCCACCCGATTGTCGGTTGGGGCGCGCAGCACCATTTGTGCCCCAACGCGCTGATTCCGTGCGGCAGAGACCGTTATCTCCTGACGCGCCCCGACAGGAGGCGGCGTATCGCGGAAGACATTGTGCAGGGCGTGTGTCGTCCACCATTGTATCTCTGTCAGCGATAAAGCAAACATTGTCAGCATGACAGGAACCATGTGCGTGCCCACTCCTCCTTCCTTTTGCCAGAGTTTGCATCCGGCATTTCGAGCTCGAGCCTGACCGCCCAACACATCCGATACGGAGCGCAGGTCATGGCTATTTTCCTCAATGAGCCAACTATCTCCTTTGAGTAAGCGCCCATCAAGCTTTATGCAGCCCAAAGCCTGCGGCTACATGTGGTAACATCTATGGTGACTTGCGATGATGACCTCATGTCGGTATACTATCCGTTGAGCGTTGCACATCGAGGAGAAGCGATGGTCATCATATATATTACCCTGAACACCGACGAGGAGGCGCGGACGATTTCGCGTGCGTTGCTGCAGAAGCGGCTGGCAGTATGCACCAACTGGTTCCCCATCACCTGCGCTTACCGCTGGAAAGGGGACATCGTGGAGGAACCCGAAACGGTGCTTATCGTGAAAACACTTCCTGAACGGTACGAGTCTATTGTGGATGAGGTGCGCCGACACATTTCGTACACCAACTTCATCGCGCAGGTCGACGTGCCGAAAATAAATAGCGAGTTCGCTGGCTGGCTGGGAGAGGAACTTTGCAACAAAGGCGAGAATTGAGGGATTAAACGCTTCTCAGGGCAGAGGGTGCAAAGAAGGTCGGGAGGTAGAGATTTGGTCGGCTGGCGGTGGATGATGGGCGTGATGGTCGCCATCGGCGTGATGGCGGGACGGCTGTGTGCGCAGTCTGCCGAGCCAACCGCTGCCATGCCTGTCCTGCAAGCCCTGCGCTGGGAGGAAAGTGTGCTGCATATCGTCACCTCCGGCAAGGTAACTTTCTACACCTTTACCCTGCGTGAGCCTTTGCGCGTGGTGATTGACATCTCGCCCTGCACCCTGCCCAAAGAAGTCATTCGGCCAGAGGGCGATACGCCCACTGCGGTAGAGCGTCTGCGCTGGGCGCAGTTCAAGGAGGGTGTGGTGCGCGTGGTGCTGGACCTGCGTGAGAACACCCAGTATGCCCTCTCCACCGCTGCCAGCGGCAGTGAAGCGATGCTGGCGCTGGGTGGTGCTCCTGCAGAAGAGGAGAAGAAACCACTGCCAGCGACGCCAGCCACCAGACCCGCGACACCCCCTCCGCCTCCTGCCGAGCTGGTGCAGATGGAATGGGAACACGGTAAGGACAGCGCGCGCCTGCGCCTGAAGCTCAGCCGCAAAGTGCCGGTGCGCCTGCGCCCGCTCAAAGAGGGTTACAGCACCCTGCTCGAGATGCCGCAGGTGAAGCCCAGCACTGACCTACCTGCCGACTGGAAGGTGAATCATCCTCTCATCGAAGAGGTGCAGTTCTCGCCGGACGAGAAGGGCGTACGCTCGGCGTTACTGATTCGCACCAGCCGCGCCGCCGCCCTGAGCGTGGAGTACGACAGGCAACAGCCGGTGATTACGCTGGCGGTGAACCGTCCCCGCAACGCACACGGCAAACTGTCCGAAAAGCATATCGTGATAGACCCCGGACACGGAGGTAAGTCGTTAGGGGCAGTGGGCAGGGGAGCGGATGGCGTTGTCTATGAGAAGGACATCAACCTGGCTATCGCGCTAAGGGTAAAGGCGTTGCTGTTGAAGGAAAAGGCGACGGTGACCATGACCCGAGAAGACGATAGCACGGTAGAGTTATACGACCGTCCCAAACTGGCGAACGAGAAAGGGGCGGATTTCTTCATCAGCATCCATTGTGACTCTACGCCGAAGCCCAACTCTGCCAGCGGCACCACCACCTATTATCACGCTTCCGACCCCGATGGACGCGCGCTGGCGCAGGCTATCCAGAAGCATCTGGCGGCGGTGACGGGTCTGCCCAACCGCGGGGCACAGACCGACACTGCCATCTATCAATCGGGGTTTGCCGTGCTGCGCCGTAGCGAGATGCCCGCGGTACTGATAGAGGTCGCCTACATCAATAACGAAAAGGACCGGGCGAAGCTCAAAGACCCCAAGTTCCAGCAAAAGGTGGCTGAAGCGATTGTGGCAGGGCTGAAAGCGTATATCGAAGGGGAGCGCGAAGAGCAGGTTGCCGAGGGACAGGAGGTTCATATACGCCCTGCCTCGGACAAGAAGGAAAGCGAGCCACCTGTGCAGATACCGGAGCAGTTGTAAATGAGAACCTTACGCTGGATACTGGTTGTCGTTTTGCTGTCCGTGCTGGCTTTTGGTGGAGGATACTGGTATGCCAGCCGCCGCCCCGAACTGGCTCCCAGACCTACCGGCGTCATCGCAAAGCCGTCGGTTGTGGTGTATGTGCCGCGTTTCGCAGACAACCGCACCGAATGGGAAGCCAAGCCCGTGCCCGTAGGGGAAGGCGAGGACCCATTGCGTATCGCCTTAGAGCACCTGCTGATTACCCGTGACACCCCCTTCCCGCAGGGCACGCGCCTGCTGCGGGTGAGCGTGAAGGATGGGCTGGCGGAGGTGGACTTCAGCCGCGAGCTGATAGACAACTTCCCCGGCGGTTCCACCACCGAAGCGATGATTGTCGAAAGCCTGTGCAAGACGCTGGCGCAGTTTTCCGATGTGGAAAAGGTGCGCATTCTGGTGGAAGGCAATCGGATAGACACCATCGGAGAACATATAGACCTGAGCCAGCCCGTGGCAGTACGCCCGAATGCTTCATGACAGGGATATCAGCCCGCGATTGATGAATGATTGGAACATGTAGCCGCACCCTTTAGGGTGCGGCTACAGATACTGTCTTTCAGCCCCCCTGCCTCTCTACGCCCACGAGGACGGCAAATCGACGCTACTATCCCAGTTCCTGTCGTGTTGCGATGGGGACATAACCCACTTCCAGCCCCTTAGGTGGCGTTACTATCTGGGCAGGGTCCAGTTCAGCCAGCTTGCCAGCGGCGGGCGGAGGAAGATAGTTGCGGTCTCTGCTCCACATTTTGTGGAGTTTCTCCACCTTTGCCTGCATCGCTTCCCGTTCCCTTCTGGTCAAGCCAGCATTCAGTAATGCCGGCTGGTCTGCAAACCTGTACCAGTAATACGTCACGATGCTCCCATCGCCCAGCCGAACTTTGAACGGTCCTGCCACCGGACCCGGATTTCTCCAGCAGCTCCGTAGGTCATCGATGGGCGTGGTGTAGGGTTCTGGCTTTGGCTCAACAGGACGAGTAAACTTCACCTCCTTCAGGCGGGTTTCGACAGGAACTTCCTCGGGCATTACAGGAACCCATCTGGCTCGCTGTCCATCGCCAGCGGTCTCCATGCGGTAATACTCCGGCAAAATGATGAAACTGCGGTATCTCCTCACAAACCTGGGGTTCCATCTGTATCCATAAGTGTAGGGGTCCACAAGGACCGGTGTGGCGAATGCGTTCCAGTCTACGGGAACTTTCGTTTCGCTACTTCCTTTCTGGATGATAATCTCCCAGCTGCTATAACCTCCCTCTCTGAATTTGCGAATGCTGGCTCCTTTAGGGTCTATCGTGCCCCTGCTGGGTGCTCCACCTGAAAACCAGGTCTCCACCGATTCCCAGAGGGCTTTTCTGTTGTAAACGGTGTCCTGACGGATCAGGACAGAGATTCCGTCACGGTTGATCGGGAACAGGACAGGGGCTATCTTCGCATAGTATGTCCCCTTGCTGTCCGTAGCGACGCGGCAGGGGATCCATTGAGTCTCCATCTGGACAGCCCTGTTCGGTTCGGCAGGGCGGGAGTCCAGCAATAACCCCGCCAGGCGACGCTCCTTCAACGCATGGTGGGACCAGAAGTAAGGCGTAAAGAAGGCGACAGGTCCCTTAAAGTTGCTTGCGTTTATGAAAAGTGTCCAGCAATTTCCCCCTGTGGGGATATCTTCTCCGTCGGTTTTCGCCTTCGGCTCAACCAGTGGGAGACTCAGATAGCCGTAACCGAACAGTTCCCCGGCAACACTTTTCTTCAGGACAAGCCCATCGATGGGAAAAAGAAGATGTGGGCTGAGTTGCGCAACTCCATACAGACCTCGCGGCTCTTCCCATGTGCCCCACCCGTGAGCGGGTCCATTGGCTACGGAGGAGAAATTGGGTCCCACGCCGCCCATGATGAACTTGGGTGCTTCGATGGGAAACCTGGTATCTCTCCACCAGCCGAGTCCCCCCTCAATGTCGGAATAAAGGTTTTCTGGTGGCGGCCCATCATATTGGGCGAACATCCATGTGCTGGGCAATCCCGATTGGAAGTTGTGCCCCGGATAGTGCATGAGCAAGGGCCATGCAGCCACGTATATGGAAAACCCCGCGTTATAACTTCTGTCCACTTCCTCAAAGGGAAAGATGAGATAGCCAGCCAGATATGCTTCCTCCTGACCCTCCATCTTCACCACCTCTCGGATTTGCTCCAGTATACCCTTTGAGTTCTCCATGTCCAGAAGGGTTTTCCTGCCGAACAACGTCGCTTAATGCTTTCCTGCCAGTTGGTACCAGCCGCAGGGGTCACTACCACGCCCTTTGCTATCGCAATGACACCTGAGACCCCGCTGATGCAACATGGCAGTTACCGTCACCATCCACTGGCCAAATCCCGCCCCGTGCTATGTTGCATTTTTTTGCCCGACGTGCTGTGATGGAAACGTAAACGATTACTCATCTGAAATGTGCCGGTCTTTGTAACTTCTGGAAGTCAGTTCGCCTGCAGATGAAAATGTTCCGAATCTTGAGAGGAGGTGATATGAAGGCGAGGAGAATAGAGAGACAGTAGCATGAGTGCCTGTATCACGTTGCTTCATTGAGGGTCTGTACACAAACACCATAGGACTTACGCAGTTGGATTGAGGTCATAGGTGGGATGAGCCAGAAAAGCTCTTATCGCTTCCCGAAGCAGAGACAACTTCGCCTCATACCAACTGACCCCTGTCCGCAAACGA
>Ga0101943_1000157_pt1 | contig 165575 bp, 169 predicted proteins | sample DewCreD2012metaG_5_FD_75244 | JGI IMG/M metagenome (GOLD analysis project Ga0101943, IMG submission 75244) | Hot spring sediment bacterial and archeal communities from British Columbia, Canada, to study Microbial Dark Matter (Phase II) - Dewar... ... | reverse complement strand
TCATCACCGGCATCGCCGACCAGACCAACCTCCTGGCCCTGAACGCGGCGATCGAGGCGGCGCGGGCAGGGGAGCACGGGAGGGGGTTCGCCGTGGTGGCGGACGAGGTGCGCAAGCTCGCGGAGAACTCGGCGGGGTCCGCCAAGGAGATCGAGAGGCTCCTGAAAGAGATCCAGGAAGAGACATGGCTTGCGGTAGAGGCCATGAACAAGGGGATCCTGGAGGTGGAGCAGGGGGTCAGCGTGGTGGAGGAGACGGGGAGCGCCTTTGAGCGCATCAGCAAGGCGGTGGTGCAGATCTCCGGGCAGACCCAGGGGGTGAGCGCTGCCTCCGAACAGCTCGCTAGCGGCACGCGGCACATCTCCAAGGCTGTGGAGGAAGTTGTCGCGACGAGCGAGCAGAACGCTGCGAGCGCCCAGCAGGTGAGCGCGGCGACGGAGGAGGTGACCGCCTCCATCGCCCAGATCGCTCAGAGTGCCAACAGTCTGGCCTCCCTGGCCCAGGAGCTCCAAGGTTTGGTGAGGAGGTTCAGGGTATAGAGGATCTTCCCCCCAGGCCCGTGCAGGACCGACGGCCGTGCGCCGCTAACTGCTCCCTGTGGGCATGGTGCAGATCCGCTTCTCTGGATGTGACCCCTTGAACCTGCCGGACCGCTTCCTCATCCGGGGCATCGGCCGTTTGCTCACCCCTGAGGAGGAGGTGCGCGATGCGGCCCTCCTCGTGGAGGAAGGCCGCATCTCCGCCATCCCCAGCGCGCGTGAACTGCAAGGCCTGGCCGATCTCCCCTCGGTGGACGTGGGCGGTGCAACGGTGGCACCCGGCTTCATCGACATCCACGTCCACGGCGGCGCGGGCGCAGATGCGCTGGACGGCACCCAGGAAGCCCTGAGGACCATCGCTTCCTTCCATGCTGGGCATGGGACGACCGCCCTCCTCGCCACTGTGGCGACCTCACCCTGGCCGGAGGTCCTGTCCGCTGTAGAGGCCGTGGCTGAGGCCGCGGGAGCGCCAGACGTGCGTGGAGCCCGAATCCTCGGGCTCCACCTCGAGGGCCCCTTCCTGAACCCGGCGCGGAGGGGAGCCCAGCCGTTGGAATCCCTCCTACCTCCCACGCAGCCCCTCCTCGAAGAGGTCTTCCAAAGGGCGGGGGGGCACTGGGTGTTGGTCACCCTCGCTCCCGAGCTCTGGCCTGAGGAGCTGATCCGTTTCCTCGTGGAAAGAGGCGTCACCGTCTCCCTCGGGCACACGGACGCCACGTGGGCTCAGGCCCGCCGGGCCATCGCGCTGGGGGCCCGGCAGGCTACCCACCTCTTCAACGCCATGCGCCCCTTCCACCACAGGGAACCCGGGGTGGTCGGCGCGGTGCTCCTCGAGGGGCAGGTGCGCGCGGAGATCGTCGCCGACGGCATCCACGTCCATCCTGCGGCGATCGCGCTCGCCGCCCGTATGAAGGGGCCGGAGGGGATCGTCCTCGTCACCGACGCCATCCGGGCGGCCGGCCTCGGGGATGGTGTCTACGAGCTCTTCGGCCAGGAGGTCACGGTCTCAGGGGGCGAGGCGAGGCTCTCCGACGGGACGCTGGCGGGGAGTACGCTGACCATGGAGAGGGCGGTCGCGAACATGGTGCGCTGGGGGTTCCCGCTGAGCCAAGCGGTCTCGATGGCGACCGCGGTCCCGGCAGCGGTGGCTGGGGTGGAGAGCAGGAAGGGGCGGATCGCCAGAGGATACGATGCGGACCTCGTCGTGCTGGACGACGCGTTCACCGTCCACCTGACGTTCGTGGAGGGAAGGATCGCGTTCCTCCGGGGGCCTTCGGTGCCAGGGCGAGAATCGCTGTGGCGATGAATCCGGCTCCGGAAGCGAAAGCGGCACCGGTCTTGACGTTCCCAGTTTGCACGTCCACAGTCTCGCAGGCGCACCCCGTGTCCATCCCCGCGCGGAGGAAGAAGTCCAGCGCCTCCCTCCTCCCGGCCAGGAGGCTGTTCGCAGCGGCCATGGGCCAGGGGTTGGGGGCGTGCGCGGACCCGGCCTCCCCGAACGGCCCCGGGACGAAGTGGGGATTGTGCGGGGAGTGGATCCAGCGCACGGTGTTGAGGAAGACGGGGTCGTCTGGAGCGCAGAACCCATAGAATGCCAGGAGCTGGAGGCTTCCGGGCGGGTTGTCGTAGAGCTGGTAATGCCCTTCCCCGTCCACAGCCCACGCGAACATCGGGCCGAGCGGTCCCTCCACGACGCACCACCTCCAAATCGATGCGGCCAGGTGATCCGCCAGGTCCTTGATCGCCTGGGATCTCCTCCCCTCCCCAAGCCAGTCCCAGAAAGTGCTGCAGGCCACGAGCCCTCTCCAGGCGAGCACGTTGTCGTAGGTGAGGTAAGGGTAATGGGGTGGGTCGTCGGAGGGGTCTAGAAAGGTTGCGTAAAGGCCGCAGGGGCCGCGGTGTCTGTGGAGTTCCTCTGGATAGCCCTCCAGGACCTTCCGGACGCTTTCCTCCCGGAGGAGGGCGAGGTCCCCGGTCCCGACAAGGTACCGCTCCAGGGCCACCGGGTAGGCGGCGAGCTCGTCGAGCTCGAACCCAGGGTAGAGCACTGTCCCGTTGAGGTACTGCGCGTGGATGCCCGGGTTCCTCCATTGGGTCGAGAAGGCGTAAAGCAAGGCCTCCCTGGCGGCTGGGGGATCTATGAGGACGAGGGCGGGGAGGGTCCACAGGAGGGCGTCTCGGGCCCAGTAGGCGGCGGAGACATAGTACCGGGGGCTGCGCGAGGTGACCAGCACGCCATCCTCGGTGTCGATGGTCCGCCCCCACGCGTAGAAGTAGCAGAACAGCAGGTTCCGGTGCACGACCTCCCCGAGTTTCCCTTCCAAGGGGAACGTCCTGCGCCGCAGCCAGGCCTCGGTCTCCGCGTAGAGCCTCTCCCAGGACCTCCGCCGCAGGTCGACCGAGGTGGTCCGCGCCCCATCCCCCTCGGGGGCAAGGGCGGCGTAGAGGGTGACGGCGGCCTCCGTCCCCGGCTCCACGCGCAGGCGGCAGCCGAGCTGGAAGCGGAAGCCTCCCTCGTCCTCACCGGGGAAGGCGAGCTGGACATGATCAGGAGAGGGCTCGGTCGCCAGGGCCAAGGCGAGGAGAGGGGTCCCACCGCTCGCCTCGAAGAGGAGGCTCCGGGTCCACGGGTCGAACCACCCTGTGCGCGCGATGCGCGGGAGAGCGCGGGAGCGGAAGACCGTGTAGACGAGGCGCCTCCAGCACCCCTGAAATCCCAGGATCACCTCCCTGGCCCTCGTCCCCTCATTCTTCGCCGCCAGGCGGTAGGCGAACCCCCGCACCCCCACAGGCGCGAGGACGGTGCCGTGGACCGTCAGCCCCGAGGATGCCCAGGTGAGCTTGGGGATCCAGTGCTCCAACAGGGACCAGCCTCGGGCCTCGAGCGGGAGGGGGTCGCTTCCCTCCAGGAGGAGAGGGGCAAGGAGAGGTCCCTCCTCCCCATCCATCCCGAGCAGCCCGAGGGCCTGTTTGGACAGGACGTGGACGCTGGGGATGGTCCCTTCGGGGGTAAGGTCCGGGAGGGAGATCACCTCGTTGCCCGTGGGGATCGCCTGGGCGAACTCCTCGATCGGCGATGGGGTCATGTACGGTTCCTTGGCCATGGCGCGGCCTCTCAATGACAAGGTTCCATGTTGGTAGGTTTGCAGGTTGGCAAGTCCCTCAAACCTGAGATCTCCAACCTGTAACCTGAAAATCTGCTAACTTGCAGCCTAAATGACCTTTTTTACCTCCCCAGGCCCCAGCGTGATCTCATATGTCCGGTTGTTGACCACAACCGTCCTTTGGGTCTCTGCAGGCCCGGCGTTGCGCACCTGACAGGCCGTAACTCCCCGTCCCCGTTCCCACTCCGCGCTGACCTTCAGCGGTCCGAGCATGAGGCCGGAGAAACGGCACCGGTCCCACTCCGAGGGCACCCTGGGGAGGACGGCAAGGACCTCCCCGCGCTCCTGGAGGAGCAGGGAGTGGATCCCGATGCAGACGGCTGCCTGGGCGGTGTTGAAGTACTGCATGTTCCACCTCCCGTGGTCGTCCACCTTCTCCGCCATGCCCCCGAAGGCGTTCATGGCGACTTTCGTGCGCAGGAGGACATCCCAGGCGGTATCGGCCTCACCGGCGAGGGCGAGCACCGCCGTGAGCCAGCCGGCGGCCCAGGGGAAGCCCTCCCTCGGCCCGCGCCACCCCATGCCGTGGCCCACCAAGCCGTGGACGGGGTTGGCGTTCCGGGACAGGTAGGCCCTCGCCGTGGCCAGGGTCCTGGGGTCGTCTGGAGGATAGAGGGCCATGGGGAAGAAGGGAACGAGGCAGCCGAAGTTCACCTCGTCGGTCCCCGCGTGGGCGCGCAGGACGCCGCCGGCGAAGAGCTGGTCCAGGAGCGGCCTGAGCCTCTCCGCCACCGCCTCGCACCGCTGGGCGAAAGGCAGGTCGCGGCCGAGCAGGCGGGCGGCAGCCGCAGCGTTCTGCAGGGCGCGGATGCACCCCGCCAGGGTGGCAGCCTCGCGCCGGACGAGGGAGGCGTGCTCGTGGACGCCGACCACCGGGCGGAGGTCTACCTCCCCACCCGCCTCCTGGACCACGCCCGTGAGGAAGAACTCGGCGATCCCCCGGAGGAGCGGGTAGTAGCGATCGACGAGGGAGCGGTCGCCGGAGAACTGGATCTGGTGCCAGAGCATCTGGCTGTAGCTCGCGTTGTTGTGGACCTGGTGGGTGAGGTGGCGGAGGGCGCCATAGGCTGGCCGCCCGTCGTGGGTGAGCTCCCACTCCCACTTCAGGCCCTGGGCGCCGTACGCCCTGGCCGCCTCCTCGGCGGCGGCCGCCGTGCGCTCCAAGAAGGCGCATGCCGCCTCCCCTTCCGGGAGGTGCCCTGCCCCCACGAGGGCGAGGTGGACGAACATGGCGTCCCAAAAGATGTGGGACGACCACGTTGCCCTCAAGTTGTTCACAGGCAGCCCGCCGGAGCGCGGGTTCTGGCTGGCCTTGAACTGGTAGAGGCTAAAAGAATAGCTCCGCTGGAGGTCTGGGTCGGGGATCTCCACGGTGGCCCCCTCGGCCCAGTATCGCGCCCATGTCCCGGCATGCGCGCGGTACAGTTCTTCCGGGTCCTTCTCCTCCAGGAGAGCGATGAGCCCGTCGGCGGTCCGCGGTTCCCTGGTTTCCTTCCCGTCCACCACGAGGACGTACCGGGAGGCCTCCTGGCCTACGCAGTCAACCCACGCCGCCTTCCCTTGGAATCCCCACGCCGCAACGGATCCCCGGACCACCATGGCCTGAATGCCCTCCAAGTCGTCCAGGCGGTAGTGGAACTGGGGCAGCGGGCCGGCACGGGCGGTCAGGGAGGTGAACGGCAAGGGCTCAAGTTCGTCTTCCTGCCACACCCCTGGGGCTAGGTAGAACCGCCATCGCACGGGCCGGCTAGCCCGGTAACGCTCCACCAGGAGAGGGTGGCAGGCGTGGAGGTACGTCTGGACTTCGACCGTCACCCCTTCGTAGGTTGCCCTGGTGAGGAGGGTCGCATCGTGCGCGGAGAAGCGTTGCTCCGAGGCGATGAACGGGCGGGGTCCCTTTGTCCCCGGGAGGTAGACCTCGTACCAGCAACGGCTGAGGGGCGCAAGCTCGTACCATGGGTCCTCCTCGCGCGGCCGGTAGCTTGGCAGGGAGATGCGCCTGTGAGGCATTGGCAGGACCCGGATCCGTGAGGGGTAGTAACAGTCGGATTTGTACCAGTAGCACCGCTCCAGCCCATCGACGCGCTCGGGGGTCATCGATCCCGTATGCCCAATGAGCACAGCGTCGATCCCGTTCCCCAGGAAGCACGGCGAGTACGCGCGATCCATCATGATCTCAGGAAACGGACAGTAATCCTGCTACACCGCAGCAACTGGAGCTTCCTCCCTGTCGGGGCGACTCAATCCTTCAGGCCCGTGAGGGCGATCCCCTGGATGAACTGGCGCTGGAAGAGGAGGAACGCGATGATCAGCGGCGTCACGGCGACCGTCGCCGCGGCCATCTGCCAGTGGATGTTGGACATGTACTGTTCAGAGAACCGCTGCAGCCCCACGGGGATCGTCCGGCTGGCGTCTGAGGTGGTGACGATGAGGGGCCAGAGGAACTCCTCCCAGTTCCCCACCAGGGTGAAGATCCCCAGCGCCGCCAGGGCGGGCCTCACGAGCGGCAGGAGGATCGTCCAGAAGATCCGGACCTCGCTCGCCCCATCGATCCTGGCTGCCTCGATGAGCTCCGTGGGGATCGTCTGCATGAACTGGCGCATGAGGAAGATGCCGAAGGCGTCGAACAGCCAGGGGAAGCTCAGCCCGGCGATGGTGTCCACCAGGCGGAACTTGATGCTCATGAGGTAGAGGGGGATCATGCGCACCTGGAACGGCACCATGAGGCTCGCCAGCATGGCGATGAAGAGCACGTCCCGGCCCGGGAAGGTGAACTTGGAGAAGGCGTACCCGGCCATGGCGCTCACGAGGGTCACGCCAGACACGACGATCGCGGCCACGGCCACGCTGTTGAAGATGTACCGGGCGAAGGGGAACTGGGTGAACACGGCGACGAAGTTCTCAAGGATGGGCTGCTTCGGGAGCCAGGTCGGGGGGACCTGCATCACTTCAGGAAGCGTCTTGAACGCGCTGGAGACCATCCACAGGAAGGGAAGGAGCATGGGCACGAGCCCGCAGGTGAGCAGGGTGTAGGTGAGTGCCTTCAGCCACCTGTACTCTGGGAGATCCATCGCCATCCCCTCCCATTCCCTCAGTACTCGAAGGGCCTCTGGATGAGCTTGATCTGGACGAGCGTCACGACGATGATCAGCGCCATGAGCACGAAGGCGTTCGCCGAGGCGTACCCGAGCTGGAACTGCCGGAAGCCGATGTCGTAGATGTGCAGCACGAAGACCCGCGTGCTGTCGAGAGGCCCGCCAGGGGTGCGCGCCTGCAGGCCGCCCGCGCTCATCACGTAGGGGATGGTGAAGACCCGGAAGGCGTTGATCACCAGGATGACCACGACGAAGAGCAGGGTCGGGTTGAGCAGGGGCAGGGTGATCCTCCAGAACAGCTTCCAGGGGGTGGCGCCGTCGATCTTGGCGGCATCCACGAACTCCTGGGGGATCGTCTGGAGCCCGGCGAGGAACAGGACCATCGCTTGCCCGATCTGCTTCCACACCCCCACGACCATCATGGCGTACAGGGCCCACGCCGGGTCGGCGAGCCATCCCGGCTTGGGCAGGCCCAGGAGGCCGAGGAACCAGTTGATGACCCCGAAGTCCGGGTCAAACATCCACCTCCACACGAAGGCGACGGCCACGATGTTGGTGACCACGGGGATGAAGTATCCCGTCCGGTAGAGGGCTTTCAGGCGGAGCCACCCCGCGTTGAGGAAGAGGGCAAGGGGGAGGGAGATGACGACGATGGCCGGGACGACCCCCAGGGTCCACTTGAAACTGATCCCCAGGGACTTCCAGAAGAGGGGGTCGTTCCAGAGGCGGACGTAGTTCCCCAGCCCGATGAACCGCTTCGCCCCGAAGAAGCTCCAGTCCTGCAGGGAGAGGGCGAGCGCCCACCCCAGCGGGTAGACCACGATGAAAAAGAAGAGCAGGAGGGCCGGGGCAAGGAACGCGAGGGCCCACAGGACGTGGCGTGCCCTGTAGGTCAGGAGGACGGCCCGCCGGGGGGCCGCCCGGGCCTCCCGGCGGGCCTCACCGCCTGTTGTCACCTTAGCGCCTGCTGGACGCACGTGTTCTCCTTCTGGACGGCCTCCCGCACCAGGTCCTCGACCGGCCTGGTGGTCAGGGCGATGGCATCGAACAGGTCGTTCCGGATGGGATCGCAGACCCCTATGTAGTCCACGGGGCGCACGAGCTTCACCGACTCCCGCACCACCGGGTCAGGCTCTGTGGGCAGCAGCTCGACGAGGGAGGGGAGGTCGCCCGCCACCCGCATCCACGTCCGCACGGCCCGCTCAGAGGCTAAATACTTCACCCACCGCCACGCCGCCTCCTGGTTCTTGGACCTCGCATTGACCACGTAGGCCCAGTGGTGGCCTGGGGCGACAGGGCGCTTCCCCTTGATCGCGGGAACGGGGGCGATGGTGTACTTGATGTCCGGCCCGATGCGCGCGATGACGCTGCGGGCGACGGGGTGGTTGATGTAGAAGACAGCTCGCTTGAGCTCGAACTTCCGCTGCCCGGGCATGAATCGCGGGGAGTCCACGGCGTTCGGGCCCCTGAGGAGCTGCTCCACGACCTTCCACGCGGCGATCCCCTGAGGGCTGTCATAGGTCGCCCGCTTCGCTGCCGCGTCGATCACCGGACCCTCGACGAACTGGTAGAGGAGGGCCGTATAGACCGCCCACTTGTAGCGGGTGTCCAGGCCCGCCTGGACGATGTTGCCTTGAGCGTCGCGCTTGGTGGCCTTGCGCGCCTGGGCGATGAGGTCGTCCCACGTCCTCGGCGGGTTCGCTGGATCGAGCCCCGCTTCCCTGGCCAGGTCGTTGTTGATGTACAGGACGAGGTGCTGGACATCGGTGGGGAGGCCGTAGTACTTCCCTCCCTTCTTGAACCGGGCGGTCGTCCACCGCAGGTACCGCCGCTCGATCTCCGCCGTGGTGGCGACGCTCTCCGGCACGGGGGCGAGGTAGCCGCCGTTGATGAGCTGCTCGGCCATCTCCATGGGGACCTGGAAGACATCCGGCCCCGTCCCCGCGGCCAGGGCGGCGAGGAGCTTGTCGAAGTACTGCTCGTACGGCGGGAGGTCGGTGACGATGGTAATTCCAGGGTTCTCCCCCTGGAAAGCCGGGATCAGCGCCTTCAGCGCCGCCGCCCGGCCCTCGTGGAAGTGCTGCCAGTGGACGATGGTGACCTTGGGCTGGGCGTCCACCACCGCCCCAAGGGACACAAGGGTTGTGGCGATCACGGAAGCCACAACCATGGCCAGGAGCCTCGTCCATGCCCTACGCATTTCCTCTCCCTCCTCTCGTTGTCTCCTCCATCTCCACCGTCCTTTCAGGCCGTGGAGAGTGTGTAAGGCCGTCCTCAAAGGAGTTTGAGCAACCTCCGCGCGTTGTCGCGGAAAACCCGTTGGATCTCCTCCTCGGTGAACCCCACGGCGCGCGCCGCCCTGAGCTGCTCTTCGAGGTAGCGGACGACGAACCCGCGGGGGAAATGGGAGGAATCGGTCCCGAAGACGATCCTCTCGGCGCCGATGGTCTCGCGGAACCTCCGGAAGAGCTCCTCCAGGGTCAGCGCCGGGACCATCCAGCGCATCCACTCGTTGTTCCCGGAGGTATCCACGTAGACGTTCTCGCACGCCCAGCACAGGTGCAGGAGCTCTGTGGGGTAGCCGCACCCGAAGTGGGGGACGATGAAGGGGACGGTCGGGAAGGCTTTGGCGACGTCGTGGAGGCGGAGGGGGTTGATGTTCTCCGACCAGCCGATGCCTCCCCCTCCGTTCAGGGGCCCGAAGTGGACCAGGACAGGGATCCCCAGCTCCTCCGCGGCCTCCCAAAGGGGGGTGAGGCGCGCGTCGTCGAGGGGGCCGCTGAGCGCCGGGGCGAGGATCTTGTACCCGCACAGCCCGAGCTCCCTGACTGCCCGGACCAGCTCGGCCGCTGCGCCGGGCTGGAAGGGGTCGTGGTGGGCGAAGCCGTAGAACCGGGGGTGGCGCCGCACCACCGCGCTGAGGTTGTCGTTGCCCCCTCCGGTGAGGAAGACGATCCCCTCAAGGTCGTAGCGCTCGACCTCCTCGACCCAGCGGGCGACCTGGGTCTCCACAGGGGCAGGCGGGTCCTCCGGGAGCGGGAAGCCCCACCGCTTCCACCAGCGCACCTGTGCCTGGAAGTTCCGTTCCTTCAGGATCTGCCATTTCTCCTCCCCGTGCCGGGAGATGTAGGAGCGCTCCCACCCACCCCAAGGGTCGTCCTCGGGATGTGGGAAGTGCGCGTGGAAGTCGAAGACCCGCACCCCAAAGCGTTCGTGGACGGAAGCCTCGCTCATCTCGCAACCTCCTCTGGTGAGCGGGGGGCGGCCGCGGCCCGGGCCTCCCCCCTTCGGCGGGGGGCGTAGAGGGACATGCGCCCCGAGCGGAGGGCGGTGGCGATGGCCCCCAGGAGCGCGGCCTCTCCCCCCAGGGCGGTGGTCTTCACTTCCGGCGCGAACGGGGCGAGCTCCCCGAGGAACCTCTGGATCCTGGGGAGCAAGAGGTCGGGGTTGTCCCCCACCCCCCCTCCCAGGACGACGAGGCTGGGATCTGCGATGACGCTGATGACGGCGATCCCCCAGGCGATGTGGCGGGCGACCTCGTCCACGAGCTGTCCGGCGAGGGGATCGCCCGCCCGGGCCGCCTGGAAGATCTCCGGGGAGGTGAGCTCCTTCCCGCGGAGGACGGTGGGGGCGCTGGACCGGCTGAGCAGATCCCGCGCGAGGTTCACGATCCCGGGGCCCGTCACGAGGTCCTCGAGCTTCCTCCACGTCCCGTTCAGGAAGACCGGAATGTACCCAGGTTCCCCGGCGAACCCGTGGGTCCCCCTGTACAGCTCCCCTCCCACGATCAGCCCCATCCCAAGGCCCGTCCCGATGGCCAGGAAGACGAAGTCCTGCACGTCTCGCGCGCACCCGCGCCACTTCTCCCCGATGGCGGCCATGTTGACGTCGTTGTCCAGGAGGACCTCGACGCCGAAGCGGCTCTCCAGCAGCGACCCCAGGGGAATTCCTTCCAGCGCGGGCAGGTTCGGGCAGAACCAGACGGTCCGGTCCTGGAGGCGCACCGCGCCGGGAACGCCGATGGCCAGGGAGAGGAGGCGCTGGCGGGGGACGCCTGCGGCGAGCAGGACCTCCCGGGCCGACGCCTCCAGCTGGTCCAGCAGGGCGGTGAGCCCGGCCTTGGTCGTCTGCTCCCTCCGTTTGGCCCTGATCTCCCCGCGGAGGTCGGCCACGGCCGTGCGGACCATGGTCCCCCCGAGGTCGATCCCCACGACGAACCCGGCGTCCGGGTCGATGTCCAGGAGCTTCGCCCTGCGGCCGACACGGGACGGGGCCCGGGCGGTCTCCCGGACGAGCCCGTGGGCGATGAGGTCGGCGACGACCGTGGAGACGGTGGATTTGCTGAGGCGGAGGCGTCTCGTCAGCGCCGAGCGGGAGAGCGGCCCTTCCTTGCGGAGGAGCTCCAGGATCGCCTGCTGGTTCAGCTCCCGCAGGAGGGGGGGTTTTCCGACTACGGGATCCTTCCGCATCTCGATGGAATAGTTCGTTTTCTAAACGAATTATTCTCTCCAGAAGGGGAAATTCCTGCAGGAATTTCTGCGCTTGTCCAGGAGAACCCGGTGGAGTACTATTGGCCTAGGAGCTCCATTCCCCGCTATCTGGGAGAGGGCGTCTGTGCAGGCGGTCGAGGCGCTGAAAGCGTTCTTCTCCAAAGAGGCCGACATCGTGGCGGCCTACCTCTACGGGCGCTACGCCGATGAGCGCACCTGGCCGGATACGGACATCGAGGTCGCCCTGGTGTTCCGGGAAGAGCTCGGCCCCGATGAGATCACGGCCTACCTCGAGCGCCTCCCGGAATCCCTCCCCCTTGGGGGGAACCCGGGGATCCTCCTCCCCATCGCCCTGAACATCCACATCCTGCCGGTCATCTACGAGATCCTCTCCAGCGGGACCCTGATCGTGGACAATTCCCCGGAGGAGCGGGAGGCGTTCGTCCAGGCTGCCCGTTCGCGGGTCGAGGAGGAGCGGGAGGCCATGCTGGAGGAGGCCCGGGTGGCCGTCCTGCAAGCCAGGAACCTTCCGTTCCAAGCGGGGAGCGCCGCCGTGCACGTCCTGCCCCAGCCCCCGCGCGCCCTCGACCCCCTGCGCGTCGGCTGGCGCCTGGCCCGCATCCTGACCTCCGTCCCCGCCCTGGACCAGGCGACGAGGGAGATCGAGGCGGCAAGCCGCGATCCCGAACGGGTGGGACAGGCCATCGGCCTGTTCATGAACGCAGCCGGTGCGGCGACGGGCATCGCCAAGGCCATGCTCCTGTCCTACGGCATCCCCAGGCCCAACCGCAGGTGGCAGGTCTTCCTCCCCCTCGCGGACGCCGGGCTGGTCAGCATGGAGCTCGCCCTGCAGATGGCCCTGATGGTGGAGACGCGGTGGCAGTTCATGACCGCGAGCGGGTTCATCGCCCCCGACCGGGCCCTGGCAAACATCCGGTGGCTGCTCTCCCCGCTCCTGAGCTTCGCGCGCCTCAGCGCCTGGTTCACCGAGGTCCCCGGGCCGGAGGGGAAGACGCTGCACTGAGCGCCCGCTGGGATCCCGGTGGGGACGCCGACACGGGGAACGCTCCGATGCAAAGAGCTTACGCAGAGAGCATGGAAGCACTTGGCCTCTTCCACCCCGTCGTCCGGAAGTGGTTCCTGGAGACCTTCCAGCGGCCCACCCCGGCGCAGGCTCTCGGCTGGCCCCCTATCGCCAGGGGCGAGCACACCCTCATCCTGGCCCCGACGGGTTCGGGGAAGACCCTGGCAGCGTTCCTGTGGGGGTTGAACCGCTTGTTTTCCGCGGGCGATCCGGACCCTCCTGCGGTGCGCCTCCTCTACGTCTCTCCCCTCAAGGCCCTGAACAACGACATCGAGCGGAACCTGCGCGTCCCCCTCACCGGGATCCGGCAGGTGGCGGCACGGGAAGGGGTGGACTGGCCCGCCCTGCGCGTGGCCGTGCGCACCGGGGATACCAGCGAGCGGCAGCGCCGGGAGATGCTCCGGCGGCCGCCTCACATCCTCATCACGACCCCCGAATCCCTGTTCATCATGCTGACGGCAGGGAGGTCCCGGGAGCTGTTCCGGGGCCTCGAGGCGGTGATCGTCGACGAGGTCCACGCCCTCTGCGACAACAAGCGCGGCGTCCACCTCTCCCTGACCCTGGAGCGCCTCGTCCACGGGATCGGCCGGGAGGTCCAGAGGATCGGTCTCTCGGCAACCCAACGTCCCCTGGAGGTCGTGGCCAGGTTCCTCGGCGGGCAAACGTGGGCGGAGGGAGGGGAAGACCTCCTCCCACGCCCGGTCACGATCGTGGACGCCGGGATGCGGAAGGAGGTGGACCTCCAGGTAATCTGCCCCGTCGACGACTTCCGGAGCCTCCCCGAGGGGACGGTGTGGCCGGAGGTGAGCCGCGAGCTCCTCGGCCTCATCCGCCAGCACCGGACGACGCTCGTCTTCACCAACACACGCGCCATCGCCGAGAAGATCGCCAAGCGGTTGAACGAGCTGGGGCGAAGAGAAGACGGCGGACTCAGGACCCCCGTCGCCCTCGCCCACCACAGCTCCATCTCGCGGGAGGCGAGGCTCGCCATCGAGGAGGCTCTGAAGGCCGGGAAGCTGCCTGCCCTCGTGGCCACAGGGACCCTGGAGCTCGGGATCGACATCGGCTCTGTGGACCTGGTCTGCCAGCTCCAATCCCCCAAGTCGGTGACCCGAGGGATGCAGCGCGTTGGGCGTTCCGGGCATCTCGTCTCCCGTGCGAGCAAGGGGAGGCTGTTCCCCGCATTCCTGGACGACCTCGTGGAGCTTGCGGTGGTCGCAAGGGGGATCCGGGAGGGGGAGGTCGAGGAGACGCGGATCCCCAGGAACTGCCTGGACGTCCTGGCGCAGCAGATCGTGGCCATGGTCGCGGCGGAGGAGTGGGATGCCGAGCGCCTCTACCGCCTGATCCGCCAGTCCTACTGCTACCAGGACCTTCCCTGGGAGCTCTACGCGGACGTCCTGGAGATGCTGTCGGGCCGCTATCCCACAGGGGCGTTCCGCGAGCTCCGCCCCCGCCTGTCCTGGGACCGGCCCTCGGGGCGCCTCTTCCCCATGCCGGGGAGCCGGCAGCTGGCCGTCGTCAACGCGGGGGTCATCCCGGAGCGGGGCTCCTACCCCGTGGAGCTCCCTGACGGCACGCGCATCGGGGAGCTCGAGGAGGAGTTCGTGTTCGAGAGCCGCGTCGGGGATGCCTTCCTCCTCGGATCCCAGGTCTGGCGCATAGAGGAGATCCGACCGGACCGCGTCATCGCCTCCCTCGCCCCTGGGTCCCTGCCGCGGATGCCTTTCTGGCACGGGGAGACGTACACCCGCCCCTTCGAACTCTCCCTGAAGGTGGGGGCCTTCCGGAGGGCTCTCTCCTCGCGCCTTGACGACCCCGGGTGCGCGGAGTGGCTCCAGGAGGAGTACCTGCTCGACAGGCGAGGGGCGGACGCTTTGGTTTCCTATTTCCGGGAGCAGCGCGAGGCGACGGGTGTGATCCCTTCAGACCGTACCCTCGTCCTGGAGCTGTTCGCGGACGAGCTGGGAGACCGGCGCCTCGCCGTCCACGCACCGTTCGGCGGGAGGGTCAACGCCCTCCTGAACCTCGTGCTGGCACGCAGGCTCCGGGAGGCCGTGGGCGTGGAGGTCCAGAGCATCGCCACCGACGAGGCCATCCTGTTTCGCTTACCCTCCTCCGATGTGCCGCCTCCGCTCGACCTCCTCTCCGGGCTCTCCGAGGAGGAGGTGATGGAGGCCGTCCAAAGGGAACTTGTGGACACCCCGCTCTTCGCCGCGCTCTTCCGGCAGTGTGCCGAGCGCGCCCTCCTCCTCCGGCGCTCCCCCAGGCGACGGACCCCTCTCTGGCTGCAGCGGTTGCGGGCCGGCGACCTCCTGGAGGCGAGCCGCCGGCTCGACCGCTTCCCCATCCTCCTGGAGGCCTACCGCGATGCCCTCCGCGATGTCCTCGACCTGGAGGGGCTGCTCCAGGTTGTGCGGGGCATCGCGCGGGGGGAGATCGAGGTCGTGGTCGTGGAGAGGCGCACGCCCTCCCCGTTTGCTCGGAGCCTGTGGCTTCCCTTCGCCGCCGTCTACCTCTACCAGGGAGACGTCCCCCGGGCTGAGCGCCAGGCCCAGGCCCTGGCGGTGAACCGGGAGGTCCTCGAGGAGGTCCTGGGGAAGCGGTCGACTGAGGGGCTCCTCAGGTCGGAGGCGGTCGAGGAGGTCACAGGCCGCCTCCAACACACGGCCAGGGGATGGCAAGCCCGCTCCGCTTACGACCTGCTCCGGATCCTCCGCAGCCTGGGGGATCTCTCCGAGGACGAGGTGGCCGCGAGATCTGCGGGGGACGCGAAGGGGTGGATCCGTGAGCTTGCCTCCAGCGGTCTGGTGAGGGAGCTCCACCTGCCGGGCGTGAGCGGCCCGCGCTGGATCGCCCGGGAGGACGAAGCCCTCTACGAGCAGGCGCTGGTCCACAACGACGAAGAGGCCAGGCTCCGCCTCCTGCGCCGTTTCCTGGAGACGAGGGGGCCGGTGGAGGCGCGGGAGGTGGCCATGCGCTACGGGTTCTCCGAGGGGGAGGCCCAGGCCCTCCTGGAGCGGCTCGAGGCCCAGGGGACGGTGGCCCGGGGCTCCTTCCTGCCTGCGAGGTCAGGGACCCAGTGGTGCGACCGGGAGGTGCTCGCCAGGATCTACCGGAGGACCCTCGCCATCCTCAGGCGGGAGATCGAGCCGTGCCCTCCTGTGGTGTATGCCCGTTTCCTCACCCGCTGGCAGCACCTCCACCCCTCCCACAGGCTTTCAGGGAGGGAGGGGGTGCGGAGGGTCCTCCGGCAGCTCCAGGGCGTCCCCTTGCCCCTCGTGGTCTGGCTCCGCGATGTCCTCCCGGCGAGGGTCCGGGAGTTCGACGAGCGGTGGATCCTGGACCTCACCCAAACCGGGGAGGTCGCCTGGGTGGGGAGGGGGAGTGTGGATACCGTCGCCTTCCTCTTCCGCGGGGAAGGGAGGGTCTTCCTGACCGACCCTCCGGGGGAAGAGGCCCTCTCCCCAGAAGCCCGGGCGGTCCGGGATTTCCTCGCCGCGAGCGGGGCCTCCTTCTTCGCCGACCTGGAGGAGGGGACCGGGCTCTCCCACGACGCCCTCCTCGGTGCCCTCGTGGAGCTGGCTTCCCTCGGGCTGGTCACGAACGACAGCCTGGAGGCCACAGAGGAGCTGGGGAAGTTCGCCCTTCTCCGAACCTCCTCCCCGGAGGACCCCGCGCGCTGGCCCATTGGGACCTCCCGCCGCCCCCGCGGCCCGCGGAGGCTGGTAAGGCGGAGGGTGATGCTTCGGTCGGGGCGGTGGTCTTTGGTGCACACGCCCGGCCTCCTCGGGCCGGCGCGGCCGGTGGAGGAGTTCGCGGCCCTCCTGGCCCGCCAGCTCCTCGACAGGTACGGCGTCGTGGCCCGGGAGTGGCACCGCCGGGAGGAGGGCGTGCTCCCCTGGCAGGCCGTCCGCAGGGAGCTCCACCGGATGGAGCTCCGCGGCGAGGTGCGCCGCGGCTACTTCGTGCAGGGCCTCTCCGGGGTCCAGTACGCCCTGCCAGAGGCCGTGGAGGTGCTCCGTCAGTGCAGGCAGGAGGAGGACGATCTCCTCCTCGTCAACGCCTGCGACCCGGCGAATCCCTACGGGGCGGGAGGATTCCCTCTCCCCGGGGCGGCCGCCCGCCTCCCCCGCGTGCCGTCCAACTACGTGGTCCTCCTGGGCGGGAGGGCGGTGCTCGCCGCGGAGGCCTTTGGCAGGCGACTCTCTCCCCTTGAAGGCCTCGACCGCGATGTCCTCCTCCGTGCTGTGGGGGCGCTGGCTGGCTTGCTCCACAGGCCCCGCGGCCCCTCGCGCATCGAGGTGGAGGCTTGGGGGGGAGGCTCCGTTGCGGGGAGCGCTGCTGAGGTCCTCCGCGAGGCGGGGTTCTACTGGGATGGGGCTCGGTACATCCGGTCCGTCTAGCGCTTGATTTCTTTCCATGCCGGGCTTCCCGGTGCCCGGCAGCATCCTCACCGTTCAGCTTTCGAGCAACTGCAGGAACCTTTCCGCTAGGGGATCGCCTGTGGCTGCCAACCCAGGAGTGCGGGATATCATGGCAAATCCACGACCCTGGCCTGGAACGGCTCCTGGGACGGGAAGGGGAAACTGCCGTGCTCGTCCGGCTCAAGTACGACGCGGTAGGCCCGGCTGACGCTCATAGCGGGCATATTCTATCACGCGGTCCGGTTTGGGGAGGCTCACTAGGCTCGGTGCAGTGTGATATAATGGCAGCAAAACAAGGGAAGGGGGGCATGGATGTCCAGCGAACCCCACCCCGATGATGCCTTCATCGCCAGGATCCCCAAGGTGGAGCTGCACGTCCATTTGGAGACCTCGCTGCGCCTGCGCCGCCTCGTCGAAGGGCAGAACGCCGGGGACCCGCCTGTCGTCGTCCCTCACCTCGTCGCCGACCCGATGAAGTTCACCGGGTATGACCGCCTGCGGAGGGTGCGCTACCTGGGCCGGGCAGGGATGATCCCCGATTCCCTGTACACCCCGGAGAACCTCAAGCAGATCACCTGGGAGCTGCTCAGGCAGGCGCACGGGCAGAACATCCGCTACCTGGAACTCCGCGTGGGCGGGCGGCGGGCCTTTAGCCTGCTCGGGGTGCGCGGCGTCGTGGAGTCCCTCCACGCCGCCTGCCGTGAGGCCGAGGAGACGTTGGGGATCCGGTGCGGGATCGTCCTCACGGCCGTCCGCGAGCGGGGGCCGGAGGAGGCGGCGAAACTGGCGGAGGAGGCTGCTTCGCTCAAGGAGTACGGGGTCGTCGGATTCGACCTGGCCGGGGATGAGGCGAACTACCCTCCTGCCCTCTTCACCAGGGCATCCGCCATCGCCCGCGAGGCGGGGCTGGGGGTGACCGTGCACGCCGGCGAGTTCGCGGGACCGGCGAGCATCTGGACGGCCATCTACCACCTGGGCGCAAGCCGCATCGGCCACGGGTTCCGGGCCGTGGAGGATCCCTCCCTCCTCGCGGTCCTCCGGGAGCAGCGCATCGCCCTGGAGCTCTGCCCCACCAGCAACCTGCGCCTCGGGCTGGCGAGCAAGGAATCCTACCCCCTGCGGCGGTTCCTCGAGGCGGGAGTCCCCATCACCGTCAACAGCGACGACCCCCTCCTTTTGGGGGTGGACCTCACCCGGGAGCTGCAGTTCGCCCGTCGGGCCTTTGGGCTCACACGGGAGGAGATCCTCTCCCTCATGGAGACGGCCGCGCAGATGGCCTTCCTCCCGCAGGAAGCGCGGGAACACCTCCTCAGGGCCATCCGGGGATTCGCTCCCGTCCGCGACTGATTCCCTGCCCAAAACCTTGACTTTTCCTAGGAATGACTTTACAATCGACTTGAGATTTCTTGAGCAATTCACTACAGAATTTCCGGGAGGGCGGTATGGCTTCCGATCTCATTGTCCGCGACCTGCACGTCGCCGTCGGGGAGAAGGTCATCCTCAAGGGCGTCAACCTCGAGCTCGGGAAGGGAGAGATCCACGCCCTCATGGGGCCGAACGGCTCCGGGAAATCCACCCTGGCCAACGTCCTCATGGGGAACCCCTTCTACCAGGTGATCAAGGGGGAGGTCCTGTTCAAGGGAGAGGACCTTCTGGCGATGTCTCCCGATGAGCGGGCCAGGAAGGGGCTGTTCATCGCCTTCCAGTACCCCGTCTCGATCCCCGGCGTCTCCTTCGCCAGCTTCCTCAGGACGGCGGTCAGCGCCCGCCGCGGGTATGAGAAGGAGCTGATGCCCATCTCCGAGTTCCAGAAGCTCGTCCGGGAGAAGCTCGAGCTCCTCCAGCTCGACCCCTCCATCCTCACCCGCTACGTGAACGACGGGTTCAGCGGTGGGGAGAAGAAGCGGGCGGAGATCCTCCAGCTCGCCATGCTGGAGCCCGAGATCGCGATCCTCGACGAGACCGACTCGGGTCTCGACATCGACGGGGTCAAGGTGGTGGCCGAGGGGATCCAGACCCTGTACGAGCGCGCGCAGGGGAACCTCGGGATCCTGCTCATCACCCACTACTCGCGGATCCTCAAGTACATCCGGCCGCACACCGTGCACGTCATGTTCGACGGGCGCCTCGTCGTCTCCGGGGGGCCCGACCTCGCCGAGGAGCTGGACGCGAAGGGGTACGAGTGGATCCGCGAGCAGCACGCCGTGGTCGCCTCGGAGATCAAGGAGGCGGGCGCTGTGCGGCGCGCCGGGAAGGTGTTCTGGGTGCAACACTAAGTCACCCCACCCAAATCCGGAAACGGATTCTGGTGGGGACCCCGACGCGGGGAATGCTCCAGTCGCTATGGAATAGCATGCCTTTTGTCCTTTCACCGATAAGGGGGAAATGAGATGGGGACGAACCCGCTAGGCATTGAGCTGGACCAGTACAAGTGGGGGTTCCGGGATCCAGAGCGGTACGTGTACAAGTCCCGCAAGGGGCTGGACCGCGAGGTTGTGGAGATGATCTCCTACATGAAGGGGGAGCCCGACTGGATGCGGGCGTTCCGCCTCCACAGCCTGGAGGTCTTCCTGAAAAAGCCCATGCCGAATTGGGGCGCGGACCTCAGCGAGCTGAACTTCGACGACATCTACTACTACGTGAAGCCCACGGAGCGCCAGGGGAGGAGCTGGGAGGAGGTCCCGGACTACATCAAGCAGACCTTCGACCGCCTGGGCATCCCCGAGGCCGAGCGGAAGTTCCTCGCGGGGGTGGGCGCGCAGTACGAGTCCGAGGTCGTCTACCACAACCTCAAGGAGGAGTGGGAGAAGAAGGGCGTCATCTTCGTGGACACCGACACCGCCGTCCGGGAGTACCCGGACCTCGTCCGGGAGTACTTCGGAACGGTCGTCCCTCCTGAGGACAACAAGTTCGCCGCCCTGAACTCGGCGGTCTGGTCGGGCGGGAGCTTCATCTACGTCCCCGCGGGGGTCCACGTGGACATCCCGCTCCAGGCCTACTTCCGGATCAACGCCGAGAACATGGGGCAGTTCGAGCGGACCCTGATCATCTGTGAACCCGGGAGCTCCGTGCATTACGTGGAGGGGTGTCTCCCGCCCGGTGAACAGGTGTCCACGGGCGAGCGGTGGGTAAATGTCGAGGCGATCAATCCTGGCGACATCGTGGTGGACAGCCGCGGCGTCGAGACAAGGGTACGGGCGGTCATGACCCGTCCCTATCGTGGGGACCTCGTGGAAATCCGCCCCATCTCCCCGGGAAATACCTTCCGGCTGACGCCCGAGCACCCGGTCCTGGCGGTTCCGCGGAGGGACGTGCAGGTCAGGCGAAGGGCGCGAAATGGCCGGTTGCCCGAGGTGGACACCTGGAGGCTCAAGAAGGCGACACCCCGTTGGGTGGAAGCCGGGCAACTGGAGGAAGGAGACTTCCTCGTCTTCCCCATCCCTCGAGTTGTCCGGGATCGCCAGGAATACACGCCGGAGGTGTTGCGGCTCCTGGGGTATTACCTTGCTGAAGGATCCGCCTACGTGCACAACAAGCTCAATGTACCTGTCGTGTCCTTCGCTTTCGGCGCAGAGGAGAGGGAGCGGATCGAAGAGGTCAAGGCGCTCATCCGAAACGTCACGGGGAAGGATCCGATGGAGGTCGCCCAGCGGAAGAATCACGGCGTGGAAGTGCGCGTGGTTTCGAAAGAACTGATGGAGCTGTGCGTTTCCGCCTGCGGGAGGCATGCCGCAGAAAAGCGCCTCAGCAAGGAGATCATGGAGTTGCCGCCGGAGAAGCAGGCGCACCTCCTGGAGGCTTACTTCCAGGGGGACGGGAGCGTGTATCGAAAGGGCCGTACGATGGTTCGCGCATCGACTACCTCTGTGACACTGGCCCGACAGCTCCAGGAGCTCCTCGCCCGGCAGGGAGTATATGCCAGCATCCTCCATCGTCCAGGTGGTGAGGGCGTCGTGCAGGGGCGCAGAATCCGCCGGGGCGATCAGTACATTCTCTACTATGCACCTGACAAGCGGTGCAGCCAGGTGCGCCGTGCGGGGGATTACTTCCTCGTGCCCATCCGGGAGGTCCGGCGTATCCCCTACGATGGGCCGGTTTTCAACTTCGAAGTTTCGGGCGAGCCCAACTCCTACCTCGTGAGGGGGTTCGCCGTGCACAACTGTACGGCTCCCATCTACACCACCGCCTCCCTGCACAGCGCCGTGGTGGAGATCATCGTGAAGGAGGGCGCGCGCTGCCGCTACACCACCATCCAGAACTGGTCCAAGAACGTCTACAACCTCGTCACCAAGCGCGCCGTGGCCTACCGCGATGCCACGATGGAGTGGATCGACGGGAACCTGGGCTCTAAGGTCACGATGAAGTACCCCAGTGTGTTCATGCTCGAGCCCGGGGCCAAGGCCGAGATCCTCTCCATCGCCTTCGCCGGCAGAGGCCAGCACCAGGATCCCGGTGGGAAGGTCGTGCACGCCGCCCCCTACACCCAATCCGTGATCGTCAGCAAGTCCATCGCCAAGGACGGCGGTCGCGCGGGCTACCGTGGGCTGGTGAAGGTCTACCCCGGGGCGAGGGGGAGCAAGTGCGCCGTGCGCTGCGACGCCCTCATCCTCGACGAGCACTCCCGCTCGGACACCTACCCGTACATGGAGATCGAGGAGGACGACGTGGCCGTCACCCACGAGGCGACGGTGAGCAAGGTCTCCGACGAGCAGCTCTTCTACCTCATGGCCCGCGGGATCAAGGAGAACGAGGCGATGAACATGATCGTCCGTGGGTTCATCGAGCCGGTGGCCAAGGAACTCCCCCTGGAGTACGCTGTGGAGCTGAACCGGCTCATCGAGCTGGAGATGGAAGGGTCCGTCGGGTAAAGGGATTGGGAGGACGAGCGTGGTGGGAGACACCAGGACAGGGGTTGTTTTCCGGCATTTGACCAAGGAAGCGCTCCTGGCCCTCTCCCGGGAGCTGGGGGAGCCAGGATGGCTGAGAAAGCTTAGGCTCGAGGCCTTCGACCTCGCCCAGCAGCTCCCCATGCCCGGCCCTCACCTGGAGGAGTGGCGGAGGACGGACCTCAGCGGCCTCGCCCTGGAATCCCTCACCCCCTACGGGGGAAGTGCCGCCGCCCTGGGCGAGCTAGGCCGCCTCAGGACCTCCCTGGAGTTCCTGGCGGGGTCCCCTGAGCTAGGCCGCGAGGGCGAGTGGGCTGGCCTCCTCGTGCAGGGGAGCTCCGGCGTCCTCGTCAAGGAGGGGAGCGATGCCCTGGAGGAGCAGGGAGTCCTCTTCACCGACCTCCGCTCGGCCATCCGCGAGGTCCCCGATCTCCTCCAGGAGCACCTCATGGCGCGGTGCATCCGGCCGGACGAGGACAAGTTCCGGGCCCTGCACGCGGCATTCCTGGCGGGGGGAACCCTCGTGTACGTTCCCAAGGGCGTGGAAGTCGCGCTCCCGCTCGTCTCGTCGGTGTGGATCGAGGGAGGGGGCGTGGCGATCTTCCCGCACACCCTGGTGGTGGCAGAGCCCCAGAGCAAGGTCACCTTGATCGAGGACCACCGTTCCCTGCCGGGGGGAGCCCAGGCGTTCTCCGGGGGGGCAGTGGAGTTGGTCCTCGGGGACGGCGCGCAGGTGCGCTACGTCTGCCTGGGGAACTGGGCATCGAACACGTGGGAGGTCAGCACCATCCGGGGGATCCTGGGGAGGGACGCGACCCTCCATACGCTTGTGGCCTCCTTCGGCGGGGAGGTGGTGAAGGTCAACGTGGAGTCGATCCTCCAGGGGGAGGGGGCGACCTCGGAGATGCTGGGGATCTTCTTCGGGAGCGGGCGCCAGCACTTCGACTTCCACACGCTCCAGGAGCACCAGTCGCCCCACACCACCAGCGACCTCCTCTACAAGGGGGCGCTCACCGACCGCGCCTACTCCGTGTTCGCCGGGTTGATCCGGGCCCACTACGGGGCCCAGAAGACCAATGCCTTCCAGTCCAACCGCAACCTCATCCTCTCCGACGGGGCGAGGGCTGACAGCATGCCCAAGCTCGAGATCATGGCCAACGACCTCCGCTGCACGCACGGGGCCTCGGTCAGCCGCATCGATGAGGAGTACGTCTTCTACCTGATGAGCCGGGGGCTCTCGAGGACGCAGGCGGTCCACATGATCGTGGACGGGTTCTTCAGCGAGGTCTTGGACCGCCTCCCCCTGGAGGGGCTCCGGGAAGGACTGCGGGGGGAGATCACGAAGAAGATGCAAGGCGGGGGCCCGTGAACGGTATGGCGGAGTTCATCAAGGTGGCCGAGCTCTCGGAGATCCCGCCGGGGACATCGAAGCGGGTGGAGGTGGGCGGGTACACCATCGCCCTGTTCAACGTCGGGGGCCAGGTTTACGCCATCGACGACACCTGCACGCACGAGCAGGCTTCCCTCTCTGAGGGCGCGCTGTACGGCGAGATCGTCGCCTGCCCCCGGCACGGGGCGCGGTTCCACGTGCCCACGGGAAGGGTGCTCTCCCTCCCGGCGGTCCGCTCCGTGGCCACCTACCCTGTCCGGGTGGAAGGGGGCGCGGTCTACGTGGCGCCTGCGCCCCAGCTCAGCGCGGCGAAGCCGCACCGCCCCTGAGGGGGCGCGGCGGCAAGGGGGGAGTGCGGATGGCCATCCCACGGACGGTGCGGGAGGATTTCCCCATCCTTCGCCGGCGGGTGCACGGGAAGCCCCTCGTCTACCTTGACAGTGCGGCCACCTCCCAGAAGCCCCGCCAGGTCATCGACGCCCTCGTGCGCTACTATGAGGAGTACAACGCCAACGTCCACCGGGGGATCTACGCCATCGCCGAGGAGGCGACGGCACGGTACGAGGAGGCACGGGGGAAGGTCGCCGCGTTCATCGGGGCCCGCCGCCCTGAGGAGGTCATCTTCACCCGGAGCACCACCGAGGCGCTCAACCTCGTCGCCTACGCCTGGGGGCTGCACCACCTCCGGGAGGGGGATGAGATCCTCCTCACGGAGATGGAGCACCACAGCAACCTCGTCCCCTGGCAGATCGTCGCCGCCATGAGGGGGGCCACCCTGAGGTTCCTCCCCTTCGACGAGGAGGGGTTCCTCGTCCTCGACGACCTCGAGCGCGTCCTGACGGAGCGGACCAAAGTCGTGGCGATTTCCCACCAGTCCAACGTCCTGGGGACGATCAACCCCGTGGCGGAGATTGCCGAGCGGGCGCACGCCGTGGGCGCGGTCGTCGTCGTGGATGGCGCCCAGAGCGTCCCCCACATGCCCGTCGACGTGCAGGAGCTGGGGTGCGACTTCCTGGCGTTCTCGGGGCACAAGATGTGCGGACCCACGGGGATCGGCGCGCTGTACGGGCGGTACGAGCTCCTGGAGGCCATGCCTCCGTTCCACGGGGGCGGGGAGATGATCCAGCTCGTCCACCTCCACACCTCCACCTACAAGGATCCCCCCTGGAAGTTCGAGGCGGGGACGCCCAACATCGCCGACGCCATCGCCTGGGGGGTCGCCGTCGACTACCTCTCGGGGATAGGGATGGAGGCCATCCGGGCCCACGAGAAGGAACTGGTCCGGTACGCGTTGAACCGCCTCCAGGAGATGGGGGAGGTGAAGGTGTACGGGCCGCGGGACGTGGAGCGGAGGGGGAGCGCCATCGCCTTCAACGTCGCCGAGGTCCATCCCCACGATGTCGCCCAGGTCCTCGACCAGGAAGGGATCTGTATCCGCGCAGGCCATCACTGTACCCAGCCCCTCCACCGACGGTTGGGGGTGGCGGCCACGGCCCGGGCAAGCTTCTACCTCTACAACACCGAAGAGGACGTCGACAAGCTGGTCGCCGGACTCCGACGGGTGAGGGAGCTGTTCAGCCGTGTCCCTCGATGAGATCTACAAGGAGACCATCCTCGACCACTACGCGCACCCCCGCAACATGGGAAGGCTCAGCAACTCCACCATCACCGTGGAGGGGGCGAACCCCCTCTGCGGGGACGAGATCAGCCTCTACCTCCTGGTGGAGGAGGGGCGCATCCAGGATGTGCGGTTCGAGGGGCGGGGGTGCTCCATCAGCCAGGCCTCGACTTCCATGATGACCGAGATCATCAAGGGGAAGGACCTCTCCCAGGTGCGGGCCCTCATCGACGCCTTCAAGGGGATGATGCACGGCAAGGAGCCTGAGGTCGATCTCGGCGACCTCGTCGCGCTGCAGGGCGTCCGCAAGTTCCCCGTGCGCATCAAGTGCGCTACCCTCGCCTGGATCGCCCTCCAGCAGGCGCTGGACGACTTCGAGGAGAAGGGCGCGACGGCGACGCGTGTCGTGGAGGAGTGAGCCATCGTTTCCGCGTGACCTGCATTGCGCGGCTGCCAAGGGAACCAAACCCCTCCCCCCGGGAATAAAAGGGGGAACTCCACCGTGGCGAGTGTTGGGATCAGGGAACTCAAGAATAGGCTTACCTATTACCTTCGGCTGACCAAGCAGGGCGAGGAGGTCGTTGTCACCGAGCGAGGGCGACCGATTGCGGTGATCCAACCGATTCAGTCTGCGGAGCAGGCTGTGAGTCTGGAAACGCGCTTGGCGAGACTGGCCGCCCGAGGACTTGTAACCCTCCCCTCAAGGAAGCCCCTGGAAAGGGTGCGAGAGGTGAAAGTCTCCGATCCTCCGGTCTCGAGGGTCATTCTCAAGGACCGCCGGTGAACTATCTGGATACCAGCGCGCTGATCAAACGGTTTGTTAGCGAAAGGGGCTCGCCTCTGGTACATGTCATCGTGGCACAAAGAGGCCCCGTTGCGACGGCAAAGATCGCCTACGCTGAGGTCTATGCAGGCCTGACGCGGAAGCACCGGGAAGGTCACCTTTCCAGGAGCCAGTATGTCCTTGCGTGCTGGCAATTCGCGCGGGAATGGGAGGCGTATGTTCGGGTTACCTGTCGGGCCACAGGGCCCTATCCGGCCTGGCTCCAGCGCCGTCCCTACCTCCTGAGGACCTCCTTGACCGCGATCGCGATGTGACGCGAGGTCAGCCCGTACTTCTCCATCAGGTCCCTGGGCGATCCGGATTCGGCGTTCGTGTCCTGGATGCCGACCCTGCGCATCGGGACGGGGGCGTGCTCGCCCAGGACCTCGGCCACCGCACTCCCGAGCCCTCCCAGGACGTTGTGCTCCTCCGCGGTCACGACGGCCCCCGTCTCCGTGGCGGCGGCGACCACCGCCTCCACGTCGAGGGGCTTGATGGTGGCCATGTTCAGGACGCGCACCTCGATCCCCTCACCTGCCAGCGCCTCCGCCGCCTCCAGGGCCTCCGCCACCATGATCCCGCAGGCGATGACCGTGGCATCGGAACCCTCCCGGACCTTGGACGCCTTCCCGTACTGGAACACGTAGTCGTCCCCGAACACCACGGGGACGGGGGACCGACCCAGGCGGACGTAGACGGGCCCCGGGAGGTCGACGATGGCCCGGATCACCTGCTTCGTCTCCGTGGCGTCGGCGGGGACGACGACGCCCATGTTGGGGAGGGCACGCATCAGGGCGACGTCCTCAATCGCCTGCGCGGAGATGCCGTCCTCCCCCACGGTGATCCCGGCGTGCGTGGAGACGATCTTCACGGGGAGGGCAGGCTGGGCGATGAGGACGCGGATCTGGTCGAAGTTCCGCCCCGGGGAGAAGACGGCGAACGAGCTCATGAACGGGATGTAGCCGCACGTCGCGAGGCCCGCGGCGATCCCCGCCATGTTCTGCTCGGCGATCCCCACCTCGAAGAAGCGGTCGGGGAAGGCTTTGGCGAAGAACTCCGTGCGCGTGGAGTCGCGCAGGTCGCCGGTGAGGACGACGACCTCGGGGCGCTCCCTCCCCACCTCCACGAGGGCCTCCCCGTAGGCATCCCGCGTGGCCTTCTGAGGGCGTTCTCGAACGAGGCGGATGGACATCGCGCTACCCTCCCAGCTCGGCAAGTGCCCTTTCCAGCTCTTCCGGCGTCGTCGCCTTCCCGTGGAATCCCACGACCCCCTCGAGGAAGGAGACGCCCTTCCCCTTGATGGTGTGGGCGATGATCACCGTCGGCCTCCCCCTCGTCCCCTTCGCCTCCTCCAAGGCGGTGAGGATCTGGGGGAAACTGTGGCCGTCGATCTCCAGGACGCGCCACCCGAACGCCTCCCATTTGGCGGCGAGGGGCTCGAGCCGGATGCGCTCCTCCGTCCTCCCCGTCTGCTGCAGGCCGTTTCGGTCGACGATGGCGGTGAGGTTGTCGAGGCCGTAGTGGGCGGCGAACATCGCCCCCTCCCAGACGGCGCCCTCCTGACACTCCCCGTCGCCGAGGAGGGCATAGACCCGATATGGACGCCCGCTCAGGCGCCCGGCCAGGGCCATGCCAATGGCCGCCGAGAACCCCATCCCCAGCGACCCCGTGGAGATCTCCACCCCCGGGGTCCGGGTCATGTCGGGATGCCCCTGGAGGATGCTCCCCACCCTGCGCAGGGTCCACAGGTGCTCCTCCCCGAAGTACCCGCAGTCGGCGAGGACGGCGTAGAGGGCGGGGCACCCGTGGCCTTTGGAGAGGACGAACCGGTCCCGGTCCGGCCACTTGGGGTCCTTGGGGTTATGGCGGAGGTGGTGGTAGTACAGGGCCACCAGGAGGTCGATGGAGGAGAGGGATCCTCCCGGGTGCCCGGACCCCGCCAGGGTGATCATGCGCAGGATGGTCTTGCGCAGCTCCCTCGCCTTCCTCTCAAGTTTCTCAACGAGCGCCGGGTCGGTGGCGTGCGACATCGGGCGTCCGCCCCCTCATCGTGGTGTGCTACGTTCGGATTCTCGCCAGAACTCCAGAGTCCTGCTGGAGGAAACGGAGGAGCGGAAGGGGATCAGGTTTGACGAACCCCCGCGTGCATGCTATGATGTTCAGCGGTGTTCCCGCCTCCCCCAGCTCCGTGGGGGCCGGGCGCAAGAGGAGGGTCGCCGGTGTCCGATTCGATCCATGCTCCTGCGGGCCATATCCGTGTGGCCCCCGTCGACCGGGCGGTGGAGATCCTCGACGCCCTCCCCGGCGGGGGGATCGTCCTCACCACCGTGGAGGCGCTTCTGAACTGGGCGCGCTCCGCATCGATTTGGCCCCTCACCTTCGGGTTGGCCTGCTGCGCCATTGAGATGATGCAGGCCTACGCCACCCGCTTCGATTTGGACCGCATCGGGGTGATCCCGCGGGCGACCCCGCGCCAGGCGGACTGCATCCTCGTCGCCGGCCGGTGCACCATCAAGATGGCGCCCATCGTCCGCCGCCTCTGGGAGCAGATGCCGGAGCCCAAGTACGTCATCTCCATGGGCTCGTGCGCGACGTGCGGCGGTCCGTTCTACTACGACAATTACTCCATCCTGAAGGGGATCGACACCGTCATCCCTGTGGACGTGTACGTCCCGGGGTGCCCTCCCCGCCCTGAGGCCCTCATCGAAGGGATCCTCAAGCTCCAGGAGAAGATCCGCAAGGAGCCCTTCCTGCGGAGGAACATGGTAGGGGCGAGCCGTGGGACTTAGGACCGAGGAACTCATCCTGAACATGGGCCCGCAGCACCCCAGCACCCACGGGGTGCTCCGCCTCATCGTCACCCTCGACGGGGAGAACATCACCGAGGTCCAGCCAGACATCGGCTACCTCCACTCCTCCGTGGAGAAGATGCTGGAGTACCGCACGTTCGCCCAGGGGATCGCCCTCACCGACCGCGGGATGGACTACCTCACGGCCCTTGCGAACGAGGAGGTTTACATCCTCGCCGTGGAGCGCCTCGCCGGGATCGAGGTCCCCGAGCGGGCGCGGTACATCCGCACCATCCTCCTGGAGCTGCAGCGCATCAGCAGCCACCTGCTGTGGCTGGGGACCTTCGGCATCGACCTGGGCGCCTTCACCGCCTTCCTCTGGTGCATGCGCGAGCGGGAGCGGGTCATGGACCTCTTCGAGGCGGTCACGGGAGGGCGCCTCCACCACGTCTACTTCCGCATTGGCGGGGTCTACGAGGACCTGCCCGAGGGGTGGACGGACCGCGTCCTGGAGTTCTGCGACTACTTCCTCAAGCGCCTGCCCGAGTACGACGAGCTCCTCACCGGGAACCCCATCTTCAAGGTCCGCACCCAGGGGGTGGGGGTGCTCCCCAGGGAGGTGGCCGTCGCCATGGGAGCCTCCGGCCCCGTGGGGCGGGCATCCGGGGTCGCCTACGACGTCCGGAAGGCCGACCCCTACGAGGTCTACGACCGCGTGGAGTTCGACATCCCTGTGTACACCGAGGGCGACTGCTACGCCCGCTACCTGGTGCGCCTGGAGGAGATGCGCCAGTCGGTGCGCATCATCCGCCAGTGCATCGCCCAGCTCCCCGAGGGGAGCATCCGGGCGAGGGTCCCGCTCTCGCTCCGGCCGCCGAAGGGGGAGGTGTACGTCCATACGGAGTCCCCCAGGGGCGATCTCGGGATCTACATGGTGAGCGACGGCACGGAGAGGCCGTACAGGGTGAAGATCAGGGCCCCTTCCTTCAGCAACCTCTACGCCCTCACCGAGATGATGCGGGGGTGGAAGGTTGCCGACGTTATTGCCATCCTGGGGTCCGTGGACATCGTCCTCTCCGACGTGGACCGCTAAGAGCGCTAACGGAACCGGACGGACCGGGCAAGGATTCCCGGTGCTGAGCGGGGTGCACTAAGTCACCCCGCCACGGGAAGGTCCAGTTGCTACGGTGTGACGTGACTCCTGTCCGTTACCGGAAAAGCTAGAAGGAGATGGGGATGGAGAAGGTCGTCCAGTGGGCAACACAGGCGGTCATCGGGCTGGTCGTCGGGCTCCGGTCCACCTGGAGGACGCTCGTCGAGCCCAAGATCACCGTCCTCTACCCCGTCCAGAGGGTCAACGTCTCCCCGCGGTGGCACGGGCTGCTCGCGCTTCCCATCGATCCCGAGACGGGGAACGACCGCTGCATCATCTGCTTCCAGTGCGAGCGCATCTGCCCGGACAGGTGCATCCACATTGAGGCGGAGGGGAAGGGCAAGGAGAGGTACCTGACGCGGTTCGACATCGAGATGGACAAGTGCTGCTACTGCGGCCTGTGCGTGGAGGTCTGCCCGACGGAGGCCATCGTCTTCGTCCCGCACTACGAGACCAGCACCTACAACCGGGCGCGGCTCCTCTACTCCCTCTCAGACCTCCACCAGGCCGCCCCGAAGGAGCCCATCGCCCGAGGCGTCGTGGGGGGGGTGCGGGGGTGAGGCCGGAGCTCGTCCAAAGGCTCCTCCAGAGGTTCCCCTCCCTCCGGGACCTCAAGGCCGAAGCCGAGGAGGCCAGGCGGGAGGAGGAGCGCCGCCACCAGGAGGAGGTCCAGAAGGCCCAGGCCGAGGGGAAGAAGCCTCCGGCGCGGGTGGAGTCCCACGTCCCCGTCTACCCGAACCCCACCTTCCTCGTCCCGAAGGAGGACCTGCTGGAGGTCTGCACCTTCCTGCGCGACGACCCGGAGTTTCGCATGGATTACCTCTCCTTCGTGAGCGCCGTAGACAGGCCACCGGACAGTCTGGAAGTCGTCTACCACCTCTTCTCCACGGAACATAGGCACAACCTCCTGCTCAAGGTGGTCGTCCCCCGCGAGGACCCGCGGGTCCCCTCTGTGGTGGGCATTTGGGATGGCGCCAACTGGCACGAGCGGGAGACCTACGACCTCCTGGGGGTGATCTTCGAGGGCCACCCCAACCTCCGGCGCATCATGATGACCGAGGATTGGACCGGCCACCCCCTCCGCAAGGACTACGTCTACGAGGACCCCGCATGGCTCGTCGAGCTCGCCAGGCAGCGCCAGCAGGAGATCGCCGCCACAGGCGGGGAGCCTATCGGCGAACGCGCGTAGCCGCACGTCGCATGAGGCGCGTCATCACCATCCACGACCCCGACGCGTCGATCCTCCGGCGCCGGAGCCGGCCGGTCCCGCGGTGCAGCGGGGAAATCCGCGCGTTGATCCAGGAGATGGTGGAGGTCATGTACGCCAGCGGGGGCATCGGCCTCGCTGCCCCTCAGATCGGCGTCCCCCTGCGCGTGATCGTGGCGGACGTCGGGGAAGGTCCCCTCGCCTTGGTCAACCCCAGGATCCTCCGCCGCTCCGGGACGCAGGTCGGCCCGGAGGGGTGCCTCTCCATCCCGGGGGTCGCCGGGATCGTGGAGCGGCCTAGGCGCATCGTGGTCACCGGCAAGACGCAGAGCGGCCGGAAGAAGACCCTCGTCGCCGAGGACCTCCTCGCCCGGGTGATCCTCCACGAGGTGGACCACCTGAACGGCATCCTGTTCACTGACCGCGTGGAGGACGGGAAGCTCTACGCGGTGGAGGGGGAAGGAGCGGGACGAGCCGCGGCGTCGTTGCCGGCGGGGAGGAGGGGGAATGGCGGAGCCGTATGACCTCACCATCATCGGCGGCGGGCCCGGGGGGTACGTCGGGGCCATCCGGGCGGCCCAGCTCGGGCTGCGGGTAGCGCTCGTGGAGAGGGACAAGCTGGGGGGCGTCTGCCTCCACGCGGGGTGCATCCCCACCAAGGCCCTCCTCCAGACGGCCGAGCTCCTCGAGCGCGTACGCCGCGCGGACCAGTTCGGCGTCCTCGTCGGGGAGGTCACGCTGGACTACGCGCGGGCCCAGGCGCGCAAGCGCCAGGTGGTGGAGACCCTCCACCGGGGGGTCGAGTACCTGATGAGGAAGAACCGGATAGCCGTCTTTTCAGGCCACGGGCGCATCCTCTCCCCCACGAGGGTGGGGATCTCCCTCAACGACGGCTCGGAGACGGAGGTGGAGACCCGCCACATCCTCATCGCCACAGGTTCGAGGCCCCGCGCCCTGCCGGGCATCCCCGTGGACAACGTCCGCGTCCTCGACAGCACAGGGGCCCTGGAGCTCCAGGAGGTCCCCCGCTCCATGGTCATCGTAGGCGCGGGCGCCATCGGGCTGGAGTTCTGCACCCTCTTCCGGAGCTTCGGGGCCGATGTGACTGTGGTCGAGCTCCTGCCCCGCGTCCTCCCCATGGAGGACGAGGAGATCAGCGAGGCGATGGCCAGGTCCCTGTCCAGGAAAGGCGTGAAGGTCCATACCTCCTCCAAGGTCGAGGAGGTGGAGCGCGTGGAGGGAGGCGTGAAGGTGCGCATATCCACCCCGGAGGGGGACCGTCTCCTGTCGGCGGATTACGTGCTCGTGGCCGTGGGCAGGGTGGCTCTCACCGAAGGCCTCGGGCTCGAGGAGGTGGGGGTGGCGACCAAGAACGGGTTCATCGCCGTGGACGACCACATGCGCACGAGTGTGGGGGGGATCTTCGCCATCGGGGACGTGATCGGAGGCTACCTCCTCGCCCACGTCGCCTCCGAGGAGGCGGTCCTGGCCGTCGAGACCATCGCGGGGAAGGACCCGAGGCCCATCGATTACCTCACCGTCCCCCGCTGCACCTACTCCATCCCAGAGGTGGCCGCGTTTGGGATGACGGAGAGGCAGGCCCGGGAGGCCGGGTACCCTGTGAAGGTCGGGAGGTTTTCCTTCCAGGCAAGCAGCCGGGCGCTCACCCTGGGGGAGCGGGAGGGGTTCGTCAAGGTCGTGGCCGACTCTCAGTCCGGGGAGATCCTGGGCGTGCACATGATCGGGCCCTCGGTGACCGAGCTCGTGGCGGAGGGGGTGCTCGCCCGCTCGGCGGAGGCCACGGTTTTCGAGGTGGGGGCGAGCGTCCACGCCCACCCCACCCTCTCGGAGGCCTTCAAGGAGGCGGCCCTGGATGTCTTGGGCCGGGTGGTCCACGCTTGAGCGTGGCCCCGCAGGAGGGAGGTCCCGAGGGAGCCCCGAAGGAATTCCATGGGATTTTTCACCGGGGGTGGAACCACGGCGCAGTGGATCTCTGTTCTCTCCCTGCTCTCTTTCCTCCCCCGGCGCTCTGCTCTGACGCGACGACCTGAGAGACCCGATTGGGGGGTGGACGTATGGAGCGGCAGGAAGCCAGGGGTGTGCGCGAGGTCGAGGCCCGCCACGAGGCCCTCGGCCTCTCCGGGGACCACCTCCTGGAGATGTACTACTACATGGCGCTCGCCAGGGCCCTCGACGAGCGCATGTGGGTTCTCCAGCGGGCCGGGAAGGTCCCCTTCGTCATCTCCGGGCAGGGGCATGAGGGCGCCCAGGCGGGCGTGATGTACGCCATCGACCGGAACCTCGACTGGTTCGTCCCGTACTACCGGTCGGTGTGCGCGGTCCTCATGAAGGGGATGACGCCCAGGGAGATCATGCTGAGCCTGTTCGCCAAGGCGGAGGATCCCAGCAGCGGGGGGCGCCAGATGCCCGGTCACTACGGGCACCCGCGCTACAAGATCCTCAGCACGAGCAGCCCCGTGGGGACCCAGTATCCGCACGCCGTCGGCATCGCCTACGCCGCGAAGGTGCGGAGGACCGGGGAGATCTGTGTCGTCTCCATCGGGGAGGGGGGGACGAGCCAGGGAGACTGGCACGAGGCGCTCAACTTCGCCTCCATCCACAAGTGCCCCGTGGTCTTCGTCGTGGAGAACAACAGCTACGCCATCTCCGTCCCCCAGGAGCTCCAGATGGCCGTGCGCGACCTCTCCGTCCGCGCGCAGGGGTACGGGATCCCCGGCTACACGGTGGACGGGAGCGATGTCCTGGCCGTCTACGCCGTCGCGAGGGAGGCCGTGGAGCGGGCGAGGCGGGGGGAGGGGCCGTCGCTCATCGAGTGCAAGGTCGTCCGCCTCACCGCCCACAGCAGCGACGACAGGCAGGAGAAGTACCGCCCGGTGGAGGAGCTGGAGGCGATCCGCAGCGTGGACCCCCTCGTCGTCTTCCGCCACTACCTCGAGCGCGCCGGGATCATGGACGAGGCCAAGTACACCGAGATCCACGCGCGGATCCGCGGGGAGGTGGACGACGCCACAGCCTACGCGGAAGCCGCGCCCTACCCGGATCCGGCCACGGCAGCGCGCCATGTGTACTTCGAAGGGGAAGGGGCGTGAGGGCGGATGGCTGAGCTGCGCCTCATCGATGCCATCAACCGAGCCCTCCATGAGGAGATGGAACGTGACGAGCGGGTCCTGGTCCTCGGGGAGGACGTAGGGAGGAAGGGCGGCGTCTTCGGGGCGACGGAGGGCCTCTACGACCGGTTCGGGGGGGAGCGCGTCATCGACACCCCGCTCGCGGAGTCCTCGATCGTCGGCGTGGCCGTGGGGATGGCTGCGAACGGCCTCCTGCCCGTTGCAGAGATCCAGTTCGCCGACTTCATCTTCCCGGCGATGAACCAGATCGTCAGCGAGGCGGCGAGGATGCGCTACCGGAGCAACGGCGCCTTCGGCTGCCCCCTCGTGATCCGCGCTCCCTATGGGGGCGGCGTGCACGGGGCGCTGTACCACTCCCAGAGCGTGGAGGCGTTCTTCGCCCACGTCCCCGGGCTCAAGGTGGTGGTGCCCTACCACCCCGCAGACGCCAAGGGGTTGCTCAAGGCCAGCATCCGGGACCCGGACCCTGTGCTGTTCTTCGAGCATAAGAAGCTCTACCGCATGGTCCGGGGCGAGGTCCCGGAAGGGGACTACACCGTCCCGCTGGGAAGGGCCGTCGTCCGGCGGGAGGGGAAGGACCTCTCGGTGTTCGCCTACGGACTCATGCTCCACGAGGCCCTCGCCGCCGCTGAGGAAGTGGCCAAGGAGGGGATCGACGCCGAGGTCGTCGACCTCCGCACCCTCCGGCCCCTGGACAAGGAGACCGTCCTCAGCTCCGTGCGCAAGACCAATCGGGCCCTCATCGTCTACGAGGACAACGGCTTCCTCGGCTACGGCGCCGAGCTCGCGGCGATCATCGCCGAGGAGGCGTTCTTCGATCTCGATGCGCCCATCATGCGCGTCACCGGTCCGGAGGTCCCGGCGGTCCCCTACTCCCCGCCTCTGGAGCACTGGTTCATGCCCGATAGCCGCAGGATCGCCGAGGCCATGCGCCGGCTTGCGCAGTACTGAGCACCAGGGGAGGCCTGCCATGCCCGTAGAGGTCAAGCTGCCCCAGCTCGGGGAGAGCGTGTACGAGGGCACCATCGGCCGCTGGCTGAAGCGGCCGGGAGAGTGGGTGGAGCAGTACGAGCCCCTCGTGGAGGTGATCACCGACAAGGTGAACGTGGAGATGCCTTCCCCCTGGAAGGGCCGGCTGGTCCAGATCCTGGTCGAGGAGGGCCGGACCGTTCCCGCCGGGACCCCCATCGCCCTGATGGAGGTGGAGGAAGGGGCTCCTCAAGTGGCTCCTGCGCCTGAGGTTGCCGGGGAGCCCTCTCCCGCCCGCCCCAGGGAGGAAGCGAGGGTGCGGCTCTCCCCGCTCGTGCGGAGGCTGGCGGCGGAGCACGGGATCCCCGAGGAGGAGCTCACCCGCATCCCCGGCACGGGCGAAGGGGGGCGGGTGACCAAGGAGGACCTCCTCCGCTACATCGAGGGGCGCCGTCCAGCCCCTCCTGCGCCGGAGCCCCGCGCGGTCGAGGCCCGCCCCGCTGAGGGGGACACGTTGGTCCGCCTGAGCCCGATCCGGCGCACCATTGCCGAGCGCATGGCCCAGAGCAAGCGGGAGATCCCCCACGCCTACGGCATCGTCGAGGTGGACATGACCGAGATCGTGCGCTGGCGGGAGGCGCACAAGGAGGAGTGGCTCGCCCGCGAGGGGGTGAACATCACCTACACGGCGTTCATTGTGCGCGCGGCCGCGGAGGCCCTGCGCGCGTTCCCCATCGTGAACTCGACGTGGACGGAGGAAGGGGTCCTCCTGCGCCGAAGCATCCACATCGGCGTCGGCGTTGCCATCGAAGAGGGGCTGATCGTGCCGGTGATCAAGAACGCCGAGGAGAAGAGCCTCCTGGGGATCGCCCGGGAGCTCGCCGAGCTGACGCGGAAGGCCAGGGAGGGGAAACTCACCCTGGAGGAGGTCCAGGGTGGGACCTTCACCGTCACCAACCCAGGCGTCTTCGGCTCCCTCCTTTCCATGCCCATCATCGTCCCGGGGCAGGCGGCCATCCTGGCTGTGGACGCCATCGTCAAGCGGCCCGTCGTCCGGGGGGAGGCCATTGCCATCCGGGATATGATGCACCTGGGGCTCAGCTTCGACCACCGCATCTTCGATGGGGCCGTGGCGGTCCAGTTCCTCAACCACATCAAAGCCAAGCTCGAGGGATTCAGGGCCGATGCGGCGGCGGTGAGCAGCTTCTGAGCCGCCCCGGGGAGGAACCAGAACGCACCATGGAGGCGCGGAGATGCTCGAGGTGAAGCGGAGGCCAGAGTGGCTGCGCGTGCGGTTCCCGTCCGGTCCGAACTTCCAGGACCTCCTCCAGATCATGCGCACCCAGATGCTCCACACCGTCTGCGAGGAAGCCCGCTGCCCCAACATCGGAGAATGCTGGGAGCGGCGCACGGCCACGTTCCTGATCCTGGGCAACATCTGCACGCGCAACTGCAGCTACTGTGCCATCGCCCACGGGCTCCCTACGGAGGTGGACTGGATGGAGCCGGAGCGGGTGGCGCGCGCCGTCCAGCGCATGGGCCTGCGTCACGCCGTCGTCACCTCGGTGAACCGCGACGACCTCAAGGACGGAGGGGCGGCGATCTTCGCCGAGACCATCCGCAGGATCCGCGCCTACGTGCCCGGGTGCACCGTGGAGGTCCTCATCCCCGACTTCAAGGGGGACCCCGAGGCCCTGCGCACCGTCCTCGAGGCGAGGCCGGAGATCCTGAATCATAACATCGAGACCGTGCGGCGGGTGTTCAAGCGGGTGCGGCATGGCGGGAACTACGACCGCTCCCTGGAGCTCCTGCGGCGGGTGAAAGCGTGGGGCTATCCCAGCCTGACCAAGAGCGGGATGATGGTGGGGCTCGGGGAGGAGTGGGAGGAGATCCTCGAGACCATGCGGGATCTCCGGGCTGTGGACTGCGACATCCTCACCATCGGACAGTACCTCCAGCCCGGGAAGGACTATGCCCCCGTCTCGAAGTTCTACACCCCCGAGGAGTTCGCCGCGCTGAAGGCCATCGGGCTCCGCATGGGGTTCCGGCACGTGGAGTCCGGGCCGCTGGTGAGGTCCTCCTACCACGCGGACGACCACGCCCGTCTCCTCTCCCCTCCGGGGTGAGGGCCGTCCCCTGAGGGGCGCGTTTTTGGGGAGGGCGAGCCTCCTGGCGAGCCGCCCCTCTCTCGTGGTAGGTCCTTGGGAGGGCGAGGCTCCCGCCGAGCCGAATTTTTCCTCCAATGCCTGACCAGAGGTTCCCCCAGAGGAAACACCCTGCACACGGGGTACGGGTCGTCTCGTCCCACCCCACCATCGTCTTCCTCACCGTCTGCACGAAGGATCGCCTGCCGTGGCTTGCAACTCCTGAAGTTCACGCCCTGTTGAGATCGATCTGGATGGGCGCGACGGCTTGGTTCGTGGGCAAGTATGTGATCATGCCCGACCATGTGCACCTCTTCGCTGCTCCAGGTGAGGTGATGAGGGATGGCTCGGCAGGAGCCTCGCCCTCCCACGTGGCAGGAGCCTCGCCCTCCCACCCGACAGGAGTCTCACCCTCCCACGTTCCTCTCGAGCAATGGGTCCGCTTCTGGAAGTCGCAGTTTACGAGACGCCACCGTACTCCTGGCCATTGGTGGCAAGCGGGGCATTGGGATACGCGGCTGCGCACATGGGAGCGCTATTCGGACAAATGGGAGTATGTCCGGAGTAACCCGGTGCGTCATGGACTGGTCGATCGCGCAGAGGACTGGCCGTTTCAAGGAGAGATCTACGACCTCTCGTGGTAGGCTTTTGGGAGGGCGATGTCCTGGGAGGGCGCGTTTTTGGGAGGGCGAGGCTCCCGCCGAGCCGTCCCGTTTCAGGATCTTGGCGGGGTGACTAACCGTCTGCTCTCGCCGGCTGGCCCTCTTTCTGTTTCTTCTCCACGATGGAGCTGCTGTGGCCGGGGAAGAGGCTGGCCTCGGGGTTGAGGTATCTGGCGAGGTTGTTGACGGCGGTGGCCGCCTCCCCGAACCCCGTAGCGATGAGCTTCACCTTCCCTGGATAGGTGACGATGTCCCCGGCGGCATAGACCCCGGGGATGTTGGTTTCCATCTTCGTGTTCACCACGATGCTGTCCTCTTCCAGGTGGAGGCCCCACTCCTTGATGGGCCCCAGGTTGCTCTGGAGGCCCAGGAAGGCAAGGATCGCATCGACCTGGAGGGTCTCCTCCTGGCCGGTCTTGTTGTGGAAGATGATCGCCTCTTCCACCCGGTCCTCCCCCCGGATGGCCTTGAGCTCGTAGAAGAGCTTGACGGTGATGGGGGAGTCGAACAGCTTCCGCACGCTGTCCTCATGGGCCCGGAACCCGTCCCGCCTGTGGATGAGGGTGATCTCCCCGGCCACCTCGAGGAGGTTGAGGGCCCAGTCGAGGGCGGAGTCCCCTCCGCCGATGATGAGCAGGCGCTTCCCCCGGAACTCCTCCCGGTTGCTGACGGCGAAGTAGAGGCCGCGCCCTTGGTAGGCGTCGATCTCCGGCCTCTTGAAGGTCTTGGGGGTGAACGCGCCGATCCCAGCCGTGATGAGCACGGCCCGGGAGAGGTGGACGGTCCGCTCGGTAGTCAGGCGGAAGAGCCTCTCCTCCACCTTCTCCAGGCGCTGCACCTGCTCGCCCAGGACGACCGTGGGGTCATACTGCATGCACTGCTCCACGAGGTTCCGCACGAGCTCCCGGCCCAGGATCCTGGGGAACCCCGCCACGTCGTAGATGTACTTGTCCGGGTACAACGCGGTGATCTGCCCCCCCAGGTCGGGCTGGCTGTCGATGAGCTTGGTCCTGAGCCCGCGGAACCCCGCGTAGTAGCCGGCAAAGAGCCCCGTGGGGCCCGCGCCGATGATGGTGACATCGTAGAGATCCCCGTCCATCACAGCTCCTCCTATTTCAGAAGCGCACGGGCGTAATTATACCATCCCCCACGACTGACCGTCCACTCCGTTGCAGGTGGCCGTCGTCCCTTGACAGGGCGGGCTCCGCATCCTATGTTAGGAGTGAAATTGGAGGCTTTTGGTCAAGAATCTCAGGGAAGGGGTACAGAAATGGCCAAGTCGTTGATGCAGGGTCCGCCTCTCCTCACCAACGAGCAGCTTGAGCGCTACTCGCGCCAGATCATCCTCCAGGAAGTGGGGGTCACAGGGCAGCGCCGGCTCCTCGACTCCAAGGTCCTCGTTGTCGGGGCCGGCGGCCTCGGATCGCCGGCCTCCATCTACCTCGCCGCCGCGGGCGTGGGGACGATCGGCATCGTGGACGGCGACCGCGTGGACCTCACCAACCTCCACCGCCAGATCCTCCACTTCACCCACGACATCGGGCGGCCCAAGACCCAGTCAGCCCGGCGCCACCTGGAGGACATCAATCCTGACGTCAAGGTGGTCCCCTACCAGACCACCCTGACGAGCGAGAACGCCCTGGACATCCTCAAGGACTACGACGTGATCGTCAACGGGAGCGACAACTTCCCCACGCGCTACCTCGTCAACGACGCCTGCGTCCTGCTCGGGAAGCCCCTCGTGGACGCGAGCATCCTCCGCTGGGAGGGCCAGGCCACCGTCTTCCTCCCCGGGCGGGGATGCTACCGCTGCCTGTTCCCCTCTCCCCCGCCGCCTGGCACCGTGCCGAGCTGCGCGGAGGGGGGGATCGTGGGGGCTCTGGCAGGGTTCATGGGGACCCTCCAGGCGATCGAGGCCATCAAGATCCTCCTGGGGAAGGGGGAGACCCTGGCGAACCGCCTGTTCATCTTCGACGCCCTGGAGATGGACATGCGCATCGTGCGCTGGCACAGGAACCCCGCATGCCCCGTCTGCGGGGATCACCCCACGATCCGCGAGCTCATCGACTACGAGGAGTTCTGCGGCCTCCCTGGCCGCCACGCCGTCGTCCAGGAGGTGGAGGCCCCCTCGGCCCCCGAGGTCAGCGTCGAGGAGGCCTGGGCGCTCCTCCAAAAGGGGGAGGCCCAGCTCATCGACGTGCGGGAGATGTGGGAGTGGGCACAGCTGCGCATCCCCGGCGCACGGCTCATCCCCAAGGGGGAGGTCCTCCGCCGCCTCCACGAGCTCGACCCCTCCCGGACGATCATCGTCCAGTGCGCTTCCGGCCAGCGCAGCGCGGAGGTCACCCAGCTCCTCCGGCAGCGCGGGTACGAGAGGGTCTACAACCTCGCGGGTGGGATCATCGCCTGGATGAACCAGCGGCTCCCCGTGGAGTTCGGGAGCCAGTAGGAGCCTCGCTCCCCGCTACACCCCGATCACCTGGGCGTGGATCTGCCTCTCCTGGGGGCCGTCCAGCTCGGCGAAGATGATGCTCTGCCACCGGCCGAGGACGAGCTTCCCGTCCTCCACGGGGATGGAGACGTTGTGGCCGAGGAGCATGGCCCGCAGGTGCGAGGCGGCGTTCTGCCGGGTGCAGTCGGAGAAGTCGGGGTTGTTGTGGCGGTACGCCCCGTCGTCCGCCACCAGGGCGCGCAGGGTCTCCTTGATGTCGTCGAGGAGGGCCTGCTGGAACTCGTTGAGGAAGATGGCCGTCGTGGTGTGGAGGGAGTGGATGGTGACGATCCCGTGGGTGATGCCGGCGAGCTTGGGCAGTCCTTTGACGAGGTCCGTGATGTTGTGGACCTCGAACCGCTCCTGGGTGATGATGCGCAGGGTCTTGGAGAAGACCTTGACCCCTTGAGAGAAGGCATCGACGACGGAACTCACACCTCGCCCCCCCTTCGTCCACGCGGGATGCGCTCCGTGGTGCGCAGCTCCCTTGCCTCCGGAAGAAGCCGGGACAGGTTCACGGCGCGATTGTACCACAGGGATATAGGGTTGTAAAGGATCGGGGAACTTCCCCTTTCCCCTGCCTTCAGGTACACTGGTAATAGACCGCTTGCCCCCTGGCAGGACGAACCCTGGTTTGCCAGTTGGGAGGGAGGGATCATGGCCAAGACCTGGACGCAGATCCTCCGCAAGATCAACGACTACCAGTGGGAGATCCCCCAGGACTACAAGCCGGGGATGCGGGTTCCCGGCCTCGTGTTCGCCGATGAGCGCATGCTCGAGCACATCACCGAGGAGCAGGTCCTCGAGCAGGTCGCCAACGTGGCCACCCTGCCCGGGATCGTGCGGTACTCCATGGGCATGCCGGACATCCACTGGGGCTACGGCTTCCCCGTGGGGGGCGTCGCTGCCATGCGCCTCGACGACGGGGTGATCTCCCCAGGCGGTGTCGGCTACGATATCAACTGCGGCGTCCGCCTGATCCGCACGGACCTCACGGAGGAGGAGGTCCGGCCGCGCCTGGAGGAGCTCGTCCGGGAGCTGTTCAAGAACGTCCCCTCGGGGGTGGGCTCCGAGGGCAAGGTGCGCGTGGACATGCGCGAGATCAACACCGTCCTGGCCAAAGGGGCGAAGTGGGCGGTGGAGAAGGGCTACGGCTGGCCGGAGGACCTGGAGGTCATCGAGGCCAACGGCTCCCTCCCCCAGGCGGACCCCGACAAGGTCAGCGAGCAGGCGAAGCAGCGGGGGAAGGCGCAGATCGGCACCCTCGGGTCCGGGAACCACTTCCTGGAGGTCCAGGTCGTCGACCAGATCTACGACTGGGGGGCGGCGCGTGCTTTGGGCCTCTTGGAGCCCGGGCAGATCGTGGTGTTCGTCCACTGCGGCTCCCGCGGCCTGGGCCACCAGGTGTGCACGGACTACCTCCGGGTCTCTGAGCGCGCCCTGGCGAAGTACGGGATCAAGCTCCCCGACCGGCAGCTGGCATGCGTGCCCATCAAGTCCCCCGAGGGGAGCGACTACTTCGCCGCCATGTGCGCGGCGGCCAACTTCGCCTGGGCCAACCGCCAGATGATCACCCACTGGGTGCGGGAGTCCTTCGCCAAGGTCTTCGGGAAGAGCCCCCAGGAGCTCGGGATGCACCTCGTCTACGACGTCGCCCACAACATCGCCAAGATCGAGGAGTACGAGGTGGAGGGAAAGCGGACCCAGGTGTGCGTCCACCGCAAGGGCGCAACCCGGGCGTTCCCGCCGGGCCACCCGGAGGTCCCCCTGAAGTACCGGGAGATCGGGCAGCCGGTGCTCATCCCAGGGGACATGGGACGGTACTCCTACGTCGCTGTGGGGACGCGCGACGCCATGGAGGTCTCCTTCGGCTCCACCTGCCACGGCGCCGGAAGGATGATGGGCCGGCAGGCGGCCAAGAGGACGCTCAAGGGCGTGGACGTGGCGGCGGAGCTGCGCAAGCAGGGGATCCTCGTCATGGCCCAGGACCCCCACCTCCTGGCGGAGGAGGCCTCCATCGCCTACAAGGACGTCGCCGACGTGGTGGAGGTCTGCCACAAGGCGAACCTCTCCAAGCGCGTGGCCCGGACCCGGCCCATCGGAGTCGTGAAGGGCTAATATGGACTTCGACCTCAGCGAGGAAGAGCAGCTCATCTACGAGACGGTCCGGGAGTTCGCCGAGCGCGAGGTCCGCCCCCACGCCGCGGAATGGGACAGGGCCGGGGAGTTCCCCAGGGAGCTTGTCCCCCGCCTCGCCGACCTCGGGCTCCTCGGCATGACCATCCCCTCCGAGCACGGGGGGAGCGGCATGACCATGGTGTCCATCGCCCTGGCCATCGAGGCCCTCGCCTGGGGGGACGCCGGGGTCGCCCTCTCCGTCGCCGCCCACAACTCCCTGTGCGCAAGGCACATCGCCCTGTTCGGGTCCCCGGAGCAGAAGCGCCGCTACCTGCCCAAGCTGGCATCTGGCGAGGCCCTGGGCGTTTGGTGCCTCACCGAGCCCGCGGCCGGGAGCGACGCGGCGGCCATCCAGTCGCGGGCTGTGCGCGCGGGCGATGGCTGGGTCCTCAGCGGCACAAAGGTCTTCGCCACCAACGGCACCCTCGGAGGGGTCTACGTCGTCATGGCCAAGACCGCCCCGGAGCGGGGGCGGGAAGGGATCAGCGCCTTCGTCGTGGAGCGGGGGACCCCTGGCCTGGTCATCGCCCGGAAGGAGGACAAGCTCGGGGTCCGCGCCAGCGATACGGCCATGATCATCCTGGAGGAGTGCTTCGTCCCGGAGGGGAACCTCGTGGGTGCCGAGGGCGAGGGGTACGCGCAGGCGATGCGGATCCTGGAGGGAGGGCGCATCGGCATCGGCGCCCTTGCCGTGGGGATCGGCAGGGCGGCCCTCGAGGCCAGTGTGGCCTACGCCCGGGAACGGCGGACGTTCGGGAGGACCCTCGCCGAGCACCAGGCGATCCAGCACATGGTCGCGGACATGGCCACGGAGCTCGACGCCGCAAGGCTCCTCGTCCTGGAGGCTGCCTGGATGGCCGATCAAGGGCTTCCCTTCCGGGCCCACGCCTCCATGGCCAAGCTCTTCGCCTCCGAGGCGGCGGCGCGGGCGACGGCGAAGGCCGTGCAGATCCACGGCGGGTACGGCCTGATCAGGGACTACCCCGTGGAGCGCTTCTACCGGGACGTGAAGCTCACCGAGATCGGGGAGGGGACTTCGGAGATCCAGCGAATGATCATTGCGAGGTCCCTCCTCAGGAGTTAAACTAGGTAAACGGACAGAAATCGTGCTACACCGTAGCATCTGGAGCTTCCCCCGTGTCGGGGCCCCCGCCAAAATCTGTTTCAGGATTTTGGCGGGGTGACTTGGACAGAAATCACGTTCACCACACAAAGTGGAGCTTTCTCCGTGTCGGGCTGACTTCAAGCGAAAGAGCTTAGGGGGCGAGAGATGATCACCACCGTCGTGGGCAATTACCCGAAGATCCCTGACCTCCCCGCGCCGGGGAGGTGGCGCACCGCTGTGGAGAAGTTCCAGCGCGGGGAGATCACCGAGGAGGAGCTCCGGCGCGTCGAGGATGAGGTGACGGTCGAGGTCCTCCGGGAGCAGGCGGAGGCGGGCGTCGACCTCGTGACCGACGGCCAGATCCGGTGGGAGGACGGCCAGACCTACTTCGCCAAGCGCCTCACCGGGTTCTCCATCGACGGCCTCCAGCGCTACTTCGACACCAATGTGTACTACCGGGAGCCCGTCGCCGAAGGGGAGGTCCGCTGGGTTGCGCCCATCACGGTGCGGGATTTCGAATTCGCCAGGGCCAACAGCCCCAAACCTGTCAAGCCCGTCATCACCGGGCCCTACACCATCGCCCGGCTGAGCCAGAACAAGTACTACCCCTCCCTGCGGGACTTCGTCCTCGCCCTGGCAAGGGCCCTGAACCAGGAGATGCGGGCCCTCGAGGCGGCCGGCGCGGAGATCATTCAGGTGGACGAGCCGGCCATCCTCCAGCACAAGGAGGACTTCCCCCTCTTCGAGGAGGCCATGGGCGTCCTCACAGAGGGGGTGAAGGCGAAGAAAGCCCTGTACACCTACTTCGGGGACGTGGCCGGGATCTACCCTGCGATCCTGGACCTCCCCTTCGAAGTGGTTGGGTTGGACTTCGTCGCAGGGTACCGGAACTGGGAGGTTGTGCGCGCCGCCCCGTTCCCCAAGGAGCTCGGGTTTGGGGTCCTCGATGCCCGGAACACGAAGATGGAGACCGTCGACCAGCTCCTCGACGCCCTCCGCCGGATCTCGGAGGTCGTGCCGCCGGTGCGGATCCACCTCAACCCGAGCTGCGGGCTGGAGTTCCTGCCCCGAGGGGCCGCCCGGAGGAAGCTCGAGGTCATGGTCCAGGCGGCGGCCCGCGCCCGGGAAGTCCTCGTATAGGAGGTCGGAGATGAAGGCGATTCGCGTCCATGCCCACGGAGGTCCCGAGGTCCTGCAGTACGAGGAGGTCCCCCAGCCTGTCCCCGGCCGAGGGGAGGCCCTGGTGCGCATCGCGGCGGCCGGCGTCAACTACATCGACACCTACCACCGGAGGGGGCTCTACAAGGTCCCGCTGCCGTTCACGCCGGGGGTGGAGGCGGCAGGGGTCGTGGAGGCCGTGGGGCCTGAGGTCTCCGAGGTCCAGGTAGGGGACCGCGTCGCCTACACGGGCCCGCTCGGGGCATACGCCGAGTATGCGGTGGTCCCGGCATCCCGGCTGGTGGAGCTCCCCGAGGCCATCGACTTCCCCACCGCGGCTGCCGTCCTGCTCCAGGGGATGACCGCTCACTACCTCACCCACAGCACCTACCCGCTCAAGCCCGGCGACACGGCCCTCGTCCACGCCGCTGCGGGCGGTGTGGGGTTGCTCCTCGTCCAGGTCGCCAAGATGCGGGGGGCCAGGGTCATCGGGACCGTCTCCACGGAGGAGAAGGCCGCCCTGGCAAGGGAAGCGGGGGCGGATGAGGTGATCCTCTACACGAGGCAGGACTTCGAGGCCGAGGTGAGACGGCTGACCGACGGCCGGGGGGTCGAGGTGGTCTACGAGTCCGTGGGCAAGGACACCTTCGACAAGAGCCTGAACTGCCTGGCCCCCAGGGGCTACCTCGTCCTGTTCGGGCAGTCAAGCGGCCCCGTCCCGCCCTTCGACCCCCAGGTCCTCAACCAGAAGGGGTCCCTCTTCCTCACCCGCCCGACCCTCCAGCACTACGTGGCGACGAGGGAGGAACTCCTCCAGCGGGCGGGGGATGTGTTTGGATGGGTCGCTTCGGGGAGGCTCAAGGTGCGCGTCGACAGCACGTTCAAGCTGGAGGAGGCCGCGGAGGCACACCGGCGCCTGGAGGGCCGCCAGAGCGCCGGCAAGATCCTCCTCGTGCCCTGAGGGTTCATGCACTCGCCGGACCGGATCCTCGCGAAGAGGCGCTCCGCTGAGATCTTCGTGGAGAAACTCCTGGGTGGCCCTGTCCGCGACCGCATCGTACGGATCGTCCTCTTTGGCAGCGTCGCCCGCGGGGAACCGCGTCCCGAGAGCGACGTGGACATCCTGGTGTTTGCCCGTGGCGACCTGGAGAGTGTGTCCGATGCGTGCGCGGGCGCTGCTTTCGATACGGCGCTGCGAACGGGCGAGAGCCTTGAGCCCCTTGTCCTCCCCGTCGGGGAGATGTGGATGCCTGGGTCGTACTTCGTGCATCATGCCCTTCGCGGAGGGAAGGAGTTGTACAGCATGCCTGAGGAAGAGTTACGCCGCATCGAGGCGGTCCATAAACTAGATCTCGCTCGGGAGTTCCTCGAGGGGGCGCGTGCCAACCTGGAACAGGGGCGTAACCGGATCGCCCTCGATGCCGCGTACAACGCGGCAGAGCTGTGCATCAAGGCGCTTCTGATCCTCAAAGGGGTTCCGCTGCCCTCAACGCATGGGGGTCTTGTCGGGAAGTTCGGCGAAGAATATGTGAAGACGGGTCAGGCAGGGCGGGAAGTTGGTCGCCTCCTCCACCGTGCGCTCGAACTGAGGAATAAGGCAAGATACGTTGCCGATGCAGTGATGACAACGGCCGATGCCGAAACCGTGATCCAGCTCGCCTCTACGCTCGTGAAACTCTTGGAGGAGGCGCTGTAACGCTTCGGCCTTTCTCGGTGTCGGGCCCCCACCGAAATCCCAGAAGGATCTCGGTGGGGTGGTTGAAGAGCGTGCTCTCCCCTGTGGGGAGGGTCAGCGCGCGGCGTGGACCGTAGGGTGAAGCTAGGATCCTTTTGTGGAGCGGGGTCCAGCGTGTGCTCCTGGATCTCGAAGGGCGGAGCTGTGTCTTTTTACCCGACCCGATGATACCCCCTTTCCCCTGTTGGAAAGGTAGAAATCATGCACGCTTAGGGTTTCAGGAACGGTAACCTTTGATGCGACGTGTAGCCATCATTGGCAGCACTGGCCAGCTCGGCTCCGACCTCTTAAGGGTCCTTCGCCCAACCACTCCACCGGAAGATTCCCTCTTCCCCTCCCCCTCGACGGGGGATGGCGAGGGTGGGGGTGAAGTCTTCCCCCTTTCTCACCACGACATAGAGATCACCGACCTGGACTCCGTCCAGAGGGTGTTGGCAGGAATCCGCCCAGATGTCGTCATCAACTGCGCCGCTTTTGTCCGCGTGGACGAATGCGAGGACCGGCCAGAGGAGGCTCTCCGGGTCAACGCCCTTGGGGCCCTTCACGTCGCACGTGCCTGCGCCGAACTCAACGCCCTGTGCGTCCACATCAGCACCGACTATGTCTTCGATGGGAGGAAGGCCGCGCCGTACACAGAAGAGGATCCCCCGCACCCCCTCAACGTCTACGGCATCTCCAAGCTCTGCGGGGAGCACTTCGTGCGCGCTTCCTCCCCGAGACACCTCATCGTGCGCACCTCGGGGCTCTACGGCGTGGCGGGATCGAGTGGGAAGGGAGGCAACTTCGTCGAGACCATGGTCCGTTTGGCAAAGGAGGGGAAACCTGTCCGCGTCGTCGACGACCAGGTCCTTGCTCCCACGTATACCAGGGACCTGGCGGAGGCGATCTGGCGGCTCTTAGAGCGTCGAGCCTCCGGCGTGGTCCACATCACCAACAGCGGCCAGTGTTCCTGGTTCGAGTTTGCGAGGACGATCTTCGACACCCTGGCGATCGAAGCAGACCTCGAGCCCGTGACCTCTGAGGTCTACGGGGCGAAGGCCCGGCGCCCCGCCTACTCCGTGCTGGGGTCGGTGAGGCTGGAAGAACTCGGTCTCTCCCCCCTCCGCCCCTGGCCGCAGGCTTTAGAGGCTTACTTACGCGAGAAGGGCCACCTATGACCTAGATCCTATATCCGATCATGCCTGGGAGGGCGAGGCTCCTGGCGGGTGGGAGGGCGAGGCTCCTGCCGAGCCGCCGACCCTGCTTGTAGTAAGCCACAGAGCGCAGCGGAGTGGCGTCAGTTCTTGCTCGTAGTAAGCCACGAAGCGTAGCGTAGTGGCGTCAGCTCTTGCTTGTAGTAAGCCACGCAGCGAAGCAGCAAGTGGCGTCAGTTCTTGCTCGTAGTAAGCCACGAAGCGTAGCGTAGTGGCGTCTCCTGGTTTATACTTCTCCCCCCTCTCCCCTTTGTGGGGAGAGGGTGCAGGGTGAGGGGGACTTAGACTCGATGACCTGGAGGTGATGTCGTGGAAGACGAAATCGATCTGCGGGAATACTTCGCCGTGATGGGCCGCCGCAAGTGGACGATCATCGGGGTGTTCCTGGTAGCCGTCATCGTCGCGGCGGTCTTGAGCTTCTTCGTCCTGCCCCCGGTCTACGAGGCCTCTTTGCTGCTCCAACCAGCTAGGAGTGCTATACTCGGGAGTGCTATACTCGTAGGGGCGGAGGGGACTGGTAATCGACGAATGGAAGGGGGCGTTTACGATGATCCCAACGCTCTCGCCTCGATCGTTGAGAGTGAGGGATTCATAAACCGAGCTATGTCTAAAGTGGGTGTCAACCATGAAGCTGGCTCCTTCTCCGTGAAGGCGACCGTCGTGCGGAACACCCAGCTCCTCCGCCTCAGCGTGCGTGCAGGGGATCCTGCTCAGGCGAAGCGCATTGCGGATAGCATTGGGCAACTGATTGTGGAAGAGAGCATGCCCTCTATTGAAGCGAGGAGGAGGATTCTACAGCGTCAGCTCGTTGAGGTCTCTGGCTTGCTGGAGACAGCAAGAAGAACTGCTATTGAGGCCCGCTCAGTGGTTGAATCTAGGTTGGGTCGGTCAAACGCCTCACCGGACGAGCTTCTTATAAGGAGCTATGCCCTGAGCGCTCTTGGTTCTGCAGGAGAGACGTATAGTGCTCTCCTCACAGCGCAAAAAGACCTTACGCTCCAAATCAATGACCTTCAGCCAGTTAAGATCATCGTTGGTAGCGGCTCCCCCGTCCTGGTCGCCCCCAGGAAGGCCATGAACGTCGCCCTCGCTGCGGTCCTGGGCCTGATGGCAGGCGTGATGCTGGCCTTCTTCCAGGAGTTCCTCTCCGCCCCCAGGCCAGAGGCCGCTCCTGCTCCGGCACCTGGCACGCACGACTCGTGAACGGGTAGCGTGGGAGGGCGAGGCTCCTGGCGGGTGGGAGGGCGAGGCTCCTGCCGAGCCGCCGACCCTGCTTGTAGTAAGCCACGGAGCGCAGCGTAGTGGCGTCAGTTCTTGCTTGTAGTAAGCCACGGAGCGTAGCGTAGTGGCGTCTCCTGGTTTACGCTTCTCTCCCCTTTGTGGGAGAGGGTGCAGGGTGAGGGGAAGAGACTCTTACAGTCCCAGGAGGATGCGGAGTCTATCTTCAACCGCCGCCAGGGTCTCCGTGGAGACCCTTCCCAGCCTCCGGGTGAGCCGCTCCTTCGCGACAGATCGGATATCCTCGCACTTGATGAAACTCGTAACCTTCATCCCACCCTCAGGCGGGCGGACCTCCACGTGAAAGGGAATGCCCTTTGGGACGCTGGTCAGTGGGAGGAGAACCACGAGTCCCGCGGGCCCGTGATTGAAGGGGTCTACCGAGACCACCAATCCAGGCCGGATCCCCGCCTGTTCATGCCCCCGGACGGGATTCAGGTTGACGAGCCAGATCTCCCCGCGGGACGGGTTCTGCACGGGGTCACTCCTTCTCGAGGTCATCGGCCAGGGTTGCATCCCAGGCCTTGCGCTCGGCCTCTTCCTCCTCCCATGCGGTCGTGTTGGCGCGGAGCGCTTCGAAGGCGCGGTTACTCTCCTCTAGGAACCGTTGGCGCCGGTACAACTCGACGGCCTTGTCGAGAATTTCTTGCATGGACTCACCCGACTCTTGGGCGAGTTTCCGGAGGATCTTTCTCGTGGGCTCTGAAATTCTTGTAGTTGGCATTTCCGCAAACCCCCTCTATCGCTGTTAGTATACTAAAATGTCTACAAATTTGTCAACAATAAATCTCGCGATTCGCGGATCGTATATGGTTCGCTCCCGATCACTCGATGCCTTCCCCCTTTCCCTCTCCCCTGGCGGGAGAGGGCGCAGGGTGAGGGGGGTAGCGTGGGAGGGCGAAACCCCTGGCGCGTGGGAGGGCGAGGCTCCTGCCGAGCCGCCGACGCCGCTCGTAGTAAGCCACGGAGCGTAGCGAAGTGGCGTCAGTTCTTGCTTGTAGTAAGCCACGGAGCGTAGCGAAGTGGCGTCAGTTCTTGCTCGTAGTAAGCCACGGAGCGCAGCGTAGTGGCGTCTCCTGGTTTATACTTCTCCCACTCTCCCCCGGTGAGGGAGGATGCAGGGAGAGGGGGAAAGACCCCACGACTCGAATGGCCTGAGACTTGCTCCCGCGCGAGTGGGGAGCGCGAGAGCTACTCGAGGTGAGAGGCCGTGAAAGCCCTCGTCCTTGCCGGAGGAAAGGGGACGCGCCTGCGCCCCTTGACCTACACCATGGCCAAGCAGCTCGTTCCCGTGGCCAACAAGCCCGTCGTGCACTACGTCATGCACCACCTCGCCGAGGCAGGCCTCAAGGAGGTGGGCGTCATCATCTCCCCGGAGACGGGGGATCAAGTGAAGGACTCCCTCGTCCCGAACCCTTGGGGGTTCGACCTCACCTTCATCGTCCAGGACCGCCCGGCGGGCCTCGCCCACGCCGTGAAGGTCGCCCGAGGCTTCCTGGGGGAAGACCCCTTCGTCATGTACCTGGGCGATAACCTGATCGGCCAGGGGATCGGCGATTTCCTCAGGGCGTTCGAGGAGTCCCGGGCCGACGCGGCCATCCTCCTCAAGGAGGTAGCCGACCCGCGCATGTTCGGCGTCGCCCAGCTCAACGGCTCCGGCCGGGTCATCCGCCTCGTCGAGAAACCCCAGGACCCCCCCAGCAACCTGGCCCTGGTAGGGGTGTACATCTTCTCCCCGGCCATCCACCAGGCCGTCGACCAGATCGAGCCCTCCTGGCGCGGGGAGCTGGAGATCACCGACGCCATCCAGAAGCTCCTGGAGCAGGGGCGGCCGGTCCAGAGCTTCCTCCTCCAGAGCTGGTGGCTCGACTGCGGCAAGAAGGACGACCTCCTGGAGGCCAACCGCATCGTCCTCGACGAGTGGATCAGGCGGGAGATCCTGGGCGAGGTGGACGGAGAGAGCAAGATCTACGGCCGGGTGGAGGTCTCCCCTGGAGCCCGGGTGGAGGGGAGCACCATCCGGGGCCCCGCCGTCGTCGGGGAGGGGGCGCGCATCAAGGGCTCCTTCATCGGTCCCTTCACCAGCATCGGCAGGGGCTGCGAGATCGTAGACGCCGTCATCGAGCACACCGTCGTCCTGGACGGGGCCCGGGTGGTCGGCGTTTCCCGCCTGGAGGACAGCGTCATCGGGCGGAACGCCGTGGTGCGCAAGCAGGCCGGCAACCACGCGGCGTTCCGCCTTCTCATCGGAGACGACGCGGAGGCGCTGCTCTGATGCCCTTCCGGTTCACCAGGATGGAGATCCCGGACGTCGTGTCCATTGAGTGGACGTCCTACCTCGACGTGCGTGGGTCCTTCGCCGAGATCTACCGCCAGTCGGAGTTCGAGGCCCACGGCATCCGCGGCCCGTTCGTACAGGACAACCGCTCCCGCTCCGTGCGCGGGGTCCTCCGGGGGCTGCACTACCAGAAGCCCCCCAGAGCCCAGGCGAAGCTGGTGACGGTCCTCCGCGGGGAGATCTTCGACGTGGCCGTAGACATCCGGCGCGGCTCCCCCACGTACGGGCGCTGGGTCGGCACAGTCCTCTCGGAGGAGGACGGGCGGATGCTCTACATCCCCGAAGGCTTCGCCCACGGCTTCTGCGTGCTGAGCGAGGTGGCGGACGTGCTGTACAAGGTCACCGCCGAATACGCGCCGGAGCTGGAGCGGGGGATCCGGTGGGACGACCCAGACATTGGCATCCGGTGGCCCATCTCCGACCCCGTCCTCTCGGAGAAGGATGCCACCCTCCCCCTCCTCCGGGAGGCCGACCACGACTTCTCGTACGGAGGGGTGCGATGAACACGCTCCTTGTCACAGGTGGCGCCGGCTTCATCGGCAGCAACTTCATCCGGTTCGTCCTGCGCGAGCGCCCCGGGTGGCGGATCATCAACCTGGACAAGCTCACCTACGCCGGGAACCTGGAGAACCTCCAGGACGTGGAAGACCACCCCGGCTACTCCTTCGTCAGGGGCGACATCTGCGACCGGGCGCTCGTTCACGCCCTCCTTTCCGGCGAGCACCCCGCGACGGTCACCCACCGCCCCAACATCGTCGTGAACTTTGCCGCGGAATCCCACGTCGACCGCAGCATCCTGGACGCCTCCCCCTTCGTGGAGACGAACGTCCTGGGGACCCAAGTGCTCCTGGAGGCGGCCCGCACTCTCTGGCTCGGTTCGGGATCGCAGGACCCTCAGCCGAAGCTGTTCGTCCAGGTCTCCACCGACGAGGTCTACGGCTCCATTGAAGCCGGCAGCTTCACCGAGGATTCCCCTCTCCAGCCCAACAGCCCCTACGCGGCGAGCAAAGCCGCCGCAGACCTCCTCTGCCGTGCCTACCACAGGACGTACGGACTCCCGGTGGTCGTCACCCGCAGCTCCAACAACTACGGCCCCTACCAGTTCCCGGAGAAGCTCATCCCCCTGATGGTCCAGAACGCCCTGGAAGGGAAGCCCCTGCCCGTCTACGGGAAGGGGGAGAACGTGCGGGACTGGCTCTACGTGGAGGACAACTGCCGCGCCATCCTCATGGTGATCGAGAGCGGCAGGCCCGGTGAGGTCTACAACATCGGCGGGGGCTGCGAGAGGCGCAACATCGAAGTCGTCGAGCTCCTCTGCGAGATCCTGAGGGCCCATCCCAGGACGCGCCACCTGACTCCCCAGATCCAGTTCGTCCAGGACCGCCCTGGCCACGACTTCCGCTACAGCCTCGATTCCACGAAGATCCAGCGGGAGCTGGGGTGGACTCCCGCGACCCCCCTGGAGGCCGGGCTGGAGAGGACGGTGGAATGGTACCTGGACCACCAGGACTGGGTCCGCCGCGTCCTCACGAGCGAGTACCGGGACTACTACGCACGCGTCTACGAGCGCGGTTGGCGGTAAGCGTGGGGATCTCTGGAGGGCGAGGCACCTGCGTGGGAGGGGGAGCCTCCTGCGTGGGAGGACGAGCCTCCTGGCGGGTGGGAGGGCGAGGCTCCTGCCGAGCCGCCGCTGTCGCTTGTAGTAAGCCACGGAGCGCAGCGGAGTGGCGTCAGATCTCGCTCGTAGTAAGCCACGAAGTGGCGTCGCCTGGTTTATAGGTCCAATGCCCTCTCCCCTTTGTGGGAGAGGGCGCAGGGTGAGGGGATAGCGTGGGAGGGCGAGGCACCTGGCGCGTGGGAGGGCGAGGCTCCTGCCGAGCCGCCCCGGTCCATAGGAGGATGAGGCTCCACCCGAAGGACTCCCGCCACGCCGCATCTTTTCCCTGCTACGACGGCGTGCACGGTTAGGGACGGATGAGGCGGATCTCCACGCCCGAAATCTTGAGCTGTGCCCACGTGCGGTCGGCAGTCAACGCTGGCGCCTTGAGACGGAGGGCGAGGCCCAGGCAGGCCCGATCCCCCAGGGATAAGCCTAGAGGCTGGGTCGCCTCGTACAGATCGGCCACGATTTCGGCGTCCTCAGCGGAGAAAGGCTCAATCACGACCCCAACGGCCTCCAGGTCCTGGCGGAGGCCTTCTACCTTGACTCCTGCCGCCACAGCCCTCTGGAGGACCTCGGCAAAGTTGACGCTTGAGAGGCTTGCCCGGTCGAGGACTGGCGCGACAGCCTCGGAGCCGGGTTCCCCATGCAGGTATGCGAGGAGGGCGGAGGCGTCCAGTACGGTCCTATTCACGGGCCGCCTCCCTCCGGCGCTCAGCGATCAGAGCGTCCACGAGGCTGACGTCGCCTGGGACTGCTGCGAACCTTGCCTTCAACCGCAAGAGGATGGTCTCGCGCTTCTCCGCGATCAGGCGCCCATCTTCCACTCGCAGGACGACGACGTCGCCTGGCTGCAGGCCGATGGCGCGGCGGAGGGGTGCTGGTATTACAAGCCTCCCCTGTGGTCCAATTCTCGTGATATGTGCCATCGTTTATGAATTATGGCAGAAAAGCCAATTTGTGACAAGAGAGGGATTTTTTGGAACCACAATGAGGGCGCTTGACGCCAAGTCTTTAGGAGGGCGAGTTCCCTGTTTTGGAAGGTCCCTGTTTTGGAAGGTCTCTGTTTTGGGAGGGCGAGGCTCCTGCCGAGCCGCCGCTCTCGCTCGTAGTAAGCCACGCAGCGAAGCAAGTGGCGTCTGGTCTTGCTCGTAGTAAGCCACGGAGCGCAGCGGAGTGGCGTCTGGTCTTGCTCGTAGTAAGCCACGAAGTGGCGTCGCTTGTTTTATAGACCCTAGGGGAATGGACCCGATGAATTGGATTTCTCTTGACGCAGGCCAGGGAGGACAGGTATCCTGCAACAGGGAGAGAGTTGGCGCATGGCCCTGAAGGAACGAGTCGACAGGCTGGAGGCAGCTTTAACGCGCCTTGCTCGAGCTCAGGCGGAGACTCAGAGGTCTCTGAGATCCCTTGCCCAGGCGTGGGAGGAACTCGCCAGAGCTCAGGCCCGTGCGGAGGAACGTCTGGGCCGTTTAGAGGAGGCGATTGGGAGGCTGGCGGAGGCTCAGGCGCGTGCGGAGGAACGCCTGAGCCGGTTAGAAGAGGCGCAGGTTCGAGCGGAGGAACGCCTGAGCCGGTTAGAGGACGCAGTCGGTAGACTGACAGAGGCTCAGACCCGGACGGAGGAGACCATTCGAACCCTTGCCCAGCAGGTGAGCCGGCTGGGCGAGACCATCGGATTCACTCTAGAAGATCTCGCCCGCGAGGTGACGCCGGCCTACCTAGCCCAGCATTACGGGATCCACGTCCCCTCCCTCGACCGTCGCTTCTTCATGGTGGATGGCCAGGAGGTAGAAGTGGATCTGTACGGCGAGGGGACCCGCGACGGGGAAGCAATATCCGTCGTGGGGGAAGTCCGTAGTCGGATCTACAGCGGGGATGTCGAAGCGGCCGTCCGCCGGGCCGGGCGGCTTTCCGCCCAGCTTGTGGGGACCCCCCTTGTCGTGGTCTTCGGGTTCGTCATCCATCCTTCGGCGAGGGAGGCCGCAGCACGTCTGGGCGCCATTGTCATCTCCTCCTCGGGACGATGAGCCGGCCCTCGTTTCCCGGCCACCGACGAAGCGAGCGGACAGAAATGTGCCCCAGGAGTAGCTGGCGCTTTCCCGTGTCGGGGTGACTTGAAGCGATGGACCGAGCTCTTCCCATACGCGCGCTCGTCACGGGTGGTGCCGGCTTCCTCGGCTCCCACCTGTGTGACCGCCTCCTCGCCGAGGGATTCGAGGTCATCTGCCTGGACAACCTCCTCACAGGCAGCGTGGAGAACGTCCGTCATCTCTTCGGGGACCCCCGCTTCAAGTTTGTCCACCACGACGTCACCCACCCCATCGACCTCGACGTTTTGCTGTCGTCCTCTTCTCGTGAATCTGCCTCCCCTCCGGCCCCCGGGGCCTCCTTTCCTTCCCTCTCCCCTGGTGGGAGAGAGTACAGGGAGAGGGGAATAGACGCAATGATCCGCCAACCCGATAAACCCGCCGACCCGATGGATCTCCGGGTAGATTACGTCCTACACTTCGCCAGCCCGGCGAGCCCTAAGGATTACGCGCAGCACCCCATCCACACCCTCAAGGTCGGAGCGTTAGGCACTTACCACGCCCTGGGGCTGGCCAAAGCCCATGGCGCGGTATTCCTGCTGGCCTCCTCCTCGGAGGTCTACGGCGACCCCCAGGTGAACCCTCAGCCCGAGTCCTACCGGGGGAACGTCAACCCCGTGGGGCCGAGGAGCGTCTACGACGAGGCCAAGCGTTTCGCCGAGGCCATCGCCATGGCCTACCACCACGTCCACGGCATGGATGTGCGCATCGCCAGGATCTTCAACACATTTGGCCCGAGGATGCGCCTGGACGACGGCCGCGCCCTCCCCACCTTCATCACCCAGGCTTTGCGCAACGAGCCCCTCACCGTCTACGGGGACGGATCCCAGACCCGCTCCTTCTGCTACGTGGACGACCTCATCGAGGGGATCCTCCGCCTGATACGCTGGGATCCCGCATCCCTGGCATCCTGGGAGGGAGACCGGACGCCGATCTTCAACCTCGGGAACCCCGACGAGGTCTCTGTCCTCCAATTGGCCCGGGAGATCGTCGAGGCCACGGGCAGCCGGAGCCCCATCACCTTCCTTCCCCTTCCCGCTGACGATCCGAAAGTGCGCAGGCCCGATATTACCAAGGCCAGAGCCCTCCTGGGGTGGGAGCCGCGCGTCTCCCGGCAGGAAGGCCTCCGCCGGACGATCCCCTACTTCCGGAAGTCCCTTGGCCTCCCGTCCCCGTAGACTCCTGCGTGCTCCTCATCTCGCTATCTCGCTCGTCGTAAACCACGGAGCGCAGGTCCCTCGCTCCCCTCTCCCTGTGGGGAGAGGGTGCAGGGTGAGGGGGAAGCGTGGGAGGGCGAGGCTCCTGCCGAGCCGCCGCTGTCGCTCGTAGTAAGCCACGAAGTGGCGTTCGCTTAGTTTATCGACCCAACGCCCCAATGCCTTCTCCTTCCCCTCGCATGCCACAATTTATGGACATCGTTCATCCCTTCTTGCTAGACTGGAAGCAGGTTCGGATTCGGACCACGACAGACTGGCGGACCCGCCGTATTGGATCTATACCGATAGAACCAAAGAGGGGGAAGATGGAGGCTCTTCCTGCGGACCTACGCCGTAAGCGGACAGCCTATGTTGCAGAACTCGAGGAAGCCGTCAACCGCCTAGTGGCGGTCCTCTCGGCGATGCCGGAGGTCGAGCGGGTCATCTTGTTCGGCTCCTATGCCCGGGGCCGGCGAGATCTCTTTACCGATCTTGATGTCTTAGTCTTGATGCGGACGGAGCTGGGGTTTCTGGAGCGGACAAAGTACCTTTACCGGATGCTGGATCTTCCGGTGGACGCGGACATCCTCTGCTACCTGCCGGAAGAGTTCGAGCGATTGAAGGAGCGCCCCTTTCTGAGGAGGGCCCTCCAGGAAGGAATCGTGGTCTATGAGAAGGAGCCCGCTTGAGGAGGGCCGTCGATGGCTGGATCAGGCCAAGGAAGACCTCCACTGGGCCAGGGAGCTCGCCCGGCTGGGCGGGTATCACGTCGCCTGCTTTCTGGCCCAGCAGGTCGCCGGGAAGGCGCTGAAGGCTTATCTCTACGCTCAGGGAGAGGAGGTTGTGCTGGGGCACTCGGTCGAGCGGCTCTGTCAGGCGGCCGCTAGCTTCGATTCCACCTTCGCGGCAAAACGGGCGAGGTGGGCCATTCTGGACGGCTACTACGTTCCAACGCGTTACCCCAACAGCCTTCCGGACAGCATTCCGGCCCGGGTGTACACCGAAGACGCGGCTCGCGAAGCCGTCGCCATGGCCGGCGAAGTCGTCGACTTCGTGGAGGGACGGCTGACCGGTGCGGGATGACCGACTTCCGTCCGCACCTTATCGCGCTGATCTCGCTCGTAGTAAGCCACGGAGCGCAGGTCCCTCGCTCCCCTCTCCCCTTTGTGGGAGAGGGTGCAGGGTGAGGGGGAAGCGTGGGAGGGCGAGGCTCCTGCCGAGCCGCCGCTGTCGCTTGTAGTAAGCCACGGAGCGCAGCGGAGTGGCGTCAGTTCTCGCTTGTAGTAAGCCACGCAGCGAAGCAAGTGGCGTCTGGTCTTGCTCGTAGTAAGCCACGAAGTGGCGTCGCTTGGTTTATAGGCCCAATGCCCTCTCCCCTTGTGGGAGAGAGGGGGGATGGACTCGATGCCCTGCCGACCCGATAGACCCAATCAGAGGTTGGGCCGGACAGATTCGGAGGTGCGAAGGCTCCTCCTGGAGAGCGAGCTCGACCGTGTTCGTGCTCTCCTCGCGACGCGCCCCGAGGTTCTCGCGCTATGGGCGTTTGGGTCGGTCGCCTCGGGTCAGGTGAACGAGTGGAGTGACCTGGACCTCGTCGTGGTGATGCGTACGGAGGAGCCATTCCTGGATCGGATCATCCGACTGGGTCGGTGGATGAACAGTCGGGTAGGCTTGGATCTGCTGGTATACACGCCGGAGGAGATTACGGAGCTCGTGGAGCGGCCGTTCTTCCGTGAGGAGGTCCTGAGAAAGGGGGTGACGGTGCCCTTGCGCCCAAGAGAAGAAGCCCGTCGGTGGTTTGTCTTCGCCCAGGAGGACCTGAGGATGGCTGAACTGGCGATGGGAGACGGCCTTTTCAACCAGGTGTGCTTTCACGCTCAGCAGGCGGTGGAGAAGTGTCTGAAAGCCTTCCTGGCCCTATCGGGGGAACCCGTGCCGCGCACGCACCATTTGGCAGACCTGTGGGAGCGTCTCCCCGCTGAGGCGCGGGACGCCCTCTCTCCACTTCGGGAGGACGCAATCGACTTGGACCGGTTCTACCTCCCAGCCCGATACCCCGACGCTCTCCCAGGGATCCTGCCGGAGGGACTCCCGGGGAAAGAGCATGCGGAAAAGGCTCTAGAGACGGGGCGGGCGGTACTGGAGCGGACCCGCGCCGAACTCGAACGATAGGAATAACCCGGTAGACCCCCTTCCCCTTCTCCCCCGAAGTAAACGGACAGAAATGCCTCCCTCCCTTCCCTCTCCCCTGGTGGGAGGGGGCGCAGGGAGAGGGGGAAGCGTGGGAGGGCGAGGCTCCTGCCGAGCCGCCGCTTTCGCTCGTAGTAAGCCACGGAGCGAAGCGTAGTGGCGTCAGATCTCGCTTGTAGTAAGCCACGAAGTGGCGTTCGCCTGGTTTATAGGCCCAATGCCCTCTCCCCTTGTGCGAGAGGGCGCAGGGTGAAAGGATAGACCTGATGTCTCTTGGTACGAGGTGGGGAGCTATTTCGGTCTTGAGGGATCAGGTTTTGCGGGCTGGCCGGATACGAACTCCGGTTTCTGTGGCGACGATGAAGTGGCCAACCAAACGGTCAGCGTACCGCTCTACCACAGCTTTGACTACTCGAACGCGGTTGGCAGGGCTTTCGCGGCATAGGTTAGAGCCGCGCGGATGTCCTCGGGCTGCAGGCGAGGGTATTCCCGTAGGATATTGCTTTCTGGGATTCCCTGGGCCAACATGCGGATGATGAGCTCCACCGGGATCCGAGTCCCCCGGATAACCGGCTTCCCGACCATGACCTTCGGGTCTATGCTGATTCGCTGTAGAAGGTATTCATCCATGGTGTTGATCTTCCACTTTTGTTCCTCGGACCTTAAGGGCAGAGTCCCTGGCCTGGGTCGGCAATCACTTATGAGAGCTTGAGGACCTATAGGGAGAATACCATAACACCGGCTCCTCTTCAAGTGACAAGCGGCTCATGGCTTTGAGAACGCACGCAGGTACCTGCCTAGGTGCCACCCTTTCAACTTTCCGACCTGCCACTCTACCTCGCTAGACGTGGGAGGCTCGATATACTCGATGGTCTCCCGCCCCGATGCCTCCCTCCTTCCTCTCCCCTTGTGGGAGAGGGCGCAGGGAGAGGGGGATGGACTCGAGGCCTTGCGACACGATCACGTCTCGGGAGGGCGAGGCTCCCGCCGAGCCGCCGCTTTCGCTCGTAGTAAGCCACGTAGCGTAGCGAAGTGGCGTCGCCTGGTTAATGCTTCTCTTCCCTCTCCCCCTGTGGGAGAGGGCGTAGGGTGAGGGGGACAGCCCCGACGACTAGATAGACCAATGACTCGCCTAGCCTCCATCCCTTTCATCAGCATCATCGTCCGGACCTACCAGCAGCGTGATCCCCTTGGCACCTGCTTGCGCTGCCTTTTCGAGCAGGATTACCCGCGAGAACAAATGGAGATCATCGTGGTCGACGATGGTTCCACGGATGGCACGCAGGAACTGGTTGTCTCCCTTTCCTCCCCCCTGGTACTACGGTATATCCGTCTTCATCGTGTTGGCCGTGCGAAGGCCGCCAACGAAGGGGCCCGCGCGGCGAGAGGAGATGTCCTTCTCTTCCTGAACGGGGATACGTGGGCGGACAGACGCCTTGTCTCCTGCCATGCCCGGCACTACACCGGAGACCTTCCCGTAGCCGTAATGGGTCCGCAGCGGACGCCAGTAGAGGCATTGACTGCCAACCAGTTCATGCAGACGCGGTTCCTCTACAGCATAGCGGAGGCTGTCCCGAGGCGGAAAGTGTCGCCCTTGGAGGTAGGAGACAATAACCTGTCCTTACGTGCGGCAGACTTCTGGGCCGTGGGAGGTTTCGACGAGAACTTCGAGGGGTACGGGTGGTTCGACAGGGATCTCGGCCTGAGGCTAGTGCGCCACGGTGTCCATCTGCGCTACGACCCAGAAGCGGTTGCCGACCACTTCCACATCGAGACCCTGGAAAGCGTCCGACAGAAGATGCGGGAGTCTGGAAGGGGCGCAGTCTACCTCTGGCGCAAGCATGGCCGGTCCTTTTCGATAGGGATGATCTTGGAGATCCACCCCGTGCTTCTGCCCCTCAAGTGGCTTGTCTACCGGCAGAAGTTGATCACGGCGATAGTCTGGAGGGTTCTGAAACTTGCCGAGCGGCGGGATATCCGGCCACTACTGACGCTGTGCTATACCCACCTCGTCTGGGAGGCGTATTACGAAGGTGTTTTTGCGGCACTCCACCGCGAAGCACGCTAAGCCAGCGGACAGAAATCATGCTCCACCGCAGCGACTGGAGCTTCTCCCGTGTCGGGGCCCCCGCCAAAATCCATTTCAGGATTTTGGCGAGGTGACTTAACCACCCCCCCTGCCCAGCATTTCCCGTCTCTTCGTTGTTACCTTTGCTTCCCTTCCCTCTCCCTTGGTGGGAGAGGGCGCAGGGTGAGGGGGATGGACTCGGGGCCATGCGGTCTGATCACGTTCTGGGAGGGTGAGGCTCCTTTGTGGAAGGGCGAGGCCTCTGTCTTGGGAGGGCGAGGCTCCTGCCGAGCCGCCGATCCAGCTCTTTCTTCCCTCTCCCCTGGCGGGAGAGGGCGCAGGGTGAGGGGGATAGCCCCGACGACGGCCCACCCTTGTGTTGAACCGCTCTCGGAAGGGACGGAAGAACCGCTCACCGTCCAGCAGCGAGTCGACAAAGGCCAGGTACTCAGGGAGGGTGCGTACTTCCTGAGGAAGGAGGTGCCACCACAATGATTCCTGCGGATCGGTCACGCGCAACATACCCTCACCCCTTAACAGAAGTCCGGATGTGCATAGCGAATGACATGCATAGGACTTCCCTCCCTGGCGGCTCGGAGGAATGTGCTGGTATATACACTAGTCCGATTCGCCATGGGAAGCGGAACTCCTGCTATTGTACCGCCGAACTGACGGGACGATCATGGATTGAAACTGCTTTCCGGCTCAGTTTTTCACCGCGAATTAACTTGACAATGTCATGTCTGAAAGGGCTGCGCTTGTCAAGACCTTCCTAAATGACTTTTAACGAAAGTTGAACATGACCGACGCCTCCTCCCAGTCACTAAGCTGCCCTTGGTTCTCAAGTTTGTTCAAGAACCGTGAAAAGTCATTTAGCCTCCTCCTTCGAGCAGGATCTGTCCTCCAGCCGATCTCGTCGGAGTCATGTCTACGCCCTACCTGCGGGCATGAGGATCTCCCGGGAGCGTGTCGCAATCATACGGACGAGCCTCTTTGGGCTCAGACATTTTTCGCGCTTACGCCCCCGTGGACGATCCCGGCTCGCGATATGGTTCCCGCTTGGTGAGCACCCAGTATGTTGCTTCGGCAAGGTGACGCGCTACGGCGCAAATGGCTTTTTGATGCCCCCTTCGCTTGCGCACCCGGTCATAAAGCAAGCTGACATGGCGATTGGGATAACGGGTCCGCTGTCGGCATACGGCGTTCGCCGCTTCCAGGAATGCCCACTTCAGGTAGTGGTGACATCGGACCGCAGGGGGCCGTAACGTCGCCGCCCCCCAGATTCGTGAACCCGTGGGACCATCCCAGAATAGGAAGCGAACTGCTCGGTGCGCCCGAACCGCCCCGGGTCGCCAGCTTCCGTCAGGATCACCACCGCCAGGATGAATCCAACCCCAGGGATCGTCATGAGGAGGGAGACCTCCTCAGTGACCTCAAACAGGTCACCCATCCGGGACTCGATGCGGGCGATCTGCTCGTTCAAGGCATCGATCTGGTTCAGGAGGCACATCGTGGTGAAAGCAGTCTGTGGGGGAAGCTCCTGGAGCTTCTGGAGCAGGGTCTCCCGGCCTCGCTTCCCGAACACATCTGTGCAGGGGATGATCAGGGCGTACTTCGCGCACGTCGCATGGATGCGGTTCTTGAGCTGTGTGCGCTGGCGCACCAGCAGCATCCGGGTGCGAGGGAGATCCCGCAGGTCGCACAGCTCGCGTGATGGGATCCACACCGTTGGCAACGTGCCGGTGCGCTGGAGCCGAATGAGCCCGCGCGCATCCAACCGGTCTGTCTTGCTCACCTGTCCCAACATCAGCTTTGCCTTGTGGGCATGCACCAGTTGAGGAAGGAAGCCTGCCTCCTCAACCTCGTCGACGATCCAGTACCAGCTCCCGATGGTCTCGACTGCCACCGGTGAGCCAGGCTCACAGCTCGCCAGGAATCTGCGGATTGCCCCACGCTCGTGAGGGATCCGCTTCTCCTGGACGACCGTGCCGTCAGGCAACTCCACCCGAGCCCACGTATATTGTTTGTGGGCGTCAAGTGCGATATACTCCATATGGCTGCGCCTCCTTCCGCGGCTTCCGCCGCTTGAAGTACTTTCTCCCGCGTGGAATACCACGCGGGGAGGCGCAGCCCTTTCATATAATCATACTAGAGATAGATCCTGAAGTGGCCGGTATCTCCCGCGATGTGATGCACCGTATTCTATGGGCCGAGAACGTTCTTGCCCGCCGCTATTTCTATCCTGGGTGCCATAAGCTTGAGCCATATCAGTCGTGGCCTGAAACTACTCGGTATCCCTTGTGCAACACGGAGAGAGCAGCAGAGCGTGTGCTGGCCCTACCAACGGGGACAGATGTAACGTTGGAGCAGATCAGGACCATCTGCGATATCATCCGTTTCGCTGTTATGAACGCAAAGGATTTAGTCCGCAAACTGACCGCTGTCGAACCTTTGTAAGGTGAGCCATGGATAATGTTGTGCCGTGGCTCGTAGAAATTCGAATGGCGGCTCCCGTGGTCGAACAGCGGCGGGCAAAACCCAATGGGGTCTTCCGGGTTTGGACCCTCCTCCTTTCGGAATGCTCAGATGGCCTTCACTTATGAAAACGCCGTGCAAGACCCTCCTTTCGGAATGCTCAGATGGTCTTCAAAGCCCTTTGGCTTTAAGACCTGGTCCATCCCATCGCGGAGCTTACCGTCGTGCCCATTCACTTATCCGTCCTCGCAGCACACTATAGCGATGGGAGCCCCAACCGCCCAATCATGGTAAGGGACGCCTCAGCATCCAGAGCATTTCGGGGCGTGTTGGGACAACCTCTTCCGGCCCCCTCCGGGGTTCTCCTCAAACACCACACCCTTCTTCAGGCAGTGGTAGATGGACACAAGAATCTCTCGAGCGACGACCACCCTTGCAACCTTGGATCCCCTCCTCCGCTCAACCCTCCTGTATAGGTCTCCCAGTCTTCCGGGAGCCCTGGCATAATGCTGTGCTGTCTCCACCAGGATCCAGCGCAGCCACTTGGAACCCTGCTTGGTGAGTCTGCCATGGTAGAAGACCTTCCCCGACTGGAAGGTGGACGGGCAGAGCCCGGCAAAGGAGACAAGGTGCTTTTCGTCCGGGAACCTGTGCACGTCCCCAATCTCGGCCAGGATGAGCATCACAGAGTATTTCCCCAACCCTCGGATGGGGAGGATGAGCCTCACCCTGGGATCCTCCTCCGCAAGGGCCTCGATCGTCTGGGTGACCTTCTTGATCTCCTGCCGCAGGCTCTCTAAGATCCTGAGGTCCTGGTCGAGGAGACTCCTGTATGGTTCTCGGATCTCCAGGGTCCTTAGCCAGGCAAGACCGGACTTCCCAAACAGGTCCGTGAAGGGAGGCTCGATGCCCTGCTTGGAGAGGTAGGAATGGATGCGGTTCTTTACAGCAGTCTGGAGGTACACCAGGAACGCCCTGTGCCGCAAGATCTCGCGCAGGTCCCTCACCTCCCTGGGAGGGATGTAGGCCTGGGGGACGAGGTCTGCCATGCCCAGGTGTGCGAGGATCGTGGCATCGATGCGGTCGGTCTTGATCCTCGCAGAGGCGATGGCCTTGGTCTTCAGAGGATGGGCCAGCTGGATCTCCTCCACCAAACCCTCCAGGCATTCGTAGGGGTACTGCCAGTTCCCCGTGGCTTCCATGACAACCCGGATCGGTCTAGGGAGTCCCTGGAGGAAGGAGAGGAATTCCTCCCTGCGAGTCCGCAGCCTCGCATCCTCAAGGATCTCCCCCGTTTCCCTAGAGACTGCGCGACACCACGAGTACTTCCGACCGAGATCCATGCCGATCACTGTCCCGCAGAACCCAGAACCCATACTCCGTGCCCCCTTTCCGTGGTTACTTTAGTCGTATTGTACGCCACCACTCGGGGCACGGCGTTTTCATGATATCATGGTAGCTCAGAAGAAGTTCAGGAGGCTCAATGCACCTGAGCTACTTGCCAAAGTCTACGCAGGGGTTGAGTACAAGGACGGCATCGAGGTCACGCGGGAGGGGGTCGTCGCCTGATGCGAATTTTTACCCACCTCTTGACGAAACCTCTGGGCATCTTGGCGAGAGGGCTTCCCCGCCGTATCGCGGGCCGCACCTGGGCTTGGGTAGGCACTGTCCACCTCCCGCGCTACGGAAATGTCCGCCTCGCCGTGGCCACGAACGGCCGGGGAGGTCTGGACTACATCGTGAGCAATGATCTCCCTCGGCAAGGGAAGATCCTGATCCGCCGCAAGCGCAGCCGCTGGGATGTGGAAACCTGCTTCCGCGATGCCAAGCAGCTTGCCGGTCTCAAGGCCTACTAGTTGCGGGTGCCGCAAGCCATGGAACGGCATGTGGCGCTGGTCCTCCTTACCTTTGTTGTCTTGCAGCTGCTCAGACTCGACCCACTAGAAACGGTGGGTGAGGTGAAGCGCCGCCTGCAGCTCGAAGTCATTAAAGGAGGAACTCCGTCACCTACGCCTTCCATTAGCATGTCTCGTAGGGGTGAACTTGTGGTCGTCGTAGAACGCCGGAGGCGCACAACAAAGCCCAACCCGGGCTGGGAGGGGAGTTTCTCATGCTGATCCGGGCGCGAGCTCCCCTTCGGATAAGTTTTGCAGGGGGCGGTACGGACGTACCTCCCTATCCTGAAATGGAGGGGGGCTGCGTACTAAGTGCGACTATCAGTCGGTATGCGTATGGTACTCTCCGGCCTCGAGACGACGAACAGATCGTCGTTCGTTCGGTAGGCTACGACGCAGTGGTAAACTACAGCGTCCATGACCGTTTAGAACTAGATGGGCATCTCGACTTAGTCAAGGCGGCGATCATGAAGCTACGAGGCCAAGAATCGCGGGGTTTCGATCTGTTCTTGCACACGGAGGCTCCTCCGGGATCAGGTCTTGGCTCGTCTTCCGCTCTCGCTGTGGTGCTAATAGGATTGCTCAAGGAATTCAAGAACCTTATCCTGACAGATTATGACGTAGCGCGCCTCGCGTGTGTGCTCGAGCGACAAGATCTTGGAATTGCGGGCGGCTATCAAGACCAATATGCAGCCACATTTGGGGGATTCAACTACATCGAATTCTTTAAAGATCGCGTGGTCGTCAACCCCCTCAGACTGCCAGCAGACGTCGTAAACGAGCTGCAGCACAACTTGGTGCTTTGCCATACTGGGACGGTGCGCATGTCGGGCGGTATCATAGTGGACCAGGTTCGCCGGTACGAGACGGGCGAGACCTTGGAAGCGTTGCGGGAGTTGAAGCGACTGACGGTCGCGATGAAAGCCGCGCTCTTGCACAGGCAGTACACTGTTTTCGGGCGTTTACTACACGAGGAGTGGCAAGTGAAGAAGGCTCTCTCCCCCAAGATAAGTACGCCTGCAATCGACCGGTTGTATGACCTTGCCCGAGAGGCCGGCGCGATTGGCGGAAAGGTGACGGGGGCGGGAGGGGGAGGATACATGCTACTTTATTGTCCCTTTGACAAAAAGGTCGATGTGGAGTATGCATTACGGTCGGCCGGAGCTGCTATTACCGGGTTTTCGTTTGAGCAGGAGGGACTCCAGACCTGGAGGGTAAATGATGAGTGAAGAGCTAGTGGGTAAGGTGGAGCAGTATATTCGAGAAAGTATTCAAGTCAAAGAAGCGTTGCTTTCCAATGCGGCTCGAATCGCTGAGATAGGGCGGGTTCTCATTAACGCGCTAGGTTCCGGCCGTCAGGTGCTCGTGTTTGGCAACGGGGGTAGCGCCGCAGACGCCCAGCATATCGTTGCGGAGCTGGTTGGACGTTATCGTCAGGAGAGACCGCCTTTCAAGGCGCTGGCTTTGACTACTAATACCTCCTTGCTCACAGCCATTGCGAATGACTATGCCTTCGAAGACGTCTTCGCAAGGCATGTCGAAGCATTCGGACAACCTGGGGATGTGGCGATTGGCATTTCGACTAGTGGGAACTCGCAAAATGTCATAGCGGGAATTCGGGTTGCTAAGCGTATGGGCCTAGTTACGATAGGTCTTACGGGGCAAGACGGAGGTCAACTTAGACTTCTTGTAGACCATTGGATTGGGGTACCTTCGCGAGACACCCCAAGGGTTCAGGAGGCGCACATCTTGATTGGTCACATACTCTGCGACCTAATTGAGGAGGGGCTCTTCAACGGTGAGGTGGACGGTGTTTCTGGACCGGGACGGGGTGTTGAATCGTAAGGCTCCGGACGGCGACTACGTGAAGAGCTGGGACGAATTCGCTTGGCTCCCAGGCGCTCGGGAGGCTATTCGCCTCCTGAACACCGCGGGCGCACTCGCTGTGGTCGTCACCAACCAGAGGGGTGTCGCGAAGGGGTTGATGAGGACCGACGATGTGGTCAATATTCATCGCCGCATGCAGGACGAGTTGCGCGAGGTCGGGGCGCGTCTAGACGGGATCTACTTTTGTCCTCATGAGTCTGGCCGGTGCCGATGCAGGAAACCCGAGATCGGATTGTTCATGCAGGCACGGTCGGAGTTACCTGAGATCGACTTTTCCCGCTCCTTCGTGGTAGGCGACTCCTTGGCCGACATGGAAGCGGCACACCGGATCGGGGCGAGATGTATTTGGGTAGGCGGAAGGGGCCGAGCAGCGTCGCTTGGCAGGTTAGTTCTCGTAGCTAGGGACCTTCTGGATGCGGTAACGAGCATCATTTTGCCAATCGTGAGGGAAAGTGGATCCAAATGAAAGAACGAGCACTTATGCTGGTATCGAGAAGCCCCTGCCCCCTTGTCGCCGGCTATAAACTCCGGTTCCATTACATCGCTACGCTGCTCCAAAAGCGGTATGAAATTGACCTCCTTAGCTTGGAAGCCGTAAGGCCAGGCGTCAAGGACGGAGTACCGTTCCGTCAGGTGTATGAATTTCCGCAAGCACGAGGAACCTTCATTGCACGGGCCGTGACTAGTTTCTTCCGTGGTTGGCCCCTTCAGGTCGGCGGGTATTGGAATGCCCATGCAGCCAGGTGGATCGAAGAACATGCCACGGAGTACGATTTGGTTTATGTTCATCATGTCCGCATGGCCCGTACGCGGCAAGCGTTCGGGGTTTCAAGATTCTTGACTATCATGATGCTATTTCAATGCATTATTTAACGGCTAGGAGCTTTGCAAAAGGGGCATGAAGTCTTTTTTACAGGCTTGAAGGTGGCCGATTGCGGATGTACGAGTGCGAGGTTCTTAATTCATTCAACTGCGCGTTTGTAGTGTCAGAAATTGACCGGCAATGGATCCTGAGTGGCAAAGCACAACGGAAAATGGAGAGCCAACTTGCTGTTCTACCCATGGGCATCCGACCAGAGCTCCTTACCTACTCGCCAATAGGGCTAGAGGAGGCATCCCTTGTCATGATCGGTAACATGAAGTATTACCCCAACGTGGATGGGGCAACGTACTTTGCGCGAGAGGTTCTGCCCTTGGTGCAAATGAGAGTACCGAGCGTGAGATTTTACGTCGTGGGCGCCTCTCCTGCAAGGCCTGTTCGCGCTCTAGCTAAGCTTAAGAATGTCACTGTGACGGGATACCTAGACGACCCTTGGCAGATTGTTGCCCGGGCAGAGGTTGTGGTCGCACCGGTTCGTCTCGGTGCCGGGATGCAGAACAAGGTTCTTGAGGCGATGGCGCTTGGCAAGCCCGTAGTGGGGACGACCCTCGCGCTGCAGGGAATTGTGGGTGGGCAAGATGGCGAACACTTTGTCGTGGCAGATTCCCCGGAGCAGATGGCGGAGAGGATAGTGGATTTGTTGCGAGATCGGCACCGAGCGCAGGAACTCGGTAGACGGGCCAGGACCCTTGTTGAAGAGTGTATACATGGGATCGCATTGGGGATAGGTTCTATGAACACCTCGACCGGTGGAAGAATAGTTCCGGCCATAGCATGCTCCAGTGTTCGAAGGCAACCACCGTTCGGGGATTGCACATCAACACGGATAAGGCATGAGGAGCTATTCTCTGCTGACCGGGTGTGAGGATAGGACAAATCCGTTGCGTTATACTATGTGCAGTGCTCAAGAGCGTGCTCGGCGGGATCCTTGTCGATTGCTTCGGTCCGGGCAATCGTAGTTCATGGCGCTGTGCGGTGGGCTTATTGCGAGCTTCGTTTTGGTTATGGCAGTCATGGCAGGATCATTTGCAGTTCGAGTGACTGCCCTTCCATGGCTAACTTTGGCGATGGTGTCTGCCCGGCTTAGAGTCGCATTGGCTTTTTTGTAGCGTTGGGTCCGTTGGCGTGCGGTCGCTGAGCGAGCAGAAGACAGCCATTGATGCGGACTACCCGCGTGCACTCAAAAGGCGCGCGGTGGGGTTGCACCTATCCGAGCGCAAGGTCCTGCTGGTAGTCGTGGATCTCCTGTGCGCCAACGTCGCCCTCGCCCTGGCTATCTGGTGGCGGTTTGGTGTGGCCTTCCGTCACGGTCCGGTCCTGCGGCCACAGTGGTACGTCGCACTGACGGCTGTGTGGCTGGGTGTGGCCTTCCTGCTGGGCTCGTATGACCTGCGGCGAGCGGCGCGACTGAAGGCGGGCACGGCCACGGGAGCGGTAACGGGCATGGTTGCGGCGGTCATCTACCTGTTCATCCCGTACGTCACACCGCCGTTGCCCTCGTCCCGGCTGGCGCTAGTGGCCTTTCTGGCGGCCATGATCATCCCCGTCACGGCATGGCGGGCTCTGTACGCCCTGGTGCTGGTGCAACCGACGCTGCGGCGGCGTGCACTGGTGGTGGGAGCAGGATGGTCAGGCCAGGCCATTGTCCAGGCGGTGCGTGAGCACGCACCGGCCGAGTACGACCTGGTCGGGTTCGTGGACGACGACCCGGACAAACAAAACACAGAGATCGCGGGCCTTTCCGTCCTAGGTACCCGGGAGCACCTGCACGCGTTGGTGCGCCACACCGGTGCCACTGAGATCATCATCGCGATTACCGAGTCGGACCGAATGCATCCAGACCTCTTCCAGGCGATCATGAGCTGCCACGAACGGGGGATTGAAGTTACCCAGATGCCCGTCCTCTACGAGCAGTTGACAGGGCGCGTTCCGGTGGAGCATGCAGGAAGGAACCTACATGTCATCCTGCCGTTGAACGGCTACCCAAATCATTTCCATCGCGCGCTCAAGCGGCTGTTTGACTTGGGAATAGGTCTAATCGGTCTTGGACTTACTGTCGCGCTACTCCCGATCGTATGGCTGCTCTTGCAGGTCGAGGACAGGGGACCGGTCTTCTACAAACAGGCACGTGTCGGGCAGGGTGGAAGGATCTTCTACCTCCTCAAGTTCCGGACCATGGTGAAGGATGCGGAGGCAGATGGCCCTCGTTGGGCCGATGAGAAGGATCCCCGGGTGACGCGCATTGGCCGGATTCTCCGTCGGCTTCACCTCGACGAAGTGCCTCAGGCCATCAACATCTTGCGGGGGGAGATGAGCTTCATCGGACCCCGCCCCGAGCGCCCTGAGTTTGTGGCTGAGCTTGAGGAGCAGATCCCCTTCTACCGCGCCCGCCATGCCGTGAGGCCTGGAGTCACCGGCTGGGCCCAGGTCAACTACCACTACGCCGCCTCCGTCGAAGATGCCCTCATCAAACTCCAATACGACCTCTACTACATCAAGCACCAATCTCTCTGGCTTGACCTCCTCATCCTCCTCAAGACCATCGGCCTCGTCCTGACGCTCAGAGGTAGGTAACCCGAGGGGAGAAGATTACGAGGTCGGAGAAATCTGCCATCTCGTCGAGCTCCTCAGCGCTCATCTCCAGGAGTTCGGGATCCGATCCCTTCCGCCGCAACACGGTTTCGTACTGACGGGCAGCTTCCTCGATCTTCCCCCAGCGTTGCAGGAACCGGGCGAACCGGAGGGGGATGAAAGGCCTGGAGGCAACGTATGATTGCATCGAGGAGGTTGCCAATGGACATTGAACCCCTTCTCCAGGAGTCGCATTACTGCCTCTAGGCGCCTCACCTCCTGGGTTATTGCCCCCCTCGATTCCTCTCGCCACCTCGCAGCCCTCTCCTTCGCTTCTTCCCTTCTTTTCGACTCAGAAGATTCCCGCCGCTCGTCGACCTGCTCGGGGGAGTAGAATGCCAGGAGATCATCCTGGAACCTCTCCCGCCGTCGCCCATTGAGCACCTTTACGGGAAGTACGCGGGGGAGGACTTCCTCCGGGATCTCGAGGAAGAACATCGTAGGAGAGGGGAGAGGAGTATAGACCAGGAGACGCCACTCCGCTTTGCTCCGTGGCTTACTACGAGCGAGATCGGCGGCTCGCCAGGAGGCTCGCCCTCCCGGGCAGGAGCCTCGCCCTCCCACACGGCAGGCGGCTCGCCGTCCCGTTGCAGGATCTCGGTGGGTTGAGCTGTAAGAACAACCTGGATCGGAGGTCTCGGGTTGCGGATCGTGTTCCTGGCAAGGCAATCCCTTCCCTTCTCCCCTCGGAGCATTCACTCTCAGCGAGTGGGGGGGAGCGAGATTGCCCTATACTACGTGGCCAGTGGCCTTGCGAGACTCGGTCATGATGTCCTGGTCCTCAACCACTGCGGGGAGGAGGCAGGGGTGTACGACGGCGTCCGGTATTTCGACCTCAGACGTGACTACAGCCGCTGGCGGGCGGAGGTGAGGGCGAGGCCTGCCGACGTGATAGTCCTCTTCCGGCGCATGCTGGATGTGGTGGCGGAGATCCCTTCCCGGGTCCGGGTGTTCTGGGCGCACGACCACCAGGGGGTGTATGTCTCCGACCCGCCCTCGGTCCTGCGCTCCCTCGCCATCGCCTGGAGGCAGGCGACGGGGCCGTTGTTCCACAGGAGAGTGGACAAGATCTTCGTCGTCTCGAAGTTCATGCGGGACCTCTTCGTCTGGCTGTTCCGGACGCCGCCGGAAAAGCTCACGGTGATGCCGAACGGCGTGGACACTGCGCTGTTCGCAGGCCCTCTTCCAGAGAAGCGCCCGCTCAAGTTCGTGTACACGTCAGTGCCGGAGCGGGGGCTGGCCCAGCTCCTGCGGGAGATCTTCCCGGAGATCCGCAGGGTCTATCCGTTTGCGGAGCTGTGGGTCGCCTCCTATCAACCTCTTGTTGCGTACAGGCAGTACGAGACGGAGGGGGTTTTTCTCCTCGGTCGAATTCACAAGAAGGAGCTTGCTAGCCTTTTGCTGGAAAGCTCGCTAATGCTCTACCCCTCCAATGTTGAGGAGATGGGTGCGATTGCCGTCCTGGAGGCGATGGCGGCGGGGACACCTGCGGTCACGAGCACGCTGGGGGTTTTGGCCGAGCTGGCAGGCGAGGGAGAAAGAGGGGTCGCGGTACCGGGCCGGCCGGGGAGCGGAGATTTTGCTCGACGCTTTGTTGAGGCGACACTGGAGCTGCTGGCCGATGAGGGGCGTCTTGCGCGGATGCGCCGTGCCGCCCGGGAGTATGTCCTGTCCAACCACGACTGGAATACAATTGTCGGCCGCTGGGAGGAGGAGTTGCGGGCCCTCGTTTGAAGGTGCGGCTCGGCAGGAGCCTCGCCCTCCCGGGGTTCCCCCCTCACCTGCGTCCTCTTCCACGAGGGGAGAGGAGTATAAACCAGGAGACGCCACTCCGCTGTGCTTCGTGGCTTACTACGAGCGAGATCGGTGGCTCGGCAGGAGCCTCGCCCTCCCGGGGTTCCCCCCTCACCTGCGTCCTCTTCCACGAGGGGAGAGGAGTATAAACCAGGAGACGCCACTCCGCTGTGCTCCGTGGCTTACTACGAGCGAGAACCGACGCCACTCCGCTTCGCTCCGTGGCTTACTACGAGCAGGGTCGGTGGCTCGGCAGGAGCCTCGCCCTCCCGGGCAGGAGCCTCGCCCTCCCGGGCAGGAGGCTCGCCCTCCGAAGGAAAAGGCATAAGGGCGGGGTTTCGTGGAAGGAGCAAGGGGGAGCGTCGCGAATAAACATATGATGCCCGATCCAGCCGCGGAAGGTACCGAGGTCCTGAGAAAGTCCGAACCTGCTCACTCGACGGTGAGATCACTCGTCTGGGCGGAGGGTCTTGTGGGGGTAATCTTGCCCTTCTCCCCGCCGCTCGCTCTCCTCCTTCTCGTGGTGCTCTCTGTCATTCGGCGAGATCGTCTCCTGCAGGGCTTACGTGGAGAGAGGCTGACCCTGGTCGTGGCCGCTGCCGTCGTCCTCGCCGGCCTCGTTGAGGCGGTACGATTCCGATTCGGGCGGGAGACCTTCGGAGATATCCTGGGGGTGCTCGCGCTGGTGTGGTTATTCGCTGTCGGGGAGTACGTGCTGGAGGATCCGTCTACGTTCTTTCGGACTCTCTCCCGATCCCTGGGGGTCTTTGCCCTGCTGGGGCTCCTTGCGTACTTTCTCCCTCTCTCTTTTAAGCTCTCCCTTTTGGGCGAGGACATGATCTTCATCCAGCGCGCGCCTGGGAACCCCAAGGGCGTTGTCCTCTTGGGAGCCCCCGCGAATAGCCTCGGTCCTCTGTTCATGGGTACGTTCCTCCTGGGCCTCGTGCGGCTATTCCAGCGCGAGCCCCTCTGGGAGCGCTTTGAGGGGGCGGTGATCGCGCTGGTGGGGATCGGCGCAGCGAGCCTGATGGAGGTGCGTCTTGCCGTGCTGGGGATGGCTGCTGGTGCTTTCACCTTCAGCTTCGCGGTGGGACTCCGGGGGCTGCTCTTCGCAGGGCTCGCTCTTCTCACGACGATGGCCATCTCCCCAGGCCTGCTCGTCCGTTTTGAGAGCCTCCTCGCTGCGCAGCAGACCGAAGCGTCCCGGCTGTACCTGTGGCAATCGGCCCTCACGTTAGCGAGGCAGAACCCCTGGCTCGGTGTGGGACCCGGTCGGTTCGCTGAAGGGTACCATCGACTGCCGCCGGTGCCTGAGTGGGCTTACTTCGAGGACCCCCACAACGCCTACCTCCGGCTCATTGCAGAGTGGGGAGTTCCTGTTGCTCTGCTGTTCTTTGGGTGGCTGTTCTGGAAGCTCGACCGGGTGTGGACCCGCAACCACCACATCCTCCGGTGGGGCGCCGTGTCGGCAGTTGCGGCATACCTTTTCATGGCTTTCTTCGAGACCTACTTCCTGAAGTTCCACGTGGCCACCCCGTTCTGGCTGTTGCTGGGCCTTGCCCAGAGGGAGGATTGGGGATAGATATCCCAACGGTTTTGCCTCCGGCAAGCCGGCCGATTACTTTAAGGAATCCCAGGTTCGGGAGGCTCTGAATGCGGCAGCTCAAATCATCCGGTTCTGATGAAGCCCTACTACTTCTTCTCCCGACGCCTGGATGTGGGCCTCGATATCCTGCTGATTGGTCCAGAATTACGGGCAGGTTTGGAAAAGGCAATGCGGGAAAGCATCCTCCTAGCCGCCCGGGAGGATTTGTGACGACTGCACGGCTTTTTAAGGAATCCTGTGCCCCCTCACCTTCATCCTCTCCCCACAGGGGAGAGGACCCTCTCTACAAACGCGCAGTTCCAATCTACCTCGCTCTGGCCGTTCCTCTGGCCCCGCACTCCATCCACCACGGCCCGTCGCTGTTGGCGGGTCCGGCCCAATAGCTCCGAAACCTCGTTATACGCCCGAAGAAGTCGAGGCTTGGGCGGCAGTTCCGGAGGCTTTCGTTACGAGTCTTATATGCAAAGGGAAGAGGGGAGGCGTGGTTCAGCGGAGGATCCACCGGAGGAGGCCGAAGGCGCCGCCGCCCAGGACGAGCCAGGCCGAGTTGAGCTTCGTCCGGAACACCACTACCGCCGCGACGAGCAGGAGGAGGACGGTGACCTCGTCGACCAGGGCGGCCCGGGCGATCTGCCACGTCACCGCAGCCATGAGGCCCAAGGAGGCGACGTTTGCCCCGTCGAGGAACCCCGAGGCCCAGGGGGAGCGGCGGAGCCTGGGGATGAAGGGGTGGGTCGCGGCCACGAAGACGAACGAGGGGAGGAAGATCCCCACGGTGGCGAGGACCGCCCCCCACCATCCTCCGAGGAGGTAGCCGACGAACGTGGCTGTGGTGAACACCGGTCCCGGGGTGACCTGGCCCACGGCGATGGCGTCGAGGAGCTGCCTGTCGGTGAGCCAGCGCAGCCGCACCACGAGGTCGGCGTGCAGGAAGGCCAGGAGGACGTAGCCGCTGCCGAAGAGGATGGAGCCCACCTTGAGGAAGACCAGGAAGAGCGTGGGGAGGGCGAAGGGGGTGGCGGCGAAGCCGCCCAGGGTTGCCGGGGCCGCCTTCCCCCCTGTGACAGGGAGGACGAGGAAGGGGAGGGCGGTGTGCAGCCTCTCCCGGAGGTTCGTGAGGAGCATCACGAGGAGCGCTGCGGAGAAGAGGAGGAGCACCTCGTTGGCGCCGGCGAGGCTCAGGGCGAGGACGGCGAGGCCCACCCCAGCCAGGAGGGGCCCTTTGACGGCCGTCCTGGAGAGCCCCCACAGGGCCTGCAGGATGATGGCGAGGATCACCGGCTTCACCCCGTAGAGGAACCCGCCGACTTCGGGGAGCGTCCCGTACCGCACGTACACCCACGCAAGCGCGAGGACGATGACCGTGGCCGGCAGGATGAAGCAGACCCCTGCAGCGATGAGCCCCCGCCACCCCGCGCGGGCGTACCCGATGTGGATGGCCATCTCTGTGGAGTTCGGCCCGGGGATGAGGTAGGTGGCCCCGAGGAGGTCGAGGAACTGTTGGCGGTCCAGCCAGCGGAGCCTGCGGACCACCTCCTCCTCCATCATGGCGATGTGTGCCGCTGGCCCTCCGAACGCCGTGGTGCCGAGCTTGAGGAAGAGGCGGACCACCTCGACGAGGTTCTTCCTCCCGCCCTCCTGGGGGATCGCTTGTGCTCCTGGAACCTGCATTCTACGGGAAGGATAGCAGGCCAGGGGGGCACCGTCAATTCGGTGGCCTCTCTAGGGAGGGGGTCCTTGTAACCGGGGAGACGCCACTCCGCTGTGCTTCGTGGCTTACTACGAGCGAGAACTGACGCCACTCCGCTTCGCTCCGTGGCTTACTACGAGCGAGATCGGTGGCTCGCCAGGAGGCTCGCCCTCCCGGGCAGGAGCCTCGCCCTCCCAGGGTTCCCCCCTCACCTGTGCCTCTCCCCAGGGGGGAGAGGGGAGAGAAGGAGAAGCGTAAACCGGGAGACGCCACTCCGCTTTGCTCCGTGGCTTACTACGTGCGAGCGAGGGGGATTGACCGGGCTCGCAGAATCAACAGGACAGAGGAGGAAAGCACGGCCTGGAGGAGGGTCATGGAACCTGCGCTCGTAGTCATCGCGGCAGTGGGGTTCGTCGGCGGGGTGCTCTTCCTGCTCCTCGTGTGGATGATGGCCTATACGATCCTTTACGGGCACCGCCCCGGCGAGCGGCGGTGAGTCCTCCCCGGAATTCGATGCTGGATCCCCCTGCGCGCCGGGGAGGCTCCTGGCGTCCTGCGTCTCGCCTTGAGCCTCGATCCATGGTACAATCTGGATGATCCTGCTGTTCCGAGCACGTGGTGACCGGATGCCGAACCGCCCGAGGGATTGGTTGGGGAAGGCCATCATCGATCTGGAGGAGGCGGAGGACGCCCGCCGCGCCGGACGGCATGAATGGGCCTGTTTCGCCGCCCAGCAGGGTGCGGAGAAGGCAGTGAAGGCTCTGCACTTGCATCTTGGACAGGAGGCATGGGGTCACGTGGTGGCGCGGCTGCTGCGGGAACTGCCCGAGGTCGTGGAAGTCCCCCAGGAGCTCGTGGAGAAGGCGAAGGTCCTCGACAACTTCTATGTGCCTACGCGGTACCCGAACAGCCACCCGGAAGGTGCCCCCCACGATCACTACGGGCCTCTCCAGAGCGGGGAGGCGATCCGCTATGCCCGTGAGATCATTGTGTTCTGCCGTTCTCAGATGGCCGGACAGGAAGGCCGTTGATAGGGCTGTGCGGGAGTGGGCTGCGGAGGTGGCCCGCTCGCATCCCGAGGTCCGTGCGATTGGGTACATTGGCTCCTACGCGCGGGGAGACTGGGGAGTAGGCAGCGACCTCGACCTGGTGATTCTCGTCGCCGATTCCTCCCTTCCGTTCCACCGCCGGGGCGCGGAGTTCGACACGGGCCCGTTACCGGTCCCTGCAGACGTGTTCGTGTATACCCTGGAGGAGTGGCAGTCCCTTCAGCGGGAAGGACGGAGGTTCTACCGCACGGCGGTGGACGAGGCGGTCTGGGTGTACCGAGCTCCCCCGGAAGGTTCCCGGTAAAACCTTTACATCCCCTTCGGGTCCTCGCGGGGCGCAGTCTGTGGCTCCAGGTGGATGAGGACGTCCAGGGAAGGGAACTCCTCGCGGAGGGCGGCCTCGACGCGGTCGGCGAGGTCGTGGGCCTCTTCGACGTTCAGGTGGGAGGGGACCTCCATGTGGAGGTCGACGAAGCGCTGCGCCCCGGACCGCCTGGTCCGCATGGCGTGGTAGGCGACGCCCTCGGCGGCGAACCTGTCCAGGACCCTGCGCAGGGCGCGCTCCTCCTGCTCGCTCAGGCGCTCGTCCAACAGCCCCCCCAGGGAGCGCCTCGTGACGGAGGCGCCCGTCTTGAGGATGTGCAGGGCCACGAGGATCGCCAGGAGCGGGTCGAGGACCGTCCACCCCGTGAGGCGCACCAGGACGAGCCCAGAGATGACCGCGCCGGTTGTGAGGACGTCGGTCAGGAGGTGGGCGGAGCCGGCCTCCAGGGCGATGGACTCCGTCCTCCTCGCCGACCGCCGCATGGCGAGCGCCACGAGGAGGTTGATGGCGCTCGCGGCGGCGGAGACCGCGAGCCCGGCCCCCAGGCGGACGAGGGGCGCGGGCTTCAGGAGGCGGGGGACGGAGAGGGCGAGCACGGAGGCGCCTGCAGCGAGGATCAGCAGCCCCTCCACGACGCTGGAGATGTACTCCACCTTCCCGTGGCCGTAGCGGTGGTTCTCGTCGGGGGGCTGGCCGGCCAGCCAGAGGGTGAGGAGGGCGAGGGCGGCGGAGGCGACGTTGACGACCGATTCCCCCGCGTCGGAGAGCAAAGCCACGGAGTTGGTGAGGAGGAAGGCCCCGAACTTCAGGAGGAGGATGAGGGCTCCCGCACCTACCGCCAGGGCCGCCGTGCGGATGCGCAGCCGGGACGCCATCGACGCGTCGGTGATGAGGTCGTCCATTTTCCGCGGTTCTCCTCGCAAAAGACCAGGGTTGAGCCACCGCGACACAGAGGAGCTCCCGCTGCTCCGGTGGGACCTGACCTCTTGTCCGTGGACTCAGTATACCACGCCCCGAGGAAGGGCGTAAAGCCTTCTGTGGTGAGGTTTAGCGCCGTCTCAATTTTTCCAGGAGGAGTCCTGCGAGGCACCGCGAACGGAAATACCAAGACCCTCCGGGTGCCCGCTCTGAGGGGAGCGGGTGAAAAGGGAAAGCGGTGGAAATCCGCTGCGGTCCCGCCACTGTGACCGGGGAGCAGGCCCGCACCTCCTGATGCAGGAGGGGGAAGCCACTGGGTTTTGACCTGGGAAGGCGCGGGTCGACCCCAGCAGGAGAGGATCCTGCTGGTCCGCGATGATCCGGAAGCCAGGAGACCTGCCCGGGGGGAGCCGAGATCCTTCGGTCGAAAGGAGGTAGGCACATGCGCAGGACCCGGCTCTTCCCCCTCGTCCTCTTCCTTTCCCTCCTCGTCGTTGGGGCCTCCCTCGCGGCCCCGGTCGACCAGTTCCCCCTGACCCTCCGCGACGACCTGGGGCGGTCCGTCACCCTTCGGCAGCCGCCGCAGCGGATCGTCTCCCTCGCCCCCTCCAACACGGAGGTCCTCTATGCCCTCGGCCTGGGCGACAGGGTCGTCGGCGTGGACAGGTTCTCGGACTACCCCCCGGAGGCGCGCGGGAAACCCAAGGTCGGGGGGATGGTCGACCCTGACTACGAGCGGATCTTGAGCCTCCGCCCGGACCTCGTCCTGGCTACGGGAGGGGTGCAGAGGCCCGTGGTGGAGAAGCTGGAGTCCCTCGGCGTCCCCGTGTTCGCCCTCCATCCCCAGACGGTGGAGGGGGTCTTGGACTCCATCCTCACCGTGGCCCGGCTTGGAGGGGTCACCCGGAAGGGGTGGGAGGTGGTCGCGAAGCTCCGCGGGCGCATCCGGGCGGTCACCCTCAAGACGGGGAAGATCCCCCTCAGCCGGCGCCCCACCGTCTTCTGGATCATCTGGCCCGAGCCCCTCATGACGGCAGGGCCGCGGACGTTCATCCACAGCCTGATCACCCTGGCGGGAGGGCGGAACATCGCCGGGGACCTGGCGGGGCCCAGGGACTATCCTCTCTACAGCATGGAGGAGCTCGTCGCGCGGGATCCGGACGTGATCATCGCGACGACCGATGCGCACGGCGCCGTGGGGAAGCTCTCGGAGAAGCCCGGGTGGCGGAGGCTCCGCGCCGTGCGCGCGGGGCGGGTGTATTTCGTGGACCCCGACCTCGTGCACAGGCCGGGGCCGCGGCTGGTGGACGGCCTGGAGGCGATCGCCAGGCTGCTCCACCCTCCCCTGTTCTCGGAGAAGGCGGGCGGTAGGTGAGATGGGGCGGCTCGTCCTGGTCTTGGGGGGAGCGCGCAGCGGCAAGAGCGCCTTTGCCCAGCGCCTCGCCGCCGGCCTCGACGGGCCCGTCGTCTACGTGGCCACGGCGGAAGCCGGGGACGAGGAGATGCGGTCGCGCATCGCCCGCCACCGGCGCGCCCGCCCGAAGCGGTGGAGGACGGTGGAGGTGCCGCAGGGGCTTTCCAGGCGGCTCTCCCAGCTGGCCCGCTCCGGGACCCTTGTGGTCGACTGCCTCTCCGTGTACGTGGCCAACCTCCTCGACCCGTTCTCCGAACGCCCGGCGAGCCCGGCGGCGAAGAGGGCGGTCCTGAAGGAGGTGCGGGCGGTCCTCCGCGAGGCGCGGAGGTGGGAAGGGACGGTGATCGTGGTGTCCAACGAGGTGGGCCAGGGGGTGGTCCCCCCCACCCCCCTCGGGCGGGCCTACCGGGACCTCCTGGGGGAGGTGAACCAGCTCGTGGCAGGGCGGGCCGATGAGGTCTACTGGATGGTCGCGGGGATCCCCGTGCGGGTGAAGTAGAGGGAGGGAGCGGAGGGAGATGGGGCGGGCGATCATGGTCCAGGGGACGGCCTCGGGGGTGGGGAAGAGCGTCCTCGTGACCGCCCTCTGCCGCCTGTTCGCGCAGGAGGGATACCGGGTGGCCCCCTTCAAGGCGCAGAACATGTCCCTGAACGCGGCCGTCACCCCGGACGGTCGGGAGGTCGCCTGGGTCCAGTACATCCAGGCCCTCGCCGCCGGGGTGGCCCCCTCTGCGGACATGAACCCCGTCCTGCTGAAGCCCGAAGGGGAGAGCCGGTGCCAGGTGGTGGTCCACGGGCGCGTCGTGGGGAGCTTTCCGGCGCAGGAGTACCCCGCGCGCATCCGGGAGATGGCCCAGGAGGCCATCTCGCGTTCCCTGGGGCGGCTGCTCTCCGCGTTCGACGTCGTGGTGATCGAGGGCGCGGGGAGCCCGGCCGAGGTCAACCTCCGGGACCGCGACCTGGCCAACATGGCTGTGGCGGCCATGGCAGGTGCGCCGGTGCTCCTCGTGGCGGACATCGACCGCGGGGGAGCCCTGGCCGCGCTGGTGGGGACGATGAGCCTCCTGACTCCCGAGGAGAGGGCGCGCGTGGCGGGCGTGGTGATCAACAAGTTCCGCGGGGACGCGGGGCTCCTGGCCCCGGCCGTCCCGTTCCTCGAGGAGAGGCTCGGCGTCCCCGTCGTGGGGGTCCTCCCCTACATCCCAGGCCTCGCCCTCGGGGAGGAGGACAGCCAGACCCAGCCCTCCCTGTACCTTCCCCGCGACGGCGTGGTGCAGGTCGATGTGGCGGTGGTGGCCCTCCCCCACCTCTCCAACGCCACGGACTTCGAGGCCCTGCGTGGGGAGCCGGGGGTCCGCGTCCGGTTCGTCCAGCCCGGGGAGCGCATCGGGCCCGCAGACCTCTTGGTGCTGCCCGGGACGAAGACCACCATCGCAGACCTCGCGGCGCTTCGGGAGGAGGGGATGGCGGATCAGATCCGCGCGGCGCGCACGCTGGGGATCCCCATCGTCGGCATCTGCGGCGGCTTCCAGATGCTCGGGAGGTCCCTGCACGACCCGAGGGGCGTGGAGGGCCGGGCCGGCCGCGTCGAGGGCCTCGGCCTCCTCCCGGTGGAGACGGTGTTCCTGGAGGGGAAGCGCACCGTCCAGGTGGAGGCCGAGGTGATCACGGACCGGGGCCCGTTTTCCGGATTGCGCGGGACGCGGGTGCGCGGCTACGAGATCCACGTGGGGCACTCCTGGGGGGAGGGGCAGCCCGTCTTCCGCACCCTCGGGTGGGTGTCCCGCGACGAGGGGGTGATCTCCCCGGACGGCCTGGTGTGGGGTACGTACCTCCACGGGCTGTTCGAGAACGCCCCCCTGCGGAAGGCGCTCATCGCCTGGGCGGCCTCCCGCAAGGGCCTTCGCCTCGACCCCCTGCGGGGCAGGGAACCGGCGGTGCTCGAGGAGTCCTTCGAGCGCCTCGCAGAGGCGGTGCGCCGTCACCTCGACGTGGCGTGGTTGTTCCGGGTGGTGGGGGTAGAGCCCCCTCACCCTGCGCCCTCTCCCCAGAGGGGAGAGGGGAAGAGAGGAGGGCCTCCTCGCCAGGAGGGAGGGGGAAAAGGAGGGCTTTCCCCAGCAGGGAGGAGGACGGCGGTGAGGGGACCGTGAACGTGCCGCGCGTGGTCATCGCCGGGACGCACAGCGGGGCGGGGAAGACCACAGTCGCCCTGGGCCTCATGGCGGCCTTCCGCCGCGCAGGCCTGCGCGTCCAGCCCTTCAAGGTGGGGCCGGACTACATCGACCCTGGCCTGCACGCCGCTGCCGCCGGGAGGCCTTCCCGGAACCTGGACAGCTGGATGCTCCCTGAGGGGACGCTCCTCTCGCTCTTCCGCTGCGCGGCGGCGGGCGCGGAGGTCGCCGTGATCGAGGGCGTGATGGGCCTGTACGACGGGTACAGCGGGAGGGGGGATGCGGGCTCCACGGCGCACGTGGCCAAGCTCCTGGGCGCGCCGGTGATCCTGGTGGTGGATGCGTCCGGCGCGGTGCGCAGCGTCGCTGCGACGGTCCTGGGGTTCCGGGAGCTCGACAGGGAGGTGCGCCTGGCGGGGGTCATCTGCAACCTCGCCGGAGGCCCCCGGCACCGGGAGTGGCTTCGGGAGGCCGTCGAGGAGGTGGGTGTCCCGTTCCTTGGGGCGCTCCCGCGCGTCGAGGGCGGCTCCATCCCCGAGCGCCACCTCGGCCTCGTGCCGGCCTCGGAGCGGCAATACCGCGAGGTCCTGGACCGCCTGGCCCTGGCGGTCCGGGAGTACGTGGAATGGGAGAGGGTCCTCGCCGTTGCCAGGCAGGCGCCCCCGCTGCCCTCGGGGGGAGGCCCGGAGATGCCCCTGCGGACCCCGCGCGTGCGCATCGGGGTCGCCCGGGACAGGGCGTTCAGCTTCTACTACGAGGACGCGCTGGACGTCCTCAGGGCCTCCGGCGCCGAGCTCTTCTTCTTCAGCCCCCTCGAGGACGGGGACCTGCCCGATGGGGTGAGCGGCCTCTACCTCGGGGGAGGGTTCCCCGAGGTCTACGCGGCGGAGCTGGAGGCGAACCGGCCCATGCGGGAGGCGATCAGGACGGCGGCGGAGGCCGGGATGCCGGTCTACGCGGAGTGCGGGGGCCTGATGTACCTCTGCAGGCGCCTGCGGACCTCTGAGGGGAGGTCGTACGAGATGGCTGGCGTCTTCCCCTACGAGACCGTCATGGGGCGGCGGGTGAGGGCGATCGGGTACGTGGAGGTGGAGGCGGAGAGGCCGACGTGCCTCCTCGCGCGCGGGGAACGGGCGCGGGGCCACGAGTTCCACTGGTCCTCCCTCCCCGCCGGTGTCGCGGAGACGGCCTACCGCATGGTGGAGGGGTTCGGCCTGGATGGCCGGAGGGACGGCCTGGTCCACCGCAACGTCCTGGCCTCCTACGTCCACCTCCACCTGGCCGCCGTCCCCCACGCGGCCAGGCGCTTCGTGGACGCCTGCGAGGCCTTCGCCCTGTGGAGGTAGTGCTTTGGCCATGAGGGAACGGCCCCTCGTCGTGGCCCTGGCAGTCGCGCTCGACCTCCTCTTCGGAGAGCCCCCGCGCCGCCTCCACCCAGTCGTGGCGGTGGGGCGCTTTGCCGCCTGGCTTGAGGGGAAGCTGCACCGCCCCGGGCTTGGTCCCCTGCGGGAGGTGGCCGCGGGGGGCGTCGTCGTCCTGGCCGTGGCCGGCGCTGCGGTGGGAAGCGCATCCCTCGTGGTCCGGGCCCTGCGGCGCCTCCCCTCCGTCGTGCGCGTGGCGGCGGAGGCGGCGCTCCTCTCCACGACCTTCTCCATCCGGGAGCTCGTCGCCTCAGCCCACCGGGTCGCGGAGGCCCTGGAAGGCGGCGACCTCCCGGAGGCGCGGCGCAGGGTCGGGGAGATCGTCGGCCGCGAGACCTCCCACCTCCCTGCCGAGGAGGTGGTGCGGGCGGCGGTGGAGTCGGTGGCGGAGAACGTCACCGACGCCGTCACCGCTCCCCTCTTCTACGCCTTCCTCGGCGGCCTCCCCCTGGCCATGGGGTACCGCGCCGTGAACACCCTCGACGCCATGGTGGGGCACCGCAGCCCCCGCTACGTGCACTTCGGGCGGGCGGCGGCGAGGCTGGATGACGCCCTGAACTTCCTCCCTGCGCGCCTGGCGGTCCCGTTCTTCCCCGTGGCCGCGTGGGCCTCGGGCCTCGACGCGAAGCGCTGCTGGGCCACCCTCCTCCGCGACGGGCGCAAGCACCCCAGCCCCAACGCGGGGATCCCGGAGGCGGCCGTGGCCGGGGCCCTGGGGGTCCGCCTCGGGGGCGTGAACGTGTACGAGGGGAGGGTGGAGGAGCGGCCGTTCCTGGGGGAAGCGGTCCGTCCCCTCGCCCCCGGCCGGATCCGCGAGGCCACGCGCGTTGCGGCGTGGGTCGCCCTCCTCGCCTCTGCTGCGGGGTGCGCCGCCGGGGTTCTGTGGGGGAGGCGGGGATGAGGCGGCTCCTGCGCGGCTTCCTCGCGGCCTGGGGCCTCCTCACGAGGGTCCCGCTCCCGGGCGGGGTGGCCGCGGGGCCGCCTGCCGCGGGTGCTGCTGCGTTCCTCCCCCTCGTCGGGGTCCTGTTCGGCCTTTGCGCGTGGGCGGTCTACCTGGGGGTGCGGGGGTTCCTCTCCGAAGCTCCGGCGCGCGCCCTGGTCCTCGCCGTCTGGTACCTCCTGAGCGGGGGGCTGCACCTGGACGGGTTCGCGGACACGGTGGACGGTTGGGGCGGGGGGAGGACGCGGGAGGAGGCCCTTCAGGTGATGCGCGACCCCCACGTGGGCGCGATGGGCGCCGCGGCCGTCGCGCTGCTCTTGATCGTGAAGGCAGCGGCGCTGGGGGGTGTCCCCTCCGGGGCCGTCGGGCCTGCCCTCGTGGCCGCCGGGGCCTGCGGCCGCTGGGCCCCCGTGTACGCGGCGTGGTGGTACCGCCCCGCCCGGGAGGAAGGGCTGGGGAAGGCCGCGCTGGAGGGCACAGGTGCTGGAGAGTTCGCCGCGGCCACGGCGGTCGCGGCCCTCGCTTCGGGACTCTTCGGGGGCTTGAGGGGGGTTGTCGGGGCTGTTGCGGGGATGGTCGCTGCGGTCCTCCTCGCGCTCGCCATCGCCCGCTGGCTGGGAGGGCACACCGGGGATACCTACGGGTTCCTCGTGGAGGTCACGGAGACGGTCGTCCTCCTGGCGGCTGCGGCGGCGAGACCGGTGTAGGGGGAGATTTGGATGTCCTGGGCGCTCCATGGAGGGAACGTGTGGGAGGCCTCCCGGCGCTTCGGGCGCGGACCCCGGGAGTTCCTCGACTTCAGCAGCAGCGTGAACCCGCTGGGGCCTCCCAGGGCGGTCCTGGAGACGCTGGCGGAGCGCCTCCCGGACGTCCGGTACTACCCGGATCCGGAGGCGCGGGAGGCGCGGGAGCGCCTGGCTCGCTGGCTCGGCGTCCCTGCCGAGAGCCTCCTCCTGACCAACGGAGGGGTCGAGGCGCTCTACCTCTCCTTCTTCCGGTTCAGGCCCCGCCGCGTCCTCGTCCCCGTCCCGACGTTCGTGGAGGGCATCTCCGCGGCGAGGGCGGTGGGCGCCGAGGTCCTGGAGGTGGCTGCGCGGCCTGAGGAGGGATTCCAGCTCCCCCTCGACGCCCTCCTCGGACGCCTCCCCGGCGCAGACCTCCTCTACCTCTGCCACCCGAACAACCCCACGGGGGCCCTCGTACCGAGGGCCTCCCTCCTGCGCCTCCTCGAGGAGGCGAGGGGGCGCTGCCTCCTCGCCGTGGACGAGGCCTTCGTCGACTTCGCGGGCCGGGAGCACTCCCTGGCGCGGGAGGCAGCGGTGGCGGACGGGGTGGTGGTCATCGGCTCCCTCACCAAGCTCTTCGCCCTCCCCGGGCTGCGCCTGGGCTACGCCGTAGCCTCCCCCTCCACGATCGGGCTGCTGCGCGGCCTCCAGCCTCCCTGGAGCGTCAACGTCCTTGCCCAGCACGCTCTCGTCGCGGCCCTCTCGGAGAGCGCGTACGTGACGGAGACCCTCCGCCTGGTCCAGGAGGAGCGCGCGTTCCTCTGTGAGGGCCTCTCCACCCTGGGGTGCGCCCCCTTTCCCTCCGCGGCCAACTTCCTCCTCGCCGACATCGGGAGGGTGCCGGTGCGCTCCGGGGAGCTGTGGGAGCGGCTGGCGCGGAGGGGGATCCTCGTGCGGGACTGCGCTTCCGTCCCCGGCCTCGGGGACCGGTACATCCGCGTGGCCGTGCGGAGGAGGGAGGAGAACCTCGTCCTCCTCGAGGCCATGGAGCGTGTGATCCATGGGAAGCCCTGAGAGAAACCTCTTGCGGCTCGTCCAGGTCGCCCTCCTCGTGGCCCTGAGCGCTGCCGGGGCGTACGTCAAGGTCCCCAGCCCGTCGGGGACCGTGGCCCTGGACAGCCTTCCCGGCTACTTCGCCGCTGCTGCCCTGGGGATCCCCGAGGGGATGGTCGTGGCGGCGGCAGGCCACCTCGTGAGCGCGTGGAGCGTCGGGTTCCCTTTCGGGAGCCTGCACCTGGGGATCGCCGCGGAGATGGCCGCGATCGTGGCCGCCTTTGGGTTCCTCTTCCGCTCCTCCTGGCTCGCCGCGGTCGTGGCGGCCGCGCTCCTCAACGGGATCGCCGCCCCGCTCTCGGTGGCGCCGTTCCTCGGCCTGGGGGCCGTCCCCGGGCTCGTCCTCGCCCTGCTCCCGGCGTCGGCCCTCAACGCCGGGCTGGCCGCGGCGGTCGCCCTGCGGTGGCGCAGGAGGCCATGATGGTGGCCGTTCAGACTTCGCGCTGGCGGGATCTCGTCCTCGTCCAGGGAGCTGAGGGTGGGGTGGTGTGGGTGATCGCCTGCGATTCCCTGGGAGGGATCGGGCCGCAGCCTTTGGACGCGTACCGGGCGCCGGCAAGGGTCGTGGGGAGGGCGGGGGCGCGCGTCGTGCTCATGGAGCTCCTCGCCTGCGGGGCCACCCCCCTCGTCCTCGTGGACAACCTGGGTGTGGCCATGGAGCCGCACGGCCGGGAGATCCTCGCGGGGATCCGGGAGGAGGTGGAGCGCTGCGGCCTCGCCGGGAAGGTGGTGGTCACGGGGAGCACCGAGGAGAACGTGCGGACCTCCCAGACGTTCCTGGGGATCACGGGGCTGGGGCGGGCTTCCCCGGGGGAGCTGAGGCTGGGGAGGACGGCGGTCGGGGACGCGGTCCTTGCCGTGGGCGTCCCGAAGTCGGCGCCGCTGGACCCCGTGGATCTGGACGACCCCTCCGTGGCCAGCCCTGCGACGGTCCTCGAGCTCCTCGCCCTGGATCCCGTGCGCGAGATCCTGCCCGTCGGGTCCCGGGGGATCCGCTATGAGGCGGAGGAGCTTGCCCGGGGCGCGGGGGGCGTGTTCGTCCCGGTGGGGCTTCCGCCCGGCCTGGACCTGGAGAAATCCGCGGGCCCCTCGACGTGCGTGCTGGTGACTGTCCCGAGGGAGGAGGTGGATCCTGTCCTGGCTGCCCTTGCCGTTCCTTGCCAGGTGGTCGGGTTTATCCGGTAGGAACGCCGCTGTTGTCAGGTGCGAGGAGATGGTGTAAAATTTTAGTGACAAAAATTGGTGTGATAATGTGGTGCCTATGAAGAGACTCTCGTTGGCGGTCGACCCCGATCTCCTGGAAAGAGTGAAGCGTCTCTCCGGCACCCGGACGAAGCGGGAGGCCGTGGAGATTGCGCTCTGGGAGTATGTTCGCCGGAGGGAGACCGAGCGCCTGCAGGGGCTCGAGGGGTCGGGGATCGTGAGCATGGGAGTGGAGGAAATCCTCACCTGGCGCCGGTCCGACGTAGAGGACAAGTAGCGATGGACATCCTCCTGGATACCTCGATATGGGCCCTCTACCTGCGCCCTGGCGGGCAGAACGAAGTGAAGACGGAGGTCCGGAAGGCCTTAGAGGGCCAGCGTGTTTGGACGTGCCAAGTCGTCATAGCGGAACTGCTGGTTGGAGCAAGGGACGATGTAGCGTTCGAAGACCTTGCGGAGGTTCTCTCCGCCTTGCCTGAAGTCTCTCTCGACGAGACGATTTGGAAGGGAGCGGCTAGGATCGGGTATCAAATGCGGCGCGCAGGCACCCTTGTCCCCTTGCCAGACCTTCTCATCGCCCAGGCGGCCATCTCCCGTGGCCTCGAGCTTTGGCATGCGGATGCAGACTTTGAGCGAATCCGCCAAGTGGTTCCCCTCGCTACGAGGAGCTTTCTCCCGTAACTTGAAGAGAGGGGCGGGTTAGCGCGCGACCACCACCCCCTCCGGCGGGCTCGACGGCTCGGCCGTCTCCCGCTTGGGGATGCGGCCGGCGAGGTAGCCCATGCGCCCGCTGAGGACCGCCCACTTCATCGCCTCGGCCATGAGCACGGGGTTCTTGGCCTTGGCGACGGCGGTGTTGGTGAGGACCGCAGCGGCCCCCAGCTCCATGGCGATGGCCGCATCTGAGGGAGTCCCGATCCCCGCGTCCACGATCACCGGGACGCTCACCGAGTCGATGATGCGCTTGATGCTCACCCAGTCGATAAACCCCTGTCCCGAACCGATGGGGGAGGCGAGGGGCATCACGGTGGCAGCCCCCGCTTCCTCGAGGCGCAGGGCGGCGACGAGGTCGTGGCTGGTGTAGGGGAGGACGACGAACCCCTCCTGGACCAGGATCCGCGTGGCCTCCACGGTGGCTGCCACGTCCGGCCAGAGGTAAGTGTCGTCCCCGATGACCTCGAGCTTGATCCAGTTCGTGCCCGTCGCCTCCCGGCAGAGGTGGGCCATGCGGACCGCCTGCTGGACCGTCCTGGCCCCGGCTGTGTTGGGGAGGAGGTGGATCCGCGACCGGTCGATGTAGGAGAGGATCCCGCTCCCCCCGCCCTCCTCCAGGTTCATGTACCGGATGGCCACGGTCACCATCTGCGTCCCCGAGGCTTCCCAGGCGGCCCGCATCACCTCCGGGGAGGGGTACTTGCTGCTCCCCAGGATGAGCCGGGAGGTGAAGGCCTTCCCGGCGATGACGAGCGGGTCTTCCTCCGGGCGGTACGGTCTGTCAAGGGGCCAGCTCCCACCAGCGACCACGTGCACCACTTCGACCTCATCTCCTTCCCGTAATGGAGTCTGCGCCCATCTCTCCCGCGGCACGATCTCCCCGTTCAAGGCGACGGCCACCGCGTCGGGCTGGATGCGGTGGCTTTTGAGGAAGGCCAGGACCGTGGCCTCCCCCTCATAGTGCTGCTCCCTTCCGTTGACCAAAAGCCGCATCGCTCCTCACCCTCACCTCCTCCACCTCAGGGAAAGGGATCCGGGGCCGGGACCTCGCGCCGTCAAGGGCCTCCCGCAGGCGCCGCGCCGCGCGGCCCGGGTCCGCATCGGCGAGGACGGCCCCGATGACGGCGATCCCCGCGCATCCCGTCTGCAGCACGAGGTCGAGGTTCTCCAGGCTGATCCCCCCAATGGCCAGGACCGGCACGTCCACCGCCTCCACCACTTTCGCCAGCTCCTCCACCCCTTTCGGGGGGACCCCCGGGTGGGACTCTGTGGGGAAGACGTTCCCGAAGGTGAGGTAGTCCACCAGAGGGGCGAGGGCCAGGGCCTCCTCCAGGGAGTGGACGGACCTCCCCAGGAGCTGGCCGGGGCGCAGGAGAGGGCGCACGGCCTCAGGGGGCAGGCTCTTCTTGGCCAGGTGGACCCCGCTTGCACCGACGGCCAGGGCGACGTCCACGCGGTCGTTGACGATGACGCCCGCGCCGCGCGGCCTAGCGATCTCCATGATCTGGAGGACCTCCTCGTAGAGCTCTGCGGCGGGTGCGGTCTTCTCGCGCACCTGGACCCAGTCCACGCCCGCGGCGAGGGCCTCGCGGACGGAGTCGAGGAGGTCCCCCCTGGCCCGCTTGCGGTCTGTGATGAGATGGAGGTGGAACCGCCCGCTCACCGTGCACCTCCCCCCACTAGGGAATGGGGAGGACAAACGAAATGCCGCCGTGCCCTGAGGGACGGCGGCAGTCCAATCTCCTGCACAGCGACGCTTCCCTCCGCTGGCATTACCCAGATCAGGTTCAAGGGGTAGGCGGCCGCGTGCCGCCTTCTCAGCCTTCCGGCACCCCCAGCGTCTTGCGCCTTCCATTATAGCAGCATGATCCCATAGGAGCAACCAAAACCTCCTCTCCCCGAAGGGAGAGGGGGTTTGCCCTTAAGTCCCGCCTCGTCGGGCCGCGTCGCGGTCCTTCCCAACAGGGGAACCGGGTGAGATCGGGCCCCTCGATCGAAATATACAGCCGTGACCGGATTTACCCCAAGGAGCCCCCGCAGTAGGATGATGTTGCAGGATGTTGCACCGTTCGCTCCCCGCAGGGGCGGTTGGTGGAGATGGGGGAGAAGATCCGGATCCTCATCGCCGAGGACCATGCGGTGGTCCGCGCGGGGTTCCGTGCCCTCCTCGAGTCCCAGCCCGACATGGTCGTGGTGGGCGAGGCCGCCAACGGCTGGGAGGCGTGGGAGAAGTGCAGGGCCCTGGTGCCGGACGTCGTCCTCATGGACATCAGCATGCCCGGGATGAACGGGATCGAGGCCACGGAGCGCATCAAGGAGGCGCTCCCCCAGGTCAAGGTCCTCGTCCTCACCATCCACGCCGACGAGCTCTACCTCCGCCACCTGCTCAAGGCGGGGGCCTCCGGTTACCTGGTCAAGCAGTCCCCCGCAAGCGAGCTGTGCCACGCCATCCGCACCGTCCACGCGGGAGGCGTCTACGTGGACCCCTCGCTGGCGCACGTCCTCGTGGACACCCTCATCCGGGACGGGGGGACCGCCGGGGAGGAGCTGAGCGCCCGCGAGCGGGAGGTGCTCCGCCTCGTCGCCCTCGGCTACGGGAACAAGGAGATCGCCTCTAACCTCCACCTGAGCGTCAAGACGGTGGAGGCCTACAAGGCCAGGATCATGGAGAAGCTGGGGCTGCGCACGCGGGCGGAGCTCGTCCGGTACGCCCTGATGAAGGGCCTCCTGGAGGGATGAGGGATGCTGTGGCGCACCCGGGAGGCGGTCGGCTACGAGTCGGTCCTGGACGCCATGGAGGACGGCGTCATGACCGTGGACGGGGAGCTCTGCGTGGTGGGGTTCAACCGCGCCGCCGAGCGCCTGACGGGGTACCGGAAGGAGGAGGCCCTGGGGCGCAGGTGCTTCGAGGTGTGCGCGGGGAGGTTCTGCCAGAGGGCCTGCGACATGCAGGAGATGTTCGAGACGGGGCGTGCCCCCGACGACTTCGAGACCTTCCTCTTCCGCAAGGATGGGAGCATCCGCATCGTCCGCGTGCACACCGTCCCCGTGCGCGACAGGAAGGGGCGCATTGTGGCCGCGGTGCGCATCCTCCGCGACGTCACCGCCCTGCGGGCGCTCGAGAGGGAGGCCGGCGCGCGCAAGGAGTTCGGCTTCCTGTGCGGGCGGAGCGAGGGGATGGCCAGGCTGTACGAGGCCATCGAGGGCATTCGGGACAGCACGGAGCCCGTGCTCATCGTCGGCGAGCCGGGGACGGAGAAGGTCTGGGTGGCCGAGACGATCCACCGGATGAGCCTGAAGGCGGGCGGGGTGTTCATCCCCCTGAGCACCCTCGGCATCTCCGAGGTCATCCTCGAGCGGGAGCTCTTCGGGTTCGTGGAGGGCGCCTTCCCGGGGGCCGCCTCCGGGCGGCCGGGGGCGCTGGAGCTGTGCCGGGGCGGGAGCGTCTTCCTCGAGGACGTGGCCGAGGTCTCCCCGCAGCTCCAGGAGCGGCTCCGCGCGTTCCTCGAGGGGGAAGGGTTCACCAGGGTGGGGGGCAGGGAGGTCCTCGCCTCCGATGCCAGGCTCCTCGCCGGGACGAGCCGGGACCTGGCCGCCCTGGCCCAGGAGGGGCGGTTCGACCCGGCTCTCGCCGACCGCCTCCTGCGCGTTACCCTGGCGGTCCCCCCGCTCAGGGAGCGGAGGGAGGACATCCCCCTCCTCGTCGAACGCCTGACGAACCGCCTTCGGGCGGAGGTGAACCCTTCGGTCACGGGGATCTCTCAGGAGGCCCTCTCCCTGCTGCTCGGCTACGACTACCCCGGCAACGTGCGCGAGCTGGAGAGCATCCTGAGCTATGCCTTCGCCCTCTGCAGGGAGGGGGAGATCCTCCCCACCCACCTCCCTCCCCACGTCTGCGCCCGAGCCCCGCACGGTGGGGGAAGGTCCAACCCGGGGCCGCCTGCGAGCGAGCGGGAGCGCATCCTGGCCATGCTCGAGGCCACCCACTGGCGCGTCGGCCGCTGCGCCAAGCTCTTAGGGATGGACCGGACGACCCTCTGGCGGAAGATGAAGAAGCTGGGGATCCAGAAGCCGGCCTGAACTCTATGCAACAGGATGTTGCAACTCCGCTCCGGCGGTAGGCTTTCCCCCTACAACTCCCCCTGAAAATCCCTCCTTTTCCCCGATAGACTGATTTCGTCTTTTGGGTTTATCGTAGCGCTAGGATGCGGAAGGAGAGGCTGCTCGTTTTCGCGCTTGCGGTCTTCCTGCTGGGTGCCGCCGCGACGGGGTTCGCCTGGGTGCGCCGGCCTGCCCCGGCGGAGCGGGAGTTCGAGATCACGGCCAGGCAGTTCGCCTTCGACCCTCCCCGGATCACCGTGAACCTCGGGGACACGGTGGTCCTGCGGGTGCGCTCGGCGGACATCACCCACGGCGTCTACATCGACGGCTACGGCATCGACGTGAAGATCCCCCCGCAGGAGGAGGCGGAGATCACCTTCGTGGCCAACCGCCCGGGCAAAATCCGCTACCGCTGCTCGGCCATCTGCGGCCCCCTCCACCCGTTCATGGTGGGGGAGATCATCGTCCGCCCCAACGTCCCCCTGACTGGCTCGGCGCTCCTGGCCGTGGCGGTGGGGGCGGTCGCCCTGGGCTATGCCTGGTGGAGGAAGGAGGGGTGATGCGGTGGAGGACGAGGCGGTAGGGGTCAAGGTCACCCAGGTCGCGGAGCGGAAGGCGGCCGTGGCAGCCTGGAAGAGGGATCTCCTCCGGCTCGTCCCCGTGCTGCGCTGGCTCGTCTTCCAGAGGTGGTTCCAGTTCGCCCTCATCGTCCCCAACCTCCTGGCCTTCACCATCGTGATCCTCTCGGGGATCTTCGGCATCCCCGTGGGGGCGAAGAACTTCTCCATCATCTTCGTGTGGATCGTCTGGTGGGCCCTCCTCATCGTCATCCTCGTCCCCTTCGGCGCGAGAGTCTGGTGCGCCATGTGCCCGATCCCCGCCTTCGGGGAGTGGCTGCAGCGCAAGAGCTTCGTCAGCGTCACCGCAGGGGGGGTGGGCCTCGGCAGGAGGTGGCCGCGCAGGCTCAGGAACCTGTGGCTCGCCAACTTCGGCTTCCTCACCATTGCCCTGTTCAGCCCGATCGTGACCACCCGCCCCCGGGTCACCGGCCTCCTGCTGCTCGGGCTCATGGCCGTGGCCGTGGTCGCCCACCTGGTGTTCGAGCGCAGGGCCTTCTGCCGCTACCTCTGCCCCGTGGGCGGGTTCCTGGGGCTCTATTCCATGGCCGCCCCCGTGGAGCTCCGGCGCATCGACGCCGAGGTCTGCCGGCAGTGCCGGTTCAAGTCCTGCTACCGCGGGAGCACCCAAGAGAGCCTGCAGGTGGGAGGGGTCGGCGGGTACGGATGCCCCAACTTCGAGTTCCCCGGAGGGGGGATGGAGCGGAACACCTACTGCCTCCTGTGCACCGAGTGCGTGAAGGCCTGCCCCTACGGGAACATCACCATCAACGTCCGCCCCTTCGGCACCGACCTCCTCGTGGAGAAGGGGTGGAAGCTCGACGAGGCGTTCAAGGCCTTCATCATGCTCGGCAGCGCCATCCTGTACTCCGTCATCATGATCGGGCCGTGGGGGACCCTCAAGGACTGGGCCAACCTCGGGGGATGGGGGTTCCTCGGGTACGCCGCGATGTTCCTGGGCTCCATCCTCCTCCTGGCCCCGGGGCTCCACCTGGGGGTGAGCGCCCTCCTGCGGAGGGTCTCCGGCGCGCGCTCCGTGCCCCTCTCCGAGGTCTTCGTGAACACGAGCTACGCCCTCGTCCCCGTCGGGCTGTTCGGGTGGATCGCCTTCAGCCTGGCGTTCGTCCTCCCCAACGTCTCCTACGCCGTCTCGGTGCTGTCCGATCCCTTCGGCTGGGGGTGGGACCTGTTCGGGACGAAGGGCTATCCCTGGACGCCCTACGCCCCCGGGCTCGTCCCCTACCTGCAGGTCCCCCTCCTGCTCGTGGGGCTGGCCTGGTCGGTGTCCGCGGGCTCGGGGATCCTCCAGAAGACCTTCGGGGAGGCGGAGGCGAGGAGAGCCGCACTCCCCCTGACCGCGTACCTGATCGGGGTGACGCTGGTGTTCCTCGCGCTGTACTTGGGCTAGGTGAGGGGCGGATTCGTGGAGACGGAGGAAGCGTGATGCGGAGAGCGGATGTGGTGGCGGCGATCGTGGTCTTCGCCATCGTGGTGGTCCTCCCCGTGGGGATCTTCGCCTACCAGTTCAGGGAGAAGCCCCACCCCGAAGGGGTGCGGGAGATCACCGTCGTCATCCACACCTTCGAGAACGGCGGATTCCAGCCTTCGAGGATCGTGGTGCGCAAGGGGGAGAGGGTTCGGCTCAAGCTCCTGAGCTACGACGTGACCCACAGCTTCCAGCTCCTCGACTACGACATTGACACCGACCTGATCTTCCCCGGGCAGCCCACGGTGGTGGAGTTCGTGGCGAGCGAGGAGGGGACCTTCCCCTTCCAGTGCAACGTGAAGTGCAGCCCGAGCCACCAGAACATGGTCGGCCAGCTGATCGTCGAGCCGTGACCGTTGCGGGGGCGGGGTCAGCCCGCCCCCGCGGAAAGGGGGGAAGTGCCGTGAGGAGCAAGGTGAAGTCTGCCGGGGTCCTCGGGGCGGTGACGGTCGCCGTCATCGCCCTGGCCATCGCCCTCCCCCAGCTTGGGGGGAAGGAGAGCGGCGCCCAGGAGCCGGGGAAGGCGTTCGTGCCTCCCGGCAAGCTTGACGAGTACTACATGTTCGCCTCTGGAGGGCATTCCGGGCAGGTGTACGTCTTCGGGATCCCCTCCATGCGGCGCATCCGCACGATCCCCGTCTTCACCCCCGACCCGGCCACGGGGTGGGGCTACGACGAGCACTCGAAGAAGATGCTCGGAGGGTACACCTGGGGCGACGTCCACCACCCCGCCCTCTCGGAGACGAGGGGGGAGTACGACGGGCGCTGGCTGTTCGTCAACGACAACGCCAACAACCGCGTCGCCCGCATCGACTTGAAGACCTTCACCGTGGGGCAGATCCTGGGTCCAGTCCCCAACATCATGGGGCCGCACTGCGCGGCCTTCGTCACCCCCAACACCGAGTACTTCATGATGCCGAGCCGCTTCTCCGCACCCATCCCCACCGGGACCTACGCTCCCCTCTCGGAGTACGGGAAGAAGTACTACGGGGTCCTCGCGGCCATCGCGGTGGACCCGAAGAGCGGGGAGATGCGCGTGGGGTGGGAGCTGCTCCTTCCCCCGTGGCAGTACGACCTCTCCGATGCCGGGAAGAAGGTGAGCGAGGGGTGGGCCTTCCTCACCACCTACAACACCGAGGAGGCGACCACGGTGCTGGAGAAGAACGCCTCCAAGAACGACCGGGACTACATCATCGCCCTCAACTGGCGGGAGGTGGAGAAGGCCGTCCAGGCGGGCAAGTTCACCACCGTCGCCGGGGTGAAGGTGGTGGACCCCACGAAGGTCCCCGGGCTCGTCTACCTCATCCCTGTGGCCAAGAGCCCGCACGGCGTGGACGTCTCGCCTGACGGGCGGTACGTCGTCGCCAGCGGGAAGCTCCAGCCCGCGGTCACGGTGTACGAGTTCGCCAGGATCCAGGAGGCCATCAAGAAGAAGGACTTCGCGGGCACGGTGCGCGGGCTCCCCGTCCTCAACTACGAGTCCGTGCGCGTGGCCGAGGTGCCCGTGGGGCTCGGCCCGCTCCACACCCAGTTCGACGACAAGGGGTTCGCCTACACGAGCCTCTTCCTGGACAGCGCCATCGCCAAGTGGCAGCTGGGAACCTGGAAGGTCGTGGACAAGGTCCAGATCAACTACAACGTCGGCCACCTCGCGGCGGCGGAGGGGGACTCCGCCTCCCCCGACGGCAAGTACCTCGTCTCCCTGAACAAGATGGCCAAGGACCGCTTCCTGAGCGTCGGCCCGTCGCACCCCGAGAGCCTGCAGCTCATCGACATCTCCGGTTCCAAGATGCGCGTCATCGCCGACGCCCCCGTGGACCCCGAGCCCCACTACGCCCAGATCGTCAAGGCGGACAAGATCAAGACCATCGAGATCCACCCCAAGGAGAGCAAGCGCCCGTACTCGGTGTGGAGCCCCAAGGACGCGCGCATCGAGCGCAAGGGGAACGAGGTCCACGTCTACATGTACGCCATCCGCAGCCGCTACGTCCCCGACAACGTGGAGGTGAACCAGGGGGACCGGGTCTTCTTCCACATCACCAACAACGACCTGGACGAGGACCTGACCCACGGCTTCGGGATCTCCCTGTACAACGTGAACATGGAGATCCAGCCCGGGGAGACGAAGACGATCTCCATCGTGGCCGAAAGGCCGGGGGTCTACCCGTTCTACTGCACCAACTTCTGCTCGGCGCTGCACCAGGAGATGCAGGGATACCTGCTCGTGAAGCCTAAGAAGTAGGTAGGGAAGCCGTGCGGCAGGGGGAGGATGCCCGGGAACGCGGGCTCCTCCCTCTGTCCTTGTCCGCGGCGGGCACAGGACCGAGGTCGTGACTTCTGCCGGGTTGAAAAGGGAGGTGCGGGGAGAGATGGCCGGGTGGGTCGGACACGGCGAGCTGGGGAGGGCAGGGCGCCGCCTGCTGCTCGCTGCCGCAGCCCTCGTCCTCCTCTCCTTCGCCTTCCCCCTGTGGCAGGTGAAGCTCATCGCCCCCCAGTACCCCGAGGGGCTCACCCTCGCCGTCTACGCCTGGGGGCTGAGGGGGAAGCTCGACATCATCAACACGTTGAACCATTACGTGGGGATGCGGGAGATCCGGCCCGAGGACTTCCCGGAGCTCCGGCTGATCCCCGTGGCCTTCCTGGGCGTCGTCCTCCTCTCTGCGGTGGCAGCGTGGACGGGCCGGCGGTGGATCGCCCTCGTCCTCATCGTCCTCGCGCCCGTGGGCCTGCTCGGGGTCCTCGACCTGTGGTATCGCCTGTACCTCTACGGCCACACCCTCGACCCCGACGCCCCCATCCGGGTCCCCCCGTTCACCCCTCCGATCCTGGGGAGCCAGCGCCTGGCCAACTTCATCACCTCCGCCACCTTCCACGTCGGGACGCTCCTCCACCTGGTGGCCTTCGCCCTCATCGTGCTGGCCTATTGGAGGTCTGGGCCGTGGCCTGGAAGACCGCGCTCGTAAGCCGCCGTGCCAGGGCCCGCCTGGGAGCCCTCGGCTGTCTCCTCCTCGCCTGGATGCTCGCCCTACCGCCCGGCGCGCTCTCTGGCGGGAAGGGGCTCTCCCCCGCCCCCCTTGGGGGAGGGCGCACGTGGACCGTCGGCGGCGGCGGGCTGAGGAGCATCGGCGAAGCCCTCGCCCGCGCCAGGGACGGGGATACGATCCGCGTCCTGCCCGGCATCTACCGGGAGCGCCTGGTCCTCACGAGGGCGGTGCGGTTGATCGGGGAGGGGAGGCCGGTCGTGGACGGGGGCGGCGAGGGGGACGTCCTCACCATCAAGGCGAGCGGCGCGGCCGTCGAGGGGTTCGTCATCCGGGGGAGCGGGCGGAGCCTGTGGAAGAACGAGGCGGCGGTCAAGGTGTCGGGCGACGGGAACACCATCGCCGGGAACGAGATCACCGACGCCCTCTTCGGCATCTTCCTCCTCGGGGCCAGCGGGAACGCCATTGTCGGGAACACGATCCGGGGCCTCCGGGTCGGCGAGCACGACCGGGGGAACGCCATCCACCTGTTCGGCTCCCACAGGAACCGCATCGAGGGGAACACCATCCTCTACCCCCGCGACGGCCTGTACTTCGAGTTCTCCAACGGCAACCGCATCCTCCACAACCGCGTGCGCTACGGGCGCATCGGCCTCCACTACATGTACTCCGACGACAACACCTTCGAGGGGAACGCCTTCGAGGACAACGGGGTGGCGGCCGCGCCCATGTACGCCAGGCGCATCGTGGCCCGCAGGAACCTGTTCGCCCGCAGCCGCGGCTACGGGGCCTACGGCCTCTTCCTCAAGGACTGCGACGACGCCCTCATCGAGGAGAACACCATCGTGGCCAACGAGGTCGGGGTGTTCATGGACAACAGCAAGAGGAACCTCGTCCGGCGCAACCTCATCGCCGCCAACACCATCGGCGCCAGGGTCCTCTCGAGCTCTACGGGCAACCTGTTCACGGCGAACGCCTTCGTGGAGAACGGGGACCAGGTCCACCTGAACCGGGGGCGGCTGCGCAACCGGTGGGAGGGGAACTACTGGAGCGATTACCGCGGCTACGATCTCGACGGGGACGGGACCGGGGACGTCCCCTACAAGGTAGGCTCGTTGTTCGGGTTCCTCATCGAGAACTCCCCGGAGGTACGGATCCTGTTCAGCAGCCCGGCCGTGCAGGCGCTGGCCTTCGCCGAGGAGGCGCTCCCGGTCCTGGAGCTCCCCCGGGAGGTAGACCCCTCCCCCCGGATGCGCCAGGAGGGGATCCCCGCCGCCCCCGCCGCAGAGCCTTCCCGGCCCGGGAGCGCAGCCGCCGGGGTTGTCCCGGCCCTCGTGGTCCTCGGGGCCTCGGCGGCCCTCTGGAGGGGCGGGCGCAGGAGGCTAGGGGAATGGTCGTGGTCGAAGGCCTGACAAAGCTCTACGACGGGATCACGGCCGTAGCGGAGGTCTCCTTCCGCGCGGATCCGGGGGAGGTCCTGGCCCTCCTCGGCCCCAACGGGGCGGGGAAGAGCACCACCTTGAAGGCCCTCGCCGGGCTCGTCCGGCCCACACGCGGCCGGGTCTCCGTGGAGGGATACGATCCCTGGCGCCAGCCCAGGGAGGCCAAGAGGCGCATCGGCTACCTCCCCCAGCGCGTGGACTTCCCGTCCTCCCTCACCGGGGAGGAGGTCCTGACCTTCTACGCCGGCATCCGCGGCGCCCCCGCCGGGAGGGTGCGGGAAGCCGTGGAGCGCATGGACCTCGGGGACTTCCTGCGCAGGCCCGTGGGGACCTACTCGGGAGGGATGAAGCAGCGTCTGGGGCTCGCCGTGGCCATCCTGGGGGAGCCTCCGGTGCTCCTCCTCGACGAGCCGACCCTGAGCCTCGACGCCGAGGGGAGGGCCGCCCTGCGGGAGATCGTCCAGAGGTGGCGCGAGGCCGGGAGGGTCGTGGTCTTCGCCTCCCACGTCGTGCAGGATACGGAGGAGATGGCCACCGCCGTGGCCATCCTGAAAGAGGGGAGGCTCGTGGCGAGGGGTGGGATCGACGCGCTCAGGGAGCGGTTCCGAGCGCGGCTGCGCGTCCGCATCCCCCGGGGGGACGCCGAACGCGCCATCCCCGCCCTGGAGGGCCGTCCCACCGTCTTCGAGGACAGCCACCTGGTCGTCTCATGTCCTCCCGAGGACAGGCTCCGGGTGCTGCAGGCGATCCAGGAGGCCGGGGTTCCCGTGCTGGGCTTCGCGACAGAGGAGCCGACCATCGAGGAGGTCATCCGCGAGATCCTCAGGGGGTCTCTCGAAGGGAGGAGGGAAGGATGAGGAGCGCTGCGGTTGCGGCGGTTCTAGTAGCCGCCCTGGGAGGCATCCTGGCGTGGGTCGGTCAGGCGGCGCCCCCGGAGCGGGTCCCGCTCATCCAGGAGGGGGTGGACCGGTGCGCCCTGTGCAACATGGTCATCCGCGACGCGCGCCACGGGGCGGTGCTCGTGACCGCCGCAGGCCATTTCCGGTTCGACGACATGGGCTGCCTGTTCAACTACCTGCACGCCCACGGGCTCGCCGGCAAGGAGGTACGCGCCGTCCTCGTGCGGGACTGGGGGACGCAGGCGTGGATCGAGGCGCGGACCGCCTCCTTCGTCAGGACCTCCCTGCGCACGCCCATGGCCTACGGGCTCTATGCCTTCCGCATGGCGGAGGACGCCTCGGCCTTCGCCAGGGCACACGGCGGGAAGGTCCTCTCTTTCGAGGAGGCCATGGCCTACGCCGTCGAGCGCCGGAAGATGAAGGAGATGGGGCACTGACGGGGACATGCGGCGGGCCTATGGAATTGCGCTCGCTCTCCTCTTGACGGCGGGGGTGGCCATCGCCGTCGTCTCCCTGCGGGAGAGGGCGGGGGATGTCCGGCCGAGGGAGATCCTTCTGGGCGTGGAGACGTGCGCGGAGTGCGGGATGACCATCACCGAGGAGCCCTACGCCGCGGAGCTCGTCACGGAGGAGGGCGTGGCCAAGTTCTGCGACATCGGGTGCATGCTCGTCTACCGGGCGAAGCACCACCCCCGCGGGCAGGCCGTGCGGGCCATGTTCGTCCACGACTGGGCGACGAAGCAGTGGATCCGCGCGGAGAGGGCGTTCTACGTCCGCGCCCCCCTGTACACGCCCATGTACTACAGCCTGTTCGCCTTCCAAAGCCGGGAGGAGGCGGAGAATTTCGCGGGGGAGGGGGCCGAGGTCTGGACCTTCCAGGAGGCCCTGGAGTTCGCCCGCAGGCAAGGTGGGAGACCGCCGTGAGGGGGTCTGCCATGGGGGCAGTATGGGAGATCGCTACCCGCGAATTCCAGCTCACGGCGCGGAGCCGGTGGAGCGGGGCCTTTGCCCTCCTCCTCGCCTTCCTGGCGCTTGGCGTTTCCTACCTCGGCCTGATCCTCGGGGGGTACGCCCGGTTCGTGGGGTTCGCCCGCACCGCCACGAGCTTGGTGAACCTCATCGCCTTCCTCGTCCCCCTCAATGCCCTTGCCCTGGGGGTCCTGGTCTTCTCCCCGGAGCGGGGCGATACGGAAGTCCTCCTCGCCCAGCCCGTCACGCGGGCGGAGGTCGTCGTGGGGAAGTACCTCGGGGCCGGTGGGGCCATGAGCTTAGGCCTCCTCTGGGCCCTGGGGATCTCCGGGGTGGTGATCGCCCTCCGGACCGGCCCTTCCGCGTGGCTTGCCTACACTGCGCTGGTGCTGCTCTCCCTCACCCTGTGCATGGTCTTCCTCGGGCTCGGGGCCCTCGTCTCCGTGGCCGCGCGGAACAGGACCAAGGCCCTCGGCGGGGCGCTGGCAATTTGGTTCCTCCTCGGGGTGCTCTACGACCTGGTGGTCCTCGGCATCTCCACGCTGTTTGGCGGGGAGTGGCTGAGGCCGATCCTCCTCTCCTCCGTCCTGGCGAACCCCGTGGACACGGTGCGGGTGGTCGTCCTCCTCCTCGCCGGGGCGAAGACCTCCCTGGGCCCAGGGGGAGCGGTCCTCGGGGAGCTAGCTGGATCCGCTGCGGGGAAGCTCCTCATCGCCCTCTCCCTGGCGGCTTGGGCGGTGATTCCCCTCTGGCTTACCATCCGGACATTCCAGGAGCAGGATCTCTAAGCCACCCAATCCCGTGTCCCCTCTCCCCTCGTGGGAGGTCCGGGGGCGCAAATGCCCTCCCCGCCTTGGAGAGGGGGCACGGAGCGTTTCGCACGGGGAGAGCGTGGCACAGGCAAGTGCAGCCGTGCGCCGCTACCTCCGCGGCAGGAGTTCGGGCATGTTTGGCGAAGCCCGCCTAGTATCCGAGTGTTCTGGGAATACCCTTGTGTAAGGGGGGAGGAGATGAAACTCGCCACATTCCAAGCGGAGGGTGGCCCTCGCCTGGGCCTCGTGGTGGACGCGTGGGTGGTGGACCCTGGTGTGGAGCCCCGCTGGAGGGGGCGGTGGCCCGCGGGCCTCGTGGAGTTCATCCAGCGGGGAGAGGACGCCGTCGGCCTGGCCCGTGAGGTGGAGGAGTGGGCCGCAGGCGTGCTCGCAGAAGCGCGCGGGAGGGAGGTGCCCGCCCTGCATCCCCTCAGGGAAGTGACCCTCCTCGCCCCGATCCCGAGGCCGTCGAAGAACATCTTCTGCGTCGGCCGGAACTACCGCGAGCACGTGGAGGAAGGGGCGCACGTCCTGTGGGGTCCGGCGAAGGAGGCGGGGGAGGGCAAGAAGGGGTGGACGGTGGAGCTCCCGCCAGTTCCCGTCTTCTTCACCAAGGCGCCCACCGCGGTGATCGGGCCGGAGGCGCCCATTGTGCGCCCGCGCGCCACGGAGCGCCTGGACTGGGAGTGCGAGCTGGCCGTGGTCATCGGCCGCAAGGGGAAGGACATCCCTCCCGAGGAGGCGTTCTCCTACGTCTTCGGGTACACCATCCTCAACGACATCACCGCGCGGGACCTCCAGCAGAGGCACGGCCAGTGGTTCAAGGGGAAGAGCTGCGACACGTTCTGCCCCATGGGCCCGTGGGTGGTCCTGCGCGACGACCTGGGAGCGCCGCCGCAGGCCACGCTGGTCCTGCGGGTGAACGGGGCCGAGCGGCAGAGGTTCCACACGCGGCAGATGATCTTCGATATCCCCGCGATCCTCAGCAGCCTCTCCGCGGGCATGACCATCGAGCCCGGGGACATCGTCGCCACCGGGACGGGCGCGGGGTGCGGTTTCGCCATGGACCCCCCGCAGTTCCTCCAGCCCGGGGACGTGGTGGAGGCGGAGATCGAAGGGATCGGAGTCCTGCGCAATCCCGTGATCGCGGAGTGACCGGGCTTTTGGCCATTTGACGGGGGAGGGGAGGAGGCGGGCTTCCCTGTGGCGAACCAAAGAGGTGTGGGAGGGAACGCGGGCCTGAACGCATACGACAAGAGGATGCTCGCCAGCATCGTCCACCAGGTCTGGCGGCACTCCCAGATCTTCGTCTCCCTGGCCGTGGAGCGGGGGGTGGGGGAGGCGTTCTACACGCTCCTCGAGCTTGCGGAGTGGGCGGTCTCCCAGCGCCGCCGCCTCTCGCCCCGGAGCCCCCAGCGGCCGGCCATGGTGACCACCGCGGGCATGAAGGTCGGCCGCATCCTCCTCGAGGACATCGACACGTTCGTCCACGCCATCGGGGAGAACCTCGCCAAGCTCCAGTTCTCCAACCTCAGCCCGGAGGAGGTGGAGGAGGAGGCCCTGACCATCATCGAGGGGTTCCTGGCCTGGAGCACGATGATGGCCTCGCAGCTCGGGATCTCCCACCACCTGAGGCCCCAGACCCTCTGGTTCGAGCGGTGAGCCCGCCGCGCTTTCTGATCGTCCCTCCGTGTGGGAACTTCCAACTCAGCCCGCCAGAATCCTGAAACGGATTCTGGCCCCGACGCGGGGGAAGCTCCGTTGTACCACGACTTCTGACCCTCCGCTGAGGTTCCCTACGGTGAATAGCCCCCAAGGTTAAATACAATCCGATGTACGCAATACCCCCCTTTCATGTACATTGCAATGTACACAAAAAGGGGGTATACGAGAGGCACCCGTCACGCCGGAGGTCCTTCCCTAGGGGCATCGTTGTGACCCAAGACCTGCTCGACGTTCAGGATCGGAGGTACCCCAAGGTGCCAGCAGCGATGTTCCTGTGGTTACTGGCGGGAGAGAGCGTGGTTCCGGGAAGGTGAGGTCCCCTTCCCGGCGTCCCCGCGGGGGGCCTCCGTGACCACCGCAAAACCCATCTCCTCGGCCCTGCGCACGAAGTAGGCGATGTCCTCCGTCCGCGTCCTCTCCCCAAGGCTCCGGCGGTCGTAGGCACCGTCCAGGGCGATGATGACGGTCTCAGCGAGGCAGGCCGGGAAGAGACCTGGGCCGTACCCGAGGTCGATGCGGCCTGCGGGGTCTCCGGGTGGGCGGACGACCCCGCCGGGGACCACCTCCACCCCGGGGACCTGCGCGACAGAGGGATGGACGTCGGCGGGCCTCCCCAGGTCGTAGATCAGCGTCCCCTGCCGCACGTGCTCGGGATAGACCACCGGCTCCGGGGTGTTGGTGGCCGTGAAGATCAAGTCTGCGTCGCGGAGGCGGTGGAGGTCGGTGGTGACCTCGATGGCCGTTGCGGGGAACCTGCTCGCCAGGCGCTGTCTTGAACGCTCCAGGCGTCCCAGATCGGTGCCCACCATGATCAACCGTCCCACCTCGCCGGCGATCATGCGGCAGATGCCGAACCCGACCACGCCGTTGGCGCCCACGACGGCTGCCGTGGCCTCCAGAGGGGAGATCCCCTTCTCCTTGAGCCGGGCGAGGATCCGCGGGACGGCCGCCCTGACGGTCCCCGCGGTGAACGCCCCGCCGTTGGTGATGGCGATCTCGCTGTGCTCCTGCACCTCGACGCCCTTCCGGCCCACCACCGACCAGTAGGCGCCGAGGCCCAGGACCACGGCGCCGAGGTCCCTGGCGAGCCGGGCGGCCTGGACCGCCCGGCGAAGGGCCAGGGTGGGGTCCGCCTTGATCTGGTCGGGGAGGAGGGGGACCCCCAGGAGGTACACCCGCGCCCTCCTCCCCTCCGAGGTGGTGACGGAGCGGATCTCGTCGATCTTCATGGGGCGGATGGAACGGCCCAGCCAGCGGAGGAACGAGAAGGGGATGATGCCCCGGTCGGCCAGGGGACGGAGCCAGCGAAACCGGTTGGACTGCCACCAGTCCAGGGGGCTCATGGGATGGATCAAGAAGGCACATCCCACCTCGTCTCCCAGTCCGGGAACGGGGAGGTACTCGCCGAGCCTCGGTTCGAGGCCGTCGGCGATGCGCCCCAGGTTCTCCTTGTGCCGCCAGAGCACCAGCGCAGCGAGCGCAATGCCGAAGGTGAGGGCGGGTCGGGAAGAGCGAGAGACCCACAGGCCGACCGCCAGGGCTAGGCTGGCGAGGACCGAGGCGAGCGAGGGGTACCCCCACCTCCCCCGCACCCGCGGGAGGGCGACGGTGGCCACCCAGACGCCGAGCGCGGAGAGCAGGGCGAGGGGAGGGAGGAGGCCTACGAGCCCCAGCCCCACGGCCGCGCCCGCTGCGGTCCCGGCGCTCCGCGCCCTCGGGAAGGAGCCCTCGGTGAGGAGGAAGTAGAGGGAGTAGAGGTGTCCGGTGAGGACGCCGAGGGCGGCGGCAACGGCGTATGCTGGCTCCGGGCGGGCCAGCCAGGCGACGAGGGGAGGGAGGAGGCCCTTGGCCACGTCCAGGACGAAGGCGCCGACTGCGGCGGGGCCGGCAACGGTGAGGAATGGGCGGAACCCCACGTTGTAGGGGCTCACGCGCCGGACATCCACCTTCCGCGTGGACCTGACAGCCAGGAAGCCGGCAGGCAGGGATCCCCACAGGTATGCCAGCAAGAAGATGCTGAGAAGGCCTCCCACTCGATCCCCTCACCTTCTCCCCTCTCCCCAGCGGGGAGAGGGGATTGTGCAGGCAACGGCCTGGATTCGGGGTGACTCAGTCGATGGCGTATCCCTCGCCCGGGCGAAGGACCACGACCTTCGCCTGCGTCTCCTTCTCCACGCGCTCCTTCCAGGCCTGCGGATCCTGCTTGATCACGTCGAACGCCCCGTAGTGCATGGGGAAGACGACCTTGGGTTGTAAGAGCTTCACCGCCTCCAGGGCGTCGTCGGGCCCCATGGTGAAGTTGTCGCCGATGGGGATCATCGCCGCATCCAGCCCGCCCCGCCCGATGAGCTGCATGTCCAGGAAGAGGGCGGTATCGCCTGCATGGTACAGCCGCTTCCCGCCGATCTCCAGGATCACCCCTGCGGCGCACCCCCCGTAGGAGCCGTCTGGGAGGCCGGAGCCGTGGTGGGCGATGGTGAGCTTCACCCGGCCGAAGGGGAAGTTGAACCCTCCCCCGATGTGGAGGGGATGGACGTTGGAGACCCCTTTGGCCTGGCAGTAGCTGACGATCTCGTAGTTGCTGATGACCGTGGCCCCTGTGCGCTTGGCGATGTCCACGGCGTCACCGATGTGGTCCCCGTGTCCATGGGTGACGATGATGTAGTCCGCCTTCACTTTGTCGGCCGTGGTCGGGGCTTCGGGGTTCCCGGTGATGAATGGATCGATGAGGATGGTGGCTTTGTCTCCCTCAATGGACCAGCACGCGTGACCGTACCACACAACCCGCACCATGATCCCTCACCTCCCTTGCCATCTGCACAGAGGGGATCCCCTCAGGTTAGGTGATTCGCGGGAGGGAGGGCCGAGCCCTCTCAGGGAATGCGAAATGGTCCTGGGAGGAGTGGCTCAGGCTCGTCGCCTCTGCCGAGGGGCGTGGAACTTGATGGTATACGAGCACGAGGGCTCGCCCTTGAGGATGTGGTTGGACCGGTTCACCTCTGCCCCGAGCACCTCAGAGAACAGGGCCTGCTCGAGGTGGCAGGCGTACTGGAAGTGGTCGGCGACGGAGCGGATGGGACAGTTGTGCTCGACGAGGAGGTAGGTGTTCGCGTCCACCTGCTTCCACTCTGCGAGGTACCCCTCCTCCTGGCGGATGCGGGCGAGCTCCGCCACCATCTCCGCGGCCCCCTTTCCCTTCAGGCGCTCCCGGTACTCCTCCAGGAGCCTCTCCTTCCGCTTCTCCAGGACCTTCATCACTTTCGCTTCCCCGTCGAGGGCGCGGAGGTCCTCGAGGATGGCCGTGGCGAACTGCTGGTAGGTCCGAGGGAAGAGGTCGTCCCCGAGCGGGGTGAGCATATAGATCCGGCTGGGACGGCCCTGCCCCCGGCGAACCCCGCCCGGTGCAACGTACCCGTCGCGTTCCAGCGTCGCCAGGTGCTGGCGCACGCCCATGGCAGTGATGCCCAGGGATTTGCTCAGCTCCTTGACGGTCATCGGACCGCGCATCTTCAGAAGCGTCAGGATCTCCCGCCGTGTCGACTGCATCGCCTCACTTCCTGTTGGCATACGGATCTCCCCTCCGCAGGTTGCCCTACGCACCATTTTAAGGGAACCGGGCGGAATTGTAAACTTAGCATGCTAGTTGGCTAAAATAGTGCAGATACTCAGCTAATGTCGACTGCCCTCACCCGCGCGCCGCCTCCCTGCTGTGGTATATTATTGAAAGGTGCCCATGGACTTCCATGCTGCTGCGCTAGAGGAGGTCGCCCAGATCATCGCCCGGGCAGGGGAGCGGGCGGAGGCGGAGGAGGCCGTCGTGGAGTACCTGCACAGCCGGTTCCCCCACTTCACCTGGGTGGGGATCTACCGGGTGGAGGGGGAGGAGCTCGTTCTGGGGCCTTGGCGGGGTCCCGAGGCGACGGAGCACACGCGCATCCCTGTGGGGAAAGGCGTGTGCGGGGCTGCAGCGGCCACAGGGCGGACCGAGGTCGTGCCGGACGTGAGCAAGGATCCCCGCTACCTCGCGTGCTTCCCCTATACGAGATCCGAGGTCGTGGTCCCGATCATTTCCGGAGGGCGTGTGCGCGCGGAGATCGACATCGACGCCGACGTCCTCGACGCCTTCCGGGAGGAGGACGTGCGGTTCCTGGAGCAGGTGGCGGAGAAGCTGGCGGCGCTCTACGCGGAAGGGGAAGCGCAGGATTGACTGCGTCCTCGGGGAGCCGTCATCCTGAGCCCAGCGGAGGAAGGACTAGGACGATGTGGATTGACGAGGACATCTACCTCATCGACCACTACCACCTCGGCAGGCCGGAGATCATCGCGAGCTACTTGGTGCGGGACGAGGTCCCCGCGCTCGTGGAAGTGGGACCGACGCGGACGGTGGAGAGGCTGCTGCGCGGCATCGAGGAGGCCGGCATGAGGCCGGAGGAGTTGCGGCTCCTCCTTGTCACGCACATCCACCTCGACCATGCGGGGGCCAGCGGGGAGCTCGTGCGCCGGTTCCCCCACCTGAAGGTCTACGTGCACGGGGTGGGGGCGCCGCACCTCCAGGACCCTTCGCGGTTGGTCCGCAGCGCCCAGAAGATCTTCGGCGACGACCTCGATCGCCTGTGGGGGCCCGTCGTGCCCGTCCCCCGCGAAGCCGTCCACGTCGTGCAGGATGGGGAGCGCATCCCCCTTGGTCGCCGCACCCTGGTGGCGCTGGACACCCCGGGGCACGCGACGCACCACGTGGTGTACTGGGACGAGGAGCGCGGGGACGTTTTCACGGGGGACATCGCCGGCGTGAGCCTTCCGGGAATTGCCTACGTACGTCCCCCAACGCCTCCCCCGGACCTGGACCTGGAGGCCTGGTCCCGGTCCATCCAGCGCGTGCGGAGCCTCCGGCCTCGCCGGCTCCTCCTCACCCACTACGGGGCCAAGACCGATGTGGAGGGAGTCCTGGACCAGCTCGAGGAGCGCCTCCACGCTACCGGGAGGCTTGTGAAGGAGGGGCTGGAGAGGGGGATGACGGAGGAGGAGATCGCCGAGCGGGTCAAGGCCCTCGCCGCCCAGGAGCTCCGAGCCTACGGCGGCGAGGACCTCGTCCAGCGCTACGACATCGCCAGCAGCTACCGCATGAACGTGCAGGGGTACATCCGCTACTTCAGCAAGAAGGGATAGGAAGCAGCCGCCCTGGACGCCACGCCCCCCGCGCGATCGCGCGGAGGCTACCGGTTACCTGCGGAACCAAGCGAAGAGAATGCCCAGGATGACGCCAACCTGTCCAACCCAGAAGAGGAACATCCACTTGATAAGCTCGGCCCGGGTATTGGCGATCTCCTCCCGGAGTTGGGCCCTGGTGTCGGTGATCTCCTCACGGACCTCGGCCCGAACCGTTCCGATCTCCACCCGGAGCTGGGACCATGCGTTGGCGAACTCCTCCCGCAGCTTGGCCCATGCGTTGGCGAACTCCTCCCGCAGCTTGCCGGCTGCCTCCATCAGCCGGCGCTCCAACCGTTCCTCCGCCAGCACCAGGAGGTCCGTCCGGTTCTGCTCGTTGACTTGCCGGAGGAATTCTACGAGCGCCTCGGTGGCTTCTTCGCCGAGACGGTCGCGTAGCGCCTTGGGTACCACGTAGATGGGCACTCTCAAGCCTCCACGGTGCTCCTCGTCTTGCTTCCAGATTACCACGGCGATACGCGTTGAGGCAAGCGTATGTCCCGGTAGTCTAGGTCGGGGAGGTCGCAGTCCCCCGCTGCGGCGCTCAGTTCGTGGGGCGATGCGACCCCCCCGAATACACGTTCAGGATTGACGGAATGGAGTTCGTGTGGTAGCCTCAAACTGCCAGCGGCAAGCGGGTACCGAGATGGGAGGAGGTGCTCCTCCGGAGTTACCCGGCCTAACTTGGTAAAGCGCAGCCGCTGGCTTCTCCTTTTCTCTCCTCCCGCGGGCTCCTCCGGCTTCATCCCCGTGGGCCAGCGTACCCCGTCGCTTTGGGATTGTGGCAGGTCTCGGCGAAGAACTGGGCCGTGAGCTCCTCGCTCGATGGGGCAGGCTGCTCCAGGGGGAGGTAGCGAACCAGCACGGGATGGACCTCCCTGACCAGCTCGTACATCCGCAGGGCGATGCGCCGGTAGGCGAAGTGCCCGTTGCTCCTGCTGCGGAGGGAGACGAGGTGGTAGAGCTCCCGGAGGTTGCAGGTGAGCAGGAACCGCCGGTTGTGCGCATTCGTCACGAGGTAGCAGGCCTCCTCGGGGAAGGCCCCTGAGATGCGCCGGAAGGCCTCTGTGGCGCGCTCCACGGCATCCTCGAAAGCGGGGCGCAGCCCGGCTTCTTCAATGGCCCGGGGAATGGCGTAGCCGTATTCCACGGTGGGCCTCTGGGGCGACTGTGTGGTCATGCGGTGGCGCTTCAAGTCGAAGTAAGCGCCCTGGTCGCAGAGGATGTCGAAGGTGTAGGTGACGTGCTCGAATTCGCGCAGGGGGACATCGAAGCGCCTCAGGCGGCAGAGGGCCTCCTGGAGGATCCCCTCCAGCGCGCTGCGGGGGAGAGCCCTGGTGTACCGCAGGGCTTCCTCGTACGAACCGCTCCCATAGCGGTAGAGTAAGGCAGCGGCGACCTTCACCTCGGCGTCCGGGGTGTACTCCACGAGACGCACGGGCTCCTCAGTCCCCCTGCTCCGCCCCCCCTCGGCCCTCCTGGCGAGGTCCTTCAGGGCAGCCTGGGTTTCCATGAGGTAGGGATTGGGGCTAGCGTACTTGACCAGGGTCGGTGTCTCCTGGAGGGCGGCGGCCTTGAGCTCTTCCCCGATCCCCTGCACCTCCTCGAGCGGGTGGGAGAGCATCTTGGAGATGGCGTGCTCCAAGCTCCTGGCGTTGATGGTCATCCCCACGTTGGCGAGGGTGGCGCAGGGGAGCAGGTAGCGGCAGACGTCGACGTAGCGGGAGTGGATGCGGGCGGCGTACGCGCGGTCCGACTCTTCCTCCCGCCTGGGGAACCACTCCTGGATGAGGCGCCGGATGGGTTCCAGGAAGCTGTGGTAGGTCTTGAACAGGTGGTTGCACGTCTCCACGTACAGGTCGGCGAAAGGGGATTGGGCGATCCTCCGGGGGAGGTAGAAGGCGTTGAAGATCTGGTAGCGCGTGGACTTCTCCGTGTAGGAGGCGAGGCGGGTCGACTCCAGGGCCTCGATGGCGAGCCGGGAGACGTTCTCCAGGGCGATGTGCAGGACGGCGTGCTCGGCCACGGAGGCATGGCCGTAGCCCAGGACCCACTTCTCGTGGAACTCTGCGGACTTCTCCGTGGTGAGCTCCGCGGCGATCTCCCGGAAGGACTGGGGGCTTCGGCTTGTCTTGGCGAAGGTGACGGCGATCACCTCGGGAGGGAGATCCCGCGTCCTGAGGAGATAGATCTCCCGCTTCCCCCCCGCGTCGCTCCTTGAAGGATCCCCAGCTTGACAGATGACCCCGTCCTTCATCTCCATGGGGGATTTCGCCTGCCCTGGGGGATATCCTCCCGAGAGGTCGGCCGTGGTTCCTCCGCTCCTGGTCGCGTTCCTGGACTCCCGGAGGGTACATCCTTTTCCATTAGTTGATACCAACTGACACCAACTTTGCAATTAGTGCTACCATTTGATAAAACAACAGGGTCCTCCACGCTCGAGGCTTCCAGGAAGTTCCGCGACACTCTGGCCGGACGGCGGGAAGTGATCTGGCTGACCCCCATGATCAGCCTTGACCTGTTGGACTTCCAGAGCCAGGACTTAACACGTCGGCTCCATCGGGGTGGCCTTCCCCCCTTCTTCATCGCCCCAAATGTGCCGGAGCGGGATTACCAGGACTGGATGGACGCCTACTGGGCTAAAGACCTCTTGGAGTTCTTCCGCCTTGAGCGGCGCGATTCGTTCCTCCAGTTCACGGAACTGCTGCTCGCGCGCAGCGGTAGCCTGTTCGAAGCCTCAAGATACGCCCGCGAATGTGGCGTCAGCCACACGACGATCCGGAACTACCTAGCGGCGCTGGAGGCCACTTACGTCGCGCATAAGCTGCGGCCTTTCTCCAAGCGGTCTGCAACGGAAATTGTGGCGGCGCCAAAGGTTTACGGCTTCGACACGGGTTTCGTCTTCCACTTCCGCGGGCATGGGGAGATAAGGGCAGAAGACCTCGGCACCCTCTGGGAACACTATGTGCTCAATGAGCTGCACGGCAGGCTTCAGACACGGCGCCTCTTCTACTGGCGGGATAAGAGGGGGCATGAAGTGGACATCGTCCTGCCCGTTCCCGGGCAGGCGCCCGTGGCCGTGGAGTGCAAGTGGAAGGCGTCTGCATTTGAACCCCGGAACCTGCTGGCCTTCCGGCGCAGGCACCCTGGCGGGAAGAACTTTGTTGTGGCGGTGGACGTGGACCGGCCATGGACGGAACGATTCGGGGAGGTATTCGTGGAGTTCGTTGGGCTTGATGGGTTGGTGGAAAGGCTCCAAAACTGCCTCAACCCGGGTCTTCCCCCAGGAATGGAGGAGAACGCTTGACGCACCCATAGCTTACGCGTTGGGTAGACCTCGCCCTCACCCGACGGGCGGCCATCCTCGGTCGGCTTCTCATGGTGACTCCTGCCTGGGTTCCCCAGATTCCAGGACATGGGGCAGGTTTCTGTTGCGTTTTGGGACGGGAAGCGCATAGAATCGGAAGAGGGACACTCGGAGAACGGGAGGTGGATGGACCGGTGACTCTGGGGCAGCTGGTCAGCGGGTTCCTGCAGCTCGTCGTCGTGTTCTTCGTCCTCGCCCTCTGGGGGGCGCTTGCGCTCGCGTTCTTGCGCGACTGGTCCATTGGGAAACCGGAGAACCACATCTCCCGCAGGATCCTGCGGTTCATCGACCGCCTTGGAGGCCGCGGGGCGGTGCGGACTTGAGTCACCCCGCCAAGGGGCCCCGACGCGGGGGGAGTGCCAGTTGTCCGGGTGGAACGTGACTTCTGTCCGTTCACTTCCATAGAAGGGGGAGCGCATGGGTCTGCGCCCAGGTGTCGGCGAGGGGATGGACCTGGACGAACACATCCGGCAGCGTCTGGCAGCCCGGACGCGCAGGGTTTTGACGGCCCGCGGCCAGCGCCGGGCTGCCGTGCTCATCCCCCTCTTCCACCGGGAGGGGGAAACCTGCCTCCTGTTGACGAGGCGCACGGAGGCGGTTGAGCATCACAAGGGCCAGATCTCCTTCCCCGGCGGCGCAGTGGAGGCCGGAGATCCGGACCTGCTGGCGACAGCCCTCCGGGAGACCCGCGAGGAGGTGGGGATCCGTCCCGAGGACGTGGTCATCCTCGGGAGCCTCGACGACGTGGAGACGGCGGTCTCGGGGTTCATCATCACCCCCTTCGTCGGCCGCATCCCCTATCCGTACCCCTTCCAGCCCAACGCCAGGGAGATCCGCGAGATCCTCACCGTGCCCTTGCATTTCTTCCTCGACGAAGGCAACCTGCGCACGGCATACCGGTACGTGGAAGGGAGGGCGGTTCCTCTGTACTTCTACCACTACCAGTCGAACGTGATCTGGGGCGCGACCGCGCGCATCATCAGAGCGTTCGCGGAGGTCGTTTTCTCAAGATGAGGAGGTGAGGGATGCGCATCGCCATTTTTTCCGACATCCACGGGAACCTTCCCGCGCTCGAAGCGGTCCTCAGGGACATTGAGGGGCTTGGGGGGGTGGACGCCATCCTCGTGGCCGGTGACCTGGCGTTCGGGGGCCCCCACGCGGCGGAATGTGTGGACCGCGTCCGCGGCGGGGGCTTCGTCGTCATCCGGGGGAACACCGACGAGTGGATCGTGCAGGGCTCTGCGCGGATGCCCATGGCCACCCCCCTCGTGCAGTGGACGAGGGAGCGCCTGTCTGAAGAGCACATCCGCTACCTCGAGGGCCTCCCGTTCTCCCACAGGCTCCCCGCCGGGGGGAGCGACCTCGTCCTCGTCCACGCCACTCCCTGGGACATCGAGGCGTCGCTCCTCCCAGACGCCCCGGAGGAAGAGGCCAGGAGGGCCGTGGATGCGGCCTCCTGCCGGGTGCTCGTCTACGGGCACATCCACAGGGCCTACCAGCGGACGGTCGGGGACCGCCTCCTGGTGAACGTGGGGAGCGTGGGGTTCCCCATGGACGGAGACCCGCGGGCGAGCTATGGCGTGTTCACCCATGACCAGGGCGGGTGGCAGGTGGAGCTGCGGCGGGTGGAATACGACCGGGAGCAGGTCGCTCAGGCGATCCTGGCCTCGGACCACCCTGCCAAGGAGGTCTTCGTGCGGCGCGTCCGCCACGGGCAGCCGTAGGGGGAGGGCCGTGGGCAGGTTCAAGGGTCAGGTGGTGCTCGTCACTGGGGCAGGGCGCGGCATCGGGCGCGCGATCGCGCTCGCCTTCGGGCGGGAAGGGGCGAAGGTGGCTGTGAACTACCGCCTCTCTGCGGCAGGGGCCAGGCAGACCGCGGAGGAGGTCCAGCGGGCAGGTGGGGAGGCGCTCGCCGTGCGCGCAGACGTCACGAACCGCCGGGAGGTCGAGGGGATGGTCCAGGAGGTCGTGGGGAAGTTCGGCCGGCTGGACGTGCTCGTGAACAACGCCGCGGTGTTCACCTCGAAGCCTTTCCTGGAGGTGACCGAGGAGCTGTGGGACTTCGTCGTGGGGACGAACCTCAAGGGGACTTTCCTCTGCTCCCAGGCCGCGGCCAGGGTGATGCTCGCGCAGGGCTCCGGCGTCATCATCAACATCGCCTCCGGCGGGGGACTGCACCCCTACCCCGGTTATGACACCTCTGTCCCCTATGCCGCCAGCAAGGCCGGGGTGATCATGCTCACCAAGCGCATGAGCTACGAGCTTGCCCCTGCCGTGCGCGTCAACTGCGTCGTCCCCGGGATCATCGACAGCAAGCCAGAGGAGTGGAACGAGGAGATCCGCCGCAGGTTCGCTGCGGTCATCCCCCTCCGGCGCGTGGGCCTCCCGGAGGAGGTTGCAGAGGGAGTCCTGTACCTCGCGTCGAAGGACGCGGAGTACATCACGGGCCAGACCCTGGTCATCGACGGCGGAATCCTCATGCGCTGAAGTGCGATGCCTGTTGACTACCACATCCACCTCGAGCGCGGGCCGTTCTCCCTGGAGTACCTGAGGGAGTTCGTGGACGCTGCCGCCGAGCGGGGGATCCAGGAGATCGGGTTCAGCGAACACCCGTACAGATTCCTGGAGTGTCGCAGGATCTACCCCTCGGAAAACCCCTGGGTGGACGCCCGGTGCGGGCGGCAGCTGGAGGAGTACGTGCGCCTCGTGGAGGAGGCCAAGGACGCGGGCCTCCCCGTGAAGCTGGGGATGGAGTGGGACTACATCCCGGGCCATGAGGAGGAGGTCGCCCGCCTCCTCGACGCCTATCCCTGGGATTACGCCATCGGGTCGGTCCACTGGCTTCGCAACCAGGGGAGGTGGTGGGCCGTGGATGACCCCCATGAGGGGGAATGGGAAAAGCAGGACCCTTCCGAGGTCTACCGCCAGTACTTCCACCACATCGAGGCGGCCGCCGCCTCGGGGCTCTTCGACGTGATCGGCCACCTCGACCTCGTCAAGATCTTCGGGCACCGGCCCACAGAGGATCTGACGGCGCTGTACGAGGAGGTGGCCCGGACCCTTGGGCGTGCAGGGGTTTGCGTCGAGGTCAGCTCCGCGGGGTGGTACAAGCCCGTGGGGGAGGTCTACCCTGGGCCGGAGCTCCTGGGGACCCTGGCCAGGTTCGGGATCCCCGTGGTGCCGAGCTCCGATGCCCACGAGCCGGGCCACGTGGGGAGGGACTTCGGGCGGGTCCTCGCCCTCATCAGGACGGCCGGGTACACCCATGTCTGGACCTTCAGCGGGCGGAGGCGGTCCCCCCTTCCCATCCCATGAGGTGCGAACGTATGTTTCCTCCTGGTGCGGGGGACCCCCCTACGTGGTATACTATCCCTGTGTGCACTACCCGCCTGGAAACCGTGGACCCTCTCGTTGGACGCAACCTTGAGGAGGCGAACGCATGCGGGATCTGAGCCGGCCGCTCTTTCCCATCGGTGTCGTGGCAGGATTGATCGGGTGTTCCCCTTCGACCCTCCGCTCCTGGGAGGCGAAGGGGCTCGTGAGCCCGTATCGAGACCGCCATACCGGGTACCGCCTGTACTCGTGGCGGGATGTGGAGCGGCTGCAGTTCATCCGGTACCTCGTCACCAAACGGAAGGTTCCTCTGCGGGAGGTCAAAGCTCAGCTCCGCGCTTCCGCCGCACACCGCGAGAGGAAGGGGTGGATCATCGACCGCCGGAGGCCGCGCAGAGCGGCGGTGGCTCTTCCTCTCCCCGCCGTCGTGGAAGATCTTAACCCGTAGGCCACCTTGAGACCCCCGCCGGCTGGCCCGCCAGGTGCGGTTCTGCCGGTGTGCCTGGAGTGAGGGGATGCACATGCGCCGGGTCTATCTGGATCACGCGGCCACAACGCCTGTCGACCCGAGGGTTCTTGAGGCCATGCTCCCGTACTTCCGGGAGCGCTTCGGGAACGCCGGGAGCATCCACGCCTGGGGGCAGGAGGCCAGGGAGGCCGTAGACCATGCGCGGGAGATCGTGGCGGCGGCCATCGGCGCAAGCCCTGCGGAGATCGTGTTCACGAGCGGTGCCACAGAGGCGGACAACCTGGCGATCGTGGGGACCGCCCTCGCGCAGGAGGGGAGGGGCCGCCACATCATCACCACGCGCATTGAGCACCATGCGGTCCTGGAGCCCTGCCGCTTCCTCGAGTCGAGGGGGTTCGTGGTGACCTACCTCCCCGTGGACCGGTACGGGCTGGTCGACCCCGACGAGGTGCGGCGGGCGATCCGCCCGGACACCATCCTCATCTCCGTCATGCACGCCAACAACGAGATCGGCACCATCGAGCCCATCGAGGAGATCGGGGCCATCGCGCGGGAGCACGGAATCCCCTTCCACACCGACGCCACCCAGACGGTGGGGATCCTGCCCATCGACGTCGATGCCCTGAACGTCGACCTCCTCTCCATGTCCGCACACAAGCGGTATGGCCCGAAGGGTGTTGGGGCCCTGTACGTCCGCCAGGGGACTCCCCTCGCCCCGATCCTGCGCGGTGGGTCCCAGGAGCGCAACCGCAGGGCCGGGACGGAGAACGTGCCTGCGATCGTCGGGTTCGGCAAGGCCCTGGAGATCGCCCGGGAAACGATGGGGGAGGAGGCGGCCTCCCTGACCAGGCTCCGCGACAGGTTCATCGCGGCGCTCCTCTCCCTCGGGGAGGTCACCCTCAACGGCCACCCCACCCGCAGGCTTCCCAACAACGTGAACGTCTCCTTCAAGGGGTTGGACAGCGAGTCCATCCTCCTCGCCCTCGACCTGAGGGGGGTGGCGGCGAGCAGCGGCTCGGCCTGCACCTCCGGGACCCTGGAGCCCTCCCACGTCCTGGAGGCCATTGGGCTCCCCCCTGAGATCGCCGCAGGGACCGTCCGGTTCTCCATGGGGAGGGCCACGACGGACGAGGACGTCGACTACGTGCTGGAGGTCCTCACGGAGATCCTCGCCCTCGCGCGGGTCGGTTGAGGGAGTCACCCCGTGGAAAGGCTGGAGCCTGCGCCTTGCCTTGACATCCTCTGCCCTCTCTGCCAAGATAGTTTTTGATTGCATGCAGGGGATGGGAAGACGTGGAGAGGCCGGTGGTCGGTTTGGAGGGCTATCTCCCCATTGGGGTCCACTTCCTGCTCGTCGTCGCCCTGACCGGGCTCCTCCTGGCCTTGCACGCGCTGGCCGGCGGGCGGCGGCCGAACCCGGAGAAGGGCCTTCCCTATGAGAGCGGGGTCTGGCCCATTGGCACCGCGCGGGAACGGGTCCCCATCCGGTATTACGTCATCGCCATGCTCTTCCTCCTCTTCGACGTGGAGGTCGTCTTCCTCTATCCCTGGGCGGTGCTCTACCGGGCCCTGGGGATCGCCGGCCTGGTGGAGATGGCCATCTTCCTCGGCGTGCTCTTCGTGGGGTTCTGGTACGCTTGGCAGAGGAGGGCGTTGGAATGGGAGTGAACGCGCGCAACGGCCCCGCGGACGTCGACGAGCTCTCCAAGGACCTGGAGCGGAACGTCCTGACCACGACCGTGGAGCGCATGCTGGCTTGGGCCCGGCGCAGCTCCATCTGGCCCGTCCAGTTCGGGCTCGCCTGCTGCGCCATTGAGATGATGGCTACGGCGGCCTCTCGGTTCGACATGGCCAGGTTCGGGATGGAGGTCATGCGCGCCTCCCCGCGCCAGTCCGACCTGATGATCGTGGCCGGACGGGTGAGCCAGAAGATGGCCCCCGTCCTCCGACACATCTACGACCAGATGCTGGAGCCCAAGTGGGTGATCGCCATGGGGGACTGCGCGTCCTGCGGTGGGCTCTACAACAACTACGCCGTCGTCCAGGGTGTCGACCGCATCGTCCCCGTGGACGTCTACATCGCCGGGTGTCCGCCCCGGCCGGAGGCGTTGCTGTACGGGCTGATGAAGCTTCAGGAGAAGATCGCCCGCGCCGCGTTCGACCGCGCCGCCAACGGGAGACCGTAGGGAAGAGGGGGAACGCGTGGACCCGTCCAGGAGCCTTCTCACCAGGATCAAGGAGCGTCTTCCCGGGCTCGTCGTGGAGGAGTCCTCCTTCCGTGGCGAGGCGACCGTCGTCGTGAGGCGGGAGGCGATCCTCGAGGTCCTGGCCATGGCGGGGGAACCCGGGGGATCGTGGGTGCTCACGGATCTCACCGCAGTCGACAGGTTCCCTGCCGAGCCCAGGTTCGAGGTGGTCTACCACCTCACCTCCCTCTCCCCGCCGGACCGCCTGCGGCTGAAGGTGCAGGTTCCCGGGAGCGACCCGACGGTCCCTTCGGTGGCGGCGATCTGGCCCGCGGCGGACTGGGCCGAGAGGGAGGTCTATGACCTGTACGGCATCCGGTTCACCGGTCACCCGGACCTCCGCCGGATCCTCATGCCCGACGACTGGGAGGGGCACCCCCTGCGAAAGGATTACCCGCTCTCAGACGAGTCGGTGGAGTTCCGCGGCGTCGAGCCCAAGCCGCCCGCCAGGATCGTGCCGGAGGGGAAGGCGGGGAGGATCTCCGCGAACCCCTTTGGGTCCTATGACCCCGAACGCGAGGGATCCCGCTGATGGAAGTGGCGAGGGAGACGCTGACCCTCAACATGGGGCCGCAGCACCCCAGCACCCACGGCGTCCTGCGGGTGATCCTGGAGGTCGCCGGGGAGACGGTCGTGGGGTGCACGCCGGTGATCGGGTACTTGCACACGGGGATCGAGAAGGAGATGGAATACCGGACCTACCACCAGAACATCAACCTCGTGGACCGCATCGAGTACCTCGCTGCCTTCCATGAGGAGCTCGCCTACGTGCTCGCGGTGGAGAAGCTCCTGGGGATCGAGGTCCCCAAGCGGGCGCAGTACATCCGGGTGATCCTGTGCGAGCTGAACCGCATCGCCAGCCACCTCGTCTGGCTGGGCACGAGCGCTCTCGAGCTCAACGTGAGCAGCGTGTACATGTACTGCTTCCGCGACCGGGAGGAGATCCTGGACCTGTTCGAGATGGTCTCGGGGCAGCGCATGATGCCCGGCTACTTCCGGATCGGGGGACTTCAGTGGGACCTCCCCGACGGGTTCGTCGAGCGGACCCGGGCCTTCCTGGACGACTTCCCGCGCCGCCTCGAGGAGTACGAGGCCCTCCTGAACGACAACCTCATCTGGCGCCAGCGCTACGAGGGAGTCGCCGTGCTCCCCCGGGAGGACGCCCTGCGCTACGGTTGTACGGGTCCTGTGCTGCGGGGCTCAGGGGTCCCCTACGACGTCCGGAAGGCCTTCCCCTATAGCAGCTACGAGGACTTCGCCTTCGACGTCCCCGTCGGCCAGAACGGGGACGCCTACGACCGGTACCTCGTGCGCATGGCGGAGATGAAGGAGAGCCGGCGGATCGTCCTCCAGGCCCTCGACCGGCTCCCCGACGGCCCTGTCCAGACGGACGATCGGAAGGTTGCCCTCCCCCCGCGCCACGAGCTCGTGCGGAGCATGGAGGCGGTGATCCACCACTTCAAGCTGGTGAGCGAGGGGCTCCACCCTCCCGAGGGCGAGGTCTACGTCGCGGTGGAGTCGCCGAGGGGGGAGAAGGGGTACTACATCGTCAGCGACGGCACCAACCGCCCCGTGCGGGTGCGGGTGCGGGCTCCCTCGTTCTACAACCTGCAGGCCTTGCCGCGGATGGTGATGGGGAGCCTGCTGAGCGATGTGATCGTGGCCATCGCCAGTCTGGACATCGTCCTGGGGGATGTGGACCGCTAGGTCTTGGGGGTGCACATGGGCAGGCTGTCGGAACGAGCGAAAGAGGAGATCCTCCGCCTCCAGGGGCTTTACCCACAGGCCCGGTCGGCGCTCCTCCCTGCCCTGTTCGTGGCCCAGGGGGAAGCGGGGTTTCTCAGCCAGGAGGTCCTGGAAGAGGTGGCCGGGCTCTTCCAGCTCCCCGTGAACGAGGTTGCTTCGGTGGCCTCGTTCTACACGCTCTTCCACAGGAAACCCGTGGGGAGGCACGTGATCCATTTCTGCACGAACCTCTCCTGTATGCTCAACGGCGCTGAGGAGATCCTGGACCACCTGTGCAGGCGCCTGGGGGTCCGGCCTGGGGAGACGACGGGGGACGGGCTGTTCACGGTGAAGGAAGCGGAGTGCCTGGCCGCCTGCGATATCGCCCCGATGATGCTCGTGGACGAGGAGATATACGGCCACCTCACGCCCCAGAGGGTGGACGAGATCCTCGAGAGGTATCGGGAGGAAGGCGCGTCCCTGGAGTGAGGAGATGCCCGAGAAGCTGCTGACGCGGTACATCCATGAGCCCGATCAGGCCGAGATCACGGCCTACATGCGCCGCGGTGGGTACGAAGCGGCCCGGAGGGCGCTTCGGGAACTGACCCCCGAGCAGGTCATCGAGATGGTGGATCACGCCGGGCTGCGGGGCCGGGGCGGGGCAGGGTTCCCCACGGGGCGCAAGTGGCGGTTCGTCCCGAAGGATGCCCCTGTGAAGTATCTGGTGGTCAACGCCGACGAGGGGGAGCCGGGGACGTTCAAGGACCGCACGCTCCTGGAGCGCGACCCGCACCAGCTCATCGAGGGGATCATCCTGGCCTCTTATGCCGTCAGGGCACACCGGGCGTTCATCTACCTGCGGGGGGAGTTCCACCGCGCCAGGCGCCAGCTCCAGAGGGCCCTTGCCGAGGCGACGGAGCGGGGGTTCGTGGGGAAGGACATCTTCGGGAGCGGCTTCTCCCTCGACATCGTCCTCCACACGGGCGCTGGCGCTTACATCGCCGGGGAGGAGACCGCGCTGCTGGAGTCCCTCGAGGGGAAGAGGGCGATGCCCCGCCTCAAGCCGCCCTACTTCCCCGCGGTGATGGGGCTCTATTCCCAGCCCACTGCCCTGAACAACGTGGAGACCCTCTGCCACGTGACCCAGATCGTCCGCCACGGGCCGGAGTGGTACAGGCAGCAGGGCCCCCCGGTGTTGTTCTCCGTGAGCGGTCACGTCGCCCGCCCAGGGCTCTACGAGCTTCCCCTTGGCATCCCGCTCCGGGAGCTCATCTTCGACCACGCCGGGGGGGTCCGCGAGGGGCGCAGGTTCAAGGCGTGCTTCCCCGGGGGGTCCTCCTCCGCCATCCTTGTGGAGGAGCACCTCGATGTGCCCATGGACTACGAGTCCCTGGCCAAGGTCGGCTCCATGCTGGGCTCGGGCGCTGTCATCGTGATGGACGAGACGGCGTGCGTGGTGAAGGTCGTCGCCCGCGCCGTGAAGTTCTACCGGGACGAGTCCTGCGGGAAGTGCACCCCCTGCCGGGAGGGGACGGTGTGGCTCTCCCAGATCTTCGAGCGCATCCTCCAGGGGCGCGGCCGCATGGAGGACCTGGACCTCCTGGAGGGCATCGCCAGGAACATGACGGGGACGTGCTTCTGCCCGCTCGGCGAGAGCGTCCCCCCGAGCCTACGGAACTCCCTGGTGTACTTCCGGGACGAGTACGAGGCGCACATCCGGACGGGCCGGTGCAACGTGCTCCAGCCGGCCTAAGTCGACGCGAGGGGGACTTTCCCTGGCTCGGGGCCTTTGGTGGGGCGCGGAGTTCAGGGAACGGACGGGAAGGGAGGAGGCCTATGGAAGAACTCACCCTGACCATTGACGGGAAGAGCGTGACAGTCCCCAAGGGGACGACCGTGTACCAGGCAGCACGGAGGCTTGGGATCGAGATCCCCATCTTCTGCTACCACGACCGCATGCCCCCGCTTGGGGCCTGCCGCATGTGCCTCGTCCAGGTGGAGAGGATGCCCCGGCTGCAAACCGCCTGCACCCTGGAGGCCCAGGACGGGATGGTCGTCCACACGGACACCCCGGAGGTGCGACAGGCCAGGGAGGGAATCCTGGAGTTCCTCCTCATCAACCATCCCCTCGATTGTCCCATCTGCGACAAAGGCGGGGAGTGCCCCCTGCAGGACTTCACCTTCCGGTACGGGCCGGGGAGGAGCCGCTTCGTTGAGCAGAAGCGGGACTTCCCCAAGCCCCTCCCCCTCTCACCCGTCCTCATGCTGGACAGGGAGCGGTGCATCCTGTGCTGGCGGTGCGTGCGGTTCTGCGAGATCGTCTCCGGCGACGACGCCCTGGAAGGGTTCGACCGGGGCTTTCTCTCCCAGATCCACGCCGTCCCCGGGAAGGCGGGCCCGAGCAAGTTCATCGGCAATACGATCATGATCTGCCCCGTGGGGGCTCTCACGAGCCGCACCTACCGCTTCCGGTCCCGCCCCTGGGACAACTCGTCCACATCCAGCGCCTGCATGCACTGCGGCCTCGGGTGCAGCATCGAGCTGGACGTGCGCAGCAACGAGGTTGTCCGGGTGAGGCCCCGGGAGAACCCAAGCCTCAACGACATCTGGCTGTGCGACCTGGGCTGGTTCGGCTACGATTTCGTCAACCACCCTGACCGCCTGGTCGCGCCCCTGGTCCGGAGGGACGGGGTCCTTGAGGAGGCAAGCTGGGAGGAGGCTTTGGACCTCATCTGTGGGAAGCTCCGGGAAGTACGGGACCCACGGAGGGTGGCCGTCCTTGCCGGCGCCCACCTCACCAACGAGGAGGGATACCTCCTCCAGAAGTTCTTCCGCAAGGTGGTCGGGACCAACAACCTCGACTTCCGCCTCGACGCGACGCCATGGGGAGCGAGCCTCGAGGTCCCCTGGGGGATGGAGTGCGCAGTGCGCGACGTCGAGGGGGCAGACGCGATCCTCCTTGTGGGCTCGGATGTCACCGAGGAGTACCCCATCCTCTGGCTCAGGATGAAGAAGGCTGTGGACGGCGGGGCAGCCCTCCTCCTCCTCGGCCCGAAGGAGCCTGAGGTTGCCAGGTTCGCGCGTACAAGCCTGTTGGTGAGGGCAGGGCAGGAGGGCGCCGTCCTCGATGCCCTCGCTGACCTGGTCCTCGGACGCCGGGGCACCCCGGAGGGGCAGGGGAGGGCGGTGGCCCCCGAGGAGGCGGCCCGGGCGAGCGGTGTGGAGGTAGATGCCCTCGAGGCTGTAGCTCGCATCCTCTCTGAAGCAAAGCGTCCCCTCCTGTTCGTTGGGAGGATGACCGTGGACGGCCCTGGCGGCCGGCTGGCCCTGAAGGCGTTGAACCGCCTCCGCACCTCCCTGGAGGCGCCCCTGAACATCCTGAGGGGAAGGGGGAACGCCAGGGGGCTCGCTTTGGCTGGCCTTCTCCCCGACCGTCTCCCGGGGCCAGCGCCCCTCGTGGACGCAGAGGCCCGGGCGCGCCTCGAGCGCCTGTGGGGAGGACCGGTCCCACCCGCTCGTGGGCACACCGCCCTGGAGATGCTGGAGGCGTGCCGCAGGGGGGAGGTGGAGGTGCTCTATGTCGCAGGCGCCGATCCGGCGATGGAGGTGTTCTCGCGGAGGGTGTGGGAGGAGGCCCGTGCGGGGGTCCGGTTCCTGGTCGTGACCTCCCTCTTCCCCACAGAGACTGCCCGTCAGGCAGACGTCGTGCTCCCCGCCCTCTCCTTCGCCGAGAAGGAGGGGACGGTAACAAACCTGGAGGGGCTGGTGCAGCGCATTTCAAGGGCGCGCAGGGGACCCGGGCAGGCCCGCAGTGACGGGGAGATCGTTGCCGCCTTGGCTTGGCGCCTGGGCCACGTCCTCGAGTACGGGTCGTGGGAGGAAGTGTTCGCGGAGATGGAGGAGCTCGTCCCTGGGCTTGCAGTGGGGGCACGGCTTCCCCTGAGGGAGGAGAGCCGGGGCGCAGAGGAGCCGGTTCCTCCGTCCCTCCCCTCAGCTCCGCCCGAGGGGGAGGACCACCTCCTCCTGGTGACCGGGGATGTTCTGTTCGACCGCACGGACGTTACGGGGCGGTGCGCAGGGATCACGGCCCTGGCTGGGACCGCCTCCGTCTCCCTGAACCCTGCCGACGCCAGCCGCCTGGGGGTCCGCGACGGGGACCTCGTGGCCGTCTCCGGGGAGGGCCGGAGGGAGGTCCTGGTGATGGCCAGGGTGAGCACGGCAGTCCCTCCGGGGCATGCCTTCCTCCCATTGGGGTTCTGGGAGGCTCCGGCCAACATCCTGGTCCTGCCCGACCGGCCCTACACGGTCGTCCGGGTGAGGGCCCTGGAGCGTGTATAGGTGGCCATGGAGATCGGGATCCTGGCTCTCAAGAGCGCCTTCCTGGTCGCCCTGCTCCTCACGGCGTGCGCGTACATGACGCTCCTGGAGCGGAGGATGCTGGGGCGGTTCCAGGTCCGCATCGGGCCGAACCGTGTGGGGCCCTTCGGCCTCCTCCAGCCCCTGGCAGATGGGATCAAGCTCCTGGTGAAGGAGGACTTCATCCCCAGGGGCGCCGACCTCCTCGTCTACTGGCTCGCCCCCGGCCTCTCCATGGTCACCGCCCTGCTCGTCTACGCGGTCATCCCGTTCGGGCCGGAGATCCGGATCTTCGGGAAGGAGGTTCCCCTCTACCTCGCCGACGTGAACGTGGGGATCCTCCTGGTCCTGGCGGTCTCCTCCCTGGGGGTCTACGGCATCGTCCTGGGAGGGTGGTCGGCGAACAACAAGTACGCCCTCTTGGGGAGCCTGCGGAGCACTGCCCAGCTGATCAGCTACGAGCTGGCGCTGGGCCTCGCCGTGATCTCCGTGGTCCTGCAGGCCGGTTCGCTCAGCCTCGTGGACATCGTCAAGGCCCAGGAGCGTGTCTGGTTCGTCGTCACGCAGCCCGTGGCCTTCCTCCTCTTCTTCGTCGCCGGGGTAGCCGAGACGAACCGCTCCCCCTTCGACCTCCCCGAGGCGGAGCACGAGCTCATCGCAGGCTACCACATCGAGTACGGGGGGTTCAAGTTCGCCATGTACTACGTGGCCGAGTACATCAACGTGGTCACCATGAGCGCCCTGGCCGTGACGCTGTTCTGGGGAGGGTGGCACGGGCCTTGGCTCCCCGCGCCCCTGTGGTTCCTCCTCAAGGTGTTCGGGTTCGTCTCGGTGTTCATCTGGATCCGCGCAACCCTTCCCAGGGTGCGCTACGACCAGCTCATGGCCCTCGGGTGGAAGGTCCTCGTCCCGGTGGGATTGGCGAACGTGCTGGCGACTGCGGTGGTCCTGGCGCTTCCAGGGGGAACGTGATCCCAAAAGGCCCTGGTGAGGGTGGAGCGATGACACGGTATGCATCACAGGCCATCGCCATGGTGAAAGGGCTCGCGGTGACCTTTCGCTACCTGTTCCGCCGCCCGGTGACCGTGGCCTATCCCGAGGAGAAGCCGCGCGTGGCGCCCCGCTACAAGGGGAGGCACTGGCTGACCCTCTACGCCGACGGGATGGAGCGGTGCGTGGGGTGCGAGCTGTGCGTCATCGTCTGCCCCTCCCAGGCCATCTACGTGAAGGCGGCGGAGAACACGCCGGAGCGCCAGGTCTCTAAGGGCGAGCGCTACGCAGAGGTCTTCCAGATCAACGAGCTGCGCTGCATCTTCTGCGGGTTCTGTGAGGAGGCCTGCCCGACGGGCGCCATCGTGCTGGGCCACGAGTACGAGCTGGCGGGGTACACGAGGGAGTCGCTGATCTACACCAAGGAGATGTTGACCGAACCGTACCCGGGGGCGTCGGGAAGGGATCCCCATCGGGAGGTCTGAGGGAGGGCATGGGGGAAGCGGTCCTCTTCGGCATCTTGAGCGTGACCGCGCTGGCAGGAGGGGTGGGGGTGATCGCCTCCCGGAGCCCCGTGCACAGCGCCATCTCCCTGCTCGCCGTCCTCGGGAGCCTCGCCATCCTCTACCTCCTGCTCCTGGCCCCGTTCGTGGCCGTCCTCCAGATCTTCCTCTATGCCGGCGCGATCCTCGTCCTCTTCCTCTTTGTGATCATGCTCGTCCACGGCCATCCCCTGGCGCGCACGGGGGAGAGGCTTGCCTGGCAGCGGCCGCTGGCCCTTGCGCTCTCGGCCCTCCTCTTCCTCTCCCAGGGCTATGTGAGCTTCCGAGGCCTCACTTCCGCCCGCGCGGAGCCGCAGGAGGGCCTCGGCACAGTCCAGGAGGTCGGCCGAGCCCTGTTCACCACCTACCTCCTTCCCTTCGAGCTCGCCTCGGTGATCCTCCTCGTCGGGATCGTGGCCGCGGTGGTCCTGGGGAAGCCCCTCCCCCGGGGCACTGCGTTCCCGCCGGAGCCTCAGCGCGCAGAACGCCCGCTTTCCCCCGTGGGCGCGAGGGAGGGGGAGGGATGAGCACGGCGTGGTACCTCCTCCTCAGCGCGGCGCTGTTCACCCTCGGGCTCCTGGGAGTTCTGGTGCGCCGGAATGCCCTCATCCTGTTCATGTCCATTGAGCTGATGCTGAACGCGGTGAATTTGAGCTTTGTTGCGCTGTCGCGGCACATGAATGACCTCGCCGGGCAGGTGGCCGTCTTCTTCGTGTTCGTCGTGGCGGCCACGGAGGTCGTCGTGGGGCTCGCCATGATCGTGGAGGTCGCCCGTTCGAGGGCGACGGTGGATATCGACGACATCAACCTCCTCAAGGGGTAGAGGTGGAATCGATGGTGCTCGTCCTGGGGATCCTCGCCGCTCCCCTCGCCGGGATGCTCGTCAACGGGCTCGTGGGCGGGCGCCTCCCCAAGAAGGTCGTGGGGGGGATCGCCTGCGCGGCCGTGGGCGCTTCGTTCGCGGCATCCGCAGGGACCCTCCTGCACCTCCTGGGCCTCCCCGAGGGAGGCCGCCAGCTCTCCCTCCCCCTTTCCCCGTGGATCGTCTCCGGGGATGTGGCGGTGCGCGCCGGCCTCCTCGTGGATGCGCTCTCAGGGTGGATGGCCCTCCTCGTGAGCGGGGTGAGCTTCCTCATCCATCTCTACTCCACCGCCTACATGGGGGAGGACCCCGATTACTCCCGCTACTTCACCTACCTCAACCTCTTCGTCTTCTCCATGCTCCTCCTCGTCCTGGCCGACAACCTCCTCCTCCTGTTCGTGGGGTGGGAGCTCGTCGGCCTGTGCTCCTACCTCCTCATCGGCTTCTGGTTCGAGCGGCCCCAGGCGGCCGCTGCAGGGCGAAAGGCGTTCATCGTCAACAGGGTCGGCGATGCGGCGTTCCTCCTGGGGATCGTCCTCCTGCTCCTGCGCCTCGGGACGGTGGAGATCCCGCAGGTCCTGCAAAGGGCGCCCGCGGAGTTCCCCCCCGGCGACCCCACGGCGACCGCCATCACCCTGCTCCTGTTCGCAGGGGCGACGGGGAAATCGGCCCAGCTCCCCCTCTACCTCTGGCTCCCCGACGCCATGGAGGGGCCGACCCCCGTGAGCGCCCTCATCCACGCCGCCACCATGGTGACGGCCGGGGTGTACATGGTCGGACGGCTCCATGCCCTGTTCTCCCTGGCTCCCCTGACCATGGAGGTGATCCTGGCGGTGGGGACGCTGACGGCCCTGTTCGCCGCCTCCGTGGCCATCACGGAACAGGATCTCAAGCGCGTCCTGGCCTATTCCACCATCAGCCAGCTCGGCTACATGTTCATGGCCGCGGGAGCGGGGGCGTTCGCGGCCTCCATCTTCCACCTGACGACGCACGCCTTCTTCAAGGCGCTCCTCTTCCTGGCCGCAGGGGCGGTGATGCACGCGGCCCATGGGGAGACCAACCTCCAGCGCCTCGGAGGGCTGTGGCCGCACCTCCCGGCGACGGCCTTCGCCTTCCTCGTCGGCGCCTTCGCCCTCGCCGGGATCCCCCCGCTCTCTGGGTACTACAGCAAGGACCTCATCCTCCTCAGCGCGTTCTCCCAGGGCAAGGTGGCGAGCTGGACGTTGGGGGTGGCAACCGCGCTCCTCACCGCCGTCTACATCGGCCGGGCGGCTGCCCTGACCTTCTTCGCGCCGCCGGCCCGGACCTACGACCGCCTCCATGAGGCTCCCTTCGCGATGGCCGTGGCGATGTGGGCCCTCGCCCTCCTGGCCCTCCTCGGCGGAGGGCTTGGGGCGTCCTGGGGCCGGGAACCGCTCCTGCGCCTCCTAGGGTCCGTGTTCGGGGAAGAGGCGGTCCCGCACGCCCCAGCGGCAGGCTTGGCTCCTGTGTTCGCGGGCCTCGCCGGCCTCACCCTCGCCTGGGCGATCTACCTCCGCAGGGGCGCCTGGCCCTCTCTCCCCTTCCTGGGCAGGGTGGTCTCGCAGAGGTTCTACGTGGAGGATCTCTACCAGGTGCTCATCGTCCACCCCGGAAGGCGGATCGCGGCGTTCCTTGCCGACCTCTTCGACCCCCTCGTGATCGACGGGGCGGTCCATGGGGTCGGCGCCGTGGTACGGGCCGCCGGTTCCGGGTTGCGGAGGCTCCAGACGGGCTATCTCAGGAACTACGCCCTGATGTTCCTGGCCGGGGCGCTGGCCATTGTCGGGTACTGGATCTTCCATTAAGGGGCTCGAGATGGGGAAGGTTCCGGTTCTGAGTCTCGTGGTCTTCACGCCGCTCGCGGGGGCTGTGGCCGTCGCCCTCCTCGGCCGTCGGCCTCAGGTGTCCCGCTGGACCGGTTTTCTCTTCAGCCTCCTCACCTTCGCCCTGGCGGCATGGCTGTTCCAGAGGTTCGATCCTGCCTCCGCCGCGATGCAGTTTGCAGAGCGCGCCCCCTGGATCCCGTCGCTGGGGATCTCCTACCAACTGGGGGTCGACGGGATCTCCGTGCTCCTCGTGGCGCTCACGGCGGTGATCTTCCCGATCGCCCTCCTCTCCTCCTGGGATTCTGTGACAGAGAAGGTGAGGGCGTTCACCAGCCTCATGCTCCTCCTGGAGACGGCGATCCTCGGGACCTTCCTCAGCCTGGACCTGATCCTGTTCTACGTGTTCTGGGAGGGGATGCTCATCCCCATGTACTTCCTCATCGGCATCTGGGGCGGACCCCGCCGCTCCTACGCCGCCATCAAGTTCTTCCTGTATACCATGACCGGGAGCGTCCTGATGCTCGTCGCCATCGTGATCCTCCACCTGTACGGGCGGTCGCTCCTGGGGGCCCCCACCTTCGACCTCCTGGACCTCCAGGGGATGCGCCTCCCCCGTTCCCTGGAGATGTGGCTCTTCGCAGCATTCGCCCTGGCCTTCGCCATCAAGGTCCCCGTGTGGCCCCTGCACACCTGGCTTCCCGATGCCCACGTGGAGGCGCCCACGGCAGGGAGCGTGATCCTGGCAGCCCTCCTCCTGAAGGTGGGGGCGTATGGGTTCCTGCGCTTCGCCCTCCCCCTCTTCCCGGAGGCCGCGAGGAGCGCTGCGGGGCTCCTGAGCGTCCTCGCCCTCCTGGGCATCGTCTACGGGGGGATGGTCGCATGGAGGCAACACGACGTCAAGCGCCTTGTGGCCTACTCGAGCGTGAGCCACCTGGGGCTGGTGATGCTGGGCATCTTCGCCCTCACCCCCCAGGCCGTCCAGGGGAGCCTCCTCCAGATGGTCAACCACGGCATCAGCACAGGGGGGCTCTTCCTCATCGTGGGCGTCCTCTACGACAGAGTGCATACCCGGATGATCCACGACTTCGGAGGGGTGGCCAGGTTGATGCCGACGTTCGCCGTCGTCGTCCTGATCGTGGGCCTCTCCTCCATGGCCCTCCCGGGGACCAACGGGTTCGTGGGCGAGTTCCTGACCCTCCTGGGCGTCTTCCGGGCCAACTGGCGGTATGCCGCTGTGGCAGTCCTGGGGGCGATCCTCTCCGCCGTCTACCTCCTGTGGATGATCGAGCAGGTGATGCACGGCCCGGTGCGGGCCCGCTCGCCAGAACGCCTCGTCGACCTGAGGCGGCGTGAGCTCCTGGTGTTCCTCCCCTTGATCCTGCTCATCTTCTGGATCGGGATCTACCCGCGGCCGTTCCTCGCTCGGACCGAGGCCTCCGTCCAGCAGCTTGCCCGCCACGTGCAGGCGCACACCTCCTACGTGCAATCTGCCGACCTCCAGCCCTCCAGAGGAGGGGGTGAGGGTCGGTGATCCCCCTCCCTGCGATGGACCTGCGGGTCCTGGCACCGGAGATCTCCGTCGCCGGAGCGGCCGTCGCGCTCCTGGCGTTGGACCTCCTGTTGCGGAGGGGGCAGCGCGCTCTGCTGCGGTGGGCGGCCTTGGGCGCGGTGGCCGTCGCGTTGGGAGTAACCTTGACGAGCGTGCGCGGCGCGTTCCCGGAGGAGGGCGGGATGTTCGTCCGGGACGGGATCACCCAGCTCTTCGAGGTCGCCCTCCTCCTCGGCCTTGGGATCGCGATCCTCCTCGGCGCGGACTACCTCCCCCGGTTCCAGTTGGAGCGCGGGGAGTACTACGCCCTCCTGTTCGCCTCCGCCCTCGGGGCGATGATCATGGCGGGGTCGCGCGACTTCCTGCTCCTCTTCCTCGGCCTGGAGGCCCTCTCCATCCCCCTGTACGTCCTGGCCGGGTTCGCACGCAGGAGCCCGCGATCCCTTGAGGCAGGGATGAAGTACTTCCTGCTGGGGGCGTTCTCTTCGGCCTTCTTCCTCTACGGGGTGGCCCTGGTCTACGGGGCGGCCGGGACCATGCGCCTGGATGCGCTGTCCGCCGTGCCGGGTCGGGGTGGGGACCTCCTCCTTCTGGGGGGGATGGCGCTTCTGACCATTGGGCTTGGGTTCAAGGCTGCCGCGGTTCCTTTCCACTTCTGGGCCCCCGACGTCTACGAGGGCGCGCCCCTCCCCGTGACGGCGTTCATGTCCGTCGTGGCCAAGCTTGGGGCCTTCGCCGGGATCCTCCGGGTCTTCCCCCTTTCCCTGGGATTCCTGGCCTTCCGGTGGATCCCGGTCCTGGCAGGGATCGCCGCGGCGACCATGGTCCTCGGCAACGTCGTCGCCCTCCTCCAGGGGAACTTCAAGCGCCTCATGGCCTACTCAAGCATCGCCCACGCCGGCTATGCCCTCGTGGGGGTCGCCTCGGGCACGCCTGCCGGGCTGTGGAGCACAGCCTTCTACCTGGTCAACTACCTGTTCATGACGCTGGGGGCGTTCGCAGTGGTTGGTCCCCTGGTGCGGGAGGGGGCGGAGGCGGACCTCATAGAGGATTATGCCGGGATCGGGGCACGCCGGCCGCTCCTTGGGGCGGCAATGGCCCTGTTCATGGCCTCCCTCGCGGGGATCCCACCCACAGGCGGGTTCATGGCGAAGCTGTACATCTTCACCGCAGCCGTCCAGGGGGGGCAAGTCTGGCTGGCCGTCCTCGGTGTGCTCACGAGCGTGGTCTCCGTCTCCTACTACATGCGCGTCGCCTACGTCCTCTTCACCGGGGAGGTCCGACCCGACGTGCAGGCGAACCCGAGCGCGCTCGCATCGCTCGCGGTGGCCCTCGCCGCTGCGGCTGTCCTCCTGCTCGGGATCTTCCCCGCGCCTGTCCTTTCTGTTGTCCAGAGGGTTGCTAACTTGCTCCTGTAGCTTCTCCCTACGGCACTCCGCTACCGCTTCGTGCCTTACTACGAGCTCTCTGCCCTGCTCGTAGTGAGCCACGTAGCGGAGCGAGTGGCGTAGAACCTCACGGCACTCCGCTGCGCTCCGTGCCTTACTACGAGCTCCGTGCCTTACGACGAGCTTTCTGCCCCACGACGAGCTCCATGCTCGTGGGAGAGGGGAGGAGGCCGCGGTTCTACGCTCTCTTCCCCTGTCGGCGGGAGAGCATCCAGGTTGCAGTGATGGCCAGGAGGAGGGCGGGGAACTGACCCAGCGTGAACGGCCCGGCGATCCTGGCCTCGCTCCGGAGGAGGTCGAGGCCAAACCGCACGAGGGAGGTCCAGAGGATGACCTTCCAGAAGAGCTCGCCTTCAAACCGCCTTGTTTTGGCCCAGCGGAAGGAGAGGGCCAGGAGAGCTGCGCCGGCAGCCATCTCATAGAGCTGCAGGGGGTGGCGGGGGCCCCCCGGAACTCCAGGGAAGGTCACACCCCAGGGCAGGGAGGTGGGGTCCCCGTAGAGCTCCCCGTTCATGAAGTTCCCGAAGCGGACGAGGACGTTGCCGAGGGGGATGACCGGGACAATGGCATCGGCCATGGCCCAAAATGGGAGGCCGTGCCTGCGGGCGAAGATGGTCAGGTAGAGGAATCCTGCGGCGAGCGCTCCGTGGGAGGAGAGCCCGCCGCGGTCGATGCGCAGGATCTCCAGGAGGTCGGTGAACTCCTTGGGATGGCTGAGGACGTAACCCAAGCGGGCCCCCGCCACCAGGACGACGACGAACGGGAAGAGGAGGCGATCGAAGGCTCCCTCGGGGATCCCGAAGCGGTGCCCGAACCGGTATGCCAGCGCGGTCCCTCCCAGGATGGTCAGGGCGACCATCACGCCGTACCAGCGGATGGCGATGGGACCGAATTGGACGATCACCGGGCTCATCGCGGCCTCCTCCTGCAAAGCCCAGTGTAGCACGGGGAGGGCATTCGTACAAATGAGGATCCTCGTTCGACTCCCTCTCCCACAAGGAGAGGAGGGAGCTCTCCGGGGTGGCTGGGCTTGTTCCCGGAAGTGGTGGGATGATAGGATGGAGGAGGTGCCTAAGTAAACGGATGGAAATCGTGCTTCACGGTAGCATGTGGAGCTTTCCCCGTGTCGGGGTCCCCGCCAACGTCCTGAGAGGGATTTTGGCGGGGTGACTATCTATTGGCGCACGATCACTGAGAGGCGCGCACCGCGCCTCCTTCCTGGGGAAAGGCGATGGAGCCTGCGGTAGAGGGCGAAGCGATCGCGGAGGGAGGCCGGTTCTCCCGGAGGGGCGGGTTCTTCCCGGCGCTCCGGCACCGGAACTTCCGCATCTTCTTCTTCGGCCATGGGATCTCCCTCATCGGGACGTGGATGCAGACCGTGGCCCAGGCCTGGCTCGTCCTCACCCTGACGAACTCCCCGCTGCTCCTCGGGGTGGTGAATGCCCTCCAGTTCGCGCCGGTGATGCTCTTGAGCCTCTTCGGCGGAGCCGTAGCCGATCGCCTCCCCAAGCGCACCCTCCTCTTCACGACCCAGACGGTCCTCATGGTCCTGGCGTTTCTCCTCGGCCTGCTCACTGCGACGGACCTCGTCCGCTACTGGCACGTGGCGGTGGTCGCTGCCCTCCTGGGGATCGTGAACAGCTTCGATATGCCGGCGCGCCAGTCGTTCTTCGTGGAGTTGGTGGGTCGCGGGGACCTCATGAACGCCATCGCCCTGAACTCCGCCAACTTCAACGCGGCCAGGATCGTTGGGCCTGCGGTCGCCGGGTTCGTCATCGCCCGCTTTGGACTTGCTCCGGCGTTCTTCCTCAACGGGCTCAGCTTCCTCGCCGTGCTGTGGGCCCTCCTGCGCATCGAGCCGCTCCCCGTCGATCCCTCCCCGTCTGGGGACCTCCTCCAGGAGATCAAGGAGGGGCTGAGGTACATCGTCCAGACGCCCGCGGTGCTTACCGCCCTTGCCCTCCTGGGAGCTGTGAGCACGGCCGTCCTGAACTTCAACGTCCTCATCCCCGTCCTGGCCCGCGCCGTCCTCCACGGGGATGCGCGGTCCTATGGGCTCCTCATGGCCGCCATGGGGGCTGGCGCGTTCACCGGCGCCCTCTCCCTTGCTGGCGCGAGCCGTCTCGGCCCCCGCCGGGAGCTCCGCTACGGAGGAGCGACTGCAGTCTCCCTGGCCGTGCTGGCCATGGGGCTCGTGGGAGACCTCCGCCTCGCAATGGGTCTTGCGGCCGTCGCGGGCTTCTCCATGATCACCTTCACGGCGACCACCAACACCTCCGTCCAGGTCCTCGTCCCCGATCACCTGCGGGGCCGGGTGATGAGCGTGTACACCCTCCTGTTCGCCGGCTCCACGCCTGCGGGTGCCCTCCTGACCGGCGGCATCATGGACCTTTGGGGCCCGCGCGCAGGGTTCTTGGGGGCAGGGTTCCTCGGCCTCCTTGCGGTGGTGGCCATCGGCCTGTGGGCCCGCCGCCTGTCCGGGACGGAGGGCCGATCCTGAGGCGACCTGTGTAGGGGATCAACGTGGAGCAGGACGGAGGGCGGCCAGCCCGTAGGAAGGATACCCGATGGGCACGAGCACCGTCCCGGCTGCGATGGCCACGCCGTCCTTCCCCCGCGGGCCGATGCGCCCTCCCATGGCGCGGCGCCACAGGAGCTTTCCGCTCGTCGCCGCGAACGCGGAGAGGTTCCCCGTGTAGTCTCCCAGGAAGACGACGTCCCCCGCGGCCGTCGGCCGGTTGAAGGTGTGGGCCTGGAGGGGCTGTTCCCACAGTATCTGCCCGGTGGCCGGCTCCAGGGCCGTGATCTTCCCCCTCGGCCCCTGGGGAGTGAAGAGGGTGACGCCGAGGTAGAGCCTGCCGTGCGCAACGGCCGCATCGCCGAGGATCGTAGCGCCGTACTCCTGGGCCCCCAGGTCCCGCTTGTAGATGAGACGCCCCGTCGTCGCCTCCACGAGGTAGTAGAAGCCATCCTTCTTGCCGGCCCCTACGACGCGCACCTCCCTGCCGTTCTTGCGGATGGTGAACAGGTTTGCCGAGGCGATGAAGTCCAGGTCGAGGGGATCCCGGGGGGTGGCCTGGTAGTGCCAGAGCTTCCTCCCCGACCGCACGTCCAGGGCGAGGATGCTCTCGGAGTAGAGGTTGAGGCCCGGAGGCAGCTCCTTGGTGGGGCTGCGGGGATTGCCTGTGGTGATGTACAGGATGTTGCGCTTGGGATCCCCTGTGGGCGTGGACGTGACGCCCGCCCCGCCTGCATCCCACTCCTGAGTCGCATACGTGACGGTGGAGAAGGTCCAGAGGATCCTCCCCGTGCGCGCCTCGAGGGCGACCACCCGTCCCTTCTGCGTGGGGTGGTCGCTGCGCGAGGAGACCCCGATGTAGACCCTCCCACCGAAGACCACCGGCGAGGACCAGGAGATGTCGTCCGCCTGGGGATCCCCGATGGCCTGCCTCCAGAGGACTTTTCCCGTCCGGGCGTCCACGCTCCACACGCGCGCTTGCGCCGTGGGGAAGTACACCCTATCAGCGTCCACCGCCGCAGTGGCCGTAACGCCCAGTGTGGGGAAACCGTAGCGCGGTTCGGGATAGGTCTCCGTCCTGATCTGCCACCGTACCTTTCCCGTGGCGACCTCTACCGCGTAGAACTTCCCTGTCCAGGACCCAAAGTAGGCGATGCCGCGGGAGACCACAGGCATGTTCACCGGCCCGTCTGTCCGAAGGCGCCAGGCCTCCAGCAGGTGCGGTACGGACGTAGACGTGATGCGCCCTTCTACGGCGTTGAAGTTCGTATGGGCGAGATCGTAGCCGAACAACGGCCACGCGCTCTCCTCCGCTCCTGCAGGGAGGTCGGCGGGAGGGAGGAGGGAGAGGAAGGCGAGCAGGACGAACGGGACAAACCTCCGCATGGCGATCCCCCTCTTGATGATACTCCAGGAGGGGGGTTGGGACCAGCGGGCTCAGGCGAGGCGGTCCACCACGAGCGCGGCGAAGAGGAGCGCCAGGTAGAAGTTGGAGAAGTGGAACAGCCGCCAGGCCGATTGGCGGCGCGGGTCGATGAGGAGGTTGAGGGCGAAGAAGAGGAGCCCACCGTTGAGGAGAAGGGTGGTGAGGAGGTAGACCTTCCCCACAACTTCAAACGGGTACAGGAGGAGCGTCACCAGGGCAAGGGCCACGGTGTAGAGGAGGATCTGCCGATGCGTCACCCGCTCCCCAAAGACGACGGGGAGCATGGGGATCCCTGCCCTCTGGTAGTCCTGGACCTGGTTTAAGGCGAGGGACCAGAAATGGGGCGGGGTCCACAGGAAGATGATCAGGAAGAGGACGATGGCGGGGAGCTCCACGCGCCCTGTCACAGATGCCCATCCCAGGAGGGGAGCGATCGCTCCCGCCGCACCCCCGATCACGATGTTCTGAGGGGTCCTGCGCTTCAGCCAGGCGGTGTAGATCGCGTCGTAGTACACGATGCCCGCCACGGCGAGGAGAGCGGTGACCAGGTTGACGAAGGCTGCCAGGACGAGGAACGCGACGGCCGAGAGGGTGATCCCGAACCACAGGGCGCTCACAGGCCTCAGCCGTCCCGTGGGCAGGGGCCGCTTCCGCGTGCGGGCCATGATCGCGTCGACGTCCCGGTCGAGGTAGCAGTTGATGGCGTTGGCCGCCCCGGCTGCGAGGGCTCCTCCGAGCAGCGTCCAAAGGCTCAGGAGGGCAGGCGGGCTCCCCCGCGCCGCCACCCACATGGTCGCGTACGCGGTGACGAGGAGGAGGAAGACGATCCTCGGCTTGGTGAGGCTGAGGTAGTCCAGGAGGAGGTTCCCCCGCGCGCGACCCGTCATCTCCTCTGAGATCCTCCCGAAACCGGGGCAGGGGTCCGGAAGCTGAGGCTGGCCAGGAGGACGACGACGGCCAGAAGCGCGGCTGCGGTGGCCAGGTGGGCCGCGGTGAGGGCGCGGTGGAGCTTGGTGAGGACCGTGAACCCTCCGAGAAACACCTGGAGAACCAAGAGGACGACCGCCAGGGAGGCCAGGAAGACGATGCCCCGTTGCCTCCGCTCCCTGCGCCATGCCTCGACGGCAGTGACCACGACGAGCACGCTCACCGCTGCGGCAGCCAGCCGGTGGAAGTACTCCGCCAGGATGGGGCCCTGGAGGGGCGGGATCAGCCGCCCGTGGCAGAGCGGCCAATCCGGGCATGCCAGTCCCGCCCCAATGGCCCGGACGATGCCTCCGATGACGATGAGCAGGTATACCGCAATGGCTGTCGCGAGAGAAAGGCGCTGGAACCGGCTCATGGCGGAAAGGGCCTCCTACTTGACGACCATCGTCCCCTTCATCCCTGCCTCGTAGTGGCCGGGGAGGTGGCAGCCGATCTCAAAGGTTCCGGCCTTCGTGGGAGTGAACTTGATCTCCGCCGTCTTCCCGGCTTCGATCTCCACCTCGAAGATCCCCTCCCCGACGACCTCGATGCCGCCTCCTTCCACGGTGACCTCAAGGTCCTTGAAGTAGGACCGCTCCTCCGCCCATTTCTCCAGGTCCTCCATGGACATGCCTGCCTTGGGAGGGGCATACACCATGAACTCATGGGTGACGCTCCCCTTGTTGGCGAGCTTCAGCTCCACAGGGACTCCCTTGGTCAGGGTGATCTTGTTGGGCTTGAAGGCGAACTCGGTGAGCTGGATCGCGACCTCCTGCTTCTTCGGTGCCCCTCCTGCCCATTGGGCGCTAACGAAAAGGAACAGGAACCCGACGAGCAACACCGTGGCCCTCTTCATGGTTCTCACCCCCTGCGTGCGAATGACCCGTTAAGGGAAACCGGGCTAGCCAAGATTTCTGTACACCTGCGCGTTCTCCTGCAGCCATTTCAAACTTCACGAGAAGGACATCCCCGGGGGGACGATGCCCGCCTCCCTTGCCCACACCAGGACCCCCAGGCTCCCCCGCCTGCTCTGAAGCCCAAGCTTGCCGCGCACCGTGTTCAGGTACACCCTGAGTGTCCCCTCGGTGACTCCCAGGTGTTGGGCGACGGCCTTCCGCAGGTTCCCGTTCTGCAGGGCGTCCGCGTGGGGGAAGAGGTAATACCGCACGAAGACCTCCACCTCCCGCCAGGTCAGCCCGAATTCCCTGCGCAGCCTCCCCACCCCTCGGGGGGTGAGCCGGCCGGCAAGGATCGCCTCCCTTAAGAGTCCTCTGGTGGATTCCCTTGGACAAGCGGCCAGCACCTCCACCTCTTGCCCCTGGGGATCTCCGCCATTGGCGCCAAGGGGATGCGGGGCCGTGTGGGCGTCCCTCCAGGCGAGCATCCGCTCGATGAGCGTGGCGAGCAGGGAGGCAACCACGCGCAACCCCTCCCCTCGCTGTGGAGAGGAACCCTGCGGCCCCTGGCAGCGCCTCTCCTCCGCGATGGCAAATCCCACAACGCACCCGCGGTGCTGGATGGAAGAGACGGCATGGCGTACCCCATGGAACCGGACCAGAACGGGGGACCGGCATGGAGTGTCGGCGCACTCTCCCACCCGTTCGACCACCGGGCATGCCGACCCTTCCCCCAGGAGGGGGCAGAAATCCGGGTGGCAGGTGGGGAGGCAGAGGAGGCGCCCGCGGGGATCTGTGACCAGGACCGGTCCGCCTGCCAGGAAGCTCATTGCGTCTAAGAGCTCTTCCAGGTTGGAGGTTTGGAGGAAAGACGCAAAGCGCTCGTGCATTTGAGAGTATTTTACTCCACTTCCTCCCCTTTTTGCAATCAGAACCCCACCCGAGCACATCCCAGCTGGGGCGACTCAAGGCGAGTGGCGCGGCGGGACGAGGTCGCCTCAGCCCTCGAGAGGGTGGGACGGCGATGGGCGCATCGCCCTACGATGAGACGAGGTACAGCGTGGGGTAGATGAACACCCACACCACATCCACGAAGTGCCAGTACTTGACGACGCCCTCAACAGGCCAGGTGTTGGTCTCCCCGAAGCGTCCCCGCTTCCCATGGAAGTAGACGAACGTGAGCAGGACGACTCCGCTGAGGACGTGGAACCCGTGCATCCCGGTCAGGGTGAAGAAGACCGTTCCGAACTGCGTGTGCGGCGGGAAGGAGAGGAAGGCCTCCGCCCACTCGATCCCGACGCCCACCAGGAAGAGGCTTCCCAGCAGGATCGTGGCCAGGGTGTTGCGCAGGAACATCCCCTGGTCGCCGTGGAGGATGGAGGTCTCCGCGCGGTAGGCCGTGAGGCTGCTGAGGAGGAGGACCGTGGTGATGGCGAGGCCCAGAGCCTGGTTCAGCTCCTGGGGCCGGGAGAGCCCCAGGAGGTAGTACCGGCTGGAGAGCAACGCCAGGAACAGGAAGCCCTCGGAGAGGAAGAAGAGCCACAGGCCGATGCGCCGCGTGTGGGTATGGTCGTACCGAACGCCTACGTGTGCCATCGCTTCACTCCTCCGTGCGCCACATCCGGGAGAGGTGCATGAAGTACTCCATGATCAGCCACGCATCGACGAGGTTGATCACCACGAGGTAGAGGAGCGGTCTGGGTACCGCAAAGGCGATCCACAGCTCGACCACCGTCAGGACAATGAGGGCGATGAAAACCCACAGACCGAGGCGGAGCTTCGCACGCTTCCGAGCTTCACCCATCAGCGCTCACCCCTCCGGTGCCGCCGCTGATCCCGACGAGGGCGTGGACAGACCCGGCGATGCCATAGTCGTAAGGATGCCCCACCACCTGGGGAGGGGCGGGGAAGTTGTGCACGGGCGGAGGCGAGGGGACCTGCCACTCCAGGGTGCGCGCCTGCCAGGGGTTCGCGGCTGCCCGGGGACCGCGGGCCCATGAGGCGACCATGTTGTAGACGAAGACGAGGAAGCTCCCTCCCAGCGCGAAGGCGGAGAGCGAGACGAATCGGTTGACGGGCGCAAGGGCAGGTGGATAGTCGAAGATCCTCCGGTTCATGCCGAAGAGGCCGAGCCAGAACATGGGGATAAACGTGGCGTTGAAGGCGAGGAACATCCACCAGAAGTGCAGCCTGCCCAGCGCCTCGCTGTACATGCGGCCGGTGATCTTGGGGAACCAGTAGTAGATCCCCGCAAACAGGGCGAAGATCATCCCGCCCATGATCGTGTAGTGGAAGTGGCCGACGACGAAGTAGGTGTCCTGGAGGTGGAGGTCCGTGGGGACGTCCGCGTTGAAGATGCCGGTGACGCCGCCGATGAGGAAGTTGAACAGGAATCCCAGGGCGAAGAGCATGGGGGTCTTCAGCCGGATCCTGCCCATCCAGATGGTCCCCAGCGCCGAGAGGAAGACGAGGCCCGTGGGGATGGAGATGAGCTCCGTCGTGGCCATGAAGGGTCCGTGGAGGTAGTCGGGCATGCCGCTCGTGAACAGGTGGTGTGCCCAGACGATGAAGCTCAGGAAGACGATGGCGAAGAACCCTCCCACAACCCAGGGGTAGGCATAGAGGGGCTTGCGGGAGAAGTGCGGGAGGATCTCCAGAGCCAACCCGAACGCCGGGAGGATCATGATGTAGACCGCCGGGTGGGAGTAGAACCAGAAGATGTGCTGATACAAAAGCGGGGCTCCCCCTCGTGCCGCGTTGAAGAAGGCCATCCCCGCCTCCCTGTCCAGGAGGATCATCAGGAGGCCTGCGGCCAGGAACTGGGTCGCTGTGAGGCTGATGAGCGAGGCTGTGAAGATGGACCAGGCGAAGATGGGGAGCCTGCTCCACGTCATCCCGGGGGCCCGCAGCCGGGTGATCGTGGCCAGGAAGTTGAGGCCCCCGAGGATCGAGGAAAGCCCGAAGGTGATGACGGCGAGGTTAAAGAGGACCTGCCCCGTGGCGTTCACCTCGCTCAGAGGCGGGTAGGCCGTCCACCCGGAGTCGAAGCCGCCTGCAAAGAACGTGGAGACCAGGAGGACCGCCACAGGGGGGACGAGCCAGTAGCTCAGGGCATTGATGCGCGGAAAGGCCATATCCTCAGCCCCGATGAGGAGGGGGACGGCGAAGTTCCCGAGCCCTCCGATGATGGCTGCCACGGCCACGGCGATCATGATGATCCCGTGCAGGCTCATGAGGTGGTTATACCGGGCCGCCGACATGATGGTCGGGCCCGGCGCCATGAGCTCGATGCGCATGAGCATGGCGAAGAGGCCCGCCAGCAGGAAGAGGACGACGAAGGTGACGAGATACTGGACTCCGATCACCTTGTGGTCGGTGGTGAACCGGAAGTACCTCCTCCAGTCGTGGATCGCCTCCCGCTCCGCTGGTAGCCCGAACCACTCCCGCGCCCAGGCGTCCCAGGCGCCCACGCCCAGGAGCCACCCGGCGAGGCCGGGGAAGTACCCAAGGGTGATCACGGGCTCCAGCTGGAACGCCGGAAGGCCTAGCAGGAGCCTCACGAGGACCGTGCCCCCTCCTCCGAGGAGGAATCCAGCAGCCCCCCAGATGAGCCCTCTCAGGATCGGAGCCATCTCACGAGATCCCTTCCTTGGCTCCCCAGCATCAAAAGTCCCTTCAGGGTTTCGCCTTTCCCACCCAGGCGTCGAACTCCGACTGCTCCAGGACCGTCACCGGCGCCGTCATCAGGCTGTGGCCCAGGCCGCACAGCTCCGCGCACTGCAGCCGGAAGTGGTAGTCCTCCTTGAACGTCCCTTTGCGCGTGGGCGTGACGAGCACGCGGGTCACCATTCCCGGCACGGCGTCGATCTTCATCCGGAAGGCCGGAATCCAGAAGGAGTGGACGACGTCGACGGAGGTGACTTCAAAGCGAACCCTCCTGTGCACCGGGAGGACAATCTCGCGGGCTGTAATCCCATAGGCCGGGTAGGTGGCCTTCCAGAACCACCGGGCCCCCTCGACGCGCACCACGAGGTCGGCGTTCTGGTTGGCCCTCAGCTCCGCCAGGCCCTTGAGCCCCGGGTTGAAGATCACGTAGACAGCCAGGCTGGCCGTTACGGTGATCCACAGGAGGGCCACCCCAGGCCGGCCGCGCACCGGGGGTCCCTCCTCAGATGCCTCGGGGTGGCTGCGGAAGCGGAGGAGGCTGTAGATCAACACGGCCAGGACGAAGGTGAACACGGGGACACCCAGGACCAGGAGGAGGGTGAACGAGGAATCGATGATCCGCGCTTCCTCCGCGGCGGCGGTGGGGTAGAAGGGTGTCCGCAGGGCGAGGAGCTCCCCCGCCGCGGTGAGGACCACCCATAGGACTGCCGCGTTCAGGAAATGGCGACCCATCCTGGGGTCGATTGTAGAGAAGGCACTCCCGCGTGCGCAACTGACTTAGGTCAGGGTGGGTGCGGTGGTAAGGCGGTCAGCGGATCCCAGGGATCCGAAGGGCATCGGGCACGAGGGCGAAGAAGAGGATGACCGCGAAGACCAGGGGCGTCACGGCCACATAGACGAGGCTCAGGCGTTCGAACCGCAGGTGCATGAAGTAGGCGGCGATGAGGACCACCTTCATGAGGGCGAGGAGGATGAGGAGGGAGGCCATGAGCACCTTTGGCATGTGCACGAGGGTGATGCTCACCTCCAAGGCCGTGATCACCAGGAGCCAGAACCAGGTGAGGATGTAGACCTTGTACCCGCCGTGCCCTGAACGTTCCATTGCAACCCTCCTCGCTAGATCAGGTAGAGCAGGGTGAAGATGAACACCCAGACCAGATCGACGAAGTGCCAGTAGAGGCCGGCGATCTCCACGCCCTCGGCGGAGTAGCGCCCGCGCAGCGCACGAACGGTGACGGCCAGGAGGTAGAGGACGCCGCTTGTCACGTGCCCCCCGTGGAACCCCGTGATCACAAAGAAGGTCGCGCTGAACAGGGGGACCCCCCAGGGGTTCGTGGTGAGGCGGGCACCCTCCCGGATGAAGTGGGTCCATTCGTAGGCCTGCATGCCCAGGAAGGAGAGGCCCCCCAGGATCGTCAGGGCGAGGAACCTGACCGCAGCCCCGCGGTCGCCGCGGCGCGCCGCCCCCACGGCCATAGCCATGGTGGCGCTGCTGCAGATCAGGAGGAACGTCATGGTCGCCACGACCCACAGGTTGAAGATCTCCCCCTGCCTCGGCCAGGTCCCGCTGTGGAGCCTCGCCACGCCGTAGCCCGAGAGCAACCCGGCGAAGGTGAGGGCGTCGGAGGCGAGGAAGATCCACATCATGAACTTGGCCCAGCTGACCCCGAAGGGGGAGCGGCCCCCGCCCCAGTCCGATTCCAGGACCCGCTCCTGATCGATTTCCTGGAGCGTCCTCGCGGCAAGTGTCTGAGTAGCAGTGCTCTCGCCCATCTCTCCACCCCTCCACTAGAGCCAGAAGAGGAGCACGAACAGGTACGCCCACAGGCCGTCGAGGAAGTGCCAGTAGGTCGCGCAGAGGTCGACGGCATCGGTGCTCAGAGGGGAGGAACGCCCCCTCCAGACCCGATAGGTCACGAGGCCAAGCGCCATGATCCCTCCCAGAACGTGGACCCCGTGGGCCCCGCTCAGCAGGTAGAAGAAAGCGCTGTGCGGATTCCCTCGGAGGAAGATCCCCCGATCAACGAGCTGGCGCCAGGCGAGGAGCTGGCCGATGAGGAAGGCGACTCCCAGGAGCGTCGCCCCGAGCAGGAGATACCGTACACCCTGGAGTCGTCCGCGCCTGAGGGCACGTCTTGCGCGCTCCAGGACGCCGCTGCTGAGCAAGAGGACGGCGGTATTGAGCCAGAGGATCCGGGGCGCCGTGATGGGCACCCAGTCCGCCTCCCCGCGCCTCGCGAGGTAGGTGCTGGTGAACGCCACGAAGAGCATGGTGATGGCCGCGAGGAGGAACCACACTGCGATCCTGGCGCTATACCGGGATACAGGCAGCGCCCCCTCAAACCTCCGCCCATCCCCCCAGGGGCGGTCTCCGTCCCGGCCGATTCCCGAGCGGGTGGTGCTTGCTTTCGGCTTTTCCTTCACCAGGAGCTGGCTCATCAGGTTCCTCTGGTCGTCTGGTCTACCTGATCCGGAGCATTGGGACCGCGACGCGCGTCCTCCACCGGGGATCGTCCCACATGCGGTCCATCAGGGCCTGCGCCTCCTGCCACAGGCGCGGCGATGGGAACGGTCTGGGGGATGTAGTCCTCGGGGGCATCCGGGACGCTGTAGTCGTATGGCCAGCGGTGGACGGTCGGGAGGGTCTCGCCCCAGTTCCCGTGTGGTGGCGGGGAGGGAGCCGTCCACTCCAGGGTGTTTGCCCTCCAGGGGTTCACCGGGGCCTTCTCCCCGCGGAACAGGCTCCAGAAGAAGTTGAAGGCGAAGATCAGCTGGCTCGCCCCCAGGATGAACGCGCTGACGGAGATGAGGACGTTGAGGGGCTGGAGCGGCTGGAGGTGCGGGTACAGCAGCGGCGAGTAGATGCGCCGCATCATGCCGGCGATTCCCAGGTAGTGCATGGGGAAGAAGGTGGCGTAGATCCCCAGGAAGGTCAGCCAGAAGTGCCACCGGCCGAGGCGCTCGTTCATCATGCGCCCGAACATCTTGGGGAACCAGTAGTACGTCCCGGCGAAGACCCCGAACAGCGCGGCGCTGGCCATGACGAAGTGGAAGTGGGCCACGACGAAGTAGGTGTCGTGGAGCTGGATGTCGATGGTGGGGGAGCCCAGGAAGATCCCCGTGAGCCCTCCCGTGACGAACAGGGAGATGAACCCTAAGGCGAAGAGCATGGGCGTGGAGATCTGGATCCGCGCCCTGTACAGCGTGGCCAGCCAGTTGAACGTCTTGATCGCCGAGGGAACGGCGATGATGAGGGTGGTGGTCATGAACCCCATGGCGAGCCAGGGGCTCATGCCGCTGACGAACATGTGGTGACCCCAGACGATGAAGCTCAAAAAGCCGATGGCGGCAATGGAGGCCACCATCACCCTGTACCCGAAGATGGGCTTGCGGGAGAACGTGGAGAGGATGTCCGAGACGAAGCCCATGGGGGGCAGGATCAGGACGTACACCTCCGGGTGCCCCAGGAACCAGAAGAGGTGCTGCCAAAGGAGGGGGGAGCCACCTGCAGAGGGGATGGACTTCCCCCCCACGATGAGCCCTGCCGGGAGGAAGAAACTGGTGCCGGCGATCCTGTCGAATAGGAGCATGACCGCTGCTGCCAGCAGCACGGGGAACGCCAGGAGGGAGAGGACGGCCGTGATGAACAGGGCCCAGATGGTGAGGGGGAGGCGCAGCATGGACATCCCCCTGGTCCGAAGGGTGAGGACCGTGGTGATGTAGTTCAGGGACCCGAAGAGGAAGGCGACGATGAGGATCGCCAGGCTGATGAGCCAGAGGGTTTGGCCGAGGCCGGAACCGGGTGCGGCTTCCTTCAGGGCGCTCAGGGGCGGGTAGGCCGTCCACCCCGAATTCGGGGCTCCCCCCGAAACGAAGAACGAGGCGAGGAGCACAATGATCGCCGGCGGGAAGAGCCAGTAGGAGAGCATGTTCAGGAAGGGGAAGGCCATGTCCCTTGCCCCGATCTGGAGGGGGATGAGGAAGTTCCCGAACCCGCCCGTGAGGATGGTGGTGAGGAAGAAGAAGATCATGATCGTCCCGTGCATGGTGACGAAGGCGAGGTAGGCGTCGGGCCGGATTCCAGAGCTCCCAGGCCAGCCCAGCTGGAGGCGGATGAGCATCGCCAGCACTCCCCCCACGGCCGCCATGAACAGGGAGGTGAGGTAGTACTGGATCCCGATGACCTTGTGGTCCATGCTGAAGATGTACCGGCGGAGGAAGCTCTCCTTGTGCGCGGCAGCCACGTGGGCGGTGTGCGTGCTCATTTCCCCTCCTCCTCGATTACCCTCGCTTCTCCTGGAGCCACCTCTCCAGCTCCTCTGGGGAGACGACCCTCACCTGGCCCCGCATGATGTAGTGGCCGACCCCGCACAGCTCCGCACAGGCGAGGGGGTACTCGCCAGTGGACCTGGGGGTGAACCACACCTCCACGGTCATCCCTGGCACAGCGTCCTGCTTGATGCGGAAGTGGGGCAAAAAGAAGCTGTGGATCACGTCCTTCGAGCGGACGAGGACACGGACAGGTCGGTTCACGACGAAGCGGAGGTCGTTCAGCGTAACGATGTCATCCTGGCCCGCAGGGTCCGCTGGATCGATGCCGAGAGGGTTCGCCGCGCTGATGAATTGCGGTCCGGTACGGCCGAACTTCCCGTCGGGTCCGGGATACCGGACGCGCCAGCCGAACTGCTCGGCGGTCACCTCAACGGTCAAGGCTCCCGCGGGCGCGGGTTGATGGATCCTCGCCCACACCAGTCCCCCCATCGAGATGAGGATCGTGAGGACGATGGCGGTGACCAGGGTCCAGGTGACCTCGAGGGCCCGGTGCTCGTGCCAGGACGCTGCCCTCCCACCCCCCGGCGCGCTGAACCGGTAGACGAACACGCCCAGGAGGATCTGCACGAGAATGAACACGAGGCCGGTGATGGCCAGGGTGAGGTAAAAGAGGCGGTCCACCTCCGCCCCATGGACGGAGGCGAGGGGAGGGAGCCACCAGCGGCGGCTCGCCGTGATGGTCCCCAGGGCCGCAGCAGCGACGAGGATCCACAGGACAACCGCAAAGGCCCTTCCGGACGCGTTTCCTTCCGCTTTCTGTATCCCTGGCGTGCGCATCGCCAAAAAGGAGATGAAAGAGATCTCCAATAGTTTAATCGATCACAACTGTACAATATCTTGGAGAGGAGGTCAAGGGGGTTTGCAACGGGGGTTCGGGGGCGCGGGTCTACGCCGTGGGAGGCGGGCGCGAACTGGAGGAGCTCCGCTAATGCGGCGTGCCCGCGGTACTAAGCCATTGAAATCCAGCCCCAGACATCCTCGGCCGATCCCAGCCTCCGCAACCCGGGCACTAGGTCGAAGTCCTCGTCGAAGCTCACGATCGCATCGAACCCGATTTCCTGCCAGGCCCTGACGATGAGCGCGTCGTGGAAGTTCAGTGCCCATCCGGATTCGCGCATCAGGCCCACGCACCGGTCGTACCATTCGGGGACCGCGGGATACGTCCACGTGATGAGGCCTCTGGGGATCTCCGCGATAACCCGCTCGAGTACCTCCTCCGGATGGACGCCTTTCCCCCTCTCGTGGGCACGGCGTGCGAGGACGTTGAGGACCTCGTTCACCACGCAGTCCAGGTACAGGGAGTGCACTCCGTGGTCCCGCAGGGCATCCCTGATCGCGCGCGCCCTGGCGTGAAAGAAATCGGCGGCGTCGTAGATCGCCACCAGGTAGCTGGTATCCGGGCAGACCTTAATCCTCGTACCGCTCTGCATCTTCCACCGCGTTGCCGCCCAGGGAGACGATGCCGGCAAGCCGGTCCAGATGCTCGATGGGCACCCAAACGGGTATGGGCCTGTGTGGCGTCACCGGCTCCAGGATCATCCGTCCGTCTTCCACCGAGACACGCAGCAGATCTCCCTCCCTGAGGTTCAGCCGCTCCCGCACGGCCTTGGGGAGCGTGATCTGGCCGCGCTGTTTGAGCCGGACAAGGACCATGAGAATTTCCTCCTTTCATATTTTCGTACATTCATTCTACCATACTTTTTGGGATTTCCCAAGACCGTACTGCGCCATCCTCGCCGAGTTCTCCCAGGCGTGCGGCTCCTACCGCAAGTTCATCGACTCCTCCAGAAAACTGCCTTCCGGTCAGGGAGAGCGGCTGTTGACTTCTCCCCGCTCCTGTGCTATAAAAGGAACCAAGTGGGGCCAAGACGCCCCTCGCGGGAGCGAGGGGCGTCGCCCTTTATGAGGGGACGCTGCGGGAATCACCTAGAGTATTCCAGCAGAACCGGGAGGAGCGCTGGGTATGGTGGAAACGAGGGAACGGTGCGAGCGGTGCCAGACCCCGGTGGAGATCGCCGAGATGCCCGATGCATGGCCCTTCGGGTACCGGGTCCTCTGCGACGTCTGCCTCCTGGGGCTGTATGCCGTCCAGTTCCGTTGGCTCGGGGTGGAGGCCAGCGGCTTCGGCGAGGGCTGCTGAGGCTTCAGGCAATGGGGAGGGTGAAGGAGAAGGTGCTCCCGCGCCCCACTGTGCTCTCCACGGAGACCTGCCCGCCCGAGGCTTCCACGACGTGCTTCACAACCGCCAGGCCAAGCCCAGTCCCGCCTGTCGCCCGCGCGCGCGACCTGTCCACGCGGTAGAACCGGTCAAACACGTGGGGGAGGTCCTCGGGAGGGATGCCTGAACCTGTATCCCTGACCGAGACACGGACCATCCTCCCTTCCCGACGCGCCGTGACCTCCACGGTGCCTCCCTGGGGGGTGTGGCGCATGGCGTTGTCCAGGAGGTTGTGCAGGACCTGTGCCAGGCGGTGCCGGTCGGCCATCACGGGAGGAATGGATTCGAGGGAACTGGTGACCAGGGTGATTCCCTTCTCCTCCGCCCTGGGTCGGACGACCTCGACGACCTCCTGGACCGCGCTGGCGAGGTCCAGGGGCTCCGGGTGCAGGGTGAGCTGGCCTGCCTGCGCCAGGGAGAGGTCCCGCAGGTCCTTCACCAGGCGGGTGAGGAGGCCGACGTGGGTGTGCAGGGAAGCGAGCCTCTCGGCCGTCGGCTCGATGACGCCATCGAGCATCCCCTCAAGGTTCCCCTGGAGGACAGCGAGAGGCGTCCCGAGCTCGTGCGCGATGTCGGCCAGGAGCTGGCGCCGGATCTCCTCCTGTCTGTCCAGGGCTGCGGCCATGGCGTTGAAGGCCTGCGCCACATCGCCGAGCTCGTCATCGGCGTACACCGAGACCCTCTCGTGCAACTCCCCCCTCCCGATCCGCCGGGCAGCCGCAGCGAGTTCCCGGAGCGGGGCGGTGAGCTGGCGCGTCAGCAGGATGCCGAGCACCGTGGCGAGGATGCCGGAGGCGAGGGCGGAGAGCCAGATGGCCCTGTTCACACGGGCGAGGAACCGGCGCTCGGGCGGTCCGAACATCTGGAGCATCATCCGCTGCATGTGCATCGCCATCCCCGGACCCATCCGCTCCAGCCAGGGGTTCTGCTCGAGGTAGGATCCGAACTGCATCTGGGTCGCCCGGTTGGCCAGGAACCCCACCATCCCCACGGAGATGAAGGCCACGGCGAGGAATGCTAGGGTGAGCTTCACCGTGAGGCTCCGCATCCCTCAGCTCCCGCTTGCCTCGCTGAATTTGTATCCCACGCCATACACCGTGAGGATGTAACGGGGGTGGCGGGGATCCGGCTCCAGCTTCTGGCGGAGGTTCTTCACGTGGGCGTCGATGGTGCGCTCGTACCCCTCAAAGGCATATCCATGGACCTGGTCGATGAGCTGGAGGCGGGTGAAGGTCCTGCCCGGGTTGCGGGCGAGGACCTCCAGGAGCTTGAACTCCGTGGGGGTCAGGTGGATCACCTCCCCGCCCCGCCGGACTTCAAACCGGCTCGGGTCGATCTCCACATCCCCCACGACGATCTTCACCGGCGGTGGTCCTTCACCGGAAGCCCGGCGGAGGACCGCCCGCACCCGCGCTACCACTTCCCTGGGGCTGAAGGGCTTGGTGATGTAATCGTCGGCCCCCAGCTCAAGACCGACGAGCTTGTCGGTCTCCTCATCCCTCGCGGTGAGCATGATGATCGGCATCGGGGAGGTTGCCCGCACCTGGCGGCACACCTCCCACCCGTCCACCTCAGGGAGCATCAAGTCCAGGATCATCAAGTCCGGGTGCTCCCTCCGGGCGATCTCCAGGGCCTGCCTCCCGTCGTAGGCGGCGAGGACACGGTAGCCGTCCCGCTCTAGGTAGGAGCGGAGCAGGTCTACGATCTCCCGCTCATCGTCGACGACCAGGATGGTCCTCTTGGCCACGACCGTCAACCCTTTCCCGTCAGCGTGTGCAGGCGCCCCTTCAGCTCAGCTCCCGCTTCATCTGCTCGAACTCCTCCTTGGTGATCTCTCCTCGGGCGTAACGGCGCTTGAGGATCTCCAGGGGGGACTCCTCGGCCGGAGGGCGCGCGCGTGCCAAGATAGTGACGAGCGCGATCGCCACCGCGACGAGGAGGAGGACCATGATCAGGGGCCCGACCCAGAACCCCCATCCCCAGGGGCCGTACCCACCCCAGGCGCGCCACCCTCCCATCATCCACGGCCCCATCATCCATCCCATCCCCCAGCCCAGCCCGCCGAGGACGGGGCCGAGGAGGAGAAGGACGAGGACGGCGACAACAACCCATAGCAGTATCCTCTGGTTCATGCAGGTTCCCTCCTCTTCCTTTAGTCTACACGAATCGGACCGTCTTGAGGATTCCCAATCCGGGCATCCTCACCTCCCATGGTACCGGCCGATGATGAAGTTCTGTTGAAGGGGGAATGGGGAAAGTGTGAACGAGGCCCGGTTATGCGGCGCGTCGGATCCTGACGAGCAGCCAGAGGACGACCCCGTAGGTCGCCCAGATCCCTCCCAGGATCAGGGCCAAAACCGTCACCTGCAGAGGGACGGGGTAGGGGCTGATGAACCCGGGTTGGGGGCTGAGCGCTCGCAGGACCTCGCGTCCAGGCCGGGCGGCCGGTTCAGAGGGCCGCGCCTCCCCGAGGGCGATCGAGGCTCGGGCCGTCTGTGTCTCCCCCTGGGCTTCGGCAACGATTTCCCTCGGCCGGAGGGGAGGTGAGAGGGTGATCCAAGCCCTGCCTCTGTCGTCCGTCGAGGCCTCTTCAAGGCGCAGCCAGCCGAAGGTCATCCGAGCTGCGAAGCTCACGGGAACCCCTGCGGCCGGATCCCCCCCTCGTCCAAGACTGTCGCTTCGATCCGCGTGGCCCCGTCAGGGGTGGACGTGCGTTCAAGGAGAACCCTCGTCGGCTCCCCGGCGAACGCGGCGGAGGCTAGCAGCATGACCGCGATGGGGAACACAGACGCCAGGGCGCTACATCGCCTGCGCATCGGGTGCCTCCTCCCGGACAGGTGTGCGGGGCTCCGAAGCCGCCTCCCGCGTCTCCCAGATGGAGACGATGGGGAAGAGCTTGCTGAACAGGATGTAGATGAGCAGGAACCCTGCCAGGGCAGCGGCGGTGATCGACCACTCCACCCAGGTGGGCTTGTAGGTCCGCCACACAGGCGGGGCATTCTGGATGGGCAGGAAGGGGTTCTGCAGCGTCGGGACGATGATCACGTATCGCTTCGCCCACGCCCCAACGTTGACCAGGACGGATGCCACGAACGCTGTGGTGATCGGCCGGCGGTGGAAAACGGGGAGCAGTGCCAGGAATGACCATCCCCCCATTGCCGCGACAAGCCACACCAGGACTGTGCGAGCAGTGGCCACCTCCCCAAGGGCGGCGGTCGAGGATCCAGCGACGGAGGTGGCGAGCAGGAGTGCTGCGGACGCAGCCGTTGCCGCCAGGACCGGGCGGGGCTGGAGGAGCGGGATTCGCTGGAGCCGGGGGACCCAGGAGATGCGGGGGAGGGTGAGCAGGAGGATCGGCAGGAGCACGCCCACGACCTGGGTGAACCAGAAGAGGCGGGAGAACGTCCCGGCGAACACGGCCATGAGGTAACCGCGCTCGTGGAGGGCCATCTTGTAGGCCGGGGTCAGGTACTCGGCGAAGGTGAAGTACCCGTAGATCATGCCCAGGGCGATGACGAGGTACCCCATCCGGCGGAAGTGGGACTCGGTGATGTAGTCCTCCAAGTGGTACGCCCAGCGGAAGGCCGCCATTGCCGTCACCACTGCCGCGGCGCCGCTGAACAGCGCGCCGGAGACGAAGTACGGACCAAAGATCGTGCTGTTCCAGCCCGCACGCAGCGTCATGGCGAAGATCCAGGAGACCACGGTGTGCACGGAGACGGCGATGGGGATTATCAGGACCGCCATCACGCCCATGATCGCCTCCAGATAGCGGCGCTGCGCCTTTGTCCCCCGCCACCCAAGGGCAAGCACCGTGTACAGCCGCCTCCGCCAGGCTGGGCCGTCGGCGAAATGATCTCGGAGCAGGGCGATGTCCGGGATCATGGGAACGTACAGGAAGAGGGTGCTTCCCGTCAGGTAGGTGGCGATGGAGAGGATGTCCCAGAGGATCGGGGACTGCAGCCTCCCGTGGAGGACGAGGTTCAGGAGCCTTTCCGGCCGCCCCATGTCTACCACAGGCATCAGGGCCCCCATCAGGAGGGAGGCGAAGGTGATCGCCTCGGCCATGCGGGTGATGGGCCTCCGCCACTCCGCTCCGGTGATGCGCAGGATCGCCGACATCAGCGCTCCCACGTGGCTGACCCCGATGAAGAAGACGAAGTTGGTGATGTAGACCCCCCACATCATGGAGTCGCGCAGGCCGGTCACGCCCAGCCCATAGCGGAGCTGCAGGGAATAGGCGATGATCCCCCAGGCGATGAGCCCGAGGAGGAGCCCGAGGAGCGCATAGAACCCCGGCCCTCCAGAGGTCAGGGAGGCCAGCAGGCGCACTTCCCCTTCCGAGGGCGGGCCGTGCTCTCGCGCTCGCATTACCGGTGCCCTCCTTCCGTTGCTGCGGGCTCTGGGGGCGGGGCATACACGCGGTTGCGCGGCGGCAGGTAGTACACGCGTGGCTCTGTGCCCAGCTCCTCGAGGAACCGGGAGCCGGCGTTCTTGCCCACGAGCTCGGAGAACCGCACCGTCTCCCCTTGGGAGTTGGTGACCGCGTCTTCGGCCTGGTCCCCGAAGTAGATCGCCCCCATGGGACAGGCCTGGACGCAGGCTGGAAGCTTCCCCTCTTTGACCAGGCCTGGGCAGAAGATGCACTTCTCCGTGACGCCCTTCCGGTGGGGGTAGTTCCAGTCGGGGGAGTACGGCCGGCTCAGCTCCTCAGGCGTGTGCGGGGGCTCCACCCAGTTGAAGTACCGGGCGGAGTACGGGCAGGCCGCGATGCAGAAGCGGCAGCCGATGCACCGCGAGGTATCCTGGATCACGATCCCATCCCCGCGCTTCCACGTGGCGCTCACCGGGCAGACCTTGACGCACGGGGGATTGTCGCATTGCATGCAGGGCCGCGGGAACCAGTAGGGATCAGCCGCCGGGTTGTCCCGCATGGTGTAGACCTTGATCCACTCCTGACCTGGCGGCACGAAGTGCATGGCGGAACACGCTTCGGTGCATGCCCGGCAACCGTCGCAACGGGCCAGGTCGATGACCATCACCCATCGTCGCTGCGCCGGGCCGGGGGAAGGCCGCTCCGGAGGTTCCGCGGGCGCGGCCAGGGCGACTGAGCCGGGGCCTGCAGGCACCCGATCGAGTTGGAGGAGCCGGCCCGTAGGGGATCCATCCGCCGCAAGCGCGGGGATCCCCTTCCTGCGGGTGAGGAGGTTGAGGCCGGCGGGAAAGGCAGCGGCTCCACCGAGCGCGGTGAGGAACTTTAAGAACGCACGCCGTGAGAGCCTCATCACCTCAGGGCATCCCGAGGACAACGACCTGTCCTTTCTGTTCCGCGTGGTCCGGGGCGCACCCGGTCTTCGCGCAGGCGAACAGGTAGATCCCCGGGCGCTGGGCGAGGAACCGTACTGTCACAGTCTGGCCCGGAGGGATCTCCGGTACGAAGACGTTGGCCCCAGGGAGGGCGAACCCGTGGGCGCCCTCCGGATCGGTGTTGGTGATCGTGAGAATCACCGTGTCGCCGGCATTTGCCACGATGGTCCCGGGGACCCACCTGTGGACCTGCCGGGTCTCCTCTGCGCCCACCGTGACGAGCGCTACGCTCACCTCCCTCTCCTGCGGGACCACGGGACGGGAGGCGGACATCGGGAGGGTGTAGGCCTGCCATGTCAGGTACCCTGCGGCAAGGCCCCCGAGCACCAAGAAGAAGACGACCAGGAGCCATCCACGACCGTTCACCAGCGTTCCCTCCCCGTTCCTACTTCACGACCAGAACGCCCTTCATGCCCGCCTCCCAGGGGCTAGGCGACCTCTCCAGCCACGCCCTCCACGTTCAGCCGATGCCCTGGGGGGATTCCCGGCGCGCCGGGCACTCAGGGAGGCGGGGAGAACTCTCCCCATCCGGCAAGCCTTGCCAGCAGGATGAGCGCGGGGATGCCTACTACCACGGCCAGAACCAGGATCCAGGCAATCCAATCGCTTACGCGGCTCCCCCCGAGGGAAGGAAGGACGTCCATGTGGTCTCGCCTCCGGCCCCATCCTATCCCACGGAGCCTCTGAGAGGCTATTCGGATTCCGTGGGATTTTTTACACTCCCGAAGAGAGGGGAGAGGGGATCCCCAAAAGGACGGACAGGAAACCGCGGGGAGCTACGGATTCACCAGACCCTTGCGGATGGCATAGCGGACAAGGTCCGCAGAGGTATGGAGGCCGAGCTTCTCCATGAGGTTCTTCCGGTGGGTCTCCACCGTTCGCACGCTGATGTACAGGCGGCGGGCGATCTCCTGGTTGGTGAGCCCTTCAGCGATGAGGCGCAGGACCTCCTTCTCGCGCTCCGTCAGCCCGCCTTCCTCATCGGGGACTGCCCTCCTCCGGTACTCCTCCAGGACCGCCCTGGCCGCGGAGGGGTGGAGGTAGGACTCATCCCGGTACACGGAGCGGATGGCCTGGACGAGCTCGCTGGCCGCCGCGCGCTTCACCACATACCCGGAAGCGCCCAGGCGCAGCATGGGGAGGACGTACTCCTTGTGGTCGTGCATGGTGAGCACCAGGATGCGGACCTCTGGGTGGGTTGCTTTGATCCTCTTCGTAGCTTCCAGGCCGTCAAGCCCGGGCATGGCGATGTCGAGGATCACGATGTCGGGGCGCGTCTGTTCCACGAGGGCGAGGGCCTCTCCTCCGTCTCCCGCCTCCCCGACCACTTCGATGTCCGGCTGGGCCTCCAGGATCATCCGGATCCCTTCCCGGAAGAGCGCATGGTCATCCACAATGAGGACACGGACCTTGCCCTCACACGGCGAGGCGCACATGGGCATTCACCCCTACCTGCACCGGAATCTCCACGTACAGCCGGGTCCCGCACCCAGGCCTGGAGTGGATGCTGAACCTTCCCCCCAGCAGGGCGGCCCGCTCCCGGATGCCCAGGAGGCCCATCCCCCTCCGGGAAGCCCCCGGGCCGAGGACCTCGCCGGTGTCAAACCCCCTCCCGTCGTCCTCGACGAAGACCACGAGGAGGGATCCGTCGAAGTCCAGGAGCACGCGGACGTGGTCGGCGTGGGCGTGCTTGATCACATTGGTGATCGCCTCCTGGATGATGCGGAAGACGGCCGTCTCCACCGTGGCCGGGAGCCTTTGATCCAACCCATGCACATCCAGGTCGTAGGCGATGTGGAGGGGTGGAAGGTGGCTCTCCAGGTACCCGGAGACTGCCGGCACGAGCCCGAGGTCGTCCAGGACCCTGGGGCGGAGGTTGAAGATGATCTTGTGGATCTCGTCCAGAGTCTGGGTGGCGATCCCCCGCAGCCTCCGAAGCCGCTCGGCCACCTGAGCCTCCTTCTCTGGGAGGGTGCCCTCCAGGAACTCCAGGTTGACGATTAGGGTGGCGATGGCCTGGCTTGCCTCGTCGTGGAGCTCCCGGGCGATGCGCCTGCGTTCCTCCTCCTGGGCGGAGATCACCTTGGCGAGCAACTCCTGGCGAGCCTGGTGAGCCTCCTCCAGCTCCCGGTTGATCCTGGCGAGCTCCGCGGTCCGCTGCGCCACCTTCTGTTCGAGGGTGAGGTAGGACTCCCGGAGCTGTTCGGCCATGCGGTTGAAGGCCTCCCCAAGGCGGCCCACCTCATCGCTCGTGGTCACCTTCACCTGGACGTCCAGGTTCCCGGCGCCGATCGCTTCGGCTCCTCGCTGCAGCTGCGCAAGGGGCCGGGTGATCGTGCGGGTGAGGAGGACCCCGGAGGCGAGGCCGAGCAGGGCGGCAGAGGTGGCGGAGGCCAGGAGTTCGCGCGTCGCCCGGGTTTTGCTCTTCGTGGCGAGCTCCAGGACGCCCGCTACCCGCTGTGCATGGAGCTGGTGGAACTGGTCCATCTGGGAAAAGAGAGCGTGCGCCGCCAGGGCTGCCTGTTCCCCCCTCCCTCCCATGGGGCGACCGGCCCGCGCCCGGATGGACTCGATCCCGGAGTTGAGCGCCTCGAGGAGCTCCTCCTCCTTGGGATCGAGCCCGTCCCGCCGGAGGGATCTCTCGAGGGCCTCGCTCCGGCTCCGGATCTCCTCGATCGTCCCCTCTTGGTGCTCCCGGGCCGGTCCGGCCGCGAGGGAAGGTTCAAGCGCCTGGCTTATGGCCAGCTGGAGCTCGAGGAAGAGATCGTGTTCCTGGAAGATCTCAGCCACCGCGTCCGCCTGTCTGGCGATGGCCTCCAGGCTCCGGATGGAGATGACCGCCACCGCCACAAGGAGCCCGACCAGGACCAGGAACGCTCCAGTGAGCTTGTGGCCCAGGGAGAGCCTCATCCCGTGCTATTTCACCACCATCGTCCCTTTCATCCCCTGCTCGTAGTGGTCCGGCAACAGGCAGCCGACCTCAAAGGTCCCCCTCTTCTGCGGGGTGAACTTGACCTCGGCCTTCCTGCCAGCCTTCACCTCCACCTCGATGATCATGCCCTCCACCTCAGCGCCCTCGGTCTCCACCTTCGTCATCAGGGTCTTGAAGTAGGACTGCTCCTCCGCCCACTCGTGGAGCTCGTCCCTGCCCATCCCGGGCTTGGGGGGCGCGTAGACCATGAACTCGTGGGTGACCTTCCCTCTGTTGACCAAGGTGATCTCCGCGGGCACCCCAGCGGTCAGGGTGATCTGCTTGGGCCGGAAATAGTACTCGCCGAGCTCAAGGGTAACCTTCTGGGTCTTCGGACCCGCCGACCCCCCTTGTATCAAGGCAAGGGCCAGGACCACCGTTCCGACCAAGACCAAGAGCGTAACCTTCCGCATCTCCGTCCCTCCTTCTCAGGGCGTTTTGATGGAACGAGGTTCGCCGGGAGCTTCACCCTCTCTTAAGGTTCCACGACCACCTCCCCCTGCATCTCCGGATGCTCCGGGCTACAGATCACCGTGCAGTAGAAGAGGTACCTCCCGGGCCTCTGCGGTACGAACTCGAGGATCTGGTAGCTCCCGGGGGTGATGGGTCCGCTCTCGACCTTCAGCCCTCGGATGCGCAGCCCGTGGGTGACGTCCGCGCTCGTGACCTTCAGCCGCACCTTCTGTCCCCTCTTGACCACGATCTCCGCGGGGAGCCAACCCCCTGACTCTACCGCCCGGGCGACGACGGTGACCTCCCCAGTAGTTGCCGCCACGGCCGGGTGGTAGGCGAACTGGTAGAGGAGGATGATCAGGGGGACGACCACCACCGCGAGGAAGACCAGGAGCGCTGCGATCCACTCAAGGCGTCGGATCCTCTCTCCCACCTCAGATCACCTCACCCCAGATAGAGGACCAGGAAGAGCGCGGTCACCCCCGTCAGGTAAGCGGAGAGGGGGACGAGGGCCCGCCTGGCCTGTTGGAGAGCTGGGAAGTTCTGCCGTGCGAGGCCGTACCCGATCCTGATGGAGAGGGTCAGCCCCAGGAGGAGCACCGGGACCTGGATGTACGGGAGCAGGTGGGGCGCATAAGGTGTCCAGGGGTAACCTTTGGTCCCGAACAGGTCCCATCCCCACCCGAAGGGATCGGAGAGGACGGAGACGGCGTAGGAGATGTTGGGCAGGACGAAGGAGAAGCTGAAGGCGATCCACCCTGCGAGCCCCAGGGGAACGAGGGCGTAGGCGTAGTCCACGAACAGCTTCTTCACCGAAAGGCCCTGAGCACCTGCGAGGAGCCGGGAGAGCCAGGTGAAGGCGAGGTGGAGTGCGGGCGCTGCGAGGAGGATGGATCCCAGGAAGATGAGGGCGTAGAGGAGGGCGCCCGTGGGGGAGGAGAAGTTGGCCCAGTCCTTGATCCACCCCCAAGGCCCCAGCATGACGATGGAATACATGACGGCAGCTCCCAGCATGATGAAGGACTTGTAGGCTTCGTCCAGCTTGCGCCCTTTCTCCACGAGCAGGTCCTGGAAGAAGGGACGGGTGCGGATGGTGATGTTCTCGTAGGGGCAGGCCTTGATGCACTCCGTGCACAGCAGGCAGTAGGTGTTCCGCTCCATGGGCGCGCCGGGGAACTCGAAGTTCGGGCACCCGTATCCCCCAACGCCCCCGACCTGAAGGCTCGCCTCGCTGCTTCCCCGGAAGCAGGCCTTGAACTGGCAGCGCCGGCAGACCTCCGCGTCCACCCGCCGCACCTCCACGGGCGCTGCCATGGAGTACAGTCCCAGGAATCCCCCGACGGGGCAGAGGTAGCGGCAGAACGTCCTCCGCTCGAACACGAGGTGCGTTGCCACGGCGATGAGCACGAGCCCGAGGAGAACGGTCCCGGTGACGACGGGGCGCGTGGTGAGCACGGCGCTCGTCAGGGCGATGGAGGCGAACCCGAAGTTGGCCACCCAGAGGTTCCGCAGGCCCTTGGGCCACTTCCTGTTGAGCCCGAAGGTTCTGGGCCTCCACAGGATGAAAGCCCGCCGCTGGAGCCACTCCCCGGCGGCGGGGATCGGGCACATGGCACACCAGCTCCTCGCCCCGAAGGGGACCAGGACGAGGATCAGCAGCGCCCACCAGACGATCCACACGAAGATGATGGCGAAGTTCTTGGCCCCGATGGGCGTCCCCAGGAACCCGGTCAGGATCACGAGGGTGAAGATGAACAGGTTGGGCAGGATGAGAGCGAATTGGAGCCAGCGCTGGCGGACCAGCCAGCGCAGGGGACGGAACCGCAAGAGGTCCAGGCGCCAGGGGGCCTCCAGCGCCGGACGCGGGACGGGACGCTCCAGGACGGTGCTACGCTGTGCTATCGTCTCCCTCCTCGTTCCGGTCTCCTGCGTTGCTCTCCCGACGCCACAGGACCAGGACGGTTCCTGCAGCAGCGAGGGCCGTCAGGGCAAGCGCTCCCCACAGGGTGTAGTTGGGGCCCACGACCACCTCCCCGATCATGAACGGGTGGAGGTTCCCGCAGATCACCGAGCAGCGGTACCGGATTTTCCCCGGGCGATCGGCAACGAATGAGATCACCGTCTCCCGGCCCGGGAAGACCTTCGTGTTGATCCTGTAGCCATCGACGTACAGGCCATGGACGACGTCGTCGCTGATCACCCGCAGGACCACACGCTCCCCTCGCCTCACCCGGATGCGCGGGGGAGTGTAGGCGAACTGCCTCGCGTGGATGGTGAACTCGCGGGTGCGCACGCCCCCTGCGGGTGTGCCCGCTGCCGATCCCCTGCTGACGAGGAGGACACCGAGGAGGATCCCCGCCAGAAGGAGCAACACGCCGCTACGCCACGAATGCCGCATCGTTTCCTCTCCCTCGCGCTCAAGCCCAGCCTTCAAGGCCCACGCTACCATGCGTGCAGCAGAACCCACAACACACAAACGGGTGGGCATTTACGGGAGATCCTCTCTCCCGCCGAGTAGGGAGGGCATAGGGGGAGGCCGCAGGGGAGATCGGGTGCAGGCTGTACGGGCGGATCAGTTGGACCTGCCTATTCGTCGGAATCCCGTGGGCGCAGCAGGCCCTTGCGCGCGGCGTAGGCCACGACCTCGGCCCGGTTGCGCAGGTGGAGCTTGTCCAGGATGTTCTTCATGTGGAACTTGACAGTGTTCTCGCTGATGCCCAGGGCGGCGGCAACCTCCCTGTTCGTGGCGCCGGCGGCCACATGCTGGAGCACCTCCTTCTCCCGGTCCGTCAGCTCCTCTTCCAGGGAGGATCGAGACGGCCTGCCCCCGTGGACCCTGACGAACTCCTCCAGGATCTTCCCGGCCAGCTCCCGGGAGATCGGGGCCTCCCCGCGCGCCGCGCTCTCCAGGAGGTCGAAGAACTCCTCGGCCCTGAGGTTCTTGAGGAGGTAGCCCTGGGCCCCGCTCTTGATGGCTTCAAACAGGTCGTGGTCCTCGTCGGAGACGGTGAGGATGACGATCTTCACCTGGGGGAACTCTGCCTTGATGAGGCGGGTTGCTTCGAGGCCGTTGCAGCGGGGCATCCGGATGTCCATGAGGATCACGTCGGGCCGGAGCTTCCGGGTCTTCTCCAGGGCCTCGAGGCCGTCGCTCGCCTCCCCCACCACCTCCACGCCCCTCGCCTGGAGGAGGCTTCGAATGCCGTCACGGAACAGGACGTGGTCGTCGGCAAGGAGGATCCTCATACCGGGGATCCCTCCTCCACAGCCACCTTGAGGGGGACAGTGACGGTCAACCGCGTCCCTCGCAGGGGCGTGGACTCGATGTGGAACGTGCCCCCGATGGCTTCCGCGCGCTCCCGCATGCTCTGGAGGCCGAACCTGGGCCAGGGGCTGGGGGGAAGGTGCTGCGGGTCGAACCCCCTCCCGTTGTCCTCGATCTCGATGCGCAGCCCCCTCCCTGCGCGGAGGAAGCGCACCTTCACGGCGGTGGCCTGGGCGTGCTTGCGGACATTCGTCAGCGCTTCCTGGACGATGCGCAGGAGCTGTACTTCGACCTCCGGAGCGAGGGGGAAGGAGTCCACCTCGCTCTCCACCTCCACGGCGATCCCGTAGAGCTGTCGGTAGTGGTGGAAGTACTCCTTCAGGACAGGGAGGAGGCCTCGCTCGGGGCTCAGGGAGGTTCGCAACCCCAGGATGGCCTCCCGTACATCGGCATAGACCTCACGGGCCATGGACTCCAGCTGAGCGAGCTGGGAAGATGCCTCCTCCAGGCGGCCCCCCTTCAACAGCTCGCGGACGGCCTGGGCTTTGGTGTTCACGTAGCCCAGAACCTGGGCCAGCCCGTCGTGCATCTCGCGGGCGATCCGTTCGCGTTCCTCCAGGACGGCCAGGCTCTGGACCTGCGCGTGGAGCCGGGCGTTCTCGATGGCGATGGCCGCCTGGTTTGCCAGGCTTGTCAGGACCGTCTCCGCCTCCTGGTCGAACCTGCCAGTTGCGCGGCTCGCCGCCATGAGCAGGCCGATCTTCTTCGCCCCGGCGCAAAGCGGGGCCACCAGGATCTCCCTGACCTCCCCAGCAGGGAACATCCTCCACGCCTCTGAGCTGGGATCTGTGAACCTGCGGGTCCGGCCATCCTCGCCAAAACACGAGGACCACGAGGGACTCACCGGGACGCGGAGGCGGATCAGGTCGGGCGTGTCCCCTTTCAGGAGCCGCCAGGCGATCTCCTCGGATCGCTCATCGACAAGCCCAAGGGCGGCGATGTCGCTGCCGAGGAGGCGGCGGGTGTTGACCACAACGGTCAGGATCACGTGGTCCAGGTCCAGCTTTGCGGAGATCTCCGTGCCGATCTGGTAGAGGGCTTGGGTGAGAGCATTCCGGGCTGCGAGTTCTTTGTTGCGGGTAAGGATCTCCGCCTCCATCCGGTCGATGATCCCGAAGACCAGGGAGGAGAAGATGTGGGCTCCTACGAGCATGGCGAAGAGCACCATCAGACTCGAAGCCCACACCGGGAGGAATTGGTCCACCGGGGAGGAGTGCCGGATGTACTCGAAGATTGCGATGAAGAGGGCGGGGCCCCACGTCGTCAGGAGCCTCAGGCCGCGCCGGTTCGCTTCCACACCCTTCCCCCCTGCTCGCAAGGGAACCCAGACCTCCCCTCGGTCCCACCTTCATTGTGGCACGGGTCGAGAGAACCGTCCATCCGGTCCTCGCTCGATGGGATATCCGTCGGTGAGGGGATGGGTCAGGCGGACAGGTGTCGGAAGGCCACCTTGAACACCTTCCCTCGCCCCTTCCCCGTCGCCGTGGCGAAGGCCTCCGGGTAGGCCTCAAGGGGGAACTGGTGGGTGACCAGGGGGGCGAGGTTCACCGTTCCCTGGGAGAGGAGGTGCAGGGCGATCTCATGGGCCTTGCGGCGCTGGCCCTGGAACGTCTCCAGGGCCCCGTTGATGGTCCCCAGGACCTGGAGCTCCTGGAGCCAGATGAACGTCCAATCCACCCCCTTTGGGATGGCGGCGAGCCCGACCAGGACCACCTTTCCGCGGCTCCGGGTGAGGCGCAGGGCATCGTCGATGCTCCGCCCGGTTCCCACGCACTCGTAGGTCACGTCCGCACCCCCGATGAGGACCCGCTTCCCCAGGACCGGCCGGAGCAGCCGCCCCCCAAGGACCTCGGCCAGAGGCTCGTAGTGCCCATCGCCTCTCTGCAGGAGGATGCTCGCATCAGCCCCATACGCCCGCGCCGCCTCCCCCTGGTACGGGTACTTCACCAGGGTCACGATCCTGCCCCGGAACCCCAGGGCGCGGAGGGCGGCGATGATGCAGATGCCAATCACACCTCCGCCGATCACCAGGACAGTCTCCCCATCCCCAGGGGGGTGGCGCAGCACCGCGTGGAGAGAGATCGCCAGGGGGTCCACCATGACCGCGTTCGCATCGTCCACCCCAGGGGGGACCTTCAACACCTGGGTCCGGTGAGCCACCACGTACGGACCCCACCCTCCTCCCGTGTCCCTGCAGCCGCCGATGAGGATGCCCGGGCTCAGGCGGCCGTCGGTGAACCTGGTGCAGAGGTTGAAGTCCCCCCGGGAGCACGCCTCACACAGCTCAAGCCCGCGCGCCGCGCAGGGGAGGAGCGGGTCCACCACAACCCTCTCCCCGGGGGTGAAATCCCTGGCGAGCGGACCTGCCTCGGTCACCGTGCCCACGATCTCGTGGCCGGGGATGAACGGGAAGGAGGCGAAGGGGGAGAGGGAGGGGCTATCGTCGAGGAAGAGGAGGTGGAGGTCGCTCCCGCAGATCCCCCCGAGGTGTACGGCGATCTTCACCCACTCCTCCCCCGGCAGGCGCGGCTCGGGGACATCGGTGTACTGGAGGGAGGCGAACCGGCTCCACAGGACCCTGGGGAACCTGTGCCCCAGGGCCTTCCCCAGGAGGTACCGGGGGATGCTGAACGTGAACTGGAGCGCCTTCATCGCAGGGGATGTATTCGGGGCCGGGAGGCGGATTCCTACAGCTTGATCAGCCCGCGCCGGATGGCGTGGCGGACGAGATCCACGAGGTGCTGTGCCCCGAGCTTGGCCATGATCTTCGCCCGGTGCGCCTCCACCGTTCGCGTGCTCAAATGGAGCCTCCTGGCGATCTCCCGGTTGGTGGCCCCTTCGGCGAGGAGGGAGAGGATCTCTTCCTCGCGCGGGCTGAGGTGGGCGTAGGGTGGTGCTTCTCCCTGGCGGTACTCGTCCATGATCGCGGCGGCAGCGAGGGGGTGGAGGTAACACTCGCCTTGGGCGAGGGTCCGGACCGCTGCAATCAGATCCGCGGGATCGGCATCGAGCGGAAGGCAGCCAGCGGCACCGGCCCGGAGGGCGGAGAGCATGGCCTCCCGTGCCGAGGAGGCGACGAGCGCGAGGACTTTGACGTTGGGGAATCGCCGGCAGAGGCCTCGGATCGTCTCTACGGAATCCCCTGCGGGGACGCCCACGACCAGGATGGCGACATCAGGGACCCTTTCGGCCTCGCAGAGGGACTCGAGGGGAGTGCCGTCAATCACCTCAATCGCAGGGTCCCGGGAGAAGAGGCAGCGCAACCCCTCTCGGATCAAGGTCTCGGAGGCGGCAACATAGACGTGGACCGTTGCCACGGCGTTCCGCTCCTGCCCGCCTTTGATGGGATCCCAAAAATCCTGTGCGATTCTTGGGATCCCTTCGCGCTATCCCCCACGCGGCCCCGGGGACCCGTCGATCACCCTTATCGTACCGGATTGCCTCAGGTGCCCACCATCGGGTCTAAGAAGGATTGACCATCGGGCGCTGGATGGAGGACAGGTGGGTCATTCTGCCTTCTGGCCCCCATTGGGGAAGAGGGCCCGGACCGTGGGGAGGAGGTCTTTCCCCAGTCGGATCTTGGGGATCCAACAGTCCGCGCCGGCGGCCAGGATGGTGCGCCGGTACTCTTCCTCGCTGTGGTCGGTCAGGGCGATGATCCGGATCTCCGGGTAGAGGGCCCGGAGTTCCCGGATCACGTCGAGCCCCTTCATCGGTCCCATGGCGTCGATGAGGAGGGCGTCGGGGCGGAGGGCGGAGACCGTGGGGATGACTTCGGATCCCCTCGAGACCTCCCCCACCACTTCAATCGACGGGTCCCTTTTGAGGAGGACCTTGATCGCTCCCCGCGTCTCCACGAACCTGTCAGCGATCACCACGCGGACCTTGCGCATTGTTGCGATGGAAACCTCCGGGGGGAACTCCTTGCCCCCACCATACCACGTCGCAGGAGAGTTTGCTATCGGGTACAGAACCGATTTTGCGCCCGGCGACGTGCGGTGCTCCCTTGTGGGGACTCCCGAGGAGTGCTGGGGGTGCGGGTGCTTACGGCTCGATGAGACCCTTGCGGATGGCGTAGCGGACGAGCTCGGTGCGGTCGTGCAGGCCGAGCTTCTCCAGGATGTGGGCCCGATGGGTCTGGACGGTCTTGACGCTGATGTAGAGCTTCTGGGCGATCTCCTGGTTGGTGTACCCTTCGGCGATGAGCTTGAGGATCTCCCTCTCCCGCTGAGTGAGCCCATCCCAGCGCTCGCGCTCCTCCCCGGCCTCCACGCGCTGGAGGTAGTCCTGCACCACCGCTTTGGCCACGGAGGGGTACAGGAAGGCCTCCCCCTTGCTGGCGGCCCGGACGGCGTTGACGAGGTCGGAGGCTGCGCCGCGCTTGAGCACGTAGCCCGAGGCGCCAGCCTTCAGGAGCTGGAAGACGTAGGTCTCGTCCTCGTGCATCGTGAGCGCGAGGACGTTCACTTCGGGCATCTCCGCCTTGATCGCCTTTGTGGCGTTGATCCCGGAGACACCGGGCATGCTGATGTCCATGACCACCACGTCGGGCCGGAGCTTGCGGGTGAGGTCGATGGCCTCCTGCCCGTTTGCGGCCTCCCCCACGACCTCGATGTCCGGTTGGGCGGTGAGGATCATGCGGATCCCTTCCCGGACAATGGTGTGGTCATCTGCGATGAGCACGCGGATCTTCTTCAAATAGCGTCACCTCCACTCTCCTCCTCCAGGGTACCTGTGGGGTCGCCGGAGCCTGCAGCTGGGGGCAAGGGCAGAACGAGCTCGACACGCGTCCCCCGGCCCGGTGCGGAGACGATGGAGAACTTCCCTCCCAGCAGGGATGCTCTCTCCTGCATCCCCAGGAGGCCCACGCCCCTCCCTCCATCCGACCGTGCCAGGACTGCGCCCACGTTGAACCCCTTCCCGTCGTCGGACACAGAGACCCGGACCTCAGTTTGATTATAGTGCACCGCCACGTGGACCTTCGAGGCCTGCGCGTGCTTGACGACGTTGTTGAGGGCCTCCTGGATGATGCGGAAGATGGCCGTCTCCACGTGATGGGGGAGGCGCCTGTCGGATTGGGGCATCTCCAGCTCGACAGAGATTCCCCTGGGCTCCACCGCGTTCTTGAGATACCAGCGGATGGCCGCGTTCAGGCCCAGATCGTCCAGGATCGTGGGGCGGAGATCATAGATGAGCTTGCGGATCTCCCCGAGGGTATGCTCGGCGAGTTCCCGGAGATGATGGAGCTGCTCCCGGATCTTGCTGCTGGCATCGGGGAGGCTCTCCTCGGCCATCTCGAGGTTCAGGATCAGAGCGGTGAGGGCCTGCCCGGCTTCATCGTGGAGCTCGCGGGCGATGCGCCGGCGCTCGTCCTCTTGGGCCGAGATGATCTTCTCCAGGAGCTCGGTGCGCACCGCCTCCTTCGCCAGGACCTCCTCATACAGCCGGGTCCGCTCGATCGCCATGCCGACCTGGAACCCGATGGCGGAGAGCATCTCGAGCTCCCGCGGCACAAGGCCGCGCCTGGGAGGTACGACGAAGTTCATGAGCCCGAGCGTCCGCTCGGAGGTCCGCAGGGGGACCGTCACGTGGCGGTTTGTAAGCCGGAAGCGCAACCGATCGAGGCGCTCACACTCCAGGTCAACAACATGGGTCAGCTCCCCCCGGACGAGCATCTGGAGGCACCGGCAGTCTCCCTCCAGGGCGGCCGGGTCCCTGGCGAGGACATCCGGAAGGCTATGCGTAGGACCGGGAACGTACTCCCCCTTCTCCTGGCTCCAAAGGTACATCCACCCTCCCAGCAGACCCAGCCGGTCGCTGATCTGGCGAAGGACGTCCCCTAACGTCTCCCGGACATTCAGCGAGCGGTTGAGGGCCTCGGCGACAGCGTGGAGGAGGGTGAGCTCGCGGGTCCGGTGCCATGCCTGGAGGACGATTCCGAAGCCGAAGGCGAGGGTGAATAGGCCGCTGAGGCCGGCGCCGACCACAGAGAACAGGGGGTCGCTCCGCAGGAACGGGTAATCGAGGGCGTGGAAGCCCGTGAGGACCATTCCCCAGAAGAGGAGGTTCCCGGCGAGGTCACGGCTCCATCCTTCACTCCTCCGGAATAGGAACGCCGCTGTCACGAACCCTGCCCCCCCTACCACCGAAGGGGGGATCGCTCCCCAAGGCCACCGCCAGTTTGCTTTGAGAGCGAAAGCGCTCGAACCAAGGGCTGCGGCCGCGAGGAGGGCGAAGAGCGAAGGCCACCTGGCCAGGGGATGGGACGGCGCGTCCCGGATGAAACTCACGGTCAGCATCCAGCTCGAGGCGAGGAAGAAGGAGTGTCGCAGGAACAGAACCCAAGAGGGTGTCGTCGGGTGGATCCACCCCTCCACGAGGATGTGGAGTGTAAACAGGAGGTATGCTCCTGTCCACCACCCCACCAAGCCCTCCCGGGACTCCAGGTAACGGAGCAGGAGGAAGAGGGTCACCGCGGCGTGGATGCCGACGCCAACAGAAAGGACCGGAAGGAACTCAGGCACCACGTTCATCCGCCTCTTGTGCCTCCTTAAGATGTTCGTGATCAGGAGGGGGAGACTCCTTCTTTTGATGGGGGATAAAAACCGAACCTTGGGGGCGGCAGGAATTCGCTCAGGAGTCGGAGAAGTACGTCGCCCACTGGTTTTGGGCAGGGTGAGGATCCGGAATCCGTCGTGAGGTGATGGCGATTGGTTGCAGTGGCGCTCCTGATCATCGTCCTCGTGGGGATCGCGCTCCTGGCCGTGCTCTTCCGGAAGAACCCGGGGATGCGGGATGCGGTCAAGAGGGCACTGTCAAGACCCGTGGGTCCTGCCCCTGGGACGCCCCCTGTCACCCAACCACCGGCTCCGCCGCGCCTCAAGTGGAACTGGTTCGCCTTCCTCCTCGGACCCCTGTGGTACCTGTTCCACGGGCTCTGGGTACACTTCATCCTCCTCGCAGGGATGCTGGTGCTCTCGGGAGGCCTTCTCCTCCCGTTCATCTGGCTCTACTGCACCCTGAAGGCGGATGAGGATCTCCTGGAGCACAGGCTCACCCGCTTCAGCGTCTATTGACCCGTTGCCCTGTTTCCTGGGGGAATGCTAGAATGGACTAGACCCCCGAGGCCATCGTAGACCCCCGAGGCCATCGACGGGATAGCGATCCAAGCCGCCGTAGCTCAACGGAAGAGCGCCGCACTTGTAATGCGGGGGTTAGGGGTTCGAATCCCCTCGGCGGCTCCAGATCTGGAGCGGGTTTCTGGCATGCTGGCCTTGTGTAGGTTCTCGTGCGGGGGGCACATTTGGGACACCGGGAACATCACAAGCTCAAGCCCAAAAAGTGTT